>WOYI010252029.1_pt1 | contig 25391 bp, 18 predicted proteins | sample 6423411 | NCBI WGS metagenome assembly WOYI01 (sample SAMN13441803, study PRJNA592873) | oil field metagenome | biome: oil field; feature: oil-well bore; material: oil-contaminated soil; isolation source: oil-contaminated soil from oil-well borehole | place: Germany: Wietze | collected 2016-10-18 ... | reverse complement strand
CCGGGAAGGCCGCTACGCCGCCGCGCCCGACAGCCACGCCTCCACGTCGTCAGCGGTCCGCGGGATGCCGATCGACAGGTTCTCGGCGCCGCTCTCCGTCACGAGCACGTTGTCCTCGATCCGGACGCCGATGCCGCGGTACTCCGGGGGAACGGTCAGGTCGTCTGGCTGGAAGTACAAACCGGGCTCGATCGTGAACACCATCCCGGGTTCCAGGATGCCGTCCAGGTAGAGCTCGCGACGCGCCTGGGCGCAGTCGTGCACGTCGAGCCCGAGGTGATGCGAGGTGCCGTGCACCATGTAGCGCCGGTGGTACTGGACGTCGGGGTCGAGCGACTCAGCCGCGCTCACCGGCAGGAAGCCCCACTCCGCAGTCCTCTGCGCGATCACGGCCATCGCCGCGGCGTGGATCTCGCGGAACCGGATGCCGGGCCGCACGATCGCGAACGCTGCATCCGCCGCCTGCAGCACGGCCTCGTACACGCGGCGCTGCACCTCGGTGAAGCTGCCGTCGACCGGGAGCGTGCGTGTGATGTCCGCCGTGTAGAGGCTGTCGAGTTCGACGCCCGCGTCGATCAGGATCAGCTCGCCCGGCACGACGGGGCCGTCGTTGGTGGTCCAGTGCAGGACGCAGGCGTGCGGTCCGCTCGCCGCGATCGTGTCGTACCCGACCTGGTTGCCCTCGGCCCGGGCGCGGCGGTTGAAGGTCCCTTCGACGAGGCGCTCGCCGCGGGGGTGAGCCGTGATCGCGGGACGGTCGGCGATCACATCGTCGAAGCCCTGCTTGGTGGCGGCGATCGCGGCGCGCAGCTGGCCGATCTCCCAGGCATCCTTCACCAGCCGCAGCTCGCTCAAGTCCCTCAGCAGCACGGCGTCGCCGTCGGTGTCGATCGTGCCGGCGCTGCCGCCGTGGATCGCGCCCTCGGCACCGGGCTCGGGCAGCTCGGCGTTCAGCAGACGGCGGCCGTCCACCTGATCGGTGAGATCGCGGTCGGCCTCGCGGACGATCCGGGTGGTGGCGTCGGTCGACTCCAGCACGTCCTCGAGGGCGGACAGCGGCATCGTGGCCAGCGCCAGATCTGCCGCCACATGCGCGAGCGATGGCCGCGGTCCGAGCCAGAACTCGCCGATCGCGGCGTTGGCGTAGAACTCGTCGGAGTCGCGTCCTGCGGTGGGCCGGAAGTACAGGGTCGCGTCGTGGCCGGCGGCGGCGGGCTCCATGCCGCCCTCCCTCTGCTCGAACCGGGGTTCGAGCACGAGGACGCTGTCGGGGACGGCGTCGGCACCCCACCCGGTGAGGTGCGAGAAGGCGGAATGCGCGCGGTAGGCGTAGTCGGTGTCGTTCGAGCGCACGCGCGCCGGCCCCGCCGGCACGATCAGGCGTTCACCCGGATGCATCGCCGAGATGCGCTGGCGGCGTGCGGCCGCGAAGGCTGCAGCCTCGCGGGGCGCGGGGAGGGTCTCGTCGCGGTCCGCCCACTGCGTCGCGATGTAGTCGCGGAACGAGGTCGAAACCGGTGTGGTGGAGCGGTTCGAGTTCACGTCCGCAGGAGCGGCGGGAGGCGTGGAGGAGGAGTCGGCCATGGCATCCATCCTCCCACGCACCGGGCTCAGCCGGCCGGTCGCAGCTGCGCCACCACCGGCCGGTGATCGCTGCCAGCGCCGTCTTCGTTGCCGATCACCCGGAAGCCGACGAAGGTCCAGCCGCCGGTGGCCATCACGTGGTCGATCGGCGTGCCGAGCTGTTCCGGCAGCGAGGTCGGCCAGGTCCCGATGCCCGCCGACCTCTCGGCTCGTGCACCATCGAAGCAGGCACCGAGGTCGCCATCGCCGGTCGCCGTCGCGGTCGTCAGACCGGCATAGTGGTCGAGGGTCGAGTTGAAGTCGCCCGCGACGATCGTGTCCCCGGTGCAGCGGTCCGCGAGCCAGCTCAGCCCCTGGCGCCAATCCGCCATCTCGCCCGGCACCGGCGACACCGGATGCGCGGCCACGATGGTCGGCCCGTCGCCGTCCACCGGCACCGCGACCACGCTCGGCAGACTGCGGGTGCTGCCGTGGCTGTCATCGACGAGGTATCCGCCCAGGTGGCCGCTGATCAGCAGGGAGGTGGTGTGCGACTTGGACACCTGGTCGAAGCTGACCGAGAGGCGCTGCATCGGCGATCCGCCTTGGGTCATCACCTGCTTCACCGCGTCAGCAGTGGCGGCGCTGGTCTCGGGCAGGGCGACGATGTCCGCGTGCTGGGCCAGCGCGAGCCTCGCGATCTCCGCGGCACCGGGGGCATCCCCGAGGGTGTTCCAGCTCAGCACGGTGATGTCGGCTTCGGCCTTGGTCTGGAACCCGGCGGGAGTGGTGCCGCGGGTCGCCAGCACGGCCGCGCCGACGCCCGTGAAGACGAGCAGCATCAGCGCCAGGGTGCCGGCGAGTCGGCGCATCCGTCTCGAGATCAGGGCGATGAGCAGGAAGGCGATCACTCCGACGCCCGACACGGCGGCCGCGAGACCTCGCAGGGAGACCACCTGGGCGACGCCGGGCTGCCGCTCGAGCCCGAACAGCTGGGGCCAGGCGGCGAGGAGCAGTGCGGCTGCGACGATCACGACGATCGCCGCGCCGAGGATGCGGCGGGTCATGGCTTGACGAGCCTAACCGCTGCCTCCGCGCCGGTGCGCTCCGCGGCTACGGCCATACGATGGGGGGATGCCCGGCCTGATCGATCTGCACGCGCACAGCAGCGTCTCCGATGGCACCGAGACCCCCGCACAGCTGATCGGGGCCGCCGTGCTGGCCGGGCTCGACGTGATCGCGCTGACCGATCACGACTCGACCGCGGGCTGGACCGAAGCCTTCGACGCCGCGCGCGGCACCGGGATCACCGTGCTGCCCGGCCTGGAACTGAGCACCCAGCTGGAGCTCGCGAGCGTGCACGTGCTCGGCTATCTGGTGGATCCCGCGAACCCCGCCCTCGTCGCCACGACCGAGCAGATCCGAGAGGAGCGGCTGCATCGCGCCGAGACGATGGTGTCGCGGATCGTGAAGGACTACCCCCTCCTCAGCTGGGATGACGTGCTCGCGCAGACCACGCCGGGCGCGACGATCGGGCGGCCGCACATCGCCGACGCGCTGGTGGCGCGCGGCTATGTGATGGATCGCGGCGCGGCGTTCCAGGGCATCCTGCATTGGCAGGGGGGCTACTACCAGCCGCACGATGCGCCGGAGCCCGTCGTCGGGGTGCGGCTGATCGCGGAGGCCGGCGGGGTGCCGGTGATCGCGCATCCGGGGGCGCGCGGCCCGAACGGGCTGCTCACCGACGATCGGCTGAGAGCGCTGGTGGATGCCGGCCTGTTCGGTCTCGAGGCGCACCACCGCGACAATGTGCACGGCGATTCCAAGAAGTGGGAGGCGAAGGCCCGCCAGTTCGGCGTCGTCGTCACCGGCTCGAGCGACTACCACGGCGAGGGCAAGCCGAACCGGCTGGGCGAGAACACCACATCCCGCGAGGTCTACGAGCAGATCGTGGAGCAGGGCACGGGCGCTGTGCCCTTCCGCGGCTGAATTCCGCCTAGGCCGCCGGTGGCGCCGAGGCGCTCCCGCCGGCGCCGCCGGTGCGGCGCCGGGTGCGACGACGACGGGTCGGCGCGGTGCCGTCGTGGGTGCCGCCGCCCGCTTCCTGGTGCGCCGGGTTGCCCTCCGTGTGCGGAGCAGAGGCAGTGCCGGATCCTCCACCGCCGCGGTTCCGCTGACGCGGAGGCCGGGAGCCGCCATCACCGGAGCCGGAGCCGGAGCCGGAGCGATCGCCGGCGGAACCCGCGGTGCGGGCTCGCGGCTCTCGCACCAGCGTCGAGGCGCGCAGGCGCCCCTTCGTGCCGGCCGGGATGTCCAGGTCGGTGAACAGGTGCGGGGACGAGGAGTAGGTCTCCACCGGCTCGGCGGGTCCGAACTGCAGGCCGCGGTGGATGAGCCCCCACTTGTGCAGGTCGTCCCAGTCGACGAAGGTGACCGCGATTCCGGTCTTGCCCGCGCGCCCGGTGCGTCCTGCGCGGTGCAGGTAGGTGTCCGGATCGTCGGGCACCGTGTGGTTGATCACGTGGGTGACGTCGTTGACGTCGATGCCGCGGGCCGCGACATCCGTGGCGATCAGGATGTCCTTCTTGCCGGCCTTGAACGCGGCCATGGCCCGCTCGCGCTGCTCCTGGTTGAGGTCGCCGTGCACGGCAGCGGCGTTGAAGCCCCGGTCGTTGAGCTCCTCGACGAGCTTGGCCGCCGCGCGCTTCGTGCGGGTGAAGATGATGGTCTTGCCGCGGCCCTCGGCCTGCAGGATGCGTGCGATCACCTCATCCTTGTCGAGCGAGTGCGCCCGGTAGATGACGTGCTTGATGTTCGCCTGGGTGAGGCCCTCATCCGGATCGGTCGCCCTGATGTGGATCGGCTTGTTCATGAAGCGGCGCGCGAGAGCAACGACCGGGCCGGGCATCGTCGCGGAGAACAGCATGGTGTGGCGGGTCGGAGAGGTCTGGGCGAACAGCTTCTCGACGTCGGGCAGGAAGCCCAGGTCGAGCATCTTGTCCGCCTCGTCGAGCACCATCACCTTGACGTCCTTGAGGCTGAGCAGCCGCTGCCCGGCGAGGTCGAGGAGACGACCGGGTGTGCCGACCACGATCTGAGCTCCGGCCCTGAGCTGCTCCACCTGGCCCTCATAGGCCTTGCCGCCGTAGATGGCGACGATCTGGGTTGGACGGTTGGATGCCGCGAGATCGAGGTCTTCGGCCACCTGCACGCACAGCTCGCGCGTCGGCACGACGACGAGCGCCTGCACGCCAGGTGCCGGGTCGGTGCCGAGCGCCTGGATGAGCGGGAGGCCGAAACCGAAGGTCTTGCCGGTTCCCGTCTTCGCCTGGCCGATGATGTCCTGCCCGGAGAGGGCGAGGGGGATGGTCTGGCTCTGGATCGGGAAGGGTTCGATGATCCCTTTCGCGGCGAGCGCGTCGACCATGTCCTGGTCGATGTTGAGGTCGGTGAAAGTCACAAAAAGCCTGTCTGAAGTGTAGAAATCCCATTCTACCGGGCCGGGAGGGCTGCGGCTGGGCAGCGGCTAGTCTGGGGGGCGTGCCCAGCCCGTTCCGGCGCCTGTTCCGGCGCAGTCGTCGCCCGCATCCGACCGCACCGCATGTGCGCCCTCGCTCGAAGGCGATCGATGTTGCGCGGGTGGAGCTCGCCGATCTGACGCCGCCCATCCCGGTGTACCTGGGGCAGCTGGCCTACCTGGCGCTGATCCTGTTCGAGAATCTGAGCCGCGCTGTGGTCCTCGCGCCGACGACCGAGGCGAAGAGCAGCCTGAGCGGCGCGACCGCCGAGGTTCTGGAGGCGCATGAGGCGCTCATCACCGAGATGCGCGATGCGGGCATCGACCCGGTGGCGGCGATGGATCCGTTCCGCCTGCCGCTGGACGACTACCGCCGGCGCACCCAGGGCGCAGACTGGCCGGAGACCCTGGTGACCTGCTACCTGACCGCAGGATTCCTCACGGACTTCTTCTCCGGCCTCGCCGCGGGTCTGCCCGACGGCCTGTCGCAGCGGGTGACGGTGCTGCTCGACATCGACAAGGGCCAGGAGATGCTGGTCGAGGAGCTGCGCGCCGCGATCGGCGCGAGTTCGCGGCTCTCCTCGCGCCTGGCGATGTGGGGACGCCGCCTGGTCGGCGACACCATGCTGGTCGCGAGGTCATCCCTCGCGATCGGCGGAGAGCTGCCCGGTCAGGAGCGCATCGAGCCGGTCTTCACCGAACTGATCTCGGCGCACACCCGGCGGATGGATGCTCTCGGCCTCACCGCATAGCGGCACTTTCGGGGCTCAGGCGCGCCCGCCCGAGAGGTGGTGCAGCCGGCGCTCGTCGCCGATCCTGCGCATGCGCACGACGAGCAGCGCGACCAGGATCGACGCAACGCCCGATGCGACCAGCGAGATGACCCAGATCCACCCGCCGTCGAACTTGAAACCGAGCCAGACCAGGCCGACCCAGACCGCCGCGGTGACGGCACCGCCGACAGCGGGGAGCAGGAACAGCCCGTAGTCCGTGCGCCCCGGGAGCAGATAGCGCAGGGCGAGGCCGATGAAGGCTCCGATCACGGTGACGTATGCGAGCTCCACGGCTTCAGTCTAAGCAGGGCGCCCAGGGGCGACTACGCGACGAAGCCGACGTGGGCGCGCTCCTCGCCGCCCATCTCCAGGTAGGAGAACGATGCAACGGGGACGATGTAGAGCTTGCCCTTCTCGTCGGTCAGTTTGATGAACTTCGAGTCGGAGTCGAGAGCGGCGGAGACGAGCTTCTCGACCTCCGCGGGGGTCTGCGACGACTCGATGCTGAGCTCGCGGGGGCTGTTGGCGATACCGATGCGAATGTCCACGTACGGAGAATACGGGATGCCGTGCAGACCCGATGGCGGGGTTCACCCACAGCAGAACGTGCGGCGTCGGCGCTGCCCGCTACGGTGGGCGCATGAGCGCGATCCGGTTCGAGCGGGCGGCGTCCGCCGCACCGGAGCAGCTGGTTCTGGATGCCGGCCAGCGGGCCGTCATCGACCTCCCGGATGCGGCATCCGCTGCCGTGCTGGGCGCCCCGGGATCGGGCAAGACGACCACGGTCGTGGAGCTGGTGGCGGACCGCGTGCTCGCCCGCGGCTGGGAGCCGGACTCGCTCGTGGTGCTCACCCCGGTGCGCGAGACGGCGACCCGTCTGCGCGATGTGCTCGCACGGCGGCTGAACACGGTGACCGCAGGGCCGCTCGCCCGGTCGGTGGCGTCGTTCGCCTTCGAGGTGGTCGGCGATGCCGCGCGCGCCGCCGAGGCGCGACCGCCCCGCCTGATCACGGGCGCCGAGCAGGATGCCGACATCGCCGAACTGCTCGCGGGCCACCTTGCCGACGGGCGCGGCCCGGTGTGGCCGGAGGGCCTCGGCCCGCAGGTGCGGGGCACTGCGCGCTTCCGCTCGGAGCTGCGCGAGCTGATGACCCGGGCGGTGGAGTTCGACATCACGCCGGAACGGCTGGCTGCGCTGGGTGCCGAGCACGGTCATCCGGAGTGGACGGCCGCCGCCGGATTCATCGCCGAGTACCTCGACGTGGTCGGTGCCGCGCGGCCGAACCAGCTGGACCAGGCAGAGCTCTCGCGATTCGCAGCAGCCGCGATCCGGTCCGGCGCTCCGGGGCCGCGCGTCGAGGGGCTCCGGCTCGTCGTCATCGACGACTTCCAGGAGGCGACCGAGGCGAGCTTCGCGGTGCTGCGCGCGCTGGCATCCCGCGGCATCGCGATCGTGGCCGTCGGAGACCCGGATGTGGCGTCCAACTCCTTCCGCGGCGGGGAGACCGATGTGCTCGGTCGGCTGGGGGAGGTGCTGCGGATCGACGGGGTCGTCCCGATCGTGCTCGACCGCGTCCACCGGCACGGTGCGCCGCTGCGCGAAGTGACCCGGCTGGTCACCGAGAGGATCGGCGCTGCCGCTGCGGGCCGGCAGCGGGCGGCGGCAGTCGCGCCGGGAGCAGCGGCGCCCGTGGACGCAGACGGGGGCGCCGCGGTGGTCCGGGTCGACGCGAAGACGCCGGCCCGGCAGTGGTCGGCCGTCGCCCGTGAACTGCGCGAGCGGCATCTGCTGCACGGGATCCCGTGGAGCGAGCTCGCGGTGATCGTGCGCAGCCGCGCCCAGGTCGAGCTGGTGCGCCGCGCCCTGGCCCAGAGCGAGGTGCCGGTGCGCGTGACGACCGGGGGCATCGCACTGCGCGACCAGCCGGCCGCCCGCGCCCTGCTGACCCTCGTCGACGTCGGCTGCGGCAGGCGCCCGCTCGACGCCGACGCCGCCCAGGAGCTGCTGACCGGCCCCTTCGGCGGGCTCGACGCGCTGGGGCTGCGGCGCCTGCGGCTCGCCCTGCGCGCCGAGGAGCTCGCCGGCGGCGGCGAGCGGCCGGCCGGCGAATTGCTCGTAGAAGGGCTCAGCGCACCGGGCAGGTTCGCGACCATCGACCACGCGGTCGGGCGCTCGGCCGAATGGCTCGCGGTCACGCTCGACGCGCTGCGGCGCAGCGACGGCTCCATCGAGGAGCTGCTCTGGCTCGCCTGGTCCGCCAGTCCTCTTCCCGAGCGGTGGTACCGGGAGGCCGTGGGCAGCGGACTGACCGCGGGCGAGGCGAACCGCAAGCTGGACGCGGTCGTCGCCCTGTTCGCCTCGGCCAAGCGCTTCTCGGAACGCCGCCCCGATGAGCCTGCCACCGTGTTCCTCGCCGATGTGCTCGACGCCGACGTCCCGGAGGATGTGCTCGCGCCGCACTCGGAGGAGGATGCGGTGCTGGTCGCGACGCCGTCCGCGGTGGTCGGTCGCGAGTTCGACACCGTGGTGGTCGCCGGTCTGCAGGAGGGGATCTGGCCGAACATGCGGTTGCGGGGCTCGCTGCTGCAGCCGCAGGAGCTGGTGCGCGCCGTGCTCAACATCGACGTGAGCACGCTCGATGAGCGGCGGCTGGTGCGCGAGGACGAACTGCGCCTGTTCGCCCTCGCGGTGTCGCGGGCACGCCGGCGACTGGTGCTGACGGCGGTCGCGAACGATGACGAGGCGGTGAGCTCCTTCCTCACCATGCTCGGGGAGCGGGCGGAGGCGAGCGGGCTCGCCCTGCGCCCACCGCTCTCGCTGCGCGGGCTGACCGGGTGCCTGCGGGCCGTGCTGACCGACGAGGGGTCGGGCGCCGCCGAGCGGGCGGCCGCCGCATCCAATCTCGCGCGACTGGCCGCCGAAGGGGTGCCCGGTGCCGCTCCGGAGGAATGGCACGGCTTCGCTCCGATCTCGACCGAGCGCCGCCTGTTCGATGACGAGCCGGTGCCGGTGCGCCCGTCGAGCCTCGACACGGTGGAGAAGTCGACGCTCGACTGGTTCCTGGAGTCGGTGGCCCGCAGCGATCCCGGGATGGCCGCGAACGTCGGCACGATCATGCATTCCGCCCTCGAATTGTCGGCCTCGCCCGACCCGGAGGGGCTCTGGGCGACGGTGGAGTCGCGCTGGAGCGAGTTGCAGTTCGAGGCGCCGTGGATCGAGGAGCGCCAGCGCCGCACCATGTGGCGGTTCACCCTCGCGCTCTCCGAGTACCTGCGCGATTTCGCCGCGTCGGGCCGCAGGGCCATCGCCTCGGAGCAGCGCTTCGCGCTCACGATCGGCGATGCGGTGGTGCGCGGCTCGATCGACCGGGTGGAGGTGGACAGCGACGGCGCTGTGGTCATCGTCGACCTCAAGACCGGCGCGCCGATCCCGCGGCAGGAGGTTGCAGCGCATCCGCAGCTCGCCGCCTACCAGCTGGCATACGCCGAGCACGCGCTGGACGAGTTCCTGCTGGGGATCCCCGGCCACCACCCGGGCGGCGCCACCCTGCTCTTCGTGAAGCGCGGCGCGGGCGGCAAGCTCTACTCCGAGGCGCATCAGGGCGCCTTCGATCAGGAGCAGCTGGATGCCTTCCGCACCCGGGTGACCGCAGCCGCGGCGCTGATCGCGGCGTCCAGCTTCTCGGGCGCGGCCGAGGTGACGGGGGTCTTCGAGTCGCACGCCAGGCTGCGCCTGCACCGGGTCGGGGCGGTCTCGAGTGACTGAGCCGGGCAAGGGTCGCGACGGGGGGCGGGTCCGCGCCACCGAGATCGCTCGCCGGCTCGGGCTTCCGCCGCCCACCCCGCAGCAGATCGCCGTGATCGAGGCACCCGTCGACGTGCCGGCATTGGTGGTGGCCGGGGCCGGCAGCGGCAAGACCGAGACGATGGCCGACCGGGTGCTCTGGCTGCTGGCGAACGAGATCGCCGCTCCACCCGAGATCCTGGGGCTCACCTTCACGCGCAAGGCGGCGGGCGAGCTGTCGGCCCGACTCGCGATGCGGACCGGGCAGCTGATCGCCGCCGAGCTCGCACCAGAAGGCTTCGATCCGCTCGAACAGCCCGAGATCGCGACCTACAACGCCTATGCCAACCGGCTCTACCGCGACAACGCGGCCGTCCTCGGACGCGAGGCCGACGGCGCCGTGCTCGGCGAGGCGGCGGCCTGGCAGCTGGCCCGCTCGATCGTGACGGCCAGCACCGATCCGCGGCTGCTCGAGCAGGACCGTTCGCTCGACACCCTGACCGAGGGTGTTCTCTCGGTGTCGCGCGCGCTGGCGGACAACGTCGGCGACGCCGAGGCGGTGCGCCGCTACGCGCAGGAGTTCGCCGCCGTCTGGGAGCTGCCGCTCGGCGCCAGGGCGGAGTACGCGTCGCACGGCAGCATCATCGAGCAGGTAGGGCAGCTCGACCTGCTCGTCGACCTGGCCGCCGAGTACGACGAGGCGAAGCGCCGGCGCGGCTTCGTCGAATACTCCGATCAGGTGGCGCTTGCCCTCGAGATCATCCGGGAGCGTCCGCAGCTGGCCGATGAGCAGCGCGAGCAGCACGGCATCGTGCTGCTCGACGAGTACCAGGACACCTCGGTCACGCAGGCCTGGCTGCTGTCCGCCCTGTTCGCCGGGCATCCGGTGATGGCGGTCGGCGATCCCAACCAGTCGATCTACGGATGGCGCGGCGCCAGCGCAGGCAACCTCGACGCCTTCCCCCGGCAGTTCGGTGCCGGGCCCCGCTTCTCCCTGTCGACGAGCTGGCGCAACGGGCGCACCATCCTGGATGTCGCCAACCGCCTGGTCGAGCCCTTCGCGGCCTCGTCGGCGGGCGTGCCCGTCGACCGGCTGGAGGCGCGCCCCGACGCGAGCACTTTCGCGGTGGGCACCGTCTTCCCGCAGACGCTGCAGGAGGAGGCGGCGGCCGTCGCCGACTGGCTGGCGGATCGGCTGGCGGAGCCCGGCGGCCCGCGCAGTGCGGCACTGCTGCTGCGCGCCCGCAAGAACCAGGGCGCCTTCCTGTCTGCCCTCCGCGAACGCAGGATCAAGTACCACGTGCTGGGCGTCGGCGGGCTGCTCGCCGAGCCGGAGGTCGCCGATGTGGTCTGCGCCCTGTCGGTGCTGCACAGCCCGGACGCCGGCATGGAGCTGATCCGCCTGCTGGCGGGGTCCCGCTGGCGGATCGGGGTGCGCGACCTGCACGAGCTGGCCGAGCTGTCATCGGTGCTGAAGGCGCGCGGCATCGATCAGCGCAGCCTCCCGGATGAGGTGCGCGAGCGCCTGCGCGACTCGCTGTCCGGCGGCGAGCGCGGCTCGATCGTCGACGCCCTCGACTTCCTCGCGACGGCGCGACCGGAGCGCAGCGAGTGGGAGGCTTTCAGCGAGGTGGGCCGGGTGCGCCTCCGCGACGCGGCGCGCACCTTCGCCCACCTGCGCACTCTCGCCGGCCTCGATCTGCCCGACCTCCTCGCGGTGGTGGTGCAGGAGCTCCGGCTGGACATCGAGGTCGCCGCGAACCCGTTCCGCACGCTCGGATCGGCGCCGCTCGACGCGCTCGCCGACGCGCTCGACGGCTACCTCGCGATCGACGATGCCGCCACGCTCGGCGGATTCCTGGCCTGGCTGCGGGAGGCGGAGAAGCGCGAGGATCTCTCGCCGCGTCCCGAGGACCCCGAACCCGGCACGGTGCAGGTGCTCACCATCCACGGCGCGAAGGGCCTCGAGTGGGACATCGTGGCGGTGCCGCGGATGGTCGAGGGCGAGCTCCCCGCCCTGAGCCAGGGGCTCAAGGGGTGGATGCGCTTCGGGCAGCTTCCCTGGGAGTTCCGCGGCGACGCCGACGAACTGCCGTTCATCCCGTGGCGTGCGGCGACCACGCGCAAGGAATTCGTCGACGCGGTCAAGGAGTTCGAAGGCGCCGTGCGCGCCCATGAGCGCGCCGAGGAGCGCCGGCTCGCCTACGTCGCGGTGACCCGTGCGCGCGATCACCTGCTGCTCAGCGGCTCGTACTGGTCTGCGACCAAACGGTTCCGCGGTCCGAGCGTCTTCCTGGCCGAACTCGCCGAGGTCGGGCTGGCGCCGAGGCTCCCGAGCGAGCCGGAGTCGCCGACGCACCCCCTCGGCGACGAGGCGGAGCTGATCCGCTGGCCCGCCGACCCCTTGGGCGACCGCCGGCCGGCGGTGGAAGCCGCCGCGGCGCGCGTCGACGCGGCGCAGGCGTCGCTCGAAGGGCCATGGGGGCGCGAGCTCGAACTGCTGCTGGCCGAGCGCGCGCGCAGGCTGAGCGGCGAGATCGAGATCCCCCTGCCGGCCCGGGTCCCCGCCTCGCGCTTCAAGGACTTCCTCGATGACCCGGGCGCCGTCGCCGCCTCCCTGCGCCGGCCGATGCCGGAGCGGCCCTACCGCGCCACGCAGCTGGGCACCCTGTTCCACGCCTGGGTCGAGAACCGCTCGGTGCTCGGAGACGCCGCCGATGAGCTCGACAGTCTCGGGACCGAGGCGGATGGCGAACCGGTCGCCGTCGACGCCGAGCAGTTCGAGCGCCTGCGGACCGCCTTCGAGGCCTCGGAGTGGGCGACCCGCCGCCCCGTCGAGGTGGAGCGCGAGATCCACCTGCCTTTCGACGACCGCATCGTGATCTGCAAGATCGACGCGGTGTACGCCCTCGAGCCGGGCGACGACGGCCTGCCCCGCTTCGAGGTCGTCGACTGGAAGACCGGCAAAGCCCCGAAGGATGCCGCCGATCTGGAGCGCAAGCAGCTGCAGCTGGCCCTCTACCGCCTGGCCTACGCGAAGTGGGCGGGCGTCGACCCGAGCCGGATCACCGCCGCCTTCTACTTCGTGGCCGACGACCGGGTCATCCGGCCGGAGCACATCGATGACGAGGCCGAGCTGCTGGCGCGCTGGCGGGCGGCGTTCGGGTAGCGGTCAGGCCGCGCTCACTCCCAGCGAGGATCGCGCGACGATCGCGCTCACCAGGGCATCCACCGGCTCGCGCGCCGCGCGCGGGTTGTCGAGCAGCGCGAAATCGACCTCGCCCAGCATCGGCAGCCCGAACGACCTGGTGACGGGCACCAGGTCGCCCGGGATCAGGTTCTGCGGGAACACCGCCACCCCGATCCCGGCCCGCAGGGCTGCGAGCACGCCGTTGATCTCGCGCACGTTGCAGGTGATGCGCCAGGTGCGGCCGGCATCCTCGAGCGACTGGATGGCGGCGTTGCGCGACAGCGACGGGGCCTGGTAGACGATCAGCGGCACGGGCTGGTCCGGTTCGAGCTGGAGCGACTTGTGCGCCACCCACACCAGCCGTTCGCGCCGCACGACGCGGCCGTCCGGCTGATCGGGCTCCTGCTTCACGAAGACGAGGTCGAGCTGCCCGGCCCTGAGGCGCCGGGCGAGGACGCCGCTCTGGCTCACGGTGAGCTCCAGGTTGATCTGCGGGTACAGCTGGCGGAAGTCGCGGAGGATCTGCGGCAACTGGGTCAGCGCCAGGTCGTCGGCCGAGCCGAATCGCAGCCGTCCGCGCATCGCGGAGCCGGTGAAGTATGCTGCGGCCTCGTCATGCGCCGCCAGGATGCTGCGCGCGAAGCCGAGCATCGCATCCCCGTTGTCCGTCAGCGCGACCGCGCGGGTGTCGCGCGCGACGAGCTGGCGCCCTGCTGCCGCCTCGAGCTTGCGCAGCTGCTGGCTCACGGTCGGTTGACTGAGCTGCAGCAGCTCGGCGGCGCGCGTGAAGTTCAGCGTCTCGGCGACGGCGACGAAGGTGCGCAGCAGGACGGGATCGAACACGGCTCGAGCCTAGTCATTGAAGAATCGAATGAGACTTATAGTCTCGATTCCGTTTTCGAATGATGGGCAGCCGCGTAGCGTTGGGGAGCGTGACGCAGCTGAGCGATGTCGACCCCGCATCCCTCACACAACCCATCCCGGTGCTCGCCGAGACCCCGCGCTGGCGCGACACCTTCATCGCCCTCAAGGCCTACAACTACCGCCTCTACGTGATCGGCCAGCTCTTCGCCAACGTCGGCGGCTGGATGCAGCGGGTCGCGATCGACTGGCTCGTGCTCGAGCTGACCGGCGATGTCGCGCTCGTCGGGCTCACGGTCACTCTCCAGTTCGCGCCGACGCTGCTGCTCGGCCCGTGGGCGGGCGTGATCTCGGACCGCTACTCGCGCCACCGCACGCTGATCCTCACCCAGACGGTCGGCACGGTCTTCAACGGCATGCTCGGGGTGCTCGTGCTGCTCGGGGCGGCCCAGGCCTGGATGGTGTTCCTGGTCGCCGCGGTGACGGGATGCTCGATGGCGATCGACGCCCCATCGCGGTCGGCGTTCGTGACCGAACTGGTGGGATCGCACCGGCTCCGCAACGCGATCACGCTCAACGCGAGCATCTTCCACCTGGGCGGCCTCGTCGGCCCCGCGGTCAGCGGGGTGCTGATCGTCGTCGTCGGCTCCGGATGGTCCATCGCGATCAACGCCGGCGCCTCGGCCGTCGCCGTGCTCGTGCTCGCGCTGATGCGGGTGCACGAGCTCAGTCGTTCGCCTCGGGTCTCCGCCGCGCGCGGGCAGATCCGCGAGGCGCTGCGGTACGTGATCCGCAAGCCCACGATCTTCTGGCCCATCGTGCTGATGGCCTTCGTCTCGACCTTCGGGATGAACCTCCCGGTGCTGTTCACCGCCTCGGCCAACACCACATACGGCACCGGCGCCGCGGGCTACGGGCTGTACAGCTCGCTGGCCGCCGCGGGAGCGCTGGCCGGAGCCCTGCTCTCCAGCCGCCGCAAGCGCCTGCGGCTGCGCGCCATCGTGATCGGCGTGGTCATCTACGGCGCGATCACCGTGGTCGCAGGGCTCGCGCCGCTGTATGCGGTCTTCCTCGGCGCGCTGCTCGGCATCGGGATCACGCGCGTCACCTTCGCGACCGCCGCCGAATCGCTGACGCAGCTCTCGACCAATCTCGGCATCCGCGGTCGGGTCATGTCCTTCTACATCATGGTGAACGTCGGCGGCCAGGCGGCGGGCGGCCTGATCGTGGGATGGATCGCGCAGAACCTCGGCGCGCAGGCCGCGTTCCTGGTGGCGGGCGGTGTGCCCCTGGTGGCGGGGCTGGTCATCGCGCTCATCCTCGGACGCCGCCACCAGCTGACGCTGCAGGTCAACCTCAGGCGGCCGCGCGAGTTCCTGCGGATCGTCAAACGGCCTGCAGCCGTCGGCGGCTAACGCCGAGCGCGCTCCGCCTGCTCCAGCAGCTCGTCGAGCTCCGCGGTGCGCAAGGAGACGGTGTCGTCACTGACCGTGCTGCCGAGCGTCGCCTGCGCATCATCGGTGAGGGCCGAGAGCATCTCGACCGCGTCGTCGACGATCTCGGTGCTCCGCACCTCGGTGCCGTGCAGCAGCCAGCGGGCCACCTCGAGTTCCGAGAGCAGGGTCGCGCGCTGACGCAGCCTGCGGTCGATCTGGCCGCGCGCCGCGCTGTACGCGTCGAACGCGGCATCCGTCGCACCGGGCATCGTGGCGCCGAGCAGCCACTGCAGATCGAGCGCAGGATCACCGACCCGCAAGCCGTGCCAGCCGAGCACTCCGGTCATCCGCTCGGATGCCACGAGCACCGAGTCGGAACCGAACGACCCGTTGATCACCGTCGGCGTGTACTGCCACAGCGCTGACTCGCCGCTCGCGGCTTCCCAGCGCTGCAGCAGCGCGGCCGGGACGAGTCCGGTCGCCGCCGCTCGGTCGATCAGCGCCAACGCGGCGCGGCGGCCGTCGACGGCGCTGAGGCCCGGCAGCCCCGCATCGACGACGAAGGAGGTGGGCAGGGCGTGGATCGCCGCGATGCCGGAGCCGATCGACGCGCCGAGTTGCGGGGTGATCTGCCCGAGCGCCGCTTTGCCGCCGTAGACGAACTCGTAGACGACGGCCCGGGTTCCCGACACCGGGACCTGCCCGGCGAAGGTCGAGACGGCGAAGGGGAGCCGGCTGCGCACGCCGGTGCTCATGGCTCGCAGCGCGACCAGGTCCGCTGACTGCTCCGCCTCGGCCCGCTCGCTGCGCGGCACCCGCACGATCCAGTGCCTGCCGTCCCGCCCGGTGAGCAGTGCGGCATCGAAGTCGCCGTGCCCGAGCGAGCCGAAGGCCTGCACTCCTGCCACGTCGAGCCCGGCCACGGCCGAGGTCGCGAGCGCGGCTAGAGTGAAGTGGGATCTGGCCATGACGACAGGGTAGGTCGGCCGGTGCCCGGCCCAGTCGCACGCCACGCCCTTTGTCTCTTGCCCGGAGGTGCCCCGATTGACTGACTCCTTCGGGTCCCGACTGCCGCTCTCCCGTGCATCGATCGACCGCGATCACCTCTCCCGGCCCCTCGGCGTCCCAGCCCTTCTCACCGATCCGGCGTCGCGTGTGATCGTGCTGCACAGGCGCAGGGTGCTGCTCGCCGGCCCTGGCGCGATCGTCCTCCTCCCGGGATCGGCGGCACCCGCCCATGAGCTGGCGCTCTACCTCGGCCGTGCCGTCGAGGATGAGCCCGACCTGCCGCGCGGCGCACCGGTTCTCGCTGTGCAGGTGGATGACGCGACCGCCGCGGCGCTCGAGGCGGACCATCCCTCGGGGTGGGGCGACCTGCTGCGGCTCGGCGCCGAGCTGAGCGTGCGCGACGCGGGACTCTTCACCGAGGCCCTCGCCCTCGCGAACTGGCATGCGAGCTACGGGTACTCGCCTCGGACCGGCAACCCCAGCATCCCGGATGCCGCAGGCTGGATCCGCCGCGACCCCGACACCGGCCACGAACTGTTCCCCCGCACCGACCCGGCCATCATCGTCGGCATCACGGACGACGACGATCGCCTGCTGCTCGGCTCCAACGCGCTGTGGGAGCAGAACCGCTTCTCGCTGCTCGCCGGTTTCGTCGAGCCGGGGGAGTCGCTCGAGGCCGCCGTGATCCGCGAGGTGTTCGAGGAGTCGGGCGTGCATGTGGTCGACCCGGTTTACAAGGGCAGCCAGCCGTGGCCGTTCCCTGCTTCGCTGATGATCGGATTCCGTGCCAGGGTCGCGCCAGGAGGCTCGACGGCCGGGAGGCCGGACGGCGAGGAGATCCTGGAGCTGCGCTGGTTCAGCCGCGATGAGCTGGCCGCCGCGAACGCCGCGGAGGAGGTCCGGCTTCCCGGCTCCACCTCGATCGCCCGCGCCATCATCGACGACTGGTACGGCGGGGAGCTGCCGGACGGCGGCCGCTGGTGACCTCAGCCTCCGCGCTCGACGAGGAGCTGCTGGCCGGACTCGACCCGGAGCAGCGAGAAGCTGCGGCGGCCCTGCTCGGCCCGGTCTGCATCCTGGCCGGCGCAGGCACCGGCAAGACCCGGGCCCTGACCTACCGGATCGCGCACGGTCTGCGCACCGGCACGTACTCGCCCGGCAGCATGCTCGCGCTCACCTTCACCACGAAGGCCGCGGCCGAGTTGCGCGGGCGGCTGCGCCGGCTCGGCGCGGACGGCGCGGTGACCCGCACCTTCCACTCGGCCGCTCTCGCCCAACTCGGACAGTTCTGGCCGGATGTGGTGGGCGGCCCGTCGCCGAAGCTGGTCGAGAACAAGGCGCGGCTCATCGGCGAGGCGGGGGATGCCCTGCACCTCAAGCTCGGCGGCGCCGCCCTGCGCGACCTCGCCTCCGAGATCGAGTGGCGCAAGACGAGCGAGCTCAGCCTGGAACGGTACGGCGCGGCCGCCGCGCAGCAGGGGCGCGGGATGCCCGGCGGTCTCGACATCGGCCAGGTGGTGGACATCCAGACCCGCTATGAGCAGCTGAAGGACGATCGCCGCCGCCTCGACTTCGAGGACGTGCTGCTGGCCACCGCCGGGATGCTCGACTCCGAGCCGCGCGTGCTGGCGGCCGTCCGCGCGCAGTACCGCTTCTTCACGGTCGACGAGTATCAGGACGTCTCACCCCTGCAGCACCGCCTGCTCGAACTCTGGCGCGGCGATCGCACCGACGTCTGCGTCGTGGGAGACGCCAGTCAGACCATCTACTCCTTCACCGGCGCGAGCAGTTCCTATCTGCTGCAGTTCGAGCGGGAGTTCCCGCAGGCGCAGATCGTGAAGCTGCACCGCAATTACCGCTCGACTCCGGCGGTGCTCTCGCTGGCGAACCGGCTGATGCAGCATCGACCGGGTGCGCTGGAGCTGCGCGCAACCAGCACCGCGACGGAGCCGGTGCCAGCCGCTGCCGCCTTCGACGATGACGTGGCGGAGGCGCAGGCCGTCGCGGGGGCGATCGCCAAGGAGCTGGCGGCCGGCACCAGGCCGGAGCGGATCGCCATCCTGTTCCGCGTCAACGAGCAGGCTGCCGCGCTCGAGGCGGCCTTGAAGGAGAAGGGCGTCGCGGTGCGCCAGCTCGGGAGGAGCAGCTTCTTCAAGCTGAACTCGGTGCGGATGGTCGTGTCCGCTCTGCGCGTGCAGGCGCGCTCGCACCCGGACGAGTCGGTGCGGAAGGTCGTCGCGGATCTGGCGCGCGAGGCGGGGTGGAGCATCCGCCCGGAGGATTCGTCGCTGCCGCGCGAGAACTGGGACGCCCTCGATGCGATCGTGCGCTTCGCCGAGAGCCTCCCCGACGGGGTATCGCTCGAGCGCTTCTCGGAGGAGCTGAGCGACCGGGAGGAGAGCAACAACGAGCTCACCGTCTCGGCCGTCGTGCTCTCGACGCTGCACGGCGCCAAGGGCCTGGAGTGGGACACCGTGTTCCTGGTCGGGCTGAGCGAGGGCCTGCTGCCGATCAACTACGCGAAGACGCCCGCCGCGATCGACGAGGAGCGCCGCCTCTTCTACGTGGGGATCACGCGGGCACGGCGCCGGCTGATGCTGTCCTGGTCGAGGACGGGGTCGCGGGCTCAGCAGCGGGAGCCCAGTCGCTTTCTGCAGGAGCTGCGCAGCGGCACGCCGAGTGCCGCGTCCACGCGCGCGGGCTGACGGCGCCGTCGCGCGCGGCGATCCGCCAGCTGGTCGCCCCGGCGGGCGAGCCTGTCGAGGCCGCCATCGCCGATGCCCCCACCGCGAGGCGTTCCCGGATGCGCCGGGCGGCGAACGCCGCGGCCTCGGCAGTCGCGAGCCGGCCGAGCGCGGGCGCCTGCCGACTCCAGAGCTGCGTGGCGATCGCGGGCCACGCCGGGTCGGCATCCGTCATCGTCAACTGCACGCAGTACAGGCACGGCCCGCTGCCGGGCTCCACGAAGGGCCCGACGGTCACCCCTGCGTCTCCGACGATGACCGGCACATGCGGGATGTCGCGCCGCAACCACGCGCCGTGATCCTCCGCCGCCACCAGCCAGCCCGCCACGATCACCGCGAGGTCGGGGGAGCCGTCGTCGGGGGCCGCGAGCACCCCCTCGTCGTCCAACAGGCGCCGAATCTCGTCGGCGAGCGACCCGGTGCCCCGTACCGCAACCCGGGCGGGGCTCGGGGACGCGTGGTTCCCCAGCACCGGCGTCAGCTTCTCGACCAGGGCCGGCACCGCGTCGGCGGGGACCCCGAGGCTCCGCGCCATCATGTCGAGCCCGCTCTGCGAGATCCCGCTCACGAGGGCAGCCACCATCCGCTCGGTGCCCTCATCGACGTCGTCCAGCACCACCATCGGCTCGTCCACCCCGAATTGCATCGAGTTCGGACTCCGCCACACCACGGGGACGCCGGTCCGCACCTTGAGCACCATGCGCCCAGGATGCCCGCGACCCGTTCGGCCGTGCACGCTCCATCCACAACCCCCGCGCCCACCTCCGCGAGAGCACGGATATCCGGGTGCTCTCAGCCGTGAGAGTACGCAGATATACGTACTTTCGCGGAGGAGGGGGGAGGAGGAGGAGTCACACCTCGTGCGGCCGGTTCTCGCCGTCGTCGTTGAGCAGGTCCTCGATCGCCATGTCGACGTCGTCGGGAATGCGGCTGTCGGCGGTGAGCCGCGCGATCAGCGCCGAGGGGTCGTCGATGTCCGCGTCCGAGGGGATGAGGTCGGGATGCGCCCAGAGCGCATCCCGGCCGTCGTCGCCGACGGCATCCGACACCTTCTGCCACATGGCCGCCGCTTCGCGCAACCGTCGCGGCCGCAGCTCCAAACCGACGAGCGTGGCGAACGCCGACTCGGCAGGCCCTCCTGCGGCCCGCCGGCGCCGCACGCTCTCGGCGATCGCCGCGCTCTTGGGCAGTCGGCCGGTCGCGGCGGCCGTGACCACATCCACCCAGCCTTCGACCAGGGCGAGCATCGTCTCGAGACGGGCGAGCGCTGCGAGCTGCTCCTCGTTCTTCGGCGGGATCAGCGCGCCGCTGGTCATCGCGGCTCGCAGCTCCTCGGGGTTGGCGGGGTCGAAGTCGGCAGCCAGCTCTTCGAGCCGCACGGTGTCGACGCGGATGCCGCGGGCGAAGTCGGTGATCTGGGTGAGCAGGTGCAGCCGCAGCCACTTGGCGTGGCGGAACAGCCGGGCATGGGCGAGCTCGCGCACCGACAGGTAGAGGCGCACCTCTTCCACCGGGATGTCGAGTCCCGCTCCGAAGGCGTCGACGTTCTGAGGGACCAGGGCGGCTTGGCGCTGCTCGCCGTCCAGCAGCGGAATGCCGATATCGCCGCCGGACACGACCTCGCCCGCGAGCTGGCCCACCACCTGCCCGAGCTGCATCGCGAACAGGGTGCCGCCGATGTTGCGCATGAGCTGGCCGGCGTTGCCGAGCATCCCGCTCAGCTCTTCGGGCGCCTGCTCCTCGAGCACGCCGGTGAGGGCGTCGGCGATGGAGCGCGCGACCGGTTCGGCCAGGGTCGTCCACACCGGCATGGTGGCCTCCGTCCACCCGGACCGGGTGAGCAGCACGGGGGCGGCGGTGAGTTCGGCGATCGAGGTGACCTCGTCGAGCCAGAGGGCGGCGACGTGCAGGGCCTGCTCCATCGCGGTGGTCTCGGCCGGGGTGCTGACGACGGAGGAGCGGGCGGAGAGTCCCTTGGCCTGCTCGAGGGCGAGGCCCCAGTTGATGCCCTCGCCGCTGTTCTGCAGCGCCTGCTGCAGCTGTCCGATCAGTCGCTGCACCATCTCGGGATCGTTGGGCAGGCCGGCGGCGCTCGCCAGCTTCGCCGGGTCGAGATCGGTGTTGCCGGCGAGGAATTCGCGCAGCATGTCGCGGAAGTCGTCCTCGGACGGCTCATCCCGCGAATCGTCAGCCATGCGCTCTAAGGTAGCCCTCGCATGCTTGGGCGTCCGGGGGATTCGCCTAGGCTGAGCCCGCTCGACCTCCGCTCGCAGCGAACAGCCGGGACCTGAAAGGCCGATGGTGCGCAACTTCCTCTCCGATCGCGGCCGCGCCGCCCGGACGGTCGGCTGGGTGCTGCTCCTCGGCGCCGTCATCGGCACCGTGCTGCTCGGCATCTCGCCGTCGCCGTACGCGATCGAGCGCCCCGGGCCGGTGTACGACGTGCTCGGCACGGCGCGGGTCGGCGACAAGCAGCTCCCGCTGATCGACATCTCAGGGCGGCAGAGCTATCCGACCACCGGCACCCTCGACATGCTCACCGTCTACGTCGACGGCGGACCGCAGAACGAACCCAGCTGGATCGAGGTGGCCGGCTCCTGGTTCGACCCGAGCCGCGCCGCAGTGCCTCTCGATGAGCTCTACCCGGCAGGCGAGACGCAGGACCAGTCCGATGCCGAGAGCGCCATCGACATGACCAACTCCCAGCAGGATGCGACGGCCGCTGCGCTGAGCGAACTGAAGATCGACTACACCACGTCGGTGCAGGTGGCGAAGGTCATCAAGGGCACGCCTGCGGCCGGCGAGCTGAAGGCGGGCGACGGATTGGTGAGCGCCAACGGCGAGAACGTCACCGGTCTCACGATGCTGCAGCAGACGATCATCGCGAATGGAACCGCCAAGCCGGTGACCCTGGTCATCACACGCGGCGGTCAGGAGCGGACCCTGGAGATCACCCCGGTGATCAACGCCCAGTCGAAGAAGCCGGCGATCGGCATCTACACCGGCAGCAGCTACAGCTTCCCCTTCGACGTCAGGATCCAGCTGAAGGATGTCGGGGGCCCCAGCGCCGGGATGATGCTGGCCCTCGGCATCTACGACAAGCTCACGCCGGGCGCACTCGCCGGCTCCGCCCATATCGCGGGCACCGGCACGGTCGACCCGGGTGGAGCCGTCGGCGCCATCGGCGGCATCCGCCAGAAGATGTACGGTGCACGCGGCGACGGGGCGAGCTGGTTCCTGGCGCCTGCTGCGAACTGCGACGAGGTGACCGGCCACATCCCCAGCGGGCTCACCGTGTTCTCGGTGAGAACGCTCGGCGATGCCATCGCAGCCGTCAAGACGATCGCCTCGGGCACAGACACCGGCGGGCTCGCCACCTGCCCCGCTGCCTGAGCTCCTCGGCTCGCGCGCCGCATTCTCGCAGCCGACGACCCTAGGATCGACGCGTGACGTCCTCCACCGCCAGCCGACCGCGGCCGCGCCAGCCGCGCAGCCGCTCCCGCGCCGCGATCGCGATCACGGTCGCCGCGATCGCCCTGCTGGTGATCGTGTTCTTCGTCTTCTCCGGCCTGTACGCCGACGTGCTCTGGTACCAGCAGCTCGGTTACCTGAACGTGCTCACGACGCAGTGGTACGCGACGGCTGTCATGTTCCTGGTCGGATTCCTGGCCATGGGAGTGCCCGTCTGGTTGAGCATCTTCATCGCCTTCCGAGCGCGGCCGGTGTACGTGAAGCTCAACTCGCAACTGGACCGCTACCAGCAGGTGATCGAGCCGCTGCGGCGGCTGGCGATGTACGGCATCCCGATCGTGCTCGGCATCTTCATGGGAATCTCGACGGCGACCCGGTGGCCGACGGTGCTGCAGTACCTGAACCGCACCAGCTTCGGGAGGACGGACCCGCAGTTCCATCTCGATGTCTCGTTCTACGTCTACGACTTCCCCTTCCTGCGCGGTGTGATCGCCTACGCTTCGGCCGCCGTGATCGTCGCGGGCCTCGCCGCGATCGCGACCAACTACCTCTACGCCGGCATCCGGATCTCGGGCCGCGAGGTGCGCATCACGCGTTCGGCGCGCATCCAGCTGGCGGTCACCGCGGCGCTGTACCTCGCGCTGCAGGCGGTCAGCATCTGGCTGGACCAGTACGCGACGCTCACCAGCGAGTCCCCGATCGGCACCAGTGCCACCATCACCGGCGCGGGCTACACCGATGTCAATGCGACCATCCCGAGCAAGGTGATCCTCGCCGGCATCGCGGCCCTGGTCGCCGTGCTGTTCCTCGTGACGGCCGCCATCGGCCGCTGGCGCCTGCCGCTGATCGCGACCGCGCTGCTGATCGTCTCGAGCATCGTGATCGGCGCGATCTACCCGGCGATCGTTCAGAACCTGCAGGTCAATGCCAGCGCCCGCACCCTCGAGGCGAAATACATCGGCGACAACATCGCCGCAACCCGCGAGGCCTACGGGGTCAGCGATGTGACGAGCGTGCAGTACGACGCTACGACCAATGTGCAGGCAGGGCAGCTGCGCGCGGATGCCCAGACCACGGCGCAGATCCGCATCCTCGATCCCGCTCTGGTGAGCGCCACCTTCGCGCAACTGCAGCAGGTGCGGCAGTACTACCAATTCACCAAGGACCTGGACGTCGACCGCTACAAGATCGATGGTGCGGTTCAGGACACGGTGATCGCGGTGCGCGAGCTCAACTCCGCCAACCAGAGCTCGAACAGCTGGTACAACGACACCCTGGTCTACACGCACGGCTACGGCATCGTCGCCGCGTACGGCAATCAGCGCACCAGCAACGGCGAGCCGAAGTTCCTGGAGCGGGACATCCCTCCGCAGGGTGCGCTCGGCGACTTCCAGCCGCGGATCTACTTCGGTGAGAAGTCGCCCGAGTACTCCATCGTCGGGGCGCCGAACGGTTCGAAGGACGTCGAATTCGACTACCCGTCCGGCGGGGGCTCGACCGCATCCGACAACACCGCCGATGGCGCCACCACCACGTACTCCGGCAACGGCGGACCGAAGCTCGACAGCTTCCTCAAGAAGCTGACATACGCCATCCATTTCGGAGCGCAGGAGATCCTCTTCTCGGATGCCGTGACGAACGACTCGCAGATCCTCTACGACCGCGATCCGAAGACCCGCGTCGGAAAGGTCGCCCCCTATCTCACCCTGGACAGCGACCCGTACCCGGCCATCGTCGATGGGCGCGTGGTCTGGATCGTCGACGGCTACACGACCACGGCCAACTATCCGTACTCGCGCGTCGAGCAGCTGTCGAACACGATCGTCGACACCTACACTCCGCAGCCGGACTATGCGCTCGACGATGTGAACTACATCCGTAACTCGGTCAAGGCGACGGTGGATGCCTACAGCGGCAAGGTCACGCTCTACGCCTGGGACCCCGGCGACCCGATCCTGAAGACCTGGGAGAAGATCTTCCCGGCGACGCTCAAGCCGCAGAGCGCCATGAGCGGTCAGTTGCTCGCGCACGTGCGCTACCCGGCCGACCTGTTCAAGGTGCAGCGCTCGATCCTGCAGACCTACCACGTGACCAGCGCGGGCGCGTTCTACTCGGGCGTCGACGCCTGGAGCGTGCCGAACGACCCGACGCAGCCCAAGGCGACAGCTCAGGCCCAGCCTCCGTACTACCTGACGATGCAGGTGCCCGGCACGAAGGCGCCTGCGTTCACGCTGTACTCCACCTACATCCCCAAGTCGAGTTCCACCGCCAGCAAGAGCGTGCTCACCGGATATCTGGCGGTCGATGCGGACGCTGGCCCGAACTACGGGAGGATGACCCTGCTGGAGCTGCCCAAGCAGGGCACCGTGCCGGGACCGGGGCAGGTGCAGAACAATTTCGATTCCGACACCACCGTCTCCCAGGCGCTGAACCTGTTGCGGCAGGGCAACTCGCAGGTGATCTACGGCAACCTGCTGACCGTGCCGGTGGGGGGCGGCCTCCTCTATGTGCAGCCGGTCTACGTGCAATCCAGCGCGAACGCCGACACCAGCTATCCGCTGCTGCAGAAGGTACTGGTCGCGTTCGGCGACAAGATCGCGTTCGAGGACACGCTGAGCGCTGCGCTCGATTCGCTCTTCGGCGGCGACTCGGGCGCGAGCGCCGGGGACAACGGCGCCGGCGGCAGTCCGGCCTCGGGGACCGGCACCGGGACCGGCACGGGGACAGGGACGGGCGCCGGCACCGGCGCCGGCCTCACGGAGGCGCAGAACGCGGCGCTGCAGAAGGCGCTGGCCGACTACCAGACCGCACTCGCAGCCCGCAACGCCGCCTATGCCGCCAACGACCTGGTTGCGGCGGCCCAGGCCGACCAGAACATGCAGACCGCGATCAAGGCGGCGATGGCGGCCATCGGCCAGGGGTAGGCGCTGGTGCGGGTCCGGCGGGGCCGGCGGCCTCAGCACCATCCCGCGGCGTCTGATAGAGTCGCTTCTTGTGCCGCGGGGTGGAGCAGCTCGGTAGCTCGCTGGGCTCATAACCCAGAG
>WOYI010697530.1_pt1 | contig 25420 bp, 26 predicted proteins | sample 6423411 | NCBI WGS metagenome assembly WOYI01 (sample SAMN13441803, study PRJNA592873) | oil field metagenome | biome: oil field; feature: oil-well bore; material: oil-contaminated soil; isolation source: oil-contaminated soil from oil-well borehole | place: Germany: Wietze | collected 2016-10-18 ... | reverse complement strand
ACAGATTCATACAACCTCCATTGCGCTGCGCGCGGGTGAACGATTAAATCGGGTTTCCGGCTGGATCCAGGTACGTCGTCGCGATATGGCCATCGAGCTCGGCCTGCGCGTACTGTTCGTCGCTGAACCCCAGCACTTCCTTGTAGACGTACTCGTTGTCCATTCCCAGACCACCGATCGGCTCCCACTTCATGTCGGGACCGTTCCACTTCCACTGATGTCCCGGATACAGATGAGTACCGGTTGCAGATCCGGTGTTCTCGCGAAGGAACCCGCGAGCTTTCACATGTGGATCAGCGAACACGTCGTCTTCGAGCATGATCGGTCCCGCAGGCACGCCCACGCTCTGCAGTGTGGTGAACACCTCCTGACGCGTCCGCGACCGAGTCCAGTCCGCGATCGCCGCGTCGATGTCATCCTGCGCGGCGAGTCGGCCCGCCTGCGTGGAGAAACGATCATCAGTCGCCCAGCCGGGGTCGCCCATCGCTTCGACCGCGCGGGCCCACTCATCATCGTCGCGGATGGTGATGGTCACGAAACGATCGTCTTCGCTGGTCGGATAGGCACCTTGGACGAAGTTGCGGTCGCGATTGGTCAGCGGCGGGTTATCGTACCCGTTGGCGGCGGCATCGATGAACATCTCACCGATGTGGTTCATCTCGTTCTCCACCTGAGGAAGTACGACGATCTCACCCTGCCCCGTCTTCTCCCGACGACGCAACGCGGCCATCACTGCGAACGCACCGATGGATCCGGCGGCCGGGTCCATCTGGAAAACGCTGGTCGTCGTGGCGGGCGCGGTATCCGCGTAGCCGCGGACAGCGGTGATCCCCGAGAACGCCTCGAAGTGCGCACCGAACCCCAGATAGGAGGAGTATGGCGCGCCGATGCCGGCGGGCGGCATGCGCAACAGGATGAGCCTCGGGTTGGCCGCGTGAAGGGTGTCCCAGTCGATACCCAGGTTTCCCAGCACGGCGACGTTGTTGTTCTCCACGAACACGTCGGCCGTCTTGGCCAACTCGATGAAGATCTCGCGTCCGGATTCCTTGCGCAGATCCAGCGTCATGAGCTTTTTACCACGCGCGTGCCAGTTGAACATCGCGTGTCGGTCCTGCGGGCGTTCGTCGGGCTTCCCGTCGGGGTAGGCCCGTCCCATCGTTCCCATCATCGTCATCTGCGCCTCGGTGGGACGAGCCACCAAACCGCGAGTGCTACTGGGGAAAAGCCACGGGTTGTCGACACGGATGACCTCAGCGCCGAGATCGGACAACAGCATCGTGACGGTCGGACCGGACCACACAACGGTTATGTCGAGGACGCGGAGACCCTCGAGAGGAAGATGAGCCATGATACTCCTTCGTAGTAGCTCTGCCGGTTACAGCGAGTCGACGGGCAAGGTGGACAGTATGGCTTCGGTGTGCTCACCGAGCCGCGGGGCGGCGCTGGGTTCCCAGCCGCCCTCGATTTCAAATGGAGCGCCGGGATGGACGACGGTGCCCACCGGGTGCGTCACCTCGGTGAAGAAGCCACGCTCCTTGTAGTGCGAGTCTTCGAGCACTTCCGTCGGTGTCTTGATCGCGGTGAGCGGCCACTTGTGCTGCTGGGCATCCTCCATGGCCTGCTGCTTCGTCCGCGTGAGCAACCAGGGATACAGCGCCGCGTCGATCGCTTCCTTCGTCTCCATCGTCGCGAACATCGCCGGGTTCTGTGCGACCTTCGCGAAGTAGGCATTCAGATCATCGTCCGCGAGGGCGGACATCATCCGCGGCAACCACGCCTGAGTCACGACCGTCTGCACGTAACCGTCCTCTGCGGGGAATGCGCCATTGGGCAGGATGCCTCCCAACACGTTGCCCCGCGGGGTCACCTCGCCGTTGTAGGCATGGGCAAGCAGAAACGTGGTGCGCCGATCGGAGGAGCTCAATCCGGTCTCGAATCCCGAGATGTCGATGTGCACCGGCTCGCCCTGGCCCTCGGCCACGAGGACGGCAGCCATGGTGGCAGTTGCTGCCGTGTTCCCGGTCTGGTAAATCGACATGTATCCGCCCAGCTTGACCGGAACCTCGTCCTCAGAGCCGTTGCCCGCCATCGGCCCGCCCATTCCGTAATAGATGAGTTCCGATCCCTCGTACTGCGCGTACGGCCCGTCCTGCCCGAACGGGGTGATGCTTGTCAACACAAGCTTCGGCTGGACCTTCACCAGGTCATCGAAGCCGAGTCCCATCGCAGCGAGCGCGCCGGGCTTGAGCGACTCGACGACGACGTCCGCGGTCGCGGCCAGCTTCAGCAGAGCGTCACGAGCCGACTGGTCCTCGAGGTCGAGCAACACAGACTTCTTGCTCGTGTTGGTGTGCAGGAACACAGCCGAGCCGTTCTCGTCCGGCACGTTCCCGATGAACGGGACCATCCGACGTACCGGGTCACCTGTCGGTGGCTCGATCTTGATCACCTCGGCGCCGTAGTCGGCGAAGAGCCTCGTCGCGTAGTCCGCGGCGATTCCGCCTCCGATCTCGAGCACCCGGATGCCTTCAAAAAGCCTCATCGCTTCTCTCTTTCTCGCGTTGAATTCGTGCACGAGACGTATACCCGTGCAGTGGTTGTATACGAGGGGCCGCTACCTCGATGCAGCGGCCCCTCACTGAGCAAAACTCGTCAGGTATTGACGAGTTCCCGGAACGGGCCTCCGTCCATCTTCGGCTCTTTCGGGAGACCGAGCAACTGCTCACCGATGATGTTCCGCTGAACTTGGGAGCTTCCGGCATAGATGGTGGCAGCTCGTGCAGACAAGGCCGTCTCCACCCAGGCGCGGGAGGTATTGGGCGTACCCACATCCGCGGTCTGAAGAGCACCGCCTGCGCCCGCACCGGACGGAGCGACCGCGTCCATTCCCAGGATCTCCAGAGCAAGCTCGGTGTAGCGCTGGAAGTATTCGCTCCATACCAGCTTCGCGATCGCTGCATCCGCCCCGGGGTTCTCGCCCTTGAGGAACTTCGTCAAGGTCTGGTAACCGCGGGCCTGCATCACTGCGACACGGCTGTAACACCAAGCGAGAAGCTCGCGGACCTTGGGGTCCTTGTTCTTACCTGTCGTTTTGGCGATCTCGAACAACCTGTCGAGATCGTTCTTGAAACGGATGGCGTCCGTGGTGGCGCCGGAACCTCGCTCGAAGCCGAGCAAGGTCATGGCAACCATCCATCCTTGATTCACCGGACCGACGATGTTCTCTTCCGCCGTACGAGCGTCGGTGAAGAAGACCTGGTTGAAGATGTGGTCGCCCGCCATGTTGAGAATCGGCTGCACCTCGACGCCCGGTTGATCCATCGGGATCAGCAGGAGGCTGATCCCGCGGTGCTTCGGAGCATCGGGATCGGTGCGAACCAGCGCGAAGATATGGTCAGCGAGATGACCCGCAGAGGTCCAGATCTTCGAACCGTTGACCACCCACTCCCCGTTGTCCAACACAGCGCTGGTCCGCAGACCGGCCAGGTCGGAACCCGCACCGGGCTCCGAGTAGCCCTGGCACCATCTGTCTTCGCCGGAGAGAATCCGAGGCAGGTAGTGAGACTTCTGCGCATCGGTGCCCCAGACAGTAAGCGTGTTGCCCAGGAGGCTGATGCCGAACATGTCGTTCTCATCCCCGGACGGCACTCCATACCGGGCGAATTCCTCGGCGATCACGACCTGCTCGATTGCGCTCAGCCCCGGACCGCCGTACTCCTTCGGCCAGGACACGGCAAGCAACTGCTCGTCAGAGAGCACCTTTCGCCAGTGCTTCTTGAAGGCCGCTCGCTCGGCCTCATCGGAGATCGCGCCAAGACCCTTCCATCCGGACGGCACGGCTCCCTCGATAATCCCGCGAACGCGAGCGCGATACTCCTCGGCCTCAGGCGGGTAGGTCAAATCCATTGTTGCGTCCTTTCGTCGTATCGACAGTTCCTCACGCGGATTCGCGCTCTATGTCCGCACGCGTTCTGAACCGTCTGCTGTGAGCATACCGGTGCCCCGTGATTGAGGCACCGTGCAGGGACTGGATATATCCGTCCCGGTCGGAGAACTCATCGAGTTCAATGAATACAGCGCCGATCCCCTCGGGATCGTGCGCGTCCGAGCCGGCACCACCGGGCACACCGAATTCGGCGGCGGCAGCCAGCGCCAGCTCGTTGACGGACTCGTCCGGTACCTTGGCGTTGTAGACCTCGACGACGTCCAGCAGTCCGGATTCAGCAAGCTCATCGAGCCCGCGACGACCCAGCCCGGATCGGACCGGATCGAATGCATGGGGAACGTAAACCACACCTCCCTGATCTCGAACGCGCGCTGCCGCTTCGGAAAGCGGCAGAACGTAGGGGACGCGCTCGGTGAGGAACAATCCGATGATCTCACCGAGAGGTGTGCGGATCTCCTCGCCGACGACAACCTGCACCCCGTAGTCCGCCGCCATCTCCTGCATTCGTTTCGCCGCGTCCACAACGTGGTGATCAGTGACGGCGATGACATCCAGACCGGCCGAACGCGCACCCTGAAGCATTTGCTCCAGGGTGGTGACCGCGTCCCCAGAATGGACGGTGTGGAGATGGCAATCCATTCGCACTCGCCCGGGCCGGGGCTTTCCAGCGGTATGCGGATGCCGTGCAACTACACTTGCTCGAGTCAGATCGGTGCCTTCCAACGGTCAGCCGACGGGTTCGAACTCGGGCAGAGATACCGTGTCCTTGTCGTTCCAGGCCACCCTCACCCGGGTTCCGATGGAAACCGCATCGACATCGACATTGGTCAGCCTCGTCAACATGCGGAAGCCCTCGTCAAGGTCGACGTATGCAACCGCATAGGGCACCAATTCCGCGAATCCAGGCATCCTGTTGTCGCGCACGACGCTGTAGGTGTAGAGAGTTCCCAAACCGGCGGATTCACGCCATTCGAGATCCAGGCTGAGACAGTGGACGCAATGCGCTCGCGGATAGAAGACTATTCCTTCGCACTTGGTGCATACCTGATAAGTCAGCTTGTGCTCTACCGTCGACTTCCAGAACTGCGCGGTGTCCGGCTCGTCAAGACTCGGCAGGAATGTGGGCATATTCCCCATGATGTCATCCAACACGATAATCCCCGTTCCGCTCAGTTGCCGAGAATGATGGTGCCGCCGGCATGGACGGCTCCGAGCCGACCGCCGTTGCCGTGGGCGACTGCGTACTTGGCGCCTTCCCTCTGCGAGGTGGACTCCCCCCGCAGCTGCCGAACCGCTTCGATGAGAAGGAAAATGCCGCGCATACCCGGGTGGTTCGAGAACAGCCCGCCGCCGTCCGTATTGAGCGCGGGGGCGCCCAGTCGGTCCCACCGCAGGCGTCCGCCTTCCACGAATGCACCGCCTTCGCCCTTCTTGCAGAAGCCGAGATCCTCGAGGCAGGTCAGCACCGTGATCGTGAACGAGTCGTAGATCATCGCGACGTCCATCTGATCCGGGCTCAGTCCCGCCTCACCGAACGCCGCGAGACCTGACTGTGCTGCGCCGGAGATCGTGATGTCGTTCTTGTTGTCGACGAATCCGATTCCCTCCCCGGCGCCAAGGATCCACACCGGCTTCTTGCGGGTGCTCTTGGCAACCTCCTCCGAGGCGATGACCACCGCGCCGCCGCCGTCCGAGATCATGCAGCATTCCAGCCGATGCAGCGGGTCTGCGATCATCCTGCCGTTCACCACATCCTCGACCGTGATCTCACCGATGTCCCGGAATCTCAGATCGGTCATGGCGCGCACAGCGTCCGGGTTGCGCATGGCGTGCGCGCGAGTGGTGACCGAGATCTCCGCCAGTTGCTCGGAGGTCGTGCCGTACTGATGCATATGACGGTTGGCGACCATCCCGTAGTTCGAAATCAGCGTCTGCCCCCACGGAATCTCCATGTTCGACGCCGGATCTTTCGCGCCTCCGATGGCACCGGTTCCGGTGCCTATCGCAAATGCCTGGCTACGCGCCGTCGACCCGTAGGTGATGAGGGCGACATTGGCCCGGCCGGCGCGGATCGCGTCACGAGCATGTCCGGCATGGAACTCGAACGAGCTTCCACCGACAGCCGTCGTGTCGGTGATGCGGGGGTGCAGATCGAAGTACTCCTGGATGCCCAGTCCCGGAAAGCTGCTGGCGTCACCCGAGTCGTAGACGGCATCCACGTCCTTCCAGGTGAGACCCGCATCCTCGAGCGCGGCGGCGGCACTTGCCGCCTTGATCTGGAGAGCAGACTTTCCCGGTGCCAACCGATCTGGATATTCGTGAATACCGACGATTGATGCACTTCTGTCAGTCATGATCCTTGTTTCAACCTTCGTAGGGCCGGCAGGGTGAAAACGTCAGGCGATGCCCGCCAGTCCCTGCTTCTCGGGGTGGAACGCGCGGGGGAAGGACTCGAAGATTCCATCAATCGTCCACGCATCCTGAGAAACCAGCACCGATTCGGGGTGGTAGTTCTCGTAGAGCGTGACCTTGCCGCCCTGGGCGCCAACGACGCGGCCGTTCAGCCAACTCGACTCCTCGCTGGCGAGGTAAGCCACCGGATAGGCGATCGCGGAGGGAGCCAAGTCGGCGAGATTGATGCCCATCTCGGCAGCGCGCTCTGGCGGAATCGTGCCGGTCATGCGTGTCGATGCCGCGGGCGCAATCGCGTTCGATGTGACGCCGTAGCGGTCGAGCGCGTGCGCACACGACAGGGTGAAGCCGACGATGCCCAGCTTTGCCGCCGCGTAGTTGGGCTGTCCGGCCGAACCGAACAGTCCCGCGCCCGACGTGAAGTTGATCAGCCGATACTGACCTTCGCCACGGTGCTCACGCCAGTAGACCGCAGCGTGCTTGCTGGTGTTGAACGTGCCCGTCAGGTGTACGTTCAGCACCGCCTGCCAGTCCTCCGGGGTCAGGTTGACCAGCATGCGGTCACGAAGGATTCCCGCGACGTTCACAAGAATGTCGAGTTTGCCGAAGGTGTCGATCGCGGACTGCACAATACCGCCCGCTGAGTCGTAGTCACTGACGTCACCGCCGTTGACGATCGCCTCGCCCCCGTTCGCGATGATCTCATTGACGACGCCTTGCGCGGGCCCGACATCGGCACCGGTGCCATCCACCTGAGCCCCAAGATCGTTCACCACGACCTTCGCACCCTCGCTCGCGAACAGTTTCGCGATCTCAGCGCCGATTCCACCACCGGCTCCGGTAACGACGGCGACACGGTTATCTAGACGTCCCACGACATATCCTCCATTGGAAATTGTGTAGCTAGCGGGGAACTCTGCGGGTGCCACGGCGTTGCATGCGCTCGGCATCATCGTCGTTCTCGCTGAGGAGCCCTCTCGCGAGTAATCTACCTCACGGGTACAATTCCCACAACTTGGACGATGGAGGTGCCGCGCTCGGCCGATGACTGACTCCCGCGGGGACAGGCGCTGCAGACAGCGCCAGGAACACACGGGTGTGGCCGTCGAAATTTGGGCGGCCGCAGTCAGGCGCAGATGCAGACCAGAGGATGTGGAACATGTCAGATAGCCAAGTCAGTGCAGCGAACCTGTTCGGCGTGGATGAGCCGCCGGCAACGACGGCGCGCAGAGCCAAGACGCCAGACCTCGAGACGATCGTCGGAGTGGCGGCCAATCTGTTTCATCTGCACGGCTATCAGAACACCACGATGCAGTTGATCGCCAGTGAACTGGGCATTGCGAAGCCGACGCTGTACGTACACGCTCAGAGCAAGGGTTTCCTTCTCGGCCAGGTCTTCCAGCGTGTCCTCCGCCGTGCGGACATTGTCGTCTCGGAGGCCCTTTCCAAGGCCGACCCCCTCGAGGGAATAACGTGTCTCATCGATGGGCAGATCCGGCTGTCGATGATGTATCGCGACTACTACGGCGTCATCTATGGCGACCAACGCGAACTCCCTCAAGATCTTGACGAATCATATCAAGCCTGGATGAAGACCTTCGTGGCGGACGTGAGCGGCCTCGTCGAAAGAGGTCAGCAGATCGGAGCAATTCGGGAGGACGTCGCGCCCCTCGTGGCCGCGCAAGCGATTATCGGCATCACGGGATGGTCGGCTCGGTGGCTTAGACCTCACTCCGGTCTCACGCTGGATTCTGCGAGCCGCCAGATCACCGCGCTGGTGCTCGGCGGACTCAGCACCGAGGGCGCTGCGACGAGGGACTGCTGACAAGTCTTGAGTCTGAGGCATCGCTCATCAGCGATGCCTCACTCGCTGCGGAACGATCATGACAGCTCACTCAGCACGACATTTGATCGACCGGAGAGATCGCTAGGATGAGCCGGTGAGTGTACAGCCGAATCACAGTCAGTTCGAAGCGTGGACAGGTCATCACCTTCCCGATACCTTGCAGGTCGAAGAAGGCGTGTGGGCGGCACCGTTGCCACTCAAGGGCGATCAGTACGTTCGACACACCTACACCTATCTCGTCCTCGACGACCGTGGGTCGGTGCATGTCATCGATCCGGGCTGGGACACAGCCGACAATCGCGCCAGGTTGGAGTCGTCGTTCGGACAGATCGGCAAACTTCTCACGGATGTGAAGACCATCGTCTCCACCCACCTCCATCCGGATCACACGGGTCTCGCACCGTGGCTGCAGGAGCGGAGCGGGGCGCCTGTCCTTATGCACCGCGCCGAAGCCGAAGCGGCCGAGAGTGGGGTGTCGCTGGCCATTGCGGTCGGCTTTCTCCGGCGGCTTCGCTCTTGGGGCGCGCCGTGGGCCGATCGGACGAAGCTCTACACCGAGCTGTGGCGGCAACGACAGTTGGGGGACGGGATAAGCGTGCGAGCTGACGTGCGCCTCGAGCACGACGAAGTGCTCGACATTCCCGGCCGACGGCTACGGGTGGTGCACACGCCTGGGCACACGGAGGGCAGCATGTGCCTCTACGACGAAACCACACGATCCTTGTTCAGTGGCGACACGCTGTTGCCGATGGTGCACCCTGGGATCGGGCTGAGCGGCGGAACCGGATCGTCACGCCAGAACCCCCTCGAACGCTATTTCGACTCGCTCGAAGCGCTCACTCGCCTGAATGTCGAAATGGTGCACCCTGGACACGGGTATTCCTTCCAGGGACTGCCCGACCGCATCGAAGAGACGGTCGGACATCATCGTCGGCGTTCCGACGAAGTGCGTTCGATCATGGCCTCTGAACCCGACACCACGGTATGGCGCGTCGCCGAAAGGGTGCACTGGACTGCTGGTTGGGCGAACCTTCACGGATACATGCGCCTGTCCGCTGTCGCTCAGACGGCGATGCATATCGACTATCTCCGCGGCCGGCCCGCCGAGTGAACAGCTCGTCGTAGCGACTTCACAGGGAGAGGCCGCCATCCACCGGGATCACCGCACCGGTGACGAAGCGCGCCGCGGACGAGACCAGCCAGGCCACGACGGAGGCGATGTCCTCAGGCTCACCAGGACGCGCCAAGGGAGTCGCCGCGATATTGGCCTCGATGATCTCTGCGGGAAGGCTCAACGTCATGTCGGTGAGCACGAAACCTGGCGCAACCGCATTCACGGTGATACCGTCCGTCGCAAACTCTCGGGCAAGCGACCTCGTCAGCGACAACAAGCCGCCTTTGGCGGCGGCGTAGTTCACCTGCCCGACGTTCCCGTTCATGCCCACGATCGATGAGACGTTGACAATTGCACCTCTCGGCGACTCGGCGAGCGCGGTGGCCGCCGCGCGGGAGCAGCTGAAGGCGCCCCCCAGGTCCACGGCAAGAACATCTATCCAGTCAGCGTCGCTCATCCGCCGGATACGGTGGTCGCGTGCGATTCCCGCGTTGTTGATCAGTGCGTCCAGTCGTCCGAAACGATCAAGCGCGGCCTGGACATACCTCTCGCCAGCACTCAGATCACGTAAGTCAGCTTTGACGGAAACAGCTGATCCGCCCGATTCCACCACTTCGGTCACCGTCGCTTCCGCGCCGCGATGATCGTCGTGGTAGCCGACTACCAGGTCGAAGCCGGAACGGACAAGATCCAGAGCAATCGCCCTGCCGATGCCGCGAGATGCTCCGGTGACCAAAGCGACCGGGCGACGGTCTACATCACTCATGAACCCTCATGCCTTGAAGCGGAACATACCTTCTTGAGCAGTGCTCGCGACGCGCCCGCGATCGGCGGCACTGATGCCGCCCATCACGAAACCGCGTCCACGTGAAGCGACAGGAGAGTACTGATCGTAGAGCAGCCATTCATCCACCGAGAAGGGACGATGAAACCACACTGCGTGATCAAGAGAGGTCGCCCGAACTCCAGGAGACCACATGAAGGCTCCATCCGGTAGCAGAACCGGCGTCAGAAAAGAAAGATCGGAGACGTACGCCAGCACAGCTGCGTTGAGAACCGGATCGTCAGGTAGATCCTTCGTGAATCGGAACCAGAACTGATTGTGCGGTGGCAGCCCGTCGGGCGCACGGCCCGCCGGTGGCCAGGGTCCACCCCATCGGATATCGAGATCGTCCCACTCGCTGCCTGAGCCCATCGTGGACCGCATCCCCTCCATGAATGAGGGGAGTTCGTCTGGGGTCCGGCTGGGGGGCTGCTCTTCGGCTCGCTCAAGCCCCGGTTCGCCAGTGTGAAACGACACATCCGCGGACCAGATCTGATGACCGTCCTGCAACCCCACAACTCGACGAGAACTGAACGACCGTCCATCTCGAGTCCGCTGCACCTCATACTGCACAGGACGACGACCATCTCCGGCATGCAGGAAGTATCCGTGCAGTGAGTGGATCTCCCGCCCCTCAACAGTCCTACCCGCAGCCACCACCGATTGTCCGAGGAGCTGTCCACCAAAAAGGTGCTGGATCATCCCCGACGAGGACCCGACGAAAGCGTCATCTCCTTGCGATTCGACATTCAGAACATCCAACAACGACGTCACGCAACACCCCTGTTCCTTGTGGTCACTCGACTCTCAGCGGAAGGCCGCCAGGTGGGTTGCGATTACACTCCGATTCGATCCGCCAGCTCCAGCCAGGTGTCAGTCGTCGAACCAAGCAGCAGTTCGGTGGACTTGGCCTTGCGATAGTACAGCTGTGCGTCATGATCCCACGTGAAGCCGATACCACCGTGGACCTGCACGGTCCAAGACGCGGTGAACGCAAACCCGGCTGCCGCAGTCGCTTTGGCCACGAGAGCGGCGGTCGGGAAGTCATCCAGTCCTTCAGCGCCGGCGTATGCCGCATACCACGTTGCAGCACGTGACGTATCTACCTCAACTGCCATCTCGGAAAGCCGGTGCTTGATGCCCTGGAACGAGCCGATCGCGCGACTGAACTGGTTGCGGACCTTGGCGTATTCAACCGCCATGGTCATCGAAGCCTCCATCGCGCCCACCATCTCTGCAGCAAGTAGCGTCGCAGCCACGTCGAGCACATGCGAGATGCGGTCCCAGCCGCCCGGCTCACCGAGAGCAGTTGCGGCGACGTTGTCGAACTCCAGCGTCGCCATGGGCCGCGTCAGATCAAGTGTCGTCTGCTTCGTGCGAGTGAGTCCCGATGCATCGCCGTCGATGATGTACAGCCCGTACTGGTCGCCAGCCTTCGCGACCACGATGATCTTGTCCGCCGTGTGACCGTCGATGACGAACGACTTGGTCCCGCTCAGGGTGACGGTCTCCCCGCTGCCGGCGGCAACCATCTCGATACCGTCAGGACCCCAATTGCCGGAAGGCTCGGTGAGGGCTGTCGTCAGGGTGATCTCACCTGCAGCGATGCTCGGGAGCAGTTCCTGCTTCTGCGTCTCGGAGCCGAAAGTGAGGATGGGAACCACGCCGAATGCCGTGGTCGCGAAGTAGGGAGAAGGGACGATGCCGCGGCCGAGCTCCTCCATGACGAGCATGGCCTCGACCAGCGTTGCCCCTGCACCGTCGTACTCTTCCGGTACCAGCAACGCGGGCAAGCCCGCCTGATCGGCGAACTGCTGCCACAAGCCCTCATCCCAGCCGGCGTCGGTCTTGATGACCTCGCGGACGCTCTTGATCGGCGATCGATCGGAAATCATCCGCCGCAGGCTCTTCTGGAACTCCAGTTGCTCGTCACTAAGTTCAAACTGCATCAATAACTCTCTCTACTCGGAACGTTGCGGCCACGACCGGCCACTTCTTGCTAGCGCGGAAGAACGCCGGTCGCCCACGCCTGGATCTTGACGTCGGTGCCGTCTTCATTGGTGACAGTGATCTTGGCCTTGACCGCGGTGCCCTCCGGCCCGGATTCCACCTCAGTCAATTCGCCCTGGATCTTCAGCACTTCGCCCGGCCACACCTGGCTCCGAAAACGCGTTCCGAAGCTCGTCAGGTTCTTCAGGCCGATCCAGTCCGATGCCAGCCGCGATGACAGTCCTCCCTGGAACAGACCCATGGAGAAAATCGACGGAAGCCCGATCGACACCGCCCAGGCCTCATCGTGGTGAATCGGGTTGAAGTCACCTCCCGCACCGGCGTACTTGACGATGTCCGTGCGCGTGATCGGCCCGACGGTGTAGACGGGAGAGGTCAGTCCGACCACCGCTTCAGCAGCGCTCAACGGCTTCGTTGCCTCATTGCTCATTTTTCGCCACCTCCGACAACAGCAGCCGTCTCGATAACCGTCGACTCCTCAGTCACCACAGGCTGCCCGTTCTGGTCAACGTACTCGGTCCCCATCTTGACGAAGGTCATCACACCGCCGCGGCCACCGGGCTTCTGCTCTACGCTCACCACTTTGGTCTCGCCGGTGAGGACATCACCCACCACGGGCGTCCGGTGGAAGGTCCAACTCTGCTCGCCGTGGAGAACCCTGGCCAGGTCCAACCCCAGCGACGAGAAGGCACCTTCGCCCTCCTGAAAGTGCGCAGCGACCACCGAGTACGTCGGTGGAGCTGGAATCGCCGAGAAACCAGCCTGCACTGCTGCTGCGGAATCCCGAAAGACAGGATTGGGATCCTGAATGCTCTTCGCGAACTCGCGAACTTTGCCCGCCTCGATCGGAAAGGTCACTGTTCCCAGTACTTTTCCGACCAGTTCGTTGCCATGCTCCATTTGAGCGTACCTCCACTCTGAGTGATGACTCCCACGCTAGTCGTAGTTGAACTGGCCAGTCAAGTACGACAGCCTGCGTTCAGCGGCGAGACCTTCGCGGAGCGGCAGTTCATGAGCGGCCTTGGCGGCGCTCAGCGCGGCGCGCACCGCGAGCCTGGGGAGGGCGGCCAGGCGACGCGCGTATGAGAGCGCCGCTTCATCCACGTCGGCCCCCTCCGGGAGGACTTCGTCGATGATGCCGAGGACCTGGGCACTCTCTGCGTCGATAGGTTCGCCGGACATGATGAAGGGGAGCGCCTTCGATGGGGTCACCCATGCGCTGATCGAGCGCGTACCACCCGCCGCCGGCAGCATCCCGAGCTTGGTTTCCGGCAGGCCGACTCTCGTACCGTGGGCGGCGATGCGCAGATCGCAGAGCAATGCCATCTCCAGCCCGGAGCCCAGCGCGTAGCCGTGCAATGCGACGATCTTCGGCACCGGCAGCGTCCACAAGAGGTACCAAGGGTCACGATCCCATCGGATACGACGAGCCTCGAAAATGGACTCGGCGTTACCGAACTCGCCGATGTCCGCCCCGGCCGAGAAATGTGTGCCCTCTGCGCGAAGGACGAGCGCACCGATGTCGGGAAAGTCGCGCACAGCAGTGAACGCCTCGATAAGCGCGTCGCGCATCCGCAGGTTCACCACGTTGAGTTTCGCGGGCCGGGACAGCACGACCTCGGCCACCCCGTCCTCACCGAATTGCACCCGGACCACCTCGTCGATTTCGTCCATGTGCTGGAGCATACCCATTTCATTTCACGCCGATACGAATGGCGAAGCGGGATGTCGCAGCGGGACACCGGCCACGGTCATCTCCACGGCGCGGACCGTGTGCGCCTCCGCGAGCTCCGTCACCCGGGGCATCGGGTCGCCTCTAAGCAGTGCACCGTGATCATGGTCGGACGCAAGAGCGTCAACCGCATCCATGAGACTCGCCGTCAATGTCGGGGCCCGCCCATTCTGCGCCGCGGAGTACAACGCGACGACCGATGCAAAGGCCGCGGCAATGCCTCCGAGTCCATCGACATAGGCTGTGGCTGCGGGTATCGGCTCATCGGATCCAGCCGGCCACGCCAACCCGCTCATGGCATGAATCTGCGTGCCGTAAGCCACCCAATCACTCGAGGGACCGCTGGAGTAGGCCGGGAGATGCACTATCGCGGGTCCTTGGCCGGACTCGCACTGGTTGTCGATCCCCAGATTCTCCCGAGCGCGGCGGGAGAGGCTATCCACACGAAGGTCTGCATTCGCGCAGGCGAGCGCGAAGGCTTCTTTGTCATCCTGGAGTCGAAGATCGAGATTCACACGCTCTTTCCCCGCCGCCAGGGCAGTGAACATCGCCGACCGACCGATCGCACCGGGTTCAAGTAATCCTCCCGGGTAGATCCCTCCGCCGTACGGCGCCCGCATACCATCCGGCCGGGCATCGGATTCCACGGATACGACCGAGGCGCCCAGCTGGGCGAGAAGCCACGTGCACAGAGGCCCCGCCCACATCGCCGTGACATCTACGACTTTGACCCCCGCCAGGGCATGTGCGGCGGTAACGGGCAACCCGGACTGGCCAGCACCACTACTGCGGAACCGTTCTTGCCGGCCTGCTCGACGAGGGCTCCAAGGCTGAACGGCGTGCGCCCTGCGATACGGAACGACGGGCAGGCGCCACTGCTGTGCCGCTGCACTGAGATCTTCGGCATCCGTGAACGAGTCCACTTCACGCAACAGCTTGAACAGATCAGCGTCTCCAGGTGCTCCGAGTTCCGTCGCGGCCCATCCTTCGCCAACACGCAACGGCGTCACCCGGACCGGCTGCGGTGCCGAATACCAGTACGCCAAGACCAGCGGCTGCAAGAGCAGGATCGCGGCCGAGTCCGCATCCACGATCACGCTTCCGCCTACGCGTGCTGCGGCGATCGCACCCAACGCGAGAAGGCCTGCCGCTGCGCGAGTCGGTGCCGCCGCAGGGAGCCCCGGGCAGGGCGCCACCGGTCCACTCATCCGCGCGCTGGCGGGAAGGCAACCTCGCCCCGACACGGAAACGCTCGCGGGTCCCGAGCTCTCGCCGGATATTCGAACAGAGGCACCGTATCGTGCAAGCAGATACGCGGCATCGGACGCGATCCGCAGGTCACCGTCAATGCGGACATTCACGCCGTCGAGCGGCCCCATCAGGCGTTCCGGAAGCTCGCCGTTCGCTTGCCCAAGAAAGCGGCTATACCCTCCGCACGATCATGTGAAGTCTGAAGCAAGGTATTCAGGTCGGCTTCGAGGGCAAGACCCTCCCGCAGACGGAGTTCGGCCCCATCCCGCACCGCTTCCTTGGCATACTCCAATGCGAGCGGCGCGCGGGTCAGCCATTGAGCTGTGTATTCCGCCGCCCTCTCGAGGGGCGCGTCGACAACTTCGTGCACAAGTCCCTGATGAAGAGCGTCCAAGGCCACCACAGGCTCACCGAACAGGACCATTCGAAGCGCAGCAGCCTGACCGATCACGCGGGGCAACCGCTGGGTTCCGCCCCAGAACGGCAACCGCCCCTGAGAAACCTCGGAGAGGCGAAAGCTTGCATCGGGCGCCGCCAGCCTCACGTCGGCAGCCAGCGCCAACTCCAGCCCGGCAGACTCGACACGTCCGGTCAGCGCCGCCACGACCGGGACACGGAAGCCTGCCAACAGATCCGCCGGCGTCGGGCCGTTCGACCTTTGCACCACCAACTGATCCTCGATACCGACGCAGAAGTCTGCCGACTCAGAGTGCAGCAGCACCGCACGCACTTCTCTGTCTTCGATGTATTCACCAAGCACGTCGCTCAGTTCAGCGCACTGTCTTGCGGTCATCATCGAATCGCCGAGCGCCACGTCCAGAACACCGTCCCGCAGATGCGTCCGGACCAGCTCTCTGCGCATGACCCCTCCTCAACCGACGCCGATCACCCTCATGACGCATCGTATTCTAACTGATCGGTTGGTCGTTGAGGCACCTCGGTTCGTCTCGTGCAGTGCCGAGTGCGGTCAGACCTTCTCCAGGACGGTGACGCCGAACGCAGCGGCATCCGCCCCGAGCGAGCCACGCTCCTACCCCGCCGAGCCTGCCGAGCAGAACTGGGCGCTCGACGGAAGCGAACTAGTCGTGCCCCTCCCGGTGGAGTGGAAGGTTGTCGGAGCGGAGCAGTGACGCGTCGATCGATCTGGCAAGACCACGGGCGCGCGCTGCGGAACGGCACGACCAGTCGATCGAAGAAGGCCGAGCGCAACGTGCTGGATCGGCTCCGGCGCGTAGCCCTCGCGAGACGGAACCGCTACGACAAGAACGATCCCCCGACCAGGGCGCGGATGGGACGTGGACGGGCATCCGGACCGCTCGTCAAGGCTCCCGGCGAGCGTACCGGTCAGCGTCTGGCGCGACTTCAGCGCGGCGAGCGCGGGCGCGACTCCGCTGAGGCCGAGTACTTGGGGATCTCGTATGCCGTCAGACCGTAGCCCGCTTCTTCGGGGATGATCAAACGCAAGGCGCCGTCTGCGCCGGTTGCCGTCTTCGGCAGGATCGGGATGATCGTCCGCGTCTTCGCGGCTGCGATGGCCTCCGCGACGGTAGAAGTCTGCTCGAGCAGCTTGAGGCTGAGAAACGTGGGAGGCGGGAGTGCGAGGTCGCCCGTCATCGCCATCTCGACTGCCTCGGCCGGGCTCATCCAGCGCACATGCTCCGTCTCGGCGGCGTCCGCCTGAGCGAGCTGCCCCTTGGGAGCGCGGGTCAGGTAGAAGCGCGTGTCGAAGCGTTTGGGCGCAATCTCGGGGGTGATCCAGTGCGCGTAGGGCACAACCTCATCGAGCAACAGTCGCGCGCCGATCTCGGCGATGAGTTCCTGGAAAGCGACCGCGTCGGGCGCGGCCGGAGGCACCGGGATGGGTGCTCCATCGGCTCCATCGACCTCACCGTCACCGGGAGTGTCGGGAACGAGGCCGTCGGCGAGGAGGATCGAGGCCTCTTCGTGCGTCTCGCGCACCGCAGCGATCCTGAATGCGCGCTCGTCTGCGGTCAGCAAGTCGTGGTGCTCGACAAGCGGCAACCACCGGTCGCTGTGATCGTGCTCTTCCACACGACCGCCGGGAAAGACGTAGGCGGCCGGGAAAAAGCTGCTCGCGGCGCTCCGGAGTACGAGCAGAACTTCGAAGGGATCGTCGCGAACGATGATCACTGTGGCCGCTGGGCGCGGCACGACCGGAGTGGTGGTTTGGTTGCCCACGATGACCACTATATACCGGATGCCGGTATATACCGGATGCCGGACGCCGCGCTCAGGCGGCATCGGCGACAACGTGGTGCATCACAGTACACTTGCCAAGTGACGATAGAGCCGAACCACACGCAGTTTGAGGCGTGGACGGGCAAACATCTCCCCGACGTGCTTCAAGTTCAGGACGGAGTGTGGGCTGTTCCTCTCCCGATGGAGCACGAGAACTACGTTCGGCACACCTTCACATATCTGATCCTCGATGATGAGGATGGCCTTCATGTCATCGACCCTGGATGGGGCTTCGAGGATAACCGGGTACGGTTGAAATCGGCATTCGGGCAGATCCGCCGAGGTATTGAAGACGTGCGTTCTATCGTCTCGACCCACCTTCACCCCGATCACACAGGGCTAGCGCCGTATATCCGCAGTCGCAGTGGTGCGCGTTTGCTAGTGCATCACGAGGAAGCTGCTGCCATGAATTCGGGCGCTTCGCCGGGCATATTGGTGGATTTCTCCAGAAAGCTCCGCGAATGGGGGGCACCCCTGCCGGAGCGGATCAAGCTCTACACGAGCCTGTCACGACAGCGTCGGTTCGCTAGCCCGGAGGTGGTTCATCCTGACGATGTCCTCAGCGACGGCGATTGGCTGCCAATTCCGGGACGCCGGATCCGCGTGCTCCATACTCCCGGCCACACAGAGGGCAGCATATGTCTGTTCGACGAAGACACCAGGTCCATCTTCACCGGGGACACCCTGTTACCAATGATTCATCCGGGGATCGGCCTTGGTGGTGCATCATCAGGACAGGATCGGACAAGCCCTCTGGCAGCCTACTTCGCTTCACTCGGTAGATTGGAGCAGCTTGATGCGGCGATGGTTCATCCTGGACACGGCTATTCATTTCGTGGACTCCAGGAGCGCATCGAAGAGACGGCCGGCCACCACCGTCGCCGTTCCGACGAGGTTCGATCGCTCGTCGCTCAGCATCCTGGTGCACGGGTGTGGCAGGTCGCCGAGCGCGTCCACTGGACAGCGGGGTGGGATCGACTTGTCGGATTCATGCGACTGTCCGCAGTGGCACAGACAGCGATGCATATCGACTATCTGACTCTTCCCCCGACCGATAGTTAGTAGGGCTGCGGGGCCCCTGACACTGAGGGCTTGAAGAGCCTGAGTGTCAGGGGTCATCATCGCCCTCGACGCAGAGGGCAAGCCAGACAAACTCCGGAGTGGCCCCTCGATCGGCCACAGTTCCGTGGTCTGGCTGCGGGACGCCAACCGGCGCGCTCGTCTACCGCTGACTACTGACCGACCCCCCACAGCGCCTTCGAGATGATGTAGCGCTGCAGTTCGTTTGCTCCTTCGTAGATCCGGGCACCCCGCATATCGCGCAACAGTCGGGCCAGCGGCAGATCCTCGGTGTAACCCGCTCCGCCGTGCACTTGCAGCGCCGTATCGATCACCTTGAACGCCACCTCGGTGCACTGGAGTTTTGCCATCGACGCCTCGACGCGAATGTCCTTGCCCTGATCCGCCTTCCAGGATCCTTCGTAGGCGAGCAGTCGGGCGCCCTGCAACGCAATCATCGCGTCGATGAGCATCCACTGGATGCCCTGTTTCTCGATCAGCTTGGTGCCGAGCACCTCGCGTTGCTTCGCATACTCCACACCAAGGTCCCAGGCGTACTGGGCCGCGCCCAGGGCTTCGGCTGCGACCTTCATCCGGGCGCCGACAATCATCGTGAGGAATTGCCGCAGACCGCCGCCGCTGTCGCCGAGCATATTCTCGGCCGGCACTCGGCAATCATCGAAGTAGAGCACGGACTGGTTGAAACCGCGATGTCCCATCATCACCTGGCGCGGCCCGACTGTGAAGCCGGGCATCCCCTTCTCGACGATGAAGGCTCCGATGCCGCCGTGCTTGCCCTTAGAGGTGTCTGTCATCGCGTAGATGACGCCAAAGTCGGACGTGTCGACCCCACTGATGTAGTGCTTGGTCCCGTTGATGATCCATTCGTCGCCTTCTTTGCGCGCCGTGGTCTTCATCGCGCCATTGTCCGAGCCCGCGTCCGGCTCCGTGATTCCGGCGAAGGACCGCTTCTCCCCTTCAAGCGCAGGCAGTAGGTATCTCTCCCGCTGGTACTCAGTAGCAGTGTCGAGATTGAACATCCCATTGTCTACGTAGGAGCGCAGCACGTACGAGGTGGCACCCAACTCTTCGCGGATCAGGGTGCGGGGTAACAGATCCGTGATTCCAGCCCCACCCCACTTCTCCGGAATGAACGCATTCCAGACGCCGTACCGCTTCGCCTCAGAAACGAGCTCACGGTGCATCACGGCGTCGATGAACTGCTTCTCCTCTACGATCTTCTCCGCGGGCCGTAGCACCTCAACGACGAAACGTCGCGTGGTCTCTCTCATCTCCTGGTATTCGGGCGCGATCTCGAAATCCATACCTAATCAATCCTTCCCTGTCGATTGGTCGTTGTTGCCGGTCGTATCGTGCGGTTCGGGGTGCGGTCAGACCTTCTCGAGGATGGTGACGCCGAACGCGGCAGCATCCGTCCCAAGCGAGCCACCGCCGTTATGCGTGATGCCCAGCCGAGCGCCCTCGGCCTGGCGCTCGCCGGAGCGACCCCGTAATTGCTCGGTGATCTGGACAACCTGGGCGCATCCCGTCGCCCCGACCGGATGCCCCTTGCTGAGCAGGCCGCCGCTCGTGTTGACGGGAACGCGCCCTCCCAGGGCGGTCTGACCGTCTCGCAACAGCTTGACGCCATCCCCCGGAGCGCACAAACGCAACTCCTCATACGCGATGATCTCCGCGGGGGCGGCGGCGTCGTGCACCTCCGCGATGTTGATATCCAGGGGGTCCACACCGGAGTCCTCGTACGCCTGAGCAATCGCGCGACTCGGCGCGCTGGGTCCTCCCGGCATCCCCGACGTCAACGCGACTGCCCGCACCCTCACCGGGTCGGCCAGTCCGTGGCGGCGCACATAATCGTCAGAGGCAAAAACCACGGCCGCGGCACCGTCGCCGACCGGGGAGCACATCAGCAGCGTAAGCGGGGACGCGATCTCGCGGCTGGCGAGGACCTCCTCGACCGACACCTCCGTTCGATATTGCGCACGCGGATTGCGGGCCGCGAACCAGTGGCTCTTGACTGAGATCTCTGCAAAGTCCGCCGCTGTGGCCCCGGTATCGGCCATGAACTGGCGTGCTTTCGCGGCGTAGATATCCATGAATGGCGAACGCGTCGGATCCTCGTCAGCGGCCTCAAGCTCATCGAGGTCGCGCGCCGCACCCAGCGCGGCGAAGGTACGCGCCTTATCAGGATGGGTCATCTTCTCCGCCCCCACCGCGAGCGCTACCTCACACGCCCCGCCCGACACCGCCATCCACGCGAGGTAGACAGCCGTCGTCGCAGACGCGCACGCGTTCTCGGTATTGATAATCGGCTTGCCAAGTAAACCCGTGTGGCGCAACGCGGACTGACCGCGGATCATCTCCTGACCCGTGATCAGCCCGCTGGTCGCATTCGAAAAGAACACCATGCCCACATCGTCAGCGGTCAGCGACGCATCCGCGAGCGACTCCCTGACCGCCTCTTCACTGAGGGAACGCACGCCTCGATCAGCATGCTTAGCAAACCTGGTCATACCCGTACCGACAATATGTACATCACGCACAGAAACACCTCACTCTTCTCACCGAGTCCCGGCACCCGGAAACCGATGCGTCAACCGAATCACGCCAACAACTTACGATACGTCGCGCTCCGTTCCATGGCCGCGCGTGCGGCGGCAGCACGTTCGTCCTCATCGGCCATCGTGTCGATCGCGGAGTACTCCAGCGCGAGCGCCGCAGAGCCGGGCAGGTGCAAACCGCGGTCGATGACGTATTTCGCCGTGCGGCTCGCGTAGCCGGCGTGCATCGCCACCACGGATGCAAGCTCCACCGCTCGGTCAACGACTTCCTCGTCCGGCACGACGATCTCGGCGATGCCATAAGCCTGGGCCTGCTCACCGGTGAACTTCTCACCGGTGAGCACGAGCTGCTTAGCCCGACCGGGGCCGACCAGACGGGCCAGTCGGGCGGGGCCGCCCGCGGCGGGGAGCGCTCCGAACGTGATCTCCGGCAGACCGATCTGGACGGTTCGGCCTGCCACTCGGATGTCGGTCGCCAGCGCGAGCTCGAGCCCGCCGCCCATGCACGTGCCGTTGATCGCTGCGATGACGGGTATCTCAACCTGCTCAATATAGTCGATCGCGGCGCGGACGTCCCACAGCCACCACGGCGGCTTCCCCCGCTCCTTCAGATCGGCGCCGGCGCAGAAGAAGCGTCCGGAGCCCGTGAGGACCGCAACGCGAGCGTCGGACTCGAAGCGCGTCCAACGCAACGCCGACGCCAGGTCATTGGCTAGACCTGAACTGAGGGAGTTACCCGCGTCCGGCCGGTTGAGCGTGATTCTCACCACCCCTTCGGCCGGGCTGTCAATCACCACCGCGTCCAACACCGGCACACTCATTCGTTCACCTTAGCCATTCGCACAATCCCTTCGTTCGACATCCGCTGAATCTCGTCGGCGGTGTAGCCTAGTTGACCGAGATATCGCTCCGTGTCAGCGCCTAGTGCCGGCGCCGGTCCACCCACAGGTGTCGGCGCGCCGTCGCGGCGAATCGGCGTGCGCGGGTACCGTGTGCCTCCGATGTCCGCGAACGCGCCCCGTGCGAGGAAGAGGGGATCTTGCAGCGTGGATGCGGCATTGTTGACAGGACCGCATGGTACCCCCGCCACGCCGAGCACGTTCAGCCAGTGCGCTGCGCCCTCTGTGGCGATCGCGTTCTCAAGACGGCGGCGCAACGGTGCGGAACGCTCCCTCCGTTCGATGCCCCGCAATTCGGCTACGTCCGGCCAATCGAGAACCCCGCACAGTGCCCGCCAGAAATGGTCCTCGTGCGCGATGGACAGCGTGATCGGCCGATCGGTGGTGGCGAACACGCCATACGCCGGCTCGTTCAGCTCCGCGTCGTGCTCGCCCGCCTGGGCGGTCAGAACAGCCACGGAGTTGAAGGCCAGCACGGACTCAGCCATCGACACGTCGATGTAGCCTCCCTGGCCCGTCCGATCGCTCAGCGCGGCGAGGATTCCCACCGTCGCGTACAGCGCCGATGACAGATCAGCCACGGGAAGCGGAGATACCACTGGTGCGCCAGCTGCGTCGGAACCTAACGCACCCGACCACGCCTGATACGTCAGATCGTGCCCGGGAAAACCGGCAACCGGACCACTCTGCCCGAAACCGCTGATCGAGCAATACACGAGCCCGGGGTGCGCAACGCGAGCGTAGTCGACCCCGAGCCGCGCGGCCACGCCTGGGCGGAAGCCTTCCAAGACCACATCCGCCGTAGATGCGAGCCGAAGGAACACTTCGACTCCCTCGGCTGTCTTCAGATCGATCGCGACCGAACTCTTGCCGCGGTTCGCGGCGGCGAACAGCGCGGGGAACACCCGCGCGGGATCGCCGCCACGAACTTGCTCGACGAGCACGACCTCGGCGCCCAGATCAGCCAGCAACAGCCCACAATACGGCCCGGGCAGTTGCTGAGCGATGCTGACAACGCGCCGACCGCTCAGTGGCCGGAAATCCTCAGGCATCGACCGTCGACGAGGAGGCAGGCCATCCGTCGATCAGGAAGATCGAGCGGCCGATTCCCAACGCCTTGTCTGCTTCGGCCTTCAGGTCGGCTCTGTGGTCGGGGTGGGCGACGGAGATCAATTCCTTCGCCCGCTCCCGTTCCGTCTTGCCCATTAGGCTCGCCACGCCGTATTCAGTCACGACGAAGTCGGCTAGGTGACGCGGCACCGAAGCTGCACCCGGCTTGGTGAATTCCGGCACGATCGTCGAGTACCAGTTCCCGTCGCTGCCCAGTCTCCGCGATAGCACAGCGTGGATGGAGCGGCCGTGGTGACTCATGAGGGCACCAAGGATGAACTCCACCTGACCGCCGATCCCGCGGAAGTAGCGGTTGCCGATCCGTTCCACCCCCATCTCGCCCCACATCGTGATCTCCAGACATGAGTTGATCGCGACGAAGTTGTCGTTCTGTGCGATGAATTTGGGATCATTGTTCACTCCCATGTCGCGAAGATCGAACATCGGATTCCCGTCGAGGAACGCCTCGTCCTCTTCGCCGATGGCTGCCACGCCCGTGAGGTTGATCTTGCCGCGATTGAAGTTGCGCCGACTCCCATTGATCACGCCGCCTCGCACCAGCGGTAGCGGGACCACCACCTCTGTGTGGCAGCCGAGGTCCTGTTTGTGTGCGAGATAGTTGCCCATCACACCAGGCATGTGGCCCGCACCGAACATCACCGTGTCGCCATCGTTGATGAGGTCGGCCACGTTGTACCCGCACAGCTCTGTTGGCTCGACGGTCTGCTCCTTCGGCGCGACGATCGGGCTCGGGATGGTCAGTCGCTCACCCTGAATCAGGAAGTCGAACTCGTCGATGTGCATCCAGTTGTCGCCGCCGGGTATCACCGGAAGCCCCTCGTGGATCTCGGCGACCTTGATCTTTGCGTTGCGAGTGGACGTGCGCTGGTGCCAGAGATGATGCGCGAAACTGACGTACCCGTGCTGGTTCGGTGGAGTGACTACGCAGATCGCGACATCTGCCTGAGTATACCGACGAGTGAATTCCTCACGGAACGGGGCGCCTTGCATTGTGCCGATGAAGTGCGGATTCAGCGGGGTAAAGTCGACCTGCGGGTCGTGAGTCGACAGCGCTCCAATCTCCGGCGGATTCATCGCGAAGAACGTGTTCGTTGTCCATGACTCTAGCGTGTGCGGCCCGATCATCCCGAGCGCGGGGGCACTGTTGAATGTTGTGTCGATCTGCACGTTCCGCAGCTCAGGGGCGCGCGCGATCAGTGCCTTGGTGAACGCGGTCGGGGTCATGAAGACCGACGACATCGCGAACACGACCGTATCGCCATTCTTGATGGCACCCGCCGCCTGCTCGGGTGAACTGATCCGGCCGCCCCACATCGACTTCCAATCGGACATATCTTCTCCTCGCGTTGTTCCATCATCGTTGATGCAAGCTGACGACATCGCGGCGACCCCGATGGGCCGGTCAGCATCCGCGGATGGCCCGGTCACTGAGCCATTGAGTACCCTCCATTGACCGGATAGGTCTGCCCCGTTATCCACGAGGCAGCCGGTGAAGCCAAGAACGTTACCGCGGCCGCCACGTCTTTCGGACGCCCCGGTCGCCGGATCTGATAGGGCCGCAATGCCCTTGTGAGCAACTCCGGATTCTGCGCCAGCATCGATGTCGCAGGCGTGTCGATGTAGCCGCATGCCACACAGTTTGCGGTCACCCCGTACCGACCCACCGCCTTTGCGATGGAGCGCGTGAAACCGGCGACGCCAGCCTTGGCGGCCGCGTATACTGCGAGGTCCGGCTCCCCGACGCGCCCGGCGTCCGAGATCACGGACACAACTCGACCGCTGCCAGACTCCACCATCGAAGGCAGGACCGCGCGGGTACAGTTGAGCACTCCATACAGGTTCGTATCGAGCCACGGACCCCACTCGTCGGGCCCGGTCTCCCAGAACGGCGCCCGGTCGCCGATGCCGTTCAGTGGACCGGCGTTGCCCGCGTTGTTGACGAGAATGTCCACCGCTCCGAACGCATTGGCCGCCGTATCCACCAGTCTCAGCGCGGTCCCGTGATCGGAGACGTCGCCGACCAGCGCTACCGCGTCGATCCCGAATCCCCTCACTTCGTCTGCCACCGACTCGGCGCGATCGGCGAAGTAGTCATTGACCGCGACAGCACGTGCGCCGTGACGCGCGAGGCTCAGAGCGATCTCGCGGCCGATTCCCCGCCCTGCACCCGTCACTAAAGCGAACGCTCCGTCAAGGCCTGCGAGGTCATCAGTCATCTTCATCCTCCAAGTCGCCATCGACCTTTCCTGACGCTAGCATCGACCCTGCAGGTAGACAACATGAAATGCGCGGCTCGTGCCTTATCTCATTGTGGAAGGCGGTCTACGCGCGCGACGATCTCGTCGAGATCGGCGCGCGT
>WOYI010426587.1_pt1 | contig 25423 bp, 23 predicted proteins | sample 6423411 | NCBI WGS metagenome assembly WOYI01 (sample SAMN13441803, study PRJNA592873) | oil field metagenome | biome: oil field; feature: oil-well bore; material: oil-contaminated soil; isolation source: oil-contaminated soil from oil-well borehole | place: Germany: Wietze | collected 2016-10-18 ... | reverse complement strand
AATACTTGTTGATACTCTTTAAGTTTATCACTAATCAGACAAATCTAAATCGCTGTTTACCAGCCTTTTTTCTCGTTCCAACCATTCCAGGTTATTCCAAAGGATTAATTTCAGGCTTTGGGTCGTTGACCTGGTTCTGAAAGTACGCTTTGAGTGCCAGGTTGACTACTGGCGGTACCATGGTGCTTACATCCCCGCCTAAAGAAGCAATTTCTTTAACGGTCGACGAAGACAAGAAGGTATTTTCTTCGGTTGTGATCAGAGCGATGGTGTCGATTTCGGCATCCAGCCGATTATTTGCCAGCGCCATGCGGAATTCGTACTCAAAATCTGAGAATACCCGCAAACCCCTGACGATAGCCTTGGCACCAATCTCCCGCGCAAAATTCACCGTCAGACCAGAGTAACCGATGACTGTGATAAGGCTCTCTGATTTCAGGACTTCCCGCACCAGGCTGATGCGCTGCTCAGGAGAAAAAAGCAGATTCTTAAGCGGCTTATCGTAGACCGCCACAACCACTTCATCGAACAGGTTTGCAGCTCGCATTACGATATCAACATGCCCATAGTGGATGGGGTCAAACGTGCCAGGAAATACGACTTTAGTCATCAACTCACATCTCCATCGCCATCATTGGATGGCAAGATTTTTTCTACAGCCTGCTTCAACGGTAGGTGTTCGGGTGATTCCAGATCAGGGTCTGCTTCCAGCACTTCTTCCGCGACCTCCCTGGCAAGATGGATCAGGCGCACGTCTGCCAACGAAGCCATCTTGAACTCGTTGAAACCCGCCTGGCGAGTGCCAAGGAAATCTCCAGGACCTCTGTCTTTCAGGTCCTGCTCTGCCAGAACAAAACCATCATTCGTCTGGGTCATGATTAATAAACGTTTGTTTTCAGCTATATCTTCCGTGTCCGGTATCAGGAAACAATAGGAAGGCGCATCGCCGCGCCCCACCCGACCGCGGAACTGGTGCAACTGCGCCAGACCAAAGCGGTTTGCTCCTTCAATGATCATGATCGTGGCATTCGGAATGTCCACACCGACTTCCACGACCGATGTTGAAACCAGGATATCAAAGTCGCCTTTCCGAAAACTCAGCATCACCGCGTCTTTCTCAGCAGGTTTGAGCCTTCCATGCACCAGCCCCACCCGCAATTCCGGAAAAACTTCTTGCTGAAGGCGTTCCTGCTCTTCCACCGCTGCCTTGACCTCGTCATTCTCGCCCGCTTCCACCAGCGGGTAGATGATGAAAGCCTGGTGCCCACGCTCCACTTCATCCCGGATGCGATCATAAACTCTCTCGCGTTCCGTCGGAAAAGCGATGCTGGTGCTGATGGGAATTCGCCCCTTGGGCATCTCATCCATCACACTCACGTCCAGCCCGCCAAAAACCGTCAATTGGAGTGAACGCGGAATGGGCGTGGCGGTCATTACCAGCAAGTGGGGATTGTCGCCCTTTTTTCGCAGTGCTGCCCTCTGGGCGACGCCAAACCGGTGCTGCTCATCCACAACAACCATTTGCAAATTCTGAAACCTGACCGGGTCTTCTATCAGCGCGTGCGTGCCGATCAGGAGCTTGATGTAGCCATTTTCCAACCCTGCAGCGATGTCTTTACGGTCCGACTGCGAGGTATCCCCGGTCAACAAACGCACCTGCCCAGGCTCAAGGAAGGCAGCTTGGTTTTTATGACTCTCCGTCATTAAGCGCAAGGAGGTCTGGTAGTGCTGCTCTGCCAGGATGCCAGTAGGCGCCATGAAAGCCGCCTGGGCACCGTGAGAAATGACCATTGCCATCCCAACCAGCGCCACAACCGTCTTACCCGAGCCGACATCTCCTTGCAAGAGGCGATTCATCGGATGAGCGCTCGAGACATCCTTTCGGATTTCATTGATAGTACGCACCTGGGCACCAGTGAGTTCATAGGGCAGCGCGTCGATGCGGGCCTGCAGCCAATCATCCGAGACGGGGTACGGCTTACCACTCAACTCGAGCCATTGACGTTTCTGCTGGATGATGCCAAGCTGCTGGAGGAACAGCTCATCGAACGCCAACCGCCTTTGCGCCTTGGCGAGATTTTGCATGTTATCGGGGAAATGCACCTCGTTAAGGGCTTGCTGCAGTCCGATCACCCCGGCTCGTTCCCGGATCTGGTCCGTAAGCATATCGCTGATACGCGGAACCCAGTACTTGAGAGTGGAAAAAATCGTCCGGCGCAGCCACTTTTGGGTGACTTTAGCAGTCAGCGGGTACACCGGCACAATCCGGTTGGTATTGAGCTGCTGCTGGTCAATGGGTTCGTACTCCGGATGCCAAATAACCGGGCGCCCCAAATAAGTGTCAATCTTACCGGAGATGGAGATCATCATACCCTGGCGTAAATTACGGAGATGCCACTCCTGGTTGAACCACAACAACCGCATACTGCCGGTTGCGTCCGTAACGACCGCTTCGATCAGAGTGCGACCTTTTCGGGTCGGGATCCTGGCGACATTGTTCACGCTGGCAACGATGGTTGCCTCTTCTCCGATGCGCAATTGGTTGATCGTTTTCAGTTTCGAGTAATCATCATAGCGCCGGGGAAAATGGTAAAGCAAGTCACGGATGCTGAAAATCCCAAGTTTGGCAAGGTTTTTGACTTGGTTTTCCCCAACTCCCCGAATAACACTGACGGACGCTTCGAGACCCATCTGAGGCTGAGTGGGCTTTGCAGGAGGAGCGGTTTTCTTCGTGCTGCTTGGTTGGGTGGATTGCCCTGCCTTTTTTGATGCGATTGCAGGGGTGGGTTTTGATGCAGTTTGAGCAACAGGTTGTGGTGCGGGTGCTTCACTTGCGGCAGCAGGAAAGTGCCCTATTTCGGTCAACCCCAGCCAGGAGGTCAGCTCAATCAGATCTTTCCTGCGATCCTCGGGTGATCTGCCTTCATACTTCTTTAAGAGTTGTGAAACCCTGGTGATCAGGGATTCTGACAAACCAGATTCTCGCGCTTCGGCAGGCCAGGTATTTGCGAGTGCGCCAAATCCACCCATTACCGCAGTATTTTGATAGCCTTTACTGCGCTCCAACTTGATGAAATTTGCGTACTTTTCCGTAACTTTCGCCATCCCAGAACCATTTTCCTTGCCTAATCATAATCGATTTAAGACCATTTTCCTACAACTCTGGTCCGCAAGATCCTAACCAACCGCCCACCTTTTTTAGCAAAACAACCCCGAAGAAGCAAGTTTATGGAATATTCTACACGCAGTTGCACTTAATTTTAAAATGCTACCAACGTTTTCTTGCAAACCTTTTTGGAATTGACTGCCAAAGAAAACAAAAACAGTCTTGCGACCGTTTCTGTATTCCCTGCAATTTTTATTCAAATGCGATGATCAACTGGTAATGCGGTTGACCGCCTTCGTGAATTTCGAGATCTTTGTCCGGATATTTTTCACGAACATGATCGCCGAGTTTGTTGACCTGTTGCTGGGTTATTCCTTCCCCATAGAAGAAGGTGATGCGCTCAATAGCATCAAGGTTCGCCTGCTGGAATAAAGCGTCTATTGCTCCTTCGATCGTCGCCGCGGATGATACCAGTTTGCCATCATACAATGCAATCACCTGGCCTTTTTCCACTTCCACGCCTTCGATTTCCACCGAGCGCGTCGCTATGGTGATTTCGCCGGTATGCACCTCGGTAATCGCCTCGAGCATCGAAGCTTCATTTTCCTCAAGAGTGCCGTCCGGGATCAGGCGCAACATGGCTGCAAAGCCCTGGGGAGCATTGCGGGTGGGAATAACAGCGATTTTTTTGGCGCTCACCTTGGCAGCGTTCTGTGCAGCCAGGAAGATGTTCTTGTTGTTCGGTAAAATAATGATTTTATCTGTTGGCAGGTTCTCAAAGGCTGCAACCAGCTCTTTGACGCTGGGGTTCATGGTCTGTCCGCCCTGTACTATGGCTGCGACTCCAAGGCTGGCAAAGATGCGAGAGAGTCCCTCTCCTGGAGAAACTGCCACGACTGCCACCTCGCCGGGGTTCACCGTTGCCAATGGTAGTTTGTTTTCGTCCTTGGCATGGCCATTCATTTGCTCCTGGAGGTTTTCCATCATGATTTTCTTGACCGCGCCGATGCTTTCGGTGTAAGCAATCGGCTCATAGCGTTTATCCAGGGCAGTGTGGATGTGCATACGGTAAATCCCATCACCCTCACCCACCTGAATACTGGTTCCGATCCCGCTCAATCCGTTATAGTAGTTTTCCAAATTGAAGTTGCCATTGGGAGCGAAGTCGATCACAACTTCATAATCCTGTCCTTCTTCAACCTCCTCCATGGCATGGCTCAAATCGAGCTCCGCCAGTGGGCGCAGGACCACACCGGAGGCGTCCAGGGAGAGCCCCTGCAGCATTCGCAGCATACCTTCAAAGATGTAAAACAGACCCATGCCGCCCGAGTCCACCACGCCGGCTTGCTTTAGGATAGGCAGCAATTCAGGGGTATGTTTCACACTCTCATCACCAGCAGCCACAATCGCCACAAGCATTTGGCTGAGGCTGGTGTTTTCCTTGAGAGCTTTCTCTGCCGCGGCGGTCATGTCCTTCATAACCGTCAGGATCGTGCCTTCCACAGGACGCACCACGCCTTTATAGGCAGTGTTTCGACCTTCCTGCATGGCGCGCATCAGCAAACCGGTATCCATCGTTTCGTAATGGTCGAGCGCGCGCGAGAAACCGCGCCAGATCTGCGAAAGGATGACGCCGCTGTTACCTCTGGCTCCCATCAGGGCGCCTTGGGCAAAATGACGACCAATTACACCTACATTCATCGAGCGATTCTGATCGGCTTCAGCAAAGGCTGCCTGCATGGTGAGGACCATGTTGGTACCGGTGTCACCATCTGGCACCGGAAAGACGTTTAAAGAGTTGACATACTGCTGGTTGGTCGTCAACCAGAGCAGACCAGCTTCAAAGAGTAGCATAAGCCCATCGCCGTTGAGGGGAGACTGCAGCAGCCGGTGGCGTTCAGCCTCATCAGGCAGGGTTCGATATATATCATTCATTCAGCACCTATAAATATTTATTAGTCTGGGTTACTTATTCTTAAGCCCCTGACATGGACATCTACCCGTTTGACCGGAATACCCATGGTTTTCTCGACACTATATTTGACACTTTCTGCAACCGAATCCGCTACCGATTTGATGCGAAGTCCGTATTCGACGATCAGATTAAGCTCGAGTGAAACCCCGTCCTCCTCCGCATTGACCAAAATGCCCACATCAGCCTCTTTCTTGAAGAAGCGTGAGACTGTCTCGGCAGGATTCGCAGGCGCCAAACTGATCACGCCATAGGATTGCAAGGCAGCATTGCGGGCAACCGTCTTGATTGCCTGCGGGAGGATGTAGACGCTGCCCTGTTTATTACTTTGAGTTGTCATAGAAATCCTCTTTCTCCGCTAAAATTACTTGATTCTTTCCTTGTTCTCTGGTATTATAATTTCTTGCGTGTGTAGAAATTAGCACACATGCAGCCTGAAATTATAATGCAAAAGAGGTAACAAGATGGCAAAGTGCAGTCAATGTGGTAAAACCACAACTTTCGGTCATAATCGCAGTCACTCGCTGGTGGCAACCCGGCGTAAATTCCTGCCCAATCTTCAGAGCGTTACTGTGATGGAGAATGGCAGAAAAGTTCGTAAAGTTCTTTGCGCACGCTGCATCAAAACTTTGACCAAAAATTACAACTAGTTTGTTAACCCACAAACGATCAAAAAGTCGCGTTTGCGGCTTTTTTGATTTTAATTCAGTGCCTCTCGTAAGGCACGCACCCCACCCGCAATACCTTCATGATGTTTGAAAACCGCTGTACCAGCCACAAAGTTTCTTGCTCCAGCGTCATAAGTGGCGCGGATCGTAGCAGCAGTGATGCCGCCGTCCACCTGGACAATCGCTCTGGATTTATGTGCGTCCAGTATCGCGCGGGTCTGCCTGATTTTTCCGATCGCCTGCGGAATGAAGCTCTGACCGCCGAAGCCAGGATTAACGGACATGATCAGCACCAATTCCACCATATCTGCCAGCAGTTCCAGCGGTTCCACAGGCGTACCTGGATTGAAAGTCAGACCGGGGTTTACACCGAGTTCACGGATGGTTTGCAGTGTGCGGTGGATATGTGGGCAGGTTTCGTAGTGCACCGTCAGAAAGTCCGCGCCGGCATTAGCAAAAGCTTCCAGGTGCTTTTCGGGCTCGACGATCATCAGATGCACGTCTAAAGGCAGTGAAGTCACCTTCTTACAAGCTGCGACAATATCCGGTCCAAAAGTAATATTTGGCACAAACCTTCCATCCATAACATCAATGTGGATGGCATCCGCGCCAGCCGCTTCACAGGCTTGCAATTCCTCACCCAGTCGGGTCAGGTCAGCAGAAAGAATCGAAGGCGAAATCAGAGCAGCCACGGCACCTCGCATCAGGGTTTGAGCAATAAGTAGATATAAAACCAGAAAGGAATCAATCCCAACAGCAGCGCCGCAGCCAGCAAGCCCAATGACCAGGTCTTCCAATCGATCGGCGATTTTGCTCGCTCCTCGAGAGCGCTTTCCGGAATCCTCGTTTGCAAAGGGCTTGGTTGCGAAGAAATAACCCCTCTTGGAGGAGTCTTTTCTGGCTCAGGTGGAGTAAATGCTTTGGCTGGGACCGGCGTGGGGGTACGAGCTGGAGGTTCAGCGACAGGCACAGGGTTTGGCCGCACCTGTTCCAGCTTTGGCAGTTGCTGTAGATTCTCATTCGGGAACGGCACTGAGCGTTCTGTTTCATACAAGCCCATCAGCAACCTTCCGAGCTGATCGGCCGTCCGATAGCGGGCGGAAGGCTCCTTGGAGAGTACCTTGAGAATGATCTCCTCCAGTTTCGCCGGGATGCTGGTGTTGAAATAACGGGGCGCTACAGGAAGATCCTCGCGATGCATACGCGCAAGTTCGGCAGAGTCAGAGGCTATGAATGGCAATCTCCCAGCCAGCATTTCGTACAGGATGACACCCAGGGAATAAACGTCCGAAGCCGGAGAAGGCGGCAGCCCACTGGCCTGCTCGGGAGAGAAGTAGTGCGGTGAACCCCAAACGACCTCGCTGCGTTCATCGGGAGAAATGGTCGATAAGGCGCGTGCGATCCCAAAATCAGTCACTTTCAGGCGTCCTTCCGGGGTGACGAGCATGTTGTGGGGCTTGATATCGCAGTGCACCAATCCCGCCCGGTGGGCATAACCCACCCCGCTACAAGCCTGGATCATCAGTTCCAGCGCCTCGCTGACGCTGAAACGCTCTTTTTGCTTGATGAGGGTTTTCAAGTCGGTACCGGGCATGTATTCCATCACGATGAAAAGGTGCTTTTGATCGAGACCGAAGTCGTGCACGGTGACAATATTTGGATGGGAGAGGTTTGCCGCTGCCTTGGCTTCCTGGCGGAAGCGTTCGCGGAAGGCAACGTCTTGTGAAAAATCTTCGCGCAGGGCTTTAACCGCCACATAGCGCTCGAGCATCAGGTCTTTGGCTTTGTAAACAATAGCCATACCGCCTGTGCCCAGCGTTTGTTCAAGTTGGTAGCGGTCATTCAATATGCCCAGCGTAGTCGTCATACGACGTGATTATAATGCAAATCGCAGTGTGAGCCGCTTGGGGAAAGGCACGCAGGTTCTCTCCATTTCCTCATGGATCGCGTCAGCTATTTCTTACAGCTATTAAACAGTGTACCTTATACACATTACTGCCCATATTCTTTGCGTAAAACCGAAACTTCCCTGCTGATGATCGCAAAATTACTCCCCTAACAAACCATCTAATTAAGTGGCTACGCGCAGTGGAATCTGACATCCAGATGTGACCCCCTGGAAAAGAGAAAAAACCATGGTTCTTTGCAAATTACGTGCCCAATTCCTTGCATTTTGTAGGTTTCAGTTCTATAATGTGTGCAAGATTGTCATAAAGTGTCAGAAAGTGTCACAACACTGAAAAGAAGCGCTGGTAACCCGGCGCTTCGCCAATTAAAGGGAGATTAGAACAAATGTTTTATGGAAGGTTTGAGCACAATATTGACAAGAAAGGTCGGATGACTGTCCCCTCCAGCTACAGGGAACAAACCGTCGGCGATCTTGTCTGCGTGACAAAAGGCCTTGATGGTAACCTGATGGCTTATTCCAAAGACAAGTTCGACACTATCGCTGACTCGATCAACAGCATCTCCATCACAGATCCCCAGCTGCGCTCCTTGCGCCGCGAAATCCTGGGTGGTTCTGCTGAACTCACTTATGACACTGCTGGACGTATTCTCATTCCGACACACTTGCGGAAGTTTGCCGGAATTGATGAAAAAGTGGTCATTATTGGCGTTGGAGACAGCTTTGAGATCTGGGCTCCTGAGCGGTTGGATGCGGAAGAGACCGCGAACAGCGACCCGAAAGCCAATGCTGAACGCTGGGCGATGTTCAACATCAACACTAGAGGAAATTGAGGCAAACGGTGAGCGAAGACCCCTTCCCGCACCGCCCTGTACTTTACAAAGAAACAATTCAATATCTGGCTCCCTCGAGCCCGAAGCGTTACCTGGATTGCACTGCCGGAGCTGGCGGTCATTCTGAAGGCATCCTGACCGAGAGCGCTCCATCCGGAGAACTCCTCGCGCTGGACCTCGACCCCCTGGCAATCGAACTCACCAGGCAGCGCCTCAGTCCCTTCGGCAATCGCGCGCACGTGATGCAAGCATCTTACCTGCAAAGCGCTGAGATCCTGCAAATGATTGGTTGGCAGGGTGTGGACGGGATTGTGATGGACCTTGGCGTGTCCTCCATGCAGCTCGACCAGAGCGAACGCGGCTTCTCCTTCAGACATGACGGTCTGTTGGATATGCGCTTTGACCCTACCCAGGGTCAGACAGCCGCTGATTTGGTGAACAATCTGGAAGAAACGGACCTGGCGGACATCATCTGGCGCTATGGCGAAGAACGCTATTCCAGGCGCATCGCGAGGGCAATTCTCAAAGCCAGACCCTTGAAGACTACGGGGGAATTGGCAGAGGTTGTGCGGAATGCGATCGGCAGAAGCAAAGAAAAGCAAGATCCCGCCACCAGAACCTTTCAAGCATTGCGAATTGCGGTCAATGATGAACTCAAGACCGTGGAACAGGCGATACCCCGCCTGATCGCACTTTTAAACCCATACGGACGCCTCGCGGTCATCAGTTTTCACTCCTTGGAGGACCGACTGGTGAAGCAGGCTTTCAAACGCGAAAGCAGCGACTGCATTTGCCCTCCCGAGCAGCCGGTCTGCACCTGCGGGCATCAAGCAAGCGTCCGGATATTGACCTCCAAACCGATCACCGCATCACCAGAGGAGGTCGAGATCAACCCGCGTTCTCGCAGCGCGAAATTGCGGGTAGTTGAGAAGTTATAGAGGAATGGCACGGAATCTGCATGGAAAAGGCTATGAAAAAGAATCTCTTACAAGCCTATAAACAAGCCCCCTGGCGTACTCAGCTCCAGTGGATCGGCATATTTTTGCTGGTCCTGGTCGGGGTTGCGGTAGTTGCCGGCGTGTACCTGATGATCAGCGGACGAGCGGCTGCCACCGGTCGGCGCATCCAGAGCCTGGAAGCTGAAATCAGCGCGCTGGAAATGGAAATCAGTGACCTCAAGACACAATATGCAGAAGTCTCTTCCGCAAAATCTTTAAGCGAACGAGCGGATGCGCTGAATATGACTATGCTGGACCCACTTGAGGCGACGTACATCGAAGTTCCAGGCTACGTTCCGCCTTCCCAACCAGTCCTTGCCCCTCCCCCAGCCGTTGAAGAGATCAGCACGCCGGTGCTGTTGCCTGAATTTACCGCTTCCTTGTGGGACTGGCTGCGGTTGAGAGTATTTATTGAACCGAGCCTGCCCGCAGAATCGACCGAAAGCGTAACCACAGAATCTGTTACGCCGGCTCCGACAGAGGTGGTTCCATGAAAACCACGAATTGGAATCGTTTCTTTATTATTTGCGTGGTATGCAGTGTGGTCGCTGGTGCGGCCGGGATACAGCTCATCCGCATCCAGAACATCGAAGGAGCGAAACAGATCCTGGCCAATAGCGAAGCCTACCAGGGTATCAACCGCGTGATCTATCCCGAACGCGGGAGCATTTACGACGCGGAAGGCCGACTTCTGGCAGGTAATGAAGTAATTTACGAGGTTGGTCTGGATTTGCAAGCTATCGAACAGCCCGAAACGGTTGCGTCAGTGGCCTCGAGCGTTTTGGGGTTGGATTATGCCCGCGTCCTGGGCTACACGCAGATGACTCCCGGCAATGGCAATCCCTACTTTGTCGTGCTGGATGGCTTTGTCAGTAAAGACAAAATCGCTCAGTTGGAGTCGATCAAAGAAGATTATGCCAATCGCAGCACCAAACGCGGCGAGGTACGCCCCAATCTCCTCGGTTTGGTCTGGACCGCAAACAATAAACGCAGTTACCCCGAAGGCGCTTTGGCCTCGAACATCCTGGGCTTTTACAGCTTCCTGGACCGCACAGACGGCATTGGTTATTTCGGTGTGGAAGAAGCCTACGACGATCTGCTGGCTGGTGAGCCAAAAGAGGTTTACTCCGCAATCGATCCCAACCTTCTGACTTCATTAGAAGAAGTTCCGCCAGGTGTGACAGTTCAATTAACGTTTAACCGCGAGATCCAGGCTATGACCGAAACTAAACTGGATGAAGCAATGGAATGGTCTGGCGCTGAAAACGGATCCATCGTCGTCTATGATCCCGAAACCGGTGAGATTATCGCCATGGCAACTACCCCACGGTTGGATCCCAACGAATATTGGAACTATTCCGAACTGTTCCCCAACCCAAAGCCATACAACTCCGCTATCAGCAGCACCTACGAACCCGGATCTGTCTTCAAAGTCATCACCATGGCTGCCGGGTTGGATTCGGGTGTGGTCACACCTGAAACGACTTTCAATGACACCGGCTCTATTTCGGTTGGTGGCGCAACCATTTACAACTGGAACATGGGCGGCTGGGGAGAAGTGGACATGACCGGCTGCTTGCAGCACTCGCTAAACGTGTGTCTTGCCTGGCTGGGAATGCAACTTGGACCAGACCGTTTTTATTCGTATCTAAAATCTTTCGGCTTTGACCGTAACACTGGCATCGATTTGGGCGGTGAAAGCCATTGGCCTCTGAAACTGCCGGGCGACGGGTTATGGTACGAAGTTGACCTGGCGACCAATTCATTTGGTCAGGGTATTTCGGTAACCCCAATTCAGATGGTGACCGCGATTGGCGCAATTGCGAATGAGGGAAAGATGATGGCACCCCACGTCGTCAAGGCGATGGTCATTGATGGTAAACAGTACAACATTGACCCTGTCGTTGTTGGCACTCCCATTTCAGCAGAGACTGCCCACACGCTGACCACTATGCTGGTAAACTCCCTCGAAAATGAAGCCTCAAGCGCTTTGGTTGAAGGTTACAGCCTGGCTGGCAAAACTGGCACTGGTGAAATTGCCACGCCGCTGGGCTATACTAACACTGCCACGAACACCTCATTTGTTGGTTGGGGACCTGCTGAGGATCCAAAGTTCCTGGTATATATCTGGCTGGAAAAGCCTGAAATTTCCATCTGGGGTTCCGAGGTTGCAGCTCCGGTCTTTTCGGATCTGGTAAGCGACCTGGTGGTCCTGATGACTATCCCACCCGACAATGTGCGCCTGGCTGAAAAGCCCGGTAACAATAGTCTTGTAATATTGGAGTAATAACGATGTTGACACTAAGCCACATACTTAAAGCTCTCGCACCGGCTGCTCAGTATCAAATAACGCAGGATTTTGAGATCGCCTGCGGCTGTGTTGATTCCCGCTGTGTCAGTGAGAAAGGGCTTTTTGTGGCTTTAAAAGGCGAGAATACAGATGGTCACCAGTTTGTTGACCAGGCATTCGCAAATGGGGCAGTTCTGGCATTAATCGACCATGCCATCGAGAGTAAATTCCCGGTTATTGATCTCACTCAGGAAAGTTTTGAGTTACCGGAAAGCGCTCCCTTCAGCCTGCAGACACCTGACGCACTGCTGGCATTGCAGACTTTGGCAAAATACTGCCGGCAGCAGCACGAGCTGGTGGTCATCGGTATTACCGGCAGTGTCGGAAAATCCTCAACCAAAGAGCTCATCGCCTCCGTTCTGGGAAGTCAGATGAAAACCCTGAAAAACCAGGGCAATATGAACAATGAAATCGGTCTGCCCCTGACGCTGCTCTCATTGACCGAAGAGCACAAGGCGGCGGTGCTTGAGATGGGTTTTTACGTGGCAGGCGAAATCAGACTGCTGTGTGATATCGCCCAGCCCCAAATTGGGATCGTTACCAACATTGGAACCGTCCACGCCGAACGCGCCGGCAGCATTGAAGCAATTGCCCGCGGAAAAGCGGAGCTTGTGGAATCCCTGCCCGCTTCACCCGAGGGATTGGCTATCCTCAATTACGATGATCCGCTCGTCAAAGATATGGCGGGGCTGACCCAGGCGCGTATCTTCTATTATGGTCTCGATCCTGAGGCGGACCTCTGGGCGGATGAAGTGGAGAGCCGCGGATTGGATGGCATCCGCTGCCGTATGCACTACCAGGATGAGAGCCTCTACGTCACAGCTCCCCTGATCGGACGCCACTCGGTTTACACCATGCTTCGGACTGCCGCGGTGGCACTCAACTTGGGAATGGACTGGGGTTCGATCTTTGAAGCCTTCAAAGATGACCGTGTTCAACTGCGAATCGTAACCGTAAAAACTGCATCTGGCGCCGTGTTGATTGACGACACCTACAATGCTTCCCCTGATTCGACCATGGCAGCCCTAAACCTGCTTGACGACCTGAGCGGTCGCAAGGTGGCAGTGCTCGGAGATATGCTGGAACTTGGACGCTATGAGGAAGAAGGACACAACAAGATCGGCATGCGCGCTTCAGAAGTGGCAGATGAGATTGTTCTGGTGGGCACTCGCAGCCTGATGACGCGCGACGCCGCCATCGAAAACGGCTTCCCTGCCGACATGGTGCATTGGTTCAACGATTTTAACGACGCAACCACCTATCTGCGTGAAACCCTGAAATCCGGGGATATCGCCCTGATCAAAGGTTCACACAGCATGCACATGGAAAAAATCGTAGCAGCTCTGGAGGACGTAGACTAATGCGTGGTTCTTCACTGGCAATCGCAATCAGTAGCATCAGCTTTCTGCTGACGGTCATTTGGGGGAGTCCTTTTATCCGTCTGCTGCGGAACCTGAACATCGGCAAGATCATCCGCATCGATGTGCCTGAATCGCACATGGCTAAGATGAACACCCCTACCATGGGTGGATTTATGTTCCTGATCCCGGTCACGCTTCTGACCGTCATCCTGAATGCGGTTTCCCTTTTTGGCTCACGGCTGATAGGCTCATCCATCCTGGTGCCCCTGGCTGCCATGTGGGGTTTCGCGCTGATCGGCGCGGTGGACGATTGGGAAGGCATCCGCGGACCAAGGCGCGGACTGGGAATGCGCGGCAGAACCAAGTTCTTGCTGCAATGCCTTGTAGCATTGGTAATATCTTATGCACTCATGGAAATTTTGCAGGTTCCCCATTTACTCTGGCCTGCATCCCCTGAACCCCTCGACCTGGGGTGGTTCTACCTGGTTGTCGCGGCTTTCTTCATCGTCGCCTACTCTAATGCCATCAATCTGACCGATGGAATTGACGGTTTGGCAGGAATGATATCCATCGTGGCTTTTGGCGGGTATGGCATTGTTGCTCTCTTGCAAGGCCAGGTTTACCTCGGACGTTTTTGTTTCTGCATTATCGGTGCCCTGGCTGGATTTCTGTGGTTCAACGGCAAACCTGCCACCCTCTACATGGGCGATACCGGCTCTCAGGCTTTGGGTGCCACCCTGGCAGTGATCGCGCTCATGACCGGGCGCTGGTTATTCCTGCCGTTGATTGCAATCATTCCGACTGCTGAAGCCCTCAGCGTAATCATCCAGGTGCTCTATTTCAGAGCGACTGGCGGCAAGCGTATTTTTAAGAAAACCCCAATCCATCATCATTTTGAGATGATCGGCTGGGAAGAGAACCAGATCGTGATGCGCTTTTTTCTCATTGAGCTGATCGGCGCCATGCTGGGACTTAGTTTGACATTTATGAGCTGATGAAAACAAATTATTCAGGCAAAAAAGTAATCGTAATCGGAGCAGCCCGTCAGGGGCTGGCAATTTCGCGCTTCCTCGCAAATAGAGGAGCCCGCGTTGTGCTGACTGACTCCCGACCTGCAGCAGACTTTGCTGCTGAAAGCACTGCTCTGGCTGACTTGCCAGTTGAATTTGCCTTTGGTGGTCATCCGGAAAGCTTGCTCGAAGGAGCCGATCTGATTTGCGTCTCTGGTGGGGTACCTCTGACCATCCCCTTCCTGGTGGCTGCACGAAACCAGGGCATTAAACTCACCAATGATTCCCAGATCTTCCTGGAAGAATGCCCCGCAACCGTGATTGGCATCACCGGTTCTGCCGGCAAGAGCACCACCACCGCCCTGGTTGGTTTAATGGCGCAAAAACACTTCGAAATGAAGAATAGCAGCCATCACGCCTGGGTGGGCGGTAATATCGGCAATCCACTTATTGATGACCTCGATAAAATGGATGAAGATGATATGGTCGTTATGGAGCTCTCAAGCTTTCAGCTGGAGTTGATGACAACTTCCCCACAGGTAGCCGCAGTCTTAAATATCACCCCCAATCACCTCGACCGGCATAGTTCCATGCAGGCCTATATAGAAGCCAAATCCCACATTCTGCGCTACCAGCACCAGGGTGATGTGGCAATATTGAACCGCGACGACGAAGGCTCCTGGAATCTGCTTGATCAGGCTCGCACGGATGTGATCAGCTTCGGCATGAAGGCTCCAGGACATCGTGAGAACGGTACTTATGTGGACAAAGGTCAGATCATGCTGCAAATTGGCAATGACAGGCTCAAAATGCTGCCAGTGGAATGGATCAACCTGCGCGGTGAGCATAACCTCTATAACGTTCTGGCAGCTTGCGCCATAGCGGCAGGTGCCACGATTAGTCTGCCTGGCATCCAGCTGGCAATCGAGACGTTTGATGGTATCCCACACCGTCTGGAGCTGGTGCGCGAACTGAATGGCGTCCGCTGGTATAACGACTCGATCGCCACAACCCCGGAACGCACGATAGCTGCCATAAATTCCTTCCAAGAACCGATCGTTTTACTGCTTGGCGGGCGCGATAAAAATTTGCCCTGGGACAAACTCGCTCAACTGATCCGCAAACGTGTTTCACGTGTGGTGATCTTTGGCGAAGCAGGCGATCTGATCGCTGAAGCCATTGGCCCCAAAAAGCCTGGTCAGGCGATGCATTCGGTTGTACGCTGCGCCACCTTGCAGGAAGCCATAAAAATTGCACACGGTCAGGCTGAATCCGGAGACGTCGTATTACTCTCTCCTGGATGCACCAGCTATGACGCCTTCAAAGATTTTGAAGAACGAGGGCAAGCCTTCAGACAATGGGTGAATGAACTATGAGCAACGCAACTACTCCCAAATCCCGCCGCCGTACGAACGTGCAATCCCTCTCATTTGATGTAGGACTGCTATTGATCGTTGCCAGCCTGCTGGTTATCGGTTTGTTAATGGTTTATTCCGCCAGTTGGGACGTCTCGATGGCCATCAGCGACAGTCAAAACTCCATTTTTATGAGGCAGGCTCTTTGGGTAGGGCTGGGAGTGATCGGCGCAACGGTACTGAGTTTTTTTGATTACCACCGCTATCGCAAGTGGGTAGTCCCGATGATGATCGTCGTGATCATCAGTCTCCTTGCAGTTTTGGTCGTACGGGAAGTTCGCTACAACTCAGCTCGTTCATTGTTAGGTGGATCCATTCAGCCTTCTGAGTTTGCCAAACTTGTTTCTATTTTGTACCTGTCTGTCTGGCTGACAAACAACAAAGACATGCTGAAGGATTTCAAGAATTACCTGCTACCGTTATCTTTTGGCATCGGCTTCATCGTGGCGTTGATCCTCGCCCAACCAGACTTGAGTGCAGGCCTGACCGTGCTAATGTTGGGTATCATGCTCCTTTTCCTGGCTGATGGTGATTGGAAACATGTCGGCATTGTCATCCTGGCTGGTCTGTTTGGTTTTGTCTTCCTTATCAATGTCATGCCTACCGGGCGCATACGCTTCGCCGAGTATTTATCTGGACTTCAAAATCCCACCCAGAGTTCTTACCACATCCAGCGCACTTACGAAGCGATCATCAAAGGCGGCGTCTTCGGCGTAGGGCTTGGCAAGGCAACTACCAAGTTCACCGGTCTGCCCCTGCCCCATACCGACAGTATTTTTGCCGTCGTGGCTGAGGAGACAGGCATTGTTGGCTCGATGATCGTGATAGCGCTTTACGTCTTGCTGATTTGGCGGGGTTTCAAGATTGCCCGAAACGCTCCGGATCAACTGGGTTCATTGCTGGCTTTTGGTCTGACCAGTTGGATTGTTATAGAAGCCCTGATCAATGTTGCGGTCATCGTTGGTTTGCTGCCTTTTGCTGGCAACGCCCTGCCCTTCATCAGCGCGGGCGGATCCAGCATGGCGGCAACGATGGCTGCCGTGGGGATCGTGATGAATGTTGCTCGCCAGGGGGCGAACAAAACAGCCTCTGAAAGGAGTACTACCAGTGCGACTGTTGATTTGCGCAGGCGGGACGGGCGGCGGAGTGTATCCGGCGCTAACCGTTACGGAGAGATTAACTGATGACACAGAGGTTTTGTGGGTCGGCAGCGAAGGCGGCATGGAAGCTGAGCTCGTCGCGCGGGCAAATCTGCCCTATCGCGGTATTCGCGCAGCTGGTGTCCACGGCGTTTCACTCAAGCAAATGCCGGGAAATTTGGTGAAATTATGGCAAGGTTACGGTCAGGCAAGGCGAATTCTAAAGGAATACAAACCCGATGTGATGATGTTCACGGGCGGGTATGTGGCAATTCCTATGGCTTTGGCTGGTCTGAAAGTTCGGACTTTGTTGTTCGTACCGGATATCGAACCCGGATTGGCACTGAAAACCTTAGCCCGCTTTTCGGACAAAATCGCGGTCAGTGTGAGCGATTCGAAAAGGTTTTTCAGCAGGAAGGAGAAAGTTGAAGTGACCGGTTACCCCCTGCGCCAGGATCTGATGAAATGGACCAAAGCTGATGCTTTGGCATACTTTGGGTTTAACAGCGAAAAACCGGTAATCCTGTTCACCGGCGGCAGCAGCGGCGCGCGCTCGATCAACAAAGCAGTCATCGCCATCCTGGGCGAGCTGCTGAAGCGCTACCAGGTGATCCACCTGACTGGGCATTTGGATTGGGAAACGGTAAAAGCCGCAACGGCTAACCTGCCCCAGAGTTACCAGGCATTCCCCTATCTTCACGAGATGGGGGCAGCGTTCGCGGCAGCAGACCTTGTGGTCTCAAGAGCCGGCGCATCTGTGCTGGGTGAGTATCCCTTCTTTGGGCTACCTGCCATTTTGGTGCCTTATCCCTATGCCTGGCGCTATCAGAAAGTCAATGCGGATTACCTGGTGGAACGCGAAGCTGCAATTCTGCTGGAGGATCAGTATCTGCAAAGCCAGCTGCTGTCGCAGATCGACACCCTCTTCCAGGACCAGGCGCGTTTACAGCATATGCAGCGGGCAATGAAAGCTCTTGCTCAGCCTCAGGCAGCGGAACGGATTGTCAATCTACTCTACGAAATGGCGGAGGGATAGGGCTTCACATGGTTTCGCTCAACGTTTTATTCACAATCTTTGTCGTGCTCTTTGGAATCATCGGAGCAGTCCGCGGTTTACGCAAAGAACTGGTGGTGATCGTTTCAGGAATAATGGCACTTTTTATTATCCAGGAAGTTCTGCCCCGCCTCTTTGGAAGTTTATCAGGTACAAAGGCCCTTTATCTCGAGTTAATTGTGTTATTCGTCTGCGGCTTTCTTGGTTACCAGACCCCCGCATTCCGCCGTTTTTCCGAGTCCGGAAGGTTCAACCGGGACACACCGATCGAAGTGATCCTCGGGGCGGTATTTGGAGCTGTCAACGGTTATTGGATGGTGGGTTCAGCCTGGCATTTCATTGACAAGGCAGGCTATCCATTTACCTGGATCATAGCGCCTGATGCGGGTACTGAGTACGGTCAGCAGGCGATCGAACTCCTCAGTAATATGGTTCCAAACCTACTAACAGGCAATGCGTTGTATGTGGCAGTAGCAATCGCAGTCCTGATCGTTATCGGAGTGATGATTTGATGAGCAAAGTGCATTTCATCGGGATTGGTGGAACGGGCATATCAGCAATCGCCCTGCTGCTGCTTGAAAAAGGCTGGCAGGTTAGCGGAACGGATAAGTCTGCTTCACGCTACTTCGATGCAGTCACGGCCAAAGGTGCCTACACACTTCTGGGGCATAGCCCGGAACTGGCGCTGGCAGCGAACGTGATTGTGCGATCCTCAGCCGTGCACGACGATGACCCCGAAGTCGTTGCCGCTCGCGAAATGGGAATCCCCGTCCTCAAACGAAACGAATTTTTGCCGGAACTGACTGCTGGCTACCAGACGATCGCAGTTGCCGGCTCTCATGGTAAAACCACCTGCACGGCAATGCTGGTGACGATGCTGCGCGGACTGGGAATGGATCCAACCTTTATTCTCGGGGCACAAATTCGCCCGCTGGCGACGAACGCGCATGCCGGAACAAGCGACTTGTTCGTGATCGAAGCCGATGAATATGACAACATGTTCCTGGGTTTGAGCCCAAAATTCAGCCTGCTGACCAACGTGGAGTACGATCACCCGGACTTCTTCCCCACTCCAGAGGCGTATAACCAGGCGTTTGCAGCGTTTATCCACCGCACACAGCCGGGTGGCGCAGTGATTGCCTGCGCTGAAGACGAAGGCGTACGCAACCTCCTGACAAGAGAAGATTTTGACGGTATCAAGATCCTCACCTACGGATACAGCGCAGATTGCGCGTACCAGATCCAAAACGTTCGCTGGAATGGCGATGGATATAACTTCAACCTCAGCCATACGCCTTCACAACAGGAACTGGGTGAGTTTAGTCTGAAAGTGCCCGGCAGGCATAATCTTCTCAACGCTTCCGGAGCACTGGCAGTGCTGCACCAAATGGGTTTGAACCCTTCAGCAGCAAGCGAGAGCCTGGCTGAATTTGTGGGTACGGAGCGACGCTTCGAACAGGTCTGCCACAGTGGCGATACGGTGGTGATCAATGACTATGGGCACCACCCCACTCAATTGGACCTGACACTCGAAGCTGCCCGTGAGCTATACCCCGATCATCGCCTTTGGGCAGTCTGGGAACCCCACACATTCTCGCGTACCGACCGAATGTATAACGCGTTCGTCACGGCACTACAACGTGCTGATCGCATCGTGATCCTCCCGACTTATGCTGCCAGGGAAACCGTTGAAACCAACACTCCCCGCCAGATCGCGGAAGAAATTGGAGATTCAAAAGCAGCCTACTTCACGAATTTCGCTGAAGCCGCTGACTTCGTTGCAAAGGAAGCCGATGGATTGAATGTGGTCATCGTCTTTTCAGCAGGCAAGGGTCCGGAGTTTGCGACCATGCTTTGCCAGAAACTGGACACTCGGAGGCAGAATGACTGATCTGCCGCTGCGAAAATTACAGGCTCTGTTTGGCGACAAACTGCAGGAAAACGTCCGTATGGCCAATTACACCACCACGCGTGTGGGCGGACCTGCCAGCGGCATGATCTCAGTCTATACCGCGGATGAAATGCGCCGCACGGTCAAGATTTTGTGGGAATTGGATGTGCCGTTCCGCATCCTGGGCAGTGGCTCAAACCTGTTGGTAAGTGATTCTGGCTATAAGGGTGTGATGGTGCACAACCGCTGTCACAACATCCGCATCGATACCAAGCGCGAACAACCCATTATTTTCGCGGAAGGCGGAGCGAACCTTGGTGCAGTCTCACGCCAGGCCAGCCTGCGGGGTGTCTCTGGCTTTGAATGGGCAAACAGCATCCCAGGTACGGTTGGCGGAGCGGTTTATGGCAACGCCGGCGCGCATGGATCGGATATTTCCAAATGCATGCTTGTGGCGCAGGTCATCACCAAAGACGAAGGGGAACAGAGCCTCGATGGTGAGGGTATGGGCTTCCAATACCGCTCGAGCAAGTTCAAGCGCAATGGAGAAGAGGTGGTCATTTTGAGCGCCAGCTTCTCCGGGATAAAAGTGGCGCCTGAAGTCACCCAACGTTTGCTGGAAGAATTGACCGAAAAAAGACGTCAGACCCAACCTGTAGGTCCTTCATTTGGGTCAACCTTCAAAAATCCACAGGGAGACCATGCTGGTCGGCTGCTCGAAGCTGCTGGGATGAAAGGTGTGGCGTCAGGACATGCTTCCTTCAGTACGGTACACGCGAACTTCATCTTGAACGATGGCGAGGCCACCGCGCAGGATTACTACAGGCTGATCCGCCTGGCACAAAAAACTGTGAAAGAACAATTTGGCGTCGATCTGAATCTTGAGGTCGAATTGCTGGGTGAATTTGAAGATGACTGAGAAGCTGAATCTGGTATTGATCTTTGGTGGACGTTCCGGCGAACACGCAGTCTCTCTGCGTTCCGCTCAATCTGTCCTGAACGCGCTGGATGAGAACAAGTATCAAATTTTCCAGGTTGGTATCACCACGGAAGGGTTGTGGCTCTATGGGTCAAACGCCCACAAGGCTTTCCGTGAAGGCAACCATGAATCGCTCGACGAAGCGTTGATCCTCAACAATGGAGGCAAGCCTCATCTGTATACCCGCAAGGAAAATCAGCTTGAGAGCATTACTCCGATTGATGTCATTTTCCCGGTCCTGCATGGAACCTTCGGTGAGGATGGAACCATCCAGGGCTTGTTCGAAATCCAGAATTGTGCATATGTTGGCGCAGGTGTGCTTGGCTCCTCTGTGGCGATGGACAAAGCTGTCTGCAAGCACGTGATGCAATCCATTGGCGTTCCTGTTTTGGAATACTCCGTCTTCTCCCGCCGTGAGATTCAGACGAATTTACAGGAAACTGTTGAGTCAGCAGAGCATATCGCCTCCTACCCATTGTTTGTCAAACCAGCCAATCTTGGATCTTCGGTAGGTATCAGTAAAGTCCGCAACCGTGAGGAACTTGTAAAAGCGCTTGAGCTGGCAGCCCGATATGATCGCCGGATCCTGGTGGAACGCGGCATCGCTGCCAGGGAGATCGAGATCAGTGTTCTCGGCAATACCGAGGTGGAATGCACAGTACCCGGGGAGATCGTCCCGGGAGATGAGTTCTACACCTATAAGGATAAGTATCAGTCCGGCGACCCCGAGGTTGCCATTCCAGCTCCCCTGCCAGATGCCCTGACAACTCAGTTGCAGCAATACGCCATCGATGCTTTCAAAGCGATCGACGGCGCGGGATTGGCACGGGTGGATTTTTTGATCGATAAAGTCAGCGGTGAAGCCTATTTCAACGAAATCAACACCATGCCCGGTTTCACCGAGATCAGCATGTACCCGAAACTCTGGCTCCACTCAGGGCTTAGCTACCCCGAGTTAGTTAACCGGCTGGTGGAGCTGGCGCTGGAGCGCAAAGCCGAGCAGGATGAAACCATCAGGAAGTACGAGGAGTAAGATGGCGAGCGGATCCAACAAAACAACCAGGGCAGATGAGGTGCGAGCCCGCCGGAAGATTGAACCGGCGCGGCGCAAACCCATCCCGACCAACCCTTCCGTGCGTGTCTCCAGGGACGCCCAAAACGCCTCACGGGTTGTCGCACGCCGCTCCTATACGAGCACCCAATATACCAGATCAGCTGCTACGCGCAACCGCAGCCGGGTCTACATGCCCACCGGCACGCCTGGCAGCGAGGTGCGGTTGCCCCCCCTGCCCCAGTTTCACTTTACCTGGCGTTTGCTTTCAGGTCTGATCGCGGTCGGAATGCTCGTTTTACTTTTCATGATGGGAACCTCAACCGCTTTCGCCGTGGACCAGGTGAACCTGAGTGGCGGCGTTCGCGTCCCCGTGGAAGAAATCAGCCAGAAACTGGATATCCAAGGCGAATCAATTATCAGTGTGGTTCCCAGCGACATTGAAAACCAGATCCTGGAAGCCTTCCCGGACATCAAAGCCGCGGAAGTGAAAGTCAGGATGCCAACCGACATCGACATCGTCATCCAGGAACGTATCCCGGCGTTGCTCTGGCTGAATAATGAGGAAGTGGTTTACTGGATCGACCAGGATGGCTTCGCCTTTACCGTGCGCGGGGAGGCAACCTTACCTATCCGGGTTTATGCCAATAGTGAACCGCCCCACCCTCTGGGATGGGTTGCACCTGAACTTCAGATGGAAGCAACCAAAACGGAAAACCAGGAAAACCTTCCATTGGTGGATCCTGCTTTCGTCGCCACAGTGCAAAAGCTGAACAGCATAAAACCTGCTGAAAGCCCCATGCTGTACGATGCAAAGAACGGCTTGGGTTGGGTTGACCCGCATGGCTGGCAGGTTTACTTCGGGGATGACGATGCAAACATCGATATGAAACTTCTTGAGTACACCAAGATTGTTGAGACCATTCTGGAAAGAAACTTGCAACCAGTTTTAATCAGCATGGAATTTCTACACGCACCTTATTATCGTTTGGAGCCTTAATTATGGAAGAAGAACCGATTGTTGTTGGATTAGATGTTGGGACTGCAAAAGTATGCAGCCTGGTAGCCAGGGTAGAAAATGGCAGCAACCTGCGCATCCTTGGGGTGGGCATCGAACCTACCAAGGGCGTCCGAAAGGGAGTTGTGACCGATATCACGGCTGCTTCAGAAAGCATTGCGCGCTCGATCGAAAAAGCTGAACGAACTTCCGGTTTTGAGATCAACTCAGCAATCGTTAATCTGGCTGGGATGCAAGTCTCGTCAACCATTAGCAAGGGTGCGGTGGGTATCTCCGGGCGCGTGATTGACCAGGAAGATGTTTATCGCGCGCTGGATTCGGCCCAGGCAATCGCTGTACCTCACAACCGTGAGATTGTGCACGTGATTCAACGCGGTTTCAGCGTGGACGGACAGGAAGGCATCCGCCAACCGGTGGGCATGCACGGCTTCCGCATGGAAGTTGAAGCCCATATCATCACCAGTGCCGCTTCCTCGATGGAAAACCTGCGCCAGTGTATCTCTATGGCTGGGATTGATGTTTCTCAGTTTGTACTCAATCCCCTCGCTTCAGGCGAAAGTATCCTTTCAGAAACCGAACGCGAAATGGGCGTGGCAGTCATTGATCTTGGCGCTGGCACCACCAGTGTGGCAATTTACGTCAAAGGGGACGTTTTCCACGCCAATGTCCTGGGTGTCGGCGGCGATCTTGTGACCTCGGATATCGCCCAGGGACTGCGATTGCCACTTGAAGTGGCGGAAGAAGTCAAACTCAAGCACGGTTATGCCGTCCTCGAAGATATCCGCGAGGATGAGTCCTTCAACGTCATCACCTTTGGCTCTGAACAGAGCACCAAGGTTGACCGCCGTGAATTGGTAAATATCATCGAAGCCCGTGTGGAAGAAATTTTCATGATGGTCCACCAGGAACTCAAGCACTCGGGTTATGACTCACTCCTGCCAGCAGGTTTAGTCCTGACGGGTGGCGGAAGTCAGATGCCTGGCATACGCAAACTGGCAAGCAAGGTAATCGGTTTGCCAGCCCGTATTGGAAAACCAGAGCGCATGGTTGGTCTCACCGACCAAATTTCGAGCCCCGCTTTCGCTACCAGCATAGGATTGCTGGATTGGGGCATCCTTTTCAGTGAAACAACCCAGATCGCTCCTGAGCGACCTGGTAAATCGCAGCGAGCTAACAACAATTCCAAAGCGGATGGCCTTGTCCAGTGGCTCAAACGAATGTTGCCATAATCATACAAGCACAATAATAGAGGAGATCAAAATGGAAGCAAAACAAACTGAATCATTCGCAAGAATCAAGGTAGTAGGTGTTGGTGGTGGTGGCTGTAATGCGGTAAACCGCATGATTGCTGAAGGACTGCAAGGGATCGAATTCATTTCGATCAACACAGACGCACAGGCTCTGCTCAAATCGCAGGCACAAACCCGCGTGCGTATTGGAGAAAAGTCCACCCGCGGTCTGGGTGCTGGTGGCGATCCAAAAATCGGCCAGGCAGCCGCTGAAGAATCAGCCGAGGAATTATACGAAGTGCTCAAAGGCGCGGATATGGTCTTCGTGACTGCTGGTTTGGGAGGCGGCACCGGTACTGGTGCTGCGCCCGTGGTCGCTCAGATCGCCAAAGAAATTGGCGCCCTGACCATCGGTGTGGTCACGCGGCCTTTCTCCTTTGAGGGTGCCCATCGCTCTCGCGCCGCCGAGCAAGGTGCCATGCGGCTCAAGGAACATGCTGACACGCTGATTGTGATCCCCAATGATCGCCTGCTGCAGATCGTCAATAAAAATGTCGGTCTCAATGATGCCTTCCGCATGGCAGATGACGTCTTGCGCCAGGGCATCCAGGGTATCTCCGAGCTGATCACCATCCCCGGTTTGATCAACCTCGACTTTGCTGATGTCCGCACGATTATGTCCGAAGGCGGTGCGGCTCTGATGGCCGTGGGTCAGGCTTCCGGTGAGGACCGCGCCAAGATTGCGGCGGAACAGGCTATTTCGAGCCAGCTTTTGGACGTCACCATCAATGGCGCTCGCGGTATCCTGTTCAATGTCACGGGCGGGACCAACCTGTCGCTGTTCGAAGTCAACCAGGCCGCTGCGATTATCAAAGAGACCGCCAGCCAGGACGTAAACCTGATCTTCGGTGCCGTTATTGACGAAAACATGGGTGATAACATCCGCATCACCGTGATTGCCACTGGCTTTGATCGTCCTACGCCTCCCCAGGAGGCGGAGCCCGCTTTTTTTCGCCAGGAACATCCTCGTCAACAGCAGGACCGGCTAAGCGTCAACGATACCCGGGCACAGAACGCCCCTAACGCGCAACAGGCTCAGACGAAAAAACAGGAAGATTATGTTTACACCAGCGATGTGGACATTACCCTCCCGGCATTTGTGAGGCGAGAATTAAGCAAACGCTCAAATCACTAAACGTTTTTTCAGGATCTCCTGACAGTGCTGATTAGATTCTTCCTCTGGTTATCTGGAGGAAGAATCTCGGCAAAGTTGTAACAGCACAAAAATCTGGTAACCATCCTCATTAATTCTCCCTGCCTGGGGCTATCCCAGGCTGTTTTATTTATGGGCAGAGTTTTTATGCGTTCCTTTTGCTTGCAGGAACGCATAGTAGTCAACCGAGATCACTTCTAAGTTTTCCATTATTGTGACTTTACGAACCG
>WOYI010295356.1_pt1 | contig 25442 bp, 22 predicted proteins | sample 6423411 | NCBI WGS metagenome assembly WOYI01 (sample SAMN13441803, study PRJNA592873) | oil field metagenome | biome: oil field; feature: oil-well bore; material: oil-contaminated soil; isolation source: oil-contaminated soil from oil-well borehole | place: Germany: Wietze | collected 2016-10-18 ... | reverse complement strand
CAACGAGCCCCATGCACAGAAGCCCTACAATCCTACGTTTCATAACAATCTCCTTTCTAAATCTGTAAATTTGTTCTATTCGGGATACCGGTTTACGGTTAGTCCCCCTTTCTTCTACGGCACGTTGTTGTTTAGCAGTACCGTTTGCTTTTAGTGCCCCCTGTTTTTCTAATGCTTTTGATTTTTGATCTACTTCACGCGAAACTTGCAGGCGGGAAAATTAGTTACATAAGGTTTTCTTGACTCAACTTTGATATAGAATTAACAGGAGGCGAAACTCTCATCAGCTATCTCCATTATAGATACATCTTCACTCTTAATAGCCTTTAACGTCCCATTTATTTCGGGAAGTACATTTTTGATGAAGTACTTCGCTGTTTTTATCTTACCATCATAAAATGCAGCATCTTTGTTCTTTTTAATAAAGCGGGAAAGATCCGATGGATCTGAACAGGTTACTCCCTTGATGCTGCATAGCTCCAACAGCGTTTCTTGTGCAATGGCTGCTTCGCAGAGCAGTAGCCAGGAACATACTATCTTACCCATCATCATAAGAAAAGGATGAGCATTCTCTAAAAGTATATAGAATTTACCCTCTCTACTGCAAGAGGAAAAAAACATTATGACATCCGTCAGTGTATTTATGGCGGACTGAACATCTTCCGCAAGATCTTTGATCACGGCGATGACTCCGCATTTGGCCACAGTTGTATTCATCTCACCAAGGAGACTCATGAAGTATGCGCCTTCCTTCATGACCATTTTTCTCGTGGCGAGATCTAATGCCTGTAGCCCATTACTACCGTAAAGGGAAGAGACCTTCTCGTCTCTCAAAAATTGTTCGATCGGATATTCACTGCAATAACCATAAGCCCCATAACACTGCATGGCCGTTTCAGTTACCCTGAAGCCCACGTCTGTACAATAGGCCTTGACAATAGGAGTGAGCACTTCCACTATTCCCAACCACTTTTCCGCCTCGGTTGGGTCACTGATACCTGAGGCCATATCGCTGCAAATTGCGGTGTAGTACATCATGGCCCTCATGCCCTCCACGTTGGACTTCATCCACAGGAGCATCCGTCTTACATCAGTATGTTGAATAATCGGAACACGAGGCGCATGAGGATTTTTCAATCCGAGTAGTGATGAACCCTGGAATCTTTCTTTCGTATGCTTGAGTGCGTGAAGATAGGCAATCGATGCGCTGGAGAGACCCTGAAGCCCTGTTACAATCCGGGCATCGTTTATCATCTGAAACATGATCTTCATGCCCTCCCGCTCATTGCCCAGTAATTCAGCGTAACAGTCGTTATTGTTGCCATAGTTGATCAGGCAGGTGGCGCTTCCGCGGATTCCCATTTTTTCTTCAATCTTGGCAATCTCATAGTCATTACGCTTCCCCAGCGACCCGTCTTTATTAATCAGGTGCTTGGGTACTATGAAGATGGAGAGGCCTTTTGTACGGGCAGGATCACCTTCAATCCTGGCAAGGACAATATGAATGATGTTTTCAGTGAGATCCTGATCGCCGGCCGTGATGAATATTTTTGTGCCGTGAAGTTTAAATGTCCTATCAGGTTGTCTTACCGCCGTTACTTTGATGTTCCCCATATCTGATCCAGCCCCTGACTCGGTGATACAAATACTTGCTCCCCATTGGCCGGTAATCATCCCGGGAAGGTATTTATCTTTTTGTTCTTTTGAGCCGTAGGCATGGATAAGGTTTGCTGCACCTTCAACAAGCACCGGATAGGAGCAGAATGCGAAATTATGCATGAACCATTCATGAGCCGCCATCCTCATGATTAGAGGAAGTCCCTGACCTCCATAATCTTTGGAAAGCGCCATGAAGTTCCATCCGGTTTTGCTAAAGAGCTTGTACGGACGATGGAAACACTTTGGTACGCGGACATTACCTTTTTCTAATTTGCATCCCTCTTTGTCACCTTCCGCAAGGGTGGGAAATATTTCCTCTACGGAAAACTTTTGCGCTTTCGAGAGAATAACCTTAAGCATATCAGTGGAAAAACCGGAGTATTTCTCTAATCCGAGGAGCTTATCCATGTCCAGCATCTCAAATAACACAAAGGTCTGGTCCCTTTCATCTAAAATCAAGTTGCTCACCGGACCACCCCGCTAAAATCTGCATTGCTACTTCCTGCTACTGATTCGCAAATCCTCATCACAACGGAATATTTCCGTGACGTTTGCTGTACCGTGGAGGTTTTTTCTTGGTTGACAAAAATTCCAGCGACTGAATCAAAACTTTTCTCGTATCCTTGGGTTCTATAACATCATTGATAAACGGGTTATAGGCTGCCTCACGCATGGGATTGCAGGTGCGTTCTTCAAGTTCCCGAATGAACATATCGCGCATTTCATCAGGATTTGGAGAACTTCGGATGACTTCACCCATAAAAAGCTCTACTGTTGCCTTTGCTCCCATGACACCCAATTCGGTAATGGGCCAGTAAAACATCATGTCCGTACCTCGCTGGGCCGGGATTATGCCCATACCAAGATTACCTCCTCCGTAGGCCTTTCGTAAAACAACTGCTACTCTCGGCACGGTAGACTCGCAAAGCGCGTAAAGAACTTTAGCGCCGTGACGAATAATGCCCAGCTGTTCCTGATCCTTGCCCGGCATATACGCGGAAGTATCGACCAGCAGTACGATAGGTATATTGAAGCAGTCGCAGAAACGCATAAAACGCGCCTGTTTATCCGAACTGTCCACAGTAAGACTCCCTGCCAGAAAACTTGGCTGGTTGGCCACAATCCCTACCACACGGCAATCAAGCCGCGCAAATCCCACAACTATTTCCGGAGCAAACTCCGGCTTTATCTCTAAGAATTCTCCGGCATCCGCAATACACCTGATCGCTTTGCGAACGTCGTAAGCTTTGGTTGCATCCGACGGCACGATATCGGTGAGTTCCTCGGTCAAACGACCAGGATCATCTCCAAGATCGATCATGGGCGGCTGTTCATCGGCGTTCTGCGGCAGAAAGCTCATGAGTTCCCGAATGGCATCCAGGAGTTCTTGCTCATCCTTATACCTACCATCCGCAACACCTGATATTTTACAGTGGATTTCCGCGCCGCCCAGGTCTTGTTTGGAAAGTTTTTCTCCGGTAACGGCCTGCACCACTTTGGGGCCGGTAATAAACATCTCGCTCTTTTTGTCCACCATAAAGATAAAATCTGTCAGCGCCGGCGAGTATACCGCTATACCTGCGCAGCTTCCCATGATCGCTGAAATCTGAGGAATGACTCCGGAACCCTGGGTGTTGACGTAAAAAACCGAACCCCCGTTTCTTTCAAGAGCCTCCCCGAAAACACTCTTGGACGTTGCATCAGGTATGCGTGCACCGGGGGACTCATGAAGCCCGATTAAGGGCACGCCCATATCCAAAGCCCACTCAATAGCCCGATACATCTTGAATCCATGCATCGGACCGACTGAGCCTCCTGATACCGTTGGATCCTGGGAATAGACACATACCGTCCGGCCATGTATTTTGCCGAACCCTGCAATAAGGCCATCATAAGGCATTCCTTCTTTGTAACCGATGATGAGATTATGTTCCACAAAGCTTCCTTCGTCCAGCAGGTACTCTATACGCTCCCGGGCAGTAAGTTTTCCTCTCTCACGCATTTTGTCGAGTTTATCCTGACCGCCGCCTAAGAGAGAGATTTGTTTGACTTGTCTTAGAGTGTCTATCCTCTGTTTATATTTTTCGTCCATTAACTTATACCCCTTTCCAATCTTTCAGATGTTGTCATGCTATCAACACAAGCGTCTCGCCCTTTTTAACTGCCGTACCCTCTTTTACAAGGATCTTTTTAACTTTACCTGTTGCAGGACTGGTGATAAAATTATCCATCTTCATAGCTTCCAGAACCACGACCAAATCCCCTTCATTAACTGAATCTCCTTCTTTCACCTCATAGCGAATGACTGATCCGGTCATAGGAGTGACCACCGGTGTCTCTTTCGATTCACCTTCATTTGGTTCTGAAACAGTAGATTTTACCTCTTTTGACATATCGCGTTTTGAATGAATTGTGTTCAGGGCAGTTCTGACGGATCCACCCTGTTTACCAAGCTGGAGTGTATTCCTTTGCCCGATTGAAGAAGCGCCCTGAACCATTAGTGGTTGTCCTGCAATCTGTTCCACGTCTACATCAAAAGTCTTACCATTGACCAGGACACGGAACGTGCGGGCTTCGGGCCCCAGTTTCCCTTTATCACCGGCCTTTTCCGTCAGAAGGCCTTCCTTGGCCTTTTTCACTAATTCATCCTGAGCTTTCACTTTTTCCAGTGTTATTGGTTTTACCTCATCAGGAATTTCTTCCTGTCCGTATTTCCACTTGAGGAAACGTTTACCGGTCATCGGATAGAGTGCATAGATCAGAACATCGTCAATGTCTTTGGCCAGCCCTTCGGTATCTTTTTTGGCCTTCTCCATTTCTGGCTCAAGTACATCAGCAGGTCGTGTCGTAATAGGCTTGTTACCCTTCGGATAATCTTTTAAAGCTTTCTTCTGTACTTCGGGATCAATGGGAATTGCCGTCTTGCCATAAAGGCCATAGCAGAGATCCTTGACCTGAGCGGTCAGCATCTTGTAACGATCATCGGGAGTATCGAAAAGCACATTATTTACCGTTTGAATTCCGACTATCTGACTCGTCGGAGTAACCAGCGGCACCTGGCCCAGTTCTTTACGAACAATGGGAAGCTGCCTGAATACTTCATCGAGTTTGTCAAGATGATCCATCTCTTTGAGCTGGTTCACCAGATTAGAGAGCATACCTCCCGGAGTTTGATGGAGCAGTACATTAATGTCGATGATGGATGTGCGCTCATCCAGAAGATGATTATATTTCGGCGATATTTTTTCCAGATATTCACTTAACTCGGCAAGTTTTTTTATGTCCAGTCCACTATCGCGGTTCGTATATTGCAAGGTAGCCACGAGAGGCTCAACTGCCGGGTGTGACGTCCGGTACGCCCAGGTGGAAAGACAAGTATCCACAATATCCACTCCCGCTTCAATGGCCTTAAGTAACGACATATCCGCCATACCAGAAGTGAAGTGACTGTGCAGATGAATAGGAACTTTAACTGCTTCTTTTAAAGACTTAATCAATACATACGCATCATAAGGAGCGATAAGGCCGGCCATATCCTTGATACAGATAGTATCGGCTCCCATTTTCTCCAGCTCTTTTGCCTTGTTGACGTAATAATCCAGATTGTAGACAGCACCACCCATCCGCGACTCTGTCAGCGAGTAGCAAATGGAACCCTGAAAGTGTTTGCCTTTGTTTTTTATTACTCGCACAACAGTTTCGAAATTACGGAAATCATTGAGCGCATCAAATACCCTGAAGATGTCCATGCCATTTTCGCAGGCTCTGTCTACAAAAGCTTCCGCTACATCGTCAGGATAGTTGCGATAACCAACCAGGTTCTGACCTCTGAGCAGCATGGAAAAAGGAGTTTTCTTGATATGTTTCTTTAAAGTCCTGATACGCTCCCAAGGGTCTTCACCGAGAAAACGATGCATGGTGTCGAATGTTGCTCCTCCCCACACTTCCAAGGAGTAAAACCCTATACTGTCTATTTGCTCGGCAATGGGAATGAAATCTTCCGTCCTGCCACGAGTAGCGTAAAGTGACTGATGCCCATCTCTAAATGTTAGATCCTGAATTTTGACCGGATTATCAACCTTCACTACGGGACCGTCAAGAAGACCAGCCGTCAAATTACCGTGATTAATACTCTTCACTATATATTCCCCCTTTCAACTACCGCGTGCGTAAATAGCTTTTTAATCAGTATGACAAAATTTTTTCAGCAAACTCGCCTTGGTCTGTGTAAATTACATTCAAATGAACGAATTTATGAACGACCTTTCATGGCGGCCACAAGACCTTTCACACTATCAACAGATTTCTTTAATTCTTCTTTTTCACTTTCGGTAAGTTCTACCTCAATGATTTCTTCTACTCCATTAGAACCAAGCTTTACCGGAACACCAACAAACATGTTCCTGATGCCATACTCTCCTTCAAGATAAGCGGAACAGGGCATAATTTTCTTTTTATCTTTAAGTATGGCTTCGGCCATCTCCCTGATCGCGCTGGCAGGAGCGTAATACGCGCTGCCGGTTTTGAGCAGATTTGTAATTTCCGCGCCGCCGTTACGAGTTCTTTCTATTATTGCATTGAGTCTTTCATTGTTGATAAATCTCTTCACGGGAATGCCGGCCACGCTGGTATAGCGGGGAAGCGGTACCATGGTATCTCCATGACCACCAAGTACAAAAGCCTGAATATTTTCAATTGAAACACCTATTTCCATGGCAATGAACGCTGCAAACCTGGAGGAATCCAGCACTCCGGCCATACCTATGATCCTGTTCTTGGGAAACCCGCTGGCCTCATGAGCTACATGGCACATGGCATCCAGCGGATTAGTCACTATAATCAAGATGGCATCAGGCGCTATAGGAGCAACCTTTTTAACCAAAGAACCGATAATATCCTGATTGGTAAAGAGGAGATCATCCCGGCTCATACCCGGTTTTCTGGGAATACCGGCAGTAATTACAATAATGTCCGAACCTTTTATATCATTATAATCATTAGTAAATTTGCAGTTAAATCTGAAGACAGGCGCAGCTTCCGCCATGTCCAACGCTTTGCCTTTGGTCATATCTTCCAGCATATCAACGAGCACTATATCCGCTATGTCCAATTCGGCAAGATACATGGCCGCAGTAGCACCAACGTTTCCTGCGCCTAGAAATGATACCTTCTTTCTCATTAAATCTCCCCCCTCTTTAGGTATTTACAACAAGCGAAAATTGCACAAGGATATTTATCAAAAACTTCATGCAACCTCATATTCTTAGCAAAGATAGTGCCAACCAATAAATTGTCACTTTTTACAATGTTTCTATTTATATATAAGATTAAACCTCTTAATTATCTTTGGCATGATCGCTTCCAATTGGGGAATAATTAGTCATAAGTGTCCCCTAAGAAGCCCTATCTATTTTATTAAGATTAAGACTGACAGATATAGACTCTCGTATAATTAACTAAGGGGGGTAGTCAATTACCCTTAAAGTTTGGCTCCCTTTTCTCCAGAAAGGCACCGAATCCTTCAGCAATATCATTGCTTTTCATGCACACTTCCAATACGTATGATTCATAATCAAGGGCCTGTGCCAGATCCCACTGCTGAAAATTCTGAAGCCCGCGTTTGGCAAAGGCAATGGGTATGGGAGCATTCTTGGCGATGCGCAGAGCAAATTGTTTTACTGAATTTTCAAATTCTTCATGTGGATACACTTTGTTGACTAAACCGATGCGAAATGCTTCCGCAGAGTCAATAATCTCTGCAGAAAAAATAAGTTCGGCAGCTTTGGAATAACCTACAAGACGCGGCAGAAAATAGACACCTCCCCAGTCCGGATGGACCCCTCTTTTGGTAAAAATCTGGCTGAACCTGGCCTTCTCGCTCGCTAATCTGATATCGCAGGAAAGAGCCAGATTGCAGCCGCCTCCCGCGGCAATACCATTCACTGCAGCAATAACCGGCTTTTCCATCCTATTGATTGCAAGCACCGCTTTGCACATGGCGTGTCTCTCATTGGATACCGCAGGCGCCAGGGCTTTGGTCGTGCCTGCCCCAAATTCTCCGACGTCTCCACCGGTGCAAAATGCCTTGCCTGCTCCTGTAATCACCACAACCCGAACATCCTTATCAACAGCAACACCTTCCAGAACCTCGACGATCTCCTGGCGCATCTTGCCGCCAAAAGCATTCATCCTTTCCGGTCTGTTCAGAGTGATGAAAGCTATATTATCCGCCACATTAAGCAGCACATGATCCCAACTCATCATTTTCCTCCTGAAGTCATTTTATTGAGCACATCCAAAACTGACTTTGTACCATTGATCATTTTGGAAAGCACGTCGTTTACAGAACTTACATCATTGATAAGTCCTGCCACCTGTCCGCAGGGCATTACCGCTGTATGCTTGTTACCGCCCTCTCCCACATAGAGGGCATCTGCATTTCCCTGCTGTGCCATAACCTGATCGGTTTTTGCCTCACCAATGACAGTAGCTTGCTCTATAATTTCATTTTTAAGTATCCGTATCGGCATAGCCTCCTTACCGAGAACAATGGTTGAAGTCAGATCCGCAGCGCAGAGTGATTCTTTAAAAAAGGGTGGCACAGGACATTCATTGGTAGCCACAAATCTGGTCCCTATCTCCACACCTTCCGCACCAAGAGCAAGCGCTGCGAGCAGACCGTTCGCATCAGCGATACCACCCGATGCTATCACAGGGATCTTCAATGACTGGGCAAGCACAGGTATAAGACAAAAGGTCGTTATTCCCTCACGTCCGATATGTCCGCCTGCTTCATACCCCATGGCCACGACCGCATCAACTCCCGCCGCTTCTGCTTTGCGTGCCATGGACAGGTTGGACACTTTATGAATCACCTTCAAACCGGCCGACTTGATTTTATCTATAAACTTGGCAGGATCGCCGGCAGAGGTGTAAAGTGTCTTTATTCCCATGTCTATTGATACTTCAAGAGCATCCAGGGCATTGGATCTGTAAACAGGAATGTTTACCCCTACAGGCTTATTAGTCAGGGACTGAGCCAGTTTAATTTCTTCGATTAGCTTCTCCCTGGAGAGACCCGAAGCTCCTATCACACCGAACCCGCCGGCATTCGATAGGCAAGCGGCCATACTGCCCAGGGTTATGAGCCTCATGGGACCTAATATGATCGGGTAGTCACATCCGAGCAAATCCGTGATACGGTTTTCCCAACCTTTTTCCATGTTATTATTCCTCCGAATATAATGCCTTGAGCTCTGATTTCTTCACCTTCATTGTTCCAGTGAGCGGCAATTCTTTCATGAATTTGAACTTTGTCGGATATTTGTACTTGGCAACTTTATCCTTCAAGAATTCAATGATCTCCCTTTCCGTGATCGTCTCATTATGGGTCGTAACAATGAACGCTTTTCCTGTCTCTCCCCATTTATTATCAGGTACTCCGATAATTGCTGCCATCGATATCAGGGGATGAGTCATTAACGCTTTTTCAACTTCTGCCGGGTAAACGTTTTCGCCACCACTGCGGTACATGTCTTTTGCCCTGTCTACAATATAGAAGTATCCTTCTTCGTCGACGTATCCCAGATCGCCGGTATGGAGGACGCCCTTGACTATCGTACTGGCGGTTTCTTCCGGTTTACCCCAGTATCCGCTCATGACGGTTGGTCCTTTTGCACATATCTCGCCGAACTCACCCGGCGGCAGTCTTTTGCCATTCCCGTCACTGATCCAGATATCCGTAAAAAAACCGGGTTTCCCGATAGAACCAATCTTTCTTTGGATATCCTCCTTGGGCAGTAACATCATAGCGGAGTTTTCCGTCTGGCCAAATCCCTGTTGCAAATGGAGATTGCGTTTGGCAAGTTCCTCAAAAAGACTCGGTGGAGTACGCTCTCCTCCACCAACCACACGCCGTACCGAACTGACATCAATCTGGTCAAGCTTGCCGGTTTCCAGAATAAGGCGCCACATAGTGGTTAGTGCAAAGACTATTGTGCCCCTGTACCTCTGAATGTCTTCGGCAAATTCATTCGGATCGAATCCTCTGCGCATGATCATTGTCAAACCGCCACACAACGCCGGAGTCGCAACAATGAATAAGCCGCCGGAGTGGAACAGAGGCATTTGCGCTATAATCACATCCTCCGGATGAGCATCCGTATATACACCCACCTGGAAGTTTTTGAAGTAGGTCTGTAGATGCGATACAACGGCGCCTTTAGGTTTGCCGGTAACTCCGGAAGTATAGATGATGGCAAGAGGGTCATCCAAGTCTACCGGATTTTCCACACACGGTTCCGAAACAGGCTGCCCGTCAACAATTTTGTGGTAATCATCCGCCCATTCAGGACATTTAGGAGGCTGAAATCCGGGAAGAAGGTTGTTTCCACTTGGCAAGAAGATGAATTTGCCCTGTTCAACTTTAAGCTTGTTTCTTATCAAATCAATGCTTCCTAAAAAAGTATCATGGAATACCAGCAGACGCACACCACAGTCATTGAGTTGATATTCAAGCTCCGGCCCCACCAGGCGCCAGTTTAGCGGCACCAGAATAGCTCCCAGCTTGGCACACGCAAAATATATCTCCAGAAACTCGATACAGTTGAGCATTATCAACCCAACACGATCACCCTTTTTGATGCCCTTTTTCTCCAGCATGTGCGCTGCTTTGTTGATTCCTTCGTTCAGATTCCGATAGGTGACAGGAATATCTTCAAAGATGATTGCAACTTTATCGGGTGACGTTAATGCTCTTTTATAAGGAATGCATCCAATACTCCAATCCGCCGGCATGAATCTTTACTCCTTACTTTGCTATTACTTCCCTTTAAAATTCGGTTTACGTTTTTCGAAAAAGGCAATCATACCTTCTTTAATGTCATCAGAATTAAACGCTTCGTGGTTGATCGCATCTGCTTCGGCTGTCTGTTCTTCCGTAAGGCGCATACGCTCCTTAAACATTCCTAATATCCTTTTTGTACCTTTGACCGTCAGCGGAGCATTGGCCGCTATTTCTTCAGCAAGTTCATAGGTCACTTTTTGAAGTTCTTCCGGCTGGACAAGACGGTCTACCAAATTCATCTGAAGCACCTCAGCACCTTTATATGTTCTGGCTGTAAAAAATATTTCACGGGTTTTTGCCATACCCACCACATCGATGAACTGCCGGAGACCATCAGGGTGATAGACCAGTCCCAGTTTTGCCGGCGGCATACCCACACTGATATCGGACTGCGCAATCCTCATGTCACAACACATGCACATGTTCAGGCCTGCGCCAAAAGCATAGCCGTTCATCATGGCAATGGTGGGGCAGGGAAACTCTTCCACACTTTTCATGGCCAGTTCCAACGGATTATGTGCCCTTATAAGTTTAATCGTCTCAGGACTCATATCGGTAGGCATCTCGGTGGGGATGGAACCAATTTCATAGCCCGATGAAAACGCCTTTCCTGTTCCGCCGGTAATGATCACAACACGCACCTCATTGGAGTTGCGCCATTCCTGAAGTGTTTTATGGATCATCATTAGTAATTCCGGAGAAAGGGAATTTTTCCGTTCAGGCCTGTTGAAGGTAAGGGTGCCGATGCCGGATTTCACTTCTGTTAAAAGAATTGCTTGTTTGTTCATGAATTTTCCCGTTTTAATTTAATTTTAGTTAATTTTTTTATATTCCCTGTCCAAAGTCGAGAATCGGACGGGCTTCTACAATGTCAAACATCACCAGATGCATAAGAATATCGGCGCCACCACCGAGTTTGGCTCTGATTTTTTCCTTGACCTCTTTAAATTTTTCACCTTCATCCTGAATGGTGCGAACTTTCATGTAAAGTCTGCAACCTTGGGTAGCCATACCGCCCTTGCCAGGGAGCGTAATTATACATGCTGCCTGGGGGTTCTCTTTCAGATTGCTAAACGACCGGTTGTCGCCCAGCATAACCAGCACCGAAGAATCATCCACAAGCTGGTATGAACCAAACATAGCCACATTTACTTTACCGGATTTGTCCGAAGTAGCCAGCATACTGGTCTTGCCTTCTGTTTCTAAGCATTTTTTTACAGTCTCACTGATCTTCATTACTTATCTCCTTTCCTGATTGTTTAGTTTAAATCATTTGTTTTAATTATTACTGTGCCTTTAAAACTTTTAAAGGCTATATTCGCGGAAACTCATCCTATAGTTCAATATTCGAACCTTTGGATCTTTTTTACAGGTTATTCAGGTTCATCGCAGCCTTCATCTTTTAAAAGAATGCTCCCACGGGCCTGTTTGCTGCCAAGGTTTCCGGGAGCTCTCATAAAAGACCAGCGCAGCAACCTCTCGACGGCATGGGGCAACTGACGGAAACTTTGTATGAATTGAATAGTATTGCCGTACTGCTCACGCATAACCGGTAGATCTTTGCAGCCGCAGCCCAGAGTAATCAGCGTGATATGCTCCCGATGACAAAAATCAATGCCGGCCTGTACAGGCAATCCTAAATTGGATTCGCCGTCTGTCACATGGATCAGGAGTTTGCGGCGTTTATCGCGGGGCATGCTCAGGGCGGCAGCTATGATGGCCTGACCAGAAGCAGTCTGACCATAGGGCGGTAATGACAGCAGCCTGTCTCCTTTAATCAGGTTGGAAACCATCAGGACACCATCCATCTCGAAATAGCCGTAGGCGAGGAAATGATTACGGTAGCCGGCCAGAGCGCTATGAATGGCAGCGACTGTATTCTCGACCATACGCCATTTGGTACCGGTCATCGATCCGCTGGCATCGGCCAGAAGTGTAACGTTCCAATCCATAGCCGGCCGGCTCTCGGTAGCCTTGAAACAACGGCCGGTAATGGTTGCACGATAGAGCCGCCGGAGATCAACCCGGCCAGCAGCCAAACCACGGCTGGTGATCTTCTCACGTTCGGAATATCCTAAAAACAACATTTTCAGACGCCCGACAAGCCCCCGGTCTATGACGGGATGAGCTGGAATATGAAAATCCCAACGAGAAGTCGGCACCACTTCCTGCGTTCCCGCTGCTTCCGCAATAAGGGCTGTGATGTCTGTGGACGAAGCCGCCAACTGTATCTCTATGGCACGCTGCAATTCCGGTTCCAGGGGTTTTGCCCCATTGGAAGAAGCTTTGCCCGGAGCTACCGCGCGCGCCTCTCCAGTGGGAAACCACGCCATGCGCTTATTGTTAAGAATTAATCCGCCCAACATGGGAGAGACTCGCTCCCAGGTAGCACGATAAAGCTTTGCCCTGTGTTCGCATCGTTGAGTAACTCCCCCGCCGTCCCAGGCCACGTCTTTGAGATGTTCTGTCAGTTCTTTCAACACCACCAAAGGCTTTGTATAAACTTCGTCCGCTATTTTACAATTCTTGTTCCAGGTTATGGCCCACCATAATTTCATCAAGGCATCGACCGATGGACGCCCTGGAAAAGACACCCTCAAGTGCCTGGCCCTGGCCGCAGCCAGATATAATCCCAAGTTTCCCCTGATGGTATTTTCGATATAAATATCTTCAGCCGTTTCGACAAGCCTATGCAGACGCGGCAAATCGGCCATTCGCAGATCGTCCTGCTTGAGGCAACGCCACATATGCTCAGTCCACGCCACCTGATGCAGAGCCTCATGGATGACAATTCCAGCCACCTGGTCAACCTGTGCGGAAGGTACAGGATAGCGACCCATTACCGTATCCGGATCTATAATGATGGTTGAATCTTTGCCACCGGCCAAACCGGCATAGGCGACTGTTCCTATATTACCCCCGAGGTGCCCGGTGATCTTGCGCAGAGCACCCAGCAGATTGGCCAGTTCCACGGCCTCCACAGTTGAGGTATTGCGCCGCCAATAGGCGGAAATACCCTCTTGGACAGGGGAATCGGTGGGATTCAAATACACTACTCCTTGCCTGCCACTATTGACTCCTCAATAGGGTTGATACTCATTGCTGTCGTGTTCCTTAAGACCCAGTTCCACATGCAGAGAAAGAAGTACCGTCTCCAAAATATTTTTATTCATCTGCAGGCTGTGGATGAAGGCTTGTTTGACCGATGCTCCGCAATGCACCATTTCAGCAATCATCAAAGTATGCCGGGTGGAAATTACCATGGGTTCGTGTTTGTTGCCCCGCAGGCGATTGGCCACATTGACAATGGTGAGAGCGGTGGCCTCATCTACACCACCTTTGAGATGCAGCACTTTAGTCTCCACCTCTTGCGGCAGGTAATCCAGCGCAGTGACATAGAAGCGGTCACTTAGCGCCGCATCAAGCATCTCGGTCCCGACAAACTCTTCTCCCTCGTTCAGAGTAGCAAAAAACACAACACCTGGGGCCACCTTGATTTCGCCCAATTCATCAATAAAGACTCTCCTGTCTTCAGCCAGAATCGAGAACAACATGTTCAAGGCTTTAGGATGTTCCGGACGATTAATTTCCTCCAGGTGGATAACACATCCCGGGGTTTGAATGGCCTGAGGAAAAAGAAATTCCTGATAATAGGTTTTTCCGTCTTTAAGTCTGTGTTCGCCAAACAACTGACCAGGTTCGGAAAGTATGCCCACCTGAAAGGTTGCCAGTGGTCTTCGCTGGCGAGCGGCAAACTGACGAACAAGTGTTGACTTGCCACATCCCTGTTTGCCCGCAACAAGACAATTAACCGGATGGCGTTCAGAGAGCTTGGCTATCATTTCCAAATTAGCAACTACTTCGCCCGGCAGGAAAAAGTGCGCTTCGGCTTCGGGTATAGCCAAGCCCGGATCAAAGCGCCCGGAGTGTTTCTGTTGTGATGTGACATTGCGTCCGCTCATCCATCCTCCTTATAGCAGCACACAGGGGCCGCCTCTCCTTCATGATCTCCTTATGAGCCCATGATTGTCATAGGGGCGAGGTAAGGCCCCGCCCTTACATAAACAACTCGCGCTGCCGTTCTTTTAGAAATTGTTGCAGGGACGGAATATTCCAGCGCTGATTCATTTTGTACAACCGTTCAAGTAAATTCCTGGCTTCCGCCATGACCTGCGGATCCGGACTTTTAACTATACCAGCCAATTTTTCAGCAAGCTCTTTCATCTGGACTTCTTCATCTTCCAGGCTCTCGGCACGCGAGAAAACGCATCGGGCTCCGCAGGCAGGACACTGCCGCAGATCCGACTCTCCGCAAGCCGGTCACCCCGCCTGGCATAGATAGGCAAACTCAAGATAACTGGCCGTATGGCCGCAAACATGACAAGTCATATCCATAACCGCACCTCCTGGTATGGAAACTCTTAGTTAACCAATAACTTATCAAACGTTAATCTGTTGCCAATCCCTCGATGCCGGCCGACTTGCCCCAGGGCGCTTCACCCAAACCGACCTTCTGTTTGACAGCGCCGGTCAGTTCATCCACGGCCAGCCAGGCTTGGCAGTTGGGACACTGCCGTAAGGTCATCGATGAATCGATCCGGGCATTATACAGGTAACGGAATTTATCCTGAGGACCATCGAAATTACATTCTACGCATTTCATATCTTCTTTCTCCTTTGTATCTTATCTATGGGTTAATGACTTCTTATTTATCCTGGAGCTGCCTCATCGAACGACGGTGTATGGGATCGCTGCATTCCGTGCCGTCATGATCTATGAATTCCATTTTTTCAAAATATGTGCACTTGGCGGCATCAGTAAGGATTCTCAACATGTATCCGTTTTTCCCATCCAGCACAAAGACCGGGGGATCGCTGGTGATATCCGAACCATCTTTAAGTGTGGCACAGGTTCCTCTTCCGTCGCTTGCATACGTGTTTTCCAGATAGTGCTTGCATACACCGCAATTCTTTTCAGGAACCTTATCAGCATTAGAATCTTTTTCCAGTTCCTCCGCGGTCCGGCCAAATGCACCTGTTGCCTTTGCAAAACTATCCCTACTCATTCTTGCCATGATAGTATCTCCTTTCTGTTATTGTTCACTTTAATTACAAGTGGGGGGAATGCCCGAAGGACAGCCCCCCCACACTCCCTTAAAGTTCTAACCAATTCCCTGAACTGTACGCTGGATGATATTGTCCTGCGTCTTACGGCTGATGTCCACAAAGTGCGCACTGTATCCAGCCACACGAACAATAACTTCCTGGTATTTTTCAGGCTCCCTCTGGGCGCTTCTCAGGGTCTCATCGGAAACACAGTTAAACTGAATGTGATCCAGTCCCATCTGATACCAGGTGTCCATATACGCTTTCCAGAGTGAGTATCCCTTTTCTCCGGCAAGCTGAGTTGGGGACAGTCTCTGATTCAAGAGGAATGCCCGGCCATCGGTGATATGGTCTATCTTGGCACATGAATTCAAAACAGCGGTTGGTCCCTTCTTATCGAGTCCCGGCCCGGGAGAAATACCGCCATCATAAAGAGCGTCTCCTCTTCTGCGGCCGCTGGGCAAAGCGCCCACAACATTGGCATAGTGAATATTGCCGCTGACGTTTTCGGGCAGAATCGGCCAGTTGTTCCCCATGGGATCCTTCAGTTCATGCGAGAAAACGGCAATATCACGCAGGCATTTGAGCATGATGCTGTCAACATAGTCATCATCATTGCCCCACTTCGGTGCATTCTTGACGAAGTCCAGACGCATTTCTTCATGTCCCTGCCAATCATCCGCGATGGCCTTTGAAAGCTGGGACATAGTGTATTTCTTTTCATCAAAGACCAGCTTTTTGATTGCCGCCAGGCTGTCGATATTTTCAACCCAGGTAAAGGCTGTTATCCAGGAATTACCCCGGCTGAGTGAAGGCGTCATTACATCCAGACCGCTTTCCACCGAGCGCTCGGAGATGCCCGACAGGAAAGGCCGTGGTGTAAACTCGGGAGCGTATACTCTGGCTGCATTGACCATACGGGCCAGAATACTGAAAATGGTTTTCATCTGAATAATCCACGCCTCGTATACCTGATCGAAACTCGTGAAGGTGGCAGGATCAGGCGTTTCGGCCCCGATCTGCATGTTGACAATAGGGTCGAAGCCTCTGGTAAAGACGTACTCGATGATCTTGGCACAGTTGGCCGTGGCATTAGCCATGCGCATCGGTTGGAAACCACGCTTGGTTGTGGGACACGGCGACATGCAGGCCTGATGAACCCAGGTGCGTGCTTCTTCGATGGGGTGTCCGTGCCAGTGCATGGAATTGGCAATCAGGACAGGATCATTGCGCATGGAAGGATAACCCAGACCCTGACGGATGCACTCGAAGCATTCGCGCAGGACTTCTTCCTTGACTTTGGGATGCCAACGGAAACTGAATGTCGGGTTGGCCACCCTGACCAGACGGGCAGCCTGTAAAAGCGCAATCGTCATGTCATTGCAGGCGTCGCTGCCGTCCTTTTTGACACCGCCCAGGGTCCAGACCCAGGTTCCTTCTATGCCCTGCAATCCTTCACGGACCCATTTGGGCTTGTACTGCGAGACTTCCGCAGCCCTGATCAGAAACTCACCGATCAGATCCAAAGCTTCTTCCTTGGTAATACGCTTGTCAAGATTGACGTCCTTGTCGTAATAAGGGCCATGATAGTAGTCCGGTCGTCCAGGCCAGGCTCCTTCGGTGGCCTCGCTCCGGCTGAACAACTGGATGAAAAGGTCATACTGCAGCGATTCCTGCAAAGTCCGCGGCGCTTTAGCCGGTACTCTTTCGCAGCAATCGGCAATCTGCAGAAGTTCTTCCTTGCGCTTATTGTCGGTTTCATAGTTTTCCGCGATGATTCTGGCCAGGCGGGCATAGCGCTGCCCGTGACGTATACAGGCTTCGAGGGTTATCTTCATCGCCTCCCAATTATTCATCTTTTCATACAGAGGGGTAATTTCCATATTAGCGGCAGGCATATGAGCCTTGGCATCCGCCTCATCAATATTGTGGTCAAGTTCATCGATAACGTCTGCGAATCCTCGCTTGCCGGTCATGATGTACTCATAATCCTTGCCGGAATAACCGCCTCTGGCCATTGGAACACCCCATCCGATTGTGCCGGAGAGAACCTTCATTATATCAGGCATGTCCGCATGTGGCAACATCTTGTCGGCATCGGCCTTCCCCGACCAGTAAGCAGTCACATCATTGATGACCTTTATACTATCATCAAGTGGTTCAGGAATCGCCGTAGAATCATTGATAACTTCCGCATTCAGGATCGTAGCCAGGGTTGGATTCCAGGCAATTGTGTTCGGCGCACTGCCTACATAACCCACAAGCTGGGCCTTATCCGTGATGAAGATCGTCTTGTTATCCAGATAATGAGCAAGAATCTTGGCATACTTGACGACATAAGGGTCAGGTGAAAGTTCCAGTTCACGTGCCCCTTGTGTATGCAATACGCCCTGCTCCAAATCAACATGTAATCCGGCCGGATAAAGTCCACCGACCGCTCCTTTTTTCCAGATGGCTTTACGGAGATAATCCAATCTCTTCGATCTTTTCTTCTCGGCGGCCCACCACCATTCTTGTTTTTTTTCCAGATCTTTAATACTTGCATTTGTTGCTGGCTCTGCCATAAAAATTTCCTCCCTTCTTGTTACCTTTCGGCTTTTCAGCTGACTCCCCTTTTAAACCGGGGAAGCATATGTTCTGTTTTATTTCTTCTCAAATGAAGAGCACGAGTTTGCATCCATATCTGCTCCTACCGGTTTTGCCTTGTAGTAAGCTTGTCTCGGATCAACCACTCTTTGAACGCAGTCCCCCTTGTTTGGATCTTCCTTTATGGGGAAGAACTTCTTACATTCCTTGCATAACGGCATTAAATATCACCTCCTTCAAATGTTAACTTTTTTAATTTGAATTGTTACTACACCTACTTATATTACATTAAACTTCTTATATTTCTCTTTATTCTTCCAGATTCAAGTCAGAGCCTTTACAACTCTGAGATTCCCGGGATATTTTTGCCGTGTCTGTTTCTTCAAATCCGGATCCACCCACTGTTGTCACAAGGCCCTGCTGGCGATAGAGGTCCGCATGGATTTCAAGAAACGAGGGATTGACGGCATCTATTTCGCTGTACGACCACTTTCTGCCCAACCAGGAATACTTATCCTGGCAATAGTTGTGGAAGGGAATCAAATCTACACGCTTTATATTCCCGGTGAGCGAGGCAAGATAAACGGAAGCTTTTGTGTGAAAATCAATGTCGTCGTTAAAGCCCGGTATAACCGGTATTCTTACCCATATATCAGAATCTTTCTTACACAGCAACTCCAGATTTTTCAGAATAAGTTCGTTTTTTACCCCTGTTTTTTCGAAGTGTTTTGCTGAATCGAGATGCTTCAAATCAAAAAGAAATATATCCGTATACTCTGCCATCTCCTCCAGGATACTGAAGTTACAATAACCATTAGTATCCACGCAGGTGTGGATAACGCGCCTTTTTGCTTCTTTAAGCAATTCCAGCGAAAAAGCAGGATGCATGGTGGGTTCGCCACCGCTTAACGTCATACCTCCACCAGAGGTTTTGTAAAAGGGTTTATCCTGTTCTACCACGTCAATAACCTCGGACACACTCATGGTTTTCCCCACTAACTCAAGGGCATCATACTTACAGGCATCAATACACTTCAGGCAATTATCGCATTTCGCACGGTCTATTTTGTGATAATTTGACCCTTCAATGTTGGCAAGTTCCGGTTCTATGGGCGGATTAATCGCATCCCTGGGGCAAGCTTCCATACAGGCGCCGCATTGAACACAAAGCCTCTTCTTCCAGTAAACCTCCGGATAAGCAGGAATGGTTTCGGGATTATGACACCACTCACACCTTAATGGACACCCCTTAAGGAACACATTAGTTCTGAATCCGGGACCGTCATTCACGGAAAACTTGGCAATATCGGTGATCAGCACGCTCTCTTTCATTTATGCTATCCTCCCTGGATCTTAATGATCTATGAGAATAAAATATCTTGCCTGTTATGAATAATCATAAGAGGCTCTTTGCCATATCTTTCATGTTCTGAAGTGTATCCATGCTCTCGATCTTTTTCTTCAGAGCAAGTGATTTCTTCTTCCCCAGTACAGGCTCGCACAGATCAAGGAACTTGCTGGCTACGCGCTCTTTCTTGACCTCCAGGGGCGGAGTCTGCTGAAGGATGTCGGAAAAGGCCTGGAAGCTTTTTCCGTTATTGACTTCCACCTCAACAATTGATTCCAGGGCCATTATCTTAGGATCATTAATTACCTTGATCTTTTTCATAATCGCCCGCACTGCGGGATCATTCACTTTCTCGTCAGTAAAGGCCTGCATGCCTGTCACTCCTCTCAGCAGAGCGTTGGCCACGCAGTAGGAAATGCTGAATTTTCCTTCCAAGCCGCTGGCCGGCTCGTTCTTGCCTGCAGCCTGAAGGGACAGTGTGGATGCATGGACAGTAATACTCTTGATCGCATCCAGTTCGATGTTCTCTCCCTTGATGATTGCCAGTGCGGCTTCCAGAGGCGAGTGTGTTGCATGGCAGGATGCATGGTATTTCTGTTGAAGATTCTGGACATCCCACCCCAAACCCAGCATCGTCACTACATCTTCATTCACCTTGCCCTTTAGGGCCTCGAAAAATCCCTGGGGACCTTCCAGAATATCCTCAGCGCTCGTGAAGCCCTGCTCGGCGAGAAGCGCTGCCAAGAGTCCGGACTGGGAGGCGCGACCTGCATGGAACGGCTTACACATGGTCCCGAATACGCGTTTGAGACCAGATGATTGTGTCCCGCCGATACCCAAAGCATACGTGGCTTGTTTCCCGGATAAGCCCAGCAGGCGCGCGCATGCGGCTGCAGAAGCAAGATGCCCCAAAGTTGAAGTAGCATGCCAGCCTCCCATGTAATGGTCAAGACTTGCGCAAGCGCCAATGGTACTTCCAACCTGCAGGCCGATGATATAGGCGGTAAGAAAGTCTTTCCCGGACTTGCCCCTCAACTCGGAAAGTGCCAACAGCGACGGGAAAATGGTAACGGAAGGATGTCCAAAAAAGGATACCAGGGTATCATCGTAATCAAGAGTATGCGAGGCCGAACCATTGATGAGTGCGGCGCTACTCACGTCTTTTTTCATATGATAGCCGATGATGGTCGCCTGTTTTTTACCCCCCACCATATCCGCATAGTCAATAAGCATTTTCACCAGTGGATCATCTTTGCCCGCAAACGTAACGGCAAGCCAGTCCATGAATGCCACCTTGGCATGCTCGTATACCCACGGGGGTATATTCTGTTCATCAGTATTCACGATAAACGAGGCGAGTTTTGCGGTAAATCCTGCACCATTTCCACTCATTGAAAGTCTCCTTTTCGTTTTTCTTCAACGTTCTTAATGACAGTGAACCGTTTCATTAACTTGTCTGCGATACTGTAAGGATCGCTCTTGCCGGAGAGTATGAGTTCAAGCTCTTTCTCCATATTTCCATTGCCCGTGATCCGCTCCTTGATGATACTGACCATCTCCGTCTCCAGTATGCTTATGACCTCTTGACGAACATGATCTTTTTGATAGTGCGGACCTTTCTTTTTCTTCTGAATAAATTCAGAAAGTATGTCCATTAGTTCATCAATGCCTTCCTTGGTAAAGGCAGAGGTCTTAATGACCGGGGGAATTTTTGCAGCCGTCTCCGTTGAAAGATCAAGCATGGCGGAAATCTCGGATACTATAATATCAGCACCCTCCCTATCGCACTTATTCACCACGAACAGGTCGCCAATTTCCATAACCCCGGCTTTGATAGCCTGGACACTGTCGCCTCCTCCAGGGTATGTCACGAGCATTACATAATCGGCGGCACTTACAACCTCGATTTCATCCTGACCTACGCCTACAGTCTCAATGATGACAATATCTTTGCCGGCAAAATCCATGATTCTTACAACATCACGGGCCGCCTGGCAGAGACCTCCCAACATGCCACGGGTGGCCATAGACCTGATAAAGATATTCTGATAGGTGCTTATATCGCGCATCCGGATACGGTCTCCCAGCACTGCTCCACCGGAGAAGGGACTTGATGGATCTACCGCAATAATGCCGATAGTATATCCCCTATCACCCAATCGCTTGGCAAACTCACCGACCAAAGAACTTTTGCCCGCCCCCGGAGAACCTGTGACTCCTATCACGCAGGTCCGCCCCGTTTTCGCGTAGATGGTCTTCATGATATCTTTCCAACCTGTCTTCCGATCTTCAACATGCGAAATAAGCTTTGCCAAAGCTCTTTCACTGTTTTCCCCGGCGGCTTCAATCATCAATGCGAGTTTTTCTTCCACGGTAAAGACCTTTTCCTCTAACCCCGATAAACGGATTAAGTGCGTTAATGAAATTGTTTTCTGCCACTCTTTTCTGTACCCCCTCGCGGGGTAGAAAAGCGCAGAATATAATTTCTGACTTACTAAATTTTCATAGGCTGTGCTTCACCGAAAACTTCACGCAACACATCGCAGATCTCCTGGAGCGTTGCATCGTTTTCCACGCACTCGCATATGGCAGGCATAAGATTCTTATCTTTATCTTCAGCCTGAACTTTCAAACTTCTAAGAGAGCTTACAACAGCCGTACCGTTGCGTTCGCGTTTTAACCGGACAAGATTTTCCTTCTGACGTTCTTCTGCCGTCTTCATAAGTTGTGGATCATAGGTCGCTTCCACTTGACGGTTGATGGAAACATCAATCTCATGCTCGCCAATAAAACAGTTCACGCCAACAATCAACTCTTCCTGTTTCTCTATCTTTTTCTGGCGTTCATATGCGCTCCTGGCTACCGCTTTTTGCATATACCCATTTTCAATAGCGGCAACGGTACCACCCATTTTTTCAATCTTCTCCAATTCTGCCAGTGCATCTTTCTCGATCTCATCCGTCAGTGATTCCATGAAGTAAGATCCCGCCCATGGATCGCATACGTCGGTCACTTTTGATTCGAAGAGCAAGATTCTGGAAGCATCCTGCTGGAGCTGAGTTGCCTCCTGAGAGTGGCCGAGGCCAAGTGGTTCGTCAAAGGGCGGAAATGCACCGGGAATAGCCCCAGACATTCCGGCTGCCATTCCACCGACAACAGCACGGGCAAGATTGTTGAGAGGCCTCTGGAGTGTGGTGCTGGAGCATCCTATATGCGCAGTGATGGGCTGACGGATTTGCATGCTCTTGGGATCTTTTGCATGGAAGCGGTCCCTCAGTATATGGGCCCACACTCTGCGGGCCGCCCTCTGGAAAGCAATTTCATTGTAGATTTCCATGCTGCCGCCGAACGCATTGAAAGTAAAGGCAGGAGCAAATTCATCTACTTCAAGCCCGCCTTCCAGTCCGGCCTTGATATAGGCAATGCCATTGGCCATCGAAAATGCCAGATCCTGAACGCGTGTGGCTCCGGCTTCCCTGATATGATAGCCGCCTATTGAATTGATGTTAAGCTCAGGCATATGCTTGCAACAAAACACGCACGTATCGCGGAACAGCCTCATAGACTGTTTTGGCGGGAAAATGTATGTTCCACGAGCTATGAATTCTTTCAGAATGTCGTTCTGGGGTGTTCCTGTTAGTTTATCCAGAGGAATACCTCGCTTTTTGGCCAGACAGGCATACATGGCTATAAAGACCGCCGCCGGGGCATTGATGGTGAAGTTGGACGGCACTTTATCAATATCCAGATCGCCGGTATATGCTTCGTAGATAATTTCAAAATCCCGCAAAGAATCTACCGCAACGCCCACCCGGCCTACTTCTCCCTCGGCAAAGTGACTATCCGAATCATAGCCGCATTGGGTCACCAAATCAAAGGCGATGTTGGGACCACCCTTGCGTCCCATGGACTGCATCCTTAAGAGATAATCACGATAATCGGCAGGGGTTCCAAATCCGCCGTATTTACCTGATCGCCCCGTTCCGCCCCAGTCGGACCGATAATTGAGCTTTGCACCAAATTCTGCATATGCTCTCCAGAATTCTAAGGGAGTGTTTCCTGCAGTGTAGGGGAACTGACCGGGAAATCCGACCTTTTCCAGAAAATGCGAACTATCCGAAGAAATGGGAGTGTAGAAAGTCGTAGGGCTTTTATCCAAATTAAATTTTTTTACACGCGGATTGAGGACCTCGCCTTCCCATTTCTTTAAAGCCTCTTTAATTTCTTTCTTGCTATTCTTCTTCATGTCTCATCCTTAAAATAGTGGTTAGGCATTTCCCCCGATCTTTGTACGGATGAATGCCGCAATATCCTTGATCTTAGAACCTGAAGTGAAAACGCCTCCAACACCCATCTCTTCCAGAGTTTTTTTGTCTTCTTCAGGAATGACACCCCCGACCGTCACCAAAATGTCGTTTGCACCTTTGGCTTTGAGACCTGCCATGACTTTTTTTGTCAATGTGAGATGAGCTCCCGAAAGGATAGAAAGACCAATTACATCAACATCTTCCTGTACGGCTGCGGAAACGATTTGTTCCGGAGTCTGACGAAGACCCGTGTAGATGACCTCAAAACCTTCATCCCTGAGTCCATAAGCCACAACATGTGCTCCACGCTCATGACCGTCCAACCCGGGCTTGGCAACAAGAACTCGAATTTTTGAATCCTGGCCCATGCGAACTCCTCCTTATATTACGAATTATTTAACAGCGACGCCTCTTCTAATAGTTGAATGTGATTTGTTGCTGTATGTCCCAAAGTAATTTTGCAAGAAAAATGCCAAAAGCATCATGCTTCCGAATAAGCCGATTTTTAACTCTATTTTTAATTCTTTTTAAAGAGCCTGAAAATGGAGTCCTTTTTATGGGACATATTTGACTAATTAGTGTCCATTTGGAACAAGTTATTTTTGTAAGAAGAATGAATTTTAAAATACAATATATAATGATATAATATTTTTTTTATGTTTAAGTATAAGGTAGTCATACCTGCATGTCAAGAAAAACTTAGCCAAAAGTATGTACATAGCCCGATAGTGTGTTAAGAATATGCTATGCAATATTTCAGAAAAATAACTTTTTATTGCTTATTTTTATTGTTTACTTTACATCATCAAGCAAAAGGTGGATTTTTCTTTATGATATATTTTAAAAGAAAGGGAGGACTATATGGCTTCAGAGGAATTGAAATCAAAGGCTGATACGCTTGTTGAAAACGGCAAAAAAAAATGTGAAGAAGGAAGAGGTGAGGATGCTCTGGAGATATTTAATCAAGCCCTCGATATCTATAGACAAAATGGAGATGCGGATGGTGAGATAACCGCCTTGGGTTATATTGCAGCTATTTATCATTCGTTAAACAAACCGGAGAATTCTGTAGAAACATACAAATCGCTGTTGAAAATATTTGAAGGCTTACATGATGTAGTCGCCCAGGGAAAGGTTCTGAATAACATTGGGCTGATAAGCGCAAGGAATGGCAAATATGAGGAAGCGTTAGAGAGTTTCCATAAAGCATTATATCTTTTTAAGGATACTGACAATAAACTTGGAGTAGCAGATCAGCTTGGCAATATAAGCTCGGTCTACCGCGATATCAAACAATACGACAATGCCCTGAGCATCTGTCAAGATGCAATGAAAGTTTATAAGGAAATAAATCACAAACCGGGAATAGGAGACCAATACAGCAATATAGCTTATCTATTAGTAATGAAAGGAGATTTAACTACCGCGCTTGATTTCTATAAAAGTGCCGTGATCTTTTATAACGAAACCGGTGAGCAAGAAAAGGCAGACCTCACAAAGAAGAATATAGAGAACCTTGAGAAAAGTGGTGTCGTGTAAATTCAGACTTCCTGATCTCGACGGAAATAGCGGAGGCACTTTTTTCGCGGCC
>WOYI011115773.1_pt1 | contig 25443 bp, 21 predicted proteins | sample 6423411 | NCBI WGS metagenome assembly WOYI01 (sample SAMN13441803, study PRJNA592873) | oil field metagenome | biome: oil field; feature: oil-well bore; material: oil-contaminated soil; isolation source: oil-contaminated soil from oil-well borehole | place: Germany: Wietze | collected 2016-10-18 ... | reverse complement strand
ACCTCTTCCACGCGTTTTGAAAGGACTGTGACGTTCGTCAAACCCAGCTTGTCTACGATATGACGGGAAAAGTTCGCTTTTTTATCGACAGATTCCACCAGTGTCAATCGCAATCCTGGTATGACGAACTTAACCGGCAAACCCGGGAAACCCGCCCCGCTGCCTACATCGATCAGGCTTTCAGGCCACTTCTCAAAGCCAAGAAAACAGGTTAAGGAGCCAAAAAAGTGTTTCTCCTGTATTCCCTGGGCATCCCGAATAGCGGTCAGGTTGATTTTTTCATTCCACTCGAGCAATTCATCCTGGAGGAGCTGGAATTGGGACTGCTGCAAATCAGACAACGAGATGCCGAGATAATTTTCCGCTAATTCAATCCAATTGTGCATGTCACGATTATACCCAGGCATGGATGCCTTGTGCAGGAAAGTGGTCTACGCATTATTTCCCTGTTCTCTATTCGAAAACACTAAAGATGCCAGCGCCAAGATAAGCAAACACCAGCATCTTGGCGATTTTTCCAATCAGGCAAAATAACAAAAACTTCCAGACGGGCATTTGGGATGCACCAGCTATGAACCCAGCCATATCAAACAATGGATTGGGGATGAACGCCAGCAGGAGGATCGTCCAGGATTGATTGCGCTGCATCCACCCTGTCAGTTTTTGAACTCTTTCGGACTTTTCAAGCATGGGTTGCCCACTGAACCCAACCAGATATCCCGAAAGTTCGCCCAATGCCGCCCCTGCTCCAGAAGCCATCGCCACCCAGAGTGGGTTAAAGGCCATCGCCATGGCCGAGGTGATCATCACCCCAGGCAGAGGAAGCAGGATCGTGGCGTTAGAAAGCAGCGATACAAGGAAGATTCCTGAATAGCCGTAAATCTCCAGGTGTTGAATTTTGTCACGATTGAGAATAAGGACAACGGTGCCTGCCAGCAACAAAACTAGCAGCGCTATACGTAACAAAAGTTGAGGTTTTGTGAATTTGAGTTTTTCTTCCACGGTCAATCTGGCAGCAGCGCTTTCAGGCGTGCGATTACCATATCTGAAGCTACTGTGTTTTGACCACCCACGGGGATAATCACGTCCGCAAAACGCTTGGTTGGCTCCACGAATTCAATGAAACTCGGACGGACAGTCCGCAGGTATTGATCGATCACGGATTCAACTGTGCGACCGCGTTCGGTAACATCCCTTAGCAGACGGCGAATGAAGCAGATGTCCTGATCGGTATCCACAAAGAGCTTCATCGAGCACAGATTGCGCAGCTTAGGTTCAACAAAAATGAGGATTCCCTCCACCAGGATGATCGGTTTTGGCTGGATGCGGACTGTTTCTGCCACCCGTGTTTGTTGTTTGAAATCGTATACCGGCAAGTCAATCGCTTCCCCACGCATAAGAGTTTGAATGTGTTTTATCATCAGATCTGTTTCAAGTGAATCTGGGTGGTCATAATTGACTAACCGCCTCTCTTCCAGGGTTTTGTTGCGCTGGTCCCGATAATAGGCATCATGCGGCAAAAGGGCGATTTTATCTTCCCCGATTGCTTCAAGGATGCTGTTTGCCAGGGTCGTTTTCCCTGAGCCGGATCCGCCTGCAATACCGATAATCAACGGAGTATAAGATGTGGGCATGTGCAAATTATACCGTCCTTTCGGGTATAATGACCCACGGAGGTAAACATGAGCGCGAATATCATTGATGGGAAACAGATTGGGCAGGAAATCCGTGACGGAGTTAAAGCGACCATTGAAGATCGTCTGGAAAGAGGTCTCCCGGCGCCTGGTCTGGCTACCGTGTTGGTAGGAGAAAATCCAGCCTCGCAGGTTTACGTACGCAATAAACAAAAAGCGTGCGCCGAAGTGGGAATCAACTCTTTTGGTTACGATCTGCCTGAAGATGCCACTCAGGATGAGGTCGAAGCCCTGGTACGCACACTGAATGCCGACCCTGCAGTCAACGGCATCCTGGTGCAATTGCCCCTTCCCCGCCACCTGGATGAAGAAAAAGTGCTTTCCGCGATCGACCTCAACAAGGACGTGGATGGTTTCCACCCGGTCAATATCGGACGGCTGGCGCAAAAAGGCCGCGAGCCTGTCTTTGTGCCCTGCACGCCTGCCGGCTGCATGGTGCTTCTGGAACGCGCTGGTGCTCAACTGAGCGGAGCCAACGCCGTGGTGTTGGGACGATCGAATATTGTCGGTATGCCGGTAGCCCTGCTGCTGGTCAAAGCCAACGCCACTGTCACCATCTGCCATTCCCGCACGCGAGACCTGCCTTCTGTGGTCAGGCAAGCAGACATCCTGGTGGCAGCCATCGGGCAGCCTGAATTCGTCAAGAAAGAATGGGTGAAGCCAGGAGCTATCGTGATCGATGTAGGCATCAACCGTAAGGAAGATGCCAGCGCCAAACGTGGCTACCGCCTCGTGGGCGACGTGGCTTTTGATGAAGTGTCGGAAGTTGCCAGCGCTATCACCCCTGTGCCTGGCGGCGTCGGACCGATGACCATCGCCATGCTGCTTAAAAACACGCTCCACGCAGCCGAATTGGCTGACCAGTCATAATCCCAGGAAGTTTCCATGCCGACCTTACTCGTCAAAAACGCTGACCTGATTGTCACTATGGACGGGCAGGACCGCGAGCTGAAAGATGCCGCGATCTTCTGTCGGGATGGTTTTATCGAACAAATCGGCAGCCAGGCTGATCTGCCGCAAAGCGCTGACGAAATCCTGGATCTGAGCCACCATATCGTCCTGCCTGGTCTGATCAACACCCATCACCATTTTTATCAGACCCTGACGCGCGCTTTACCTGCTGCCCAGGATGCCAACCTCTTCAACTGGCTGACCACGCTCTACCCCATCTGGGCGCGCATGACCCCGGAAGATATCTTCACCAGCACTCAAACCGCCCTGGCAGAATTGGCACTCTCCGGCTGCACGACTGCTTCAGATCACCTCTACCTGTTCCCCAATGGCAGCAAACTGGACGACGAGATCGCTGCCGCGGCAGAAATCGGCTTACGCCTGCATGCGTCGCGCGGCTCAATGAGCCTCGGTCAGTCACAAGGTGGGCTTCCACCTGATTCCGTTGTGGATACAGAAGAAAACATCCTCAAGGACAGCGAGCGTCTGATTCAGCGGTACCATGATCCCAAACCCGGCTCCAAACTACAAATTGTATTGGCACCGTGTTCGCCGTTTAGCGTTACAAGTGAACTGATGCGCGAGTCGGCTGTTCTGGCACGCAAATATGGCGTCCACCTCCACACTCACCTTGCAGAAACCGAGGACGAGGACGACTTCTGCCTGGCAAAATTCGGGCACAAGCCGGTGGCTTACATGCAGACGGTCGATTGGATCGGGGATGACGTCTGGTTTGCCCACTCAGTGTGGGTAAATGAAGCCGAAATGGACCTTTACGCACGCCACGGCTGCGGTGTGGCACACTGCCCTTCCTCCAACATGCGCCTGGCATCCGGCATTGCGCCGGTGATGAACATGCTGGCGCGCGGTGTTAAACTGGGGCTCGGCGTGGATGGCTCTGCCAGCAATGATGGCTCGCATATGCTGAACGAAGTGCGCCAGGCAATGCTGCTCGCTCGTCTCAACAGCGGCATTAAAGGCGCGTCTCGCTCTGCGCCAGACGCTCCCCCACTCATGACTGCCCGCCAGGCGCTCTCAATTGCCACGCGCGGCGGCGCTTCGGTACTCGGGCGCAAGGACATCGGTTCACTCGAGGTTGGCAAATGCGCGGATTTCTTCGCCATGGACCTGAACCAGCTGGACTATGCCGGCGCAATCACTGACCCGCTTGCCGCCATTCTTTTCTGCCAGCCAGTCAAGGCAAACTGGACGGTCGTCGGCGGAGAGGTCATCGTACGGGAAGGTCACCTGACTACGCTCGATGTTCGAAAACAGGTTGAGAAACACAACCAGGCAACCAAACGCCTGTTGCAAATTTAAAAACAAACTCACCCACCAGGAGATCCAAAGGAGACTCTTTTTATGCAAAGTAAAGGTTTGGCAGTAGTTGCAGTTGGCGGCAACGCATTAATTAAAGATAAGAACCATCAAACTGTTCCCGATCAGTATCAAGCTGCAGCGGAAACGATGAAGCACATCGCCAATATGATCGATGAAGGCTGGGATGTTGTGATCACGCACGGCAACGGTCCACAGGTGGGATTTATTCTGCGCCGTTCCGAAATTGCGTCTCACGAGCTGCATGAAGTTCCGCTGGATTATTGCGGCGCTGACACCCAGGGTGCGATTGGTTACATGTTCCAGCAAGCTCTGCATAACGAGTTCCGCTCGCGTGAGATCAAGAAACAAGCCGTCACAGTGATTACCCAGACTATCGTTGATCGCAATGACCCTGCCTTCCAAAACCCAACCAAACCTATCGGCTCCTTTATGGACGAAGCAGCTGCCAGGGAAAAAATGACAAAAGAAGGCTGGACGATGGTGGAAGATGCCGGACGCGGCTGGCGCCGCGTTGTCCCCTCCCCCATCCCACAGACTATCGTGGAGGCAGATGCCATTCGGAGCTTGATTGGCCAGGGATTTGTGGTCATTGGTGTCGGTGGCGGCGGTATTCCAGTAATCCAGAAGGAAAATGGCGACCTGGTTGGTGTGGAAGCTGTGATTGATAAAGATTTTGGCTCGGCTATTCTTGCCAGCATGATCGAAGCTGACCTCTTCCTGATCAGCACCGCCGTAGAAAAAGTGGCCATCAACTTCAACAAGCCAGACCAAAAATGGCTGGATCAGATGACTGTTGCGGAAGCCCGGAAATACCTTGCCGAAGGTCAGTTTGCCAAAGGTTCCATGATGCCGAAGATCGAAGCAATCCTGAAATACCTGGACCAGGGCGGTAAAAAAGCCTTGATCACCGACCCTGAACACATCAAAGACGCGCTTGAAGGCAAGACTGGCACCTGGATCCTGCCTTAGGTGGAGTACGATAGAATAAACGATACTTGGAAAAATTTGGGATAGATGGGTGAGCTGGGCACAGCCACCAAAGGACGCACCCTATATTTCTTTGCAACTTAATTGGAACCATAATGCCGCTTAGTTACTTTCAATGTTCTGATTGTGGGCAATGTTTTGAGCCCGACCAGGTCACATACAACTGTCTGACCTGTGGCGGCAATCTGGATACCCACTTCAGTTTTGAAGAGAATCCTGCTGAGATCAATCAGAAGGGCATTCTCGAAAGTTGCGAACTCTCCATCTGGCGCTATGCGCCACTGCTTGCCGCCCCCGATCCCGGTTTCAAGAATACCCCCCTCCACCAGGTGGGTTTCACCCCAGTCTACCAACCCGATTCTTTGCGAAAAAGCCTCGGCATGCAGAAACTCTGGATTAAGGACGAGAGCCGAAATCCAAGCGCGTCCTTCAAGGATCGCGCCAGCGCCCTGGTAATGGCCCGCGCGATTGAAGCCAACTTCAAAACCATTATTGCAGCTTCAACGGGTAATGCCGGCGCAGCCATGGCATGCATGGCTGCCAGTGTAGGCAAACAAGCGGTCATCATTGCCCCGCGGAGCGCCCCACCCGCCAAGGTCGCGCAATTGCTCACTTTTGGCGCAAGAGTGGTTCTGGTGGATGGCACCTACGACCAGGCGTTTGACCTGAGCATCGAAGCCTCACGCGAATACGGCTGGTATAACCGCAACACAGGCTATAACCCATACACCGTGGAAGGCAAAAAGACCGCTGGGTTGGAAATCTGGGAACAAGTATTGCTTAAACGCGAGGACTCCGCACCAAACCTGACGATTTTTATCCCCGTCGGTGACGGCAACATCCTTAGCGGTGTGGCAAAAGGCTTCGCCGACTTACTGTCATTGGGCTGGATCGAAAAATTACCCAGGTTGGTAGGCGTGCAGGCTGAAGGCTCGGCTGCCATTTACAATGCCTTTAAAACTGGAAAAGATGTTATTGATCCGGTGAACGCAAAAACCGTTGCCGACAGCATCTGCGTGGATCTGCCGCGGGATGGATTGCGGGCACTCAAGCGGGTCAGGCAGAGCGGCGGATACTTCCTGACCGTTTCAGATCAGGAAATCCTGCAAGCCATCCCGACGCTTGGCAAAGCGGGTCTCTTCGTTGAGCCTGCCGCTGCGGCGGCTTACGCCGGACTGCAGACTGCCATCCGGCAGGGGTTGCATCAACCAGATGAACCCGCCCTGGTGCTCTGCACTGGCAGCGGGCTGAAGGATGTCAATGCCGCCATGCGAGCCGTCGAGCCCGCACCCATCATTGAACCAACGCTTAAAGAACTCAAAGAGGTGCTTCATGTCTGACCCTGTCTTTAGCATTATTGCCCCAATTTACAATGAACTCGAGAACCTGCCCCTGTTTTATGCCCGGGTCAGCGAAGTCATGAACCAGACCGGTGAAGAGTGGGAACTGATCCTGGTGGATGATGGCAGCTCAGACGGATCCACGGATATCATTCGAAAACTTGCCTTGCAGGATGAACGCGTGCGCCCGGTTATTTTTGCCCGCAATTTTGGGCACCAGATTGCCGTAACTGCTGGCATGGATTACAGCCGAGGAAAATCAGTTGTGATCATCGACGCCGACTTGCAGGATCCACCGGAAGTGATCCTCGAGTTGATCAAAAAGTGGCGCGAAGGCTACCAAATCGTTTACGCGGTGCGTACGGAGCGCGAAGGGGAAAGCTGGTTTAAATTAACCACTGCTTCTCTCTTCTATAAGCTGATCTACAAGATAACTGACGTAAAAATGCCTCTCAACACCGGCGATTTCCGCCTGATAGACCGCCAGGCTCTGGACATCATCAATCAAATGCGTGAGCGCAACCGCATCCTGCGTGGCATGGGTGCCTGGGTGGGCTTCAGACAAATCGGCGTGGAGTACAAACGCGCCGCGCGCCATGCCGGCCAAAGCCACTACCCTCTCAAGAAGATGATCAATCTGGCGATGAACGCCGTGACAGGCTTTTCAACCTTTCCGCTTCAAATGCTGACCACAGGTGGCATTGTGTTGGTTGCGCTCAGCATCTTGCTGCTGGTGATTTACCTTTGCCTTGCGCTTTTTAACGGCTTCGACCTTACTTACGTGCTGGCAACCTGGCTGACCATGATCTTCCTGGCAGGCGTTCTGCTGATTGGCATGGGCGTGCTCGGTGAGTACATCGGCCGCATCTACGACGAAGCGAAAGGTCGTCCACTCTACATTGTTGCCGAAGGCCCCGATAAAGCACTCGACCCCACCCGACTGGATCGGGAAAAAGAAAAAAAATAACAAACCACAGGAACTCAAACATGACAAGAATCGATTTGACCATAATGCAAGACCGCCTCGAACGCACCCTGCAGCGTGTACGGGAACGCAAGATCATTATCCCTACTTTGGCGCAGCAGCGAGACCCCTCACTGGTGCCAGCCGATATCCAGGACCGCTTGAAAGAAATTGGTCTTTGGGATCTGCACCCCCTGAATTTGTTCCGCATTACCTGGCACAATGAACCCAAACCATTTGGCGGTTTATTTGGGGACGTCAACTACCTCGAGTTTCCTTCCAGTTTCACCGGCACCAAGGCAAGAATTGTCGCCCTGGTGGGCAAGTGGTTCCCTTGCGGTGTCCACAAGGTTGGCGCGGCTTTTGGCTGCTTGGTTCCACGCCTCGTGACAGGTCAATTTGACCCAACCACGCAGAAAGCCGTCTGGCCGTCCACAGGGAACTTTTGCCGTGGCGGCGCGTACGATTCGCGCTTGCTGGCCTGCAAATCTGTCGCCATTCTCCCCGAAGGCATGAGCAAGGAACGCTTTGAATGGCTGAGCAATGTGGCTGATGAAGTTATCGCGACACCTGGCACTGAGTCGAACGTCAAGGAGATTTTCGACAAGTGCTGGGAACTTCGGCGGAGTGGTGAGGACCTGATGATCTTCAACCAGTTCGAGGAATTCGGAAATTACCTTTGGCATTATTGGATCACCGGCAACGCCATGGAGCAAGTCGCCCATAAGCTGTTAGGCGAAAAAGGGCAGGTTGCAGGCTTTGCATCCGCGACAGGTTCCGCCGGCACTATTGCCGCTGGTGACTACCTGAAGCAGAAATTCCCTGGCATGAAGATCATCGCCAGCGAAGCCCTGCAGTGCCCCACTTTGCTCAATAACGGCTTTGGCGCGCACCGCATTGAGGGTATCGGCGATAAACATGTTCCCTGGATCCACAATGTCAAGAATACCGACTTCATCACAGCCATTGATGACAACTCTGTCGTCAACCTGGCGCGGCTTTTCAACGAGCCCGAAGGAAAGCAGCATTTGATCGACTCTGGCTTCGACCCGGACTTCGTCGACCAGCTTGATTTGCTTGGCTTCTCCAGCATTGCCAACCTGCTTTCCGCCATTAAATTTGCCAAGTACAACGAACTGACCGAGAATGACATCGTTCTCACCGTTCTCACCGACTCGATGGAACTTTATCAGAGCCGCCTGACCGAAATGCATGAAGAATACGGCGAATATCGCAAGGAAAATGCTATCGCCGACGAAGCCCGCTACCTGCAAGCCGTGACCACCGATAACATGGAGGAACTTGGCTATCGGGAGCGCAAACGCATCCACAACCTCAAGTATTACACCTGGGTCGAGCAGCAGGGGCGCACCTACGAGGAAATCATGGCCCAGTGGTACGACCCGGACTACTGGCTCGAAGTTCAGGCTCAGCAGCCTGAAATCGATGCCTTGATCGAGGAATTCAACCATAAGGCCAAGGTTGAGCTCTAAAGGAGCCCTTTGAGCACATTTGAGACCATAGACGATACCAGCCTGGTGCTGGTGGCGATTATCCCAAATCAAAGGGATCTTGAGATTGCCCGCCTCTTGGGCTGGTATCGCATTCCCTTGAAAAACGCCCCCAAGGTGATTGCTGTCGACTACCTGGCGCTCTACCAGACTGGCAGTTTTGGCGCAAAGGACCGCTGGCAAATCAAATGGCTGGCGCCGATCGTGGGGCACGAGCTAACCACGCGCCAACAATTATTTCGCGACCAACCAGATCACCCCAGGGCTAACGAAGAATATTTCAAGCTCCAGTTGGGCACCCTGATTGCATTGCCTGAACCGATACCTGCTGGTAACTGGAAGCGGGTGACCTTCTTCTACACGACCATGCGGCATGTCAGGGATGCTAAAGAACTGGGTGACCTGCCTGTGCACGACCAGGAGCGATCTGTCCTTTGGGCAGCGCTGCGCGAACGCGCTTCGCGCAGCGAAGATTACCAGGCCGCTCCCCTGCCAGAGATTCCGTTGGATCCAGCATTGCTGGCTCTCCTCAGCGGCATCGCTACGGCAACAAAGTGAGGTTTTTATGAAAACGCTCATCAAAAATGGAACAGTGATCACCGCCGAGATAACCCGCAAAGCGGATATCTTGGTGGAGGATGAGATTATCCGCCGGATTGACGCATATATTGAAGACGACGAAGCAACCATCATCGATGCCAGCGGTCTTTTGGTTCTTCCTGGTGGGGTGGACCCCCATGTGCATCTCGAATTGCCGATGGCGGGCACTGTATCTGCTGATGATCATTACACTGGCGGAAAAGCGGCCGCCTTTGGCGGAACGACCACCATGATCGATTTCGTTTCTCAGGAGCCTGTCAGCCTGGCAGAAAATATTGCCAGGCATCGTGCCATGGCGGATCCCAAAGCCAGCATTGATTACAGTCTTCATATGAATATCACTCATTTCGATGACCAGGTTGCAGAAGAGCTGCCGGACCTCCCCCAAATGGGTATCACCAGCATGAAGGTCTTCACCGCCTACAACGGTCGGCTCCGATTGGATGATGGCAGCATTTTCAAAGTAATGCGCATCGGCGGAAAAAATAACCTCCTCACGATGGTGCATGCTGAAAATGGGGATGTGATCGACATCCTGGTGGCTGAAGCTCTTGCTGCTGGCAACACTGCTCCCATCCATCATGCCCTCACCCGCCCTGCCTGGGGTGAGGTGGAAGCCAGCCTCCGGGCGGCAGCCCTGGCAGCCCAGGCAGACTCGCCCCTCTACCTCGTTCATATGAACGTAGCCGGAGAGGTGGATCAACTCGCGTATGCCCGTAAACACGGCATCGCCGCCATGGGTGAAACCTGCCCGCAATATCTTTTCTTCACAGAAGATGATCTCAGGCGACCCGACGGCGCAAAATGGGTCTGTTCTCCGCCGATGCGCAAGGCCGCAGACCAGCAAGGCCTTTGGCAGGGGCTTGAGAACGGCACCATTCAGGTACTTGCGACCGACCACTGCCCCTTCTTCTATAATGGCAGGCAGCCAATTGTTTACGAAGGTCGGGAAGTTGCCATCCCAGGCAAGGAATTGGGAGAAAAGGATTTCACGCTAATTCCTAACGGTCTTCCCGGGATCGCAGACCGTCTGCCAGTTTTCTGGACCCAGGCAGTCAACACCGGGCGCATCAGCCCGAATCGCTTCGTGGAACTCACCGCTACCAATCCTGCCCGGATCTTTGGGCTTTACCCGAAAAAGGGCACGCTTGCTGAAGGCTCTGACGCAGATATCGCCCTGTGGGACCCGAAAAAAGAGCTGGATTACGGCCTGGCCTGGGCGCATCACCGCACAGATTACAATCTTTATGAAGGATGGAAGCTGCGCGGCTACCCCGTAAAAGTGTTCTTGCGCGGCACTCTGATTGTTGACAACCAAAACTGGCTCGGCAAAGCTGGTGGAGGGCGCTTTGTCCATCGGCAGGCTGGCGAAATCCTCTGATCCTTGAAATGAATTGATCTCATGATCCTATTAGGCATTCTTGGCTTACTTTGGCTTCCAGCCATCGCCCTGACCATCAGCCAGGCGGTCAAGCCCAACTTTGCCCGTTCATGGTTCATTGCCATTGCCGGGGCTTCATTGGCCTGGCTTGGAACTTTTTTCCTGCGTCTTTACCTGCCGATGGAAGTCGAATTGATCCGCTGGCTGCCAGAATCGCTCTATCACACCGCGATCGCGTTCCGAATTGATTACATCAACTGGCCCTACATTGTTGCCATCCTGGCTCTGTGCATCGCAGTAATTCTGACCGATTCCAGCCGGACTTCCACCAATACCACTCCCACCACCTGGGCTGCCGCGCTGGCACTGACAGGTCTGAACCTGATTTCGGTCATGTCGAGAGGTCCACTGACGATGGCCATTGCCTGGGCAATAACAGACCTGGTGGAATTGTCTTTTATGCTCAATTTGCTGCGGAACTCAGGGGAAACAGGTAAAGTGACCGCCATATATGGGGTCAGGCTTATCAGCACCTTCGTCCTTGTGGCTGCAACTGCTGTAGGCTGGCAAGTCACAGCCGGATTGGATTTTACTCAGATCCCTCCAACCGCCAGCTTGCTCTTCCTGATTGCGGCTGGGTTGCGCCTTGGGGTGCTGCCGCTCAACTTCCCGATGCAAAACGCTCTGGAGTCCAGGCGCGGTATCGATTTGTTGCTGCGCTTTTCACCAGTGGTTTCCGCCCTGGTCTTGATCGCGCATCTACCCTCCGAGATCCTGGTCCTAAACCAAAGCCTGGTGTCCGTCATCAGTATTCTGACGGTTTTGGCTGCCCTTTACGCCTCAGCCATGTGGCTGACCCGTGCTGATGCCAACGAAGGCAGACCTTATTGGATCGTGGCACTTTCCGCGTTTGCCTTGCAGTCTGCCCTGAATGGGGAGCCTGAGCACAGCCGCGTTTGGGGACTGGCGCTCCTTCTAACGGGCGGCGTCCTGTTTTTGTTTGATCCTCCGATCCGGAGAATACGTTTCATACCGCTATTGGGCTTAATTGGACTGTTAGGAATTCCTTATACCCTGGCAGCTTCGGGCTGGAGCGCTCTGCTGGGGGAAGGTGTAAGTCTTGCAGGAATCGTGATGATTATTTGCCATGCCATGCTGGTTGGCGGGTACCTCCGTTACATTCTCGAAGCTGAAAGCACCGTCACAGGCCTGGAAAAGTATGCCCGCATCACCTACCCACTTGGTCTGATCCTTATTATTCAGACCATGCTGGTGCTCAACCTGGTCGGTTGGCCGGATGTGCTCACGATCGGAGTATGGTGGGGGAGCCTTGTCAGCATTGGCCTGGTCTTGGCGGGAGCTTTTCTCACCAAAAAGCTCAATCTCCAGCTTACCGGCGACGGTTTCAAGGCGAAATTCCCCTTCTACCGGCTGGGGCATCAAGTCCTGAACGCCCTGCGCGTCGTGTTTAGCCTGGATTGGATCTATGCGATCGCTCGATGGCTCTTTGCACGCCTCAGCGATATTGCGGGATTTTTCAGACAGGTTCTTGAAGGCGAAGCTGGGGTGCTCTGGTCCCTCTTTTTCTTATTAATGATGGCGATTCTGATCTACACGCAGGTGGGGCAACCGTGAGCGAAACTTTGCGTATCGCTTCAGCTGCTCTTTTGCTGCTTGCAGCAGCCATCAACCTGGTCAGACGCCAGTGGGCATTAAATATTCTGGCCTTGGGCCTACAATACGTCTGCGTTTTCCTGATCATTCTCGAAGTACGTTCCCCACTCCTGGCTGCCATCAAATTGATTGTCGGCCTCATGGTCACCCTGATGCTCTATTTGACCTTGGTTTCTTCCGGTTTGATCGAATCGCTTTTGGTCCGCCGGCGACTTTCATCTGGGGAAGTATTCCGCGGAACAATTGCCCTTCTGCTGGTACTAATCAGCATTCTGCTAGGTCCTGTTCTCCAGCAATCTGCCTTTCCACAGAGCAGTCAACTTCTGCTGACAGCCAGCGTGGGATTGATCCTATTTGGCTTGTTTCAGATGGGCACTATCACAGAACCTCTCTACCTGGTAATCGGCTTGTTGACCTTTCTCTCAGGCTTTGAACTTCTTTATGCCAGCCTGGAATTCTCCCGTGTTCTGGAAGCACTCTTTACCGCTGTAAATCTCAGCCTGGCGCTTATTGGCTGCTTTTTCATTGTTAAAGACGTGGAAAGCAGGTCAGCATGAACCTGATGACCACACCAACAATCTGGATTTTCTTGCCTGTTTTGTTCAGCCTGCTGCTGATCCTGGTCCACCGTCTGCATAAACTTTCAGTTTGGATAGCCTGCACGGTCAGCCTTTTGCTGGCTGTGGTTGCAATGATCTTCCCGCAAAACCTGGATCTCACGTTATTTGGCAGGAATTTCCTGTTTGACGATACCTTCCTGATCTTAAACAGGGCTTTGATCATCACTGGCACCGGGCTTAAAACAGTGGCGATGCTCTATCTGTTCAGCTTCTTGTGGAACATTGCAGGAATGCGTTTTTCAGTCAGCCGATGGTTTCCAACGATTTCCCTGACGATCACGGCCTTGTGGGTCAGCGCATTGGCAGTGGAACCGTTCCTTTACGCAGCCTTGATCGTGGAATTGATCGTTCTGATCAGTGTTGTCCTCCTGACGCCGCGGGGTGAACAGGCTGGGAGCGGCGTCATGCGCTACCTTGTTTTGCAGACGATCGCACTGCCTTTTATTCTCTTGAGCGGTTGGATGGTCACAGGTATCGAATCAGCTCCCAGTGCCAGCACATTGATTCTGCGGGGCGCGGTGTTGATCCTGATCGGGTTCTCGTTATGGCTGGCGGTATTTCCGCTTCATACCTGGCTGCCGATGCTTGCTGAGAAAACTCACCCATGGGTATTCAGTTTTGTTTTTCTGATGCAGCAAAGCAGCCTGTCGATTTTCTTACTCAAGGTTTTGGACCAATTTGCCTGGTTAAGGAACCTCACCGGAGTTTTCCCCGCAATGCAATGGGTGGGTGTGTTGACTGTGCTGGCAGGCGGAGTACTGGCATCTCTGCAGACCAAAGTCAACCGGGTACTGGCATACCTGATCCTGATCGAGACTGGCTATTCCGTGCTGGCGATCGGCTTGATCAGCCAGGGCGGAGGTGAAGCACTGGCGCTGAGCTTGCTTCCCCGGGCACTTGCTTATCTGCAATACGCATACACTCTCAGTTCAATCCAGCAGATTGCGCCAGAGATAGACGGGAGTTTCCCCTCCCTGCGCGGTCTGTTCACCAGGCTGCCATTCCACAGCATATCCTTGATCGTCAGTTTGCTAAGTTTGCTCGGTCTGCCTGCCCTCGGGCTCTTCCCCGCCCGGCGCATGCTCTGGAACAGTGGCGCTGGCCTAACCTCACACTATACCCCCCTGCTCGGTTTGGCAGTGGCTGGAATGGCGTTGTTCATCCTGCGCCTGATGGATACACTCCTCACCACAGACCCCAATCCGACATCCCCGACCTTATCAGGCAAAGGCGAAGAATCCATCTGGCAAATTCTAGTTCTTTGCTTTTTCACGCTGCTTTCTCTGCTCGTGGGAGTATTCCCCCATGTGTTCCTGAATCCTTTTTTGGGCATACTTGAACCCTTCATCCACCTCCTGCCATCCAGTTAGGATGACAGGAAAGCTAAACATTGTATAATCACATCAGCATCCGCTAAGAGGTGAAATATGGACGACTATTCTGGATATGAACAACTTGAGAAACGTGTCGAGTGGCTCGACAATGAACGGCGCAATGATAAGACTAATTTAGCCTCTCTGCAGAACCGCCTGACTGTGCTGGAAGGCGAGAACCTCAACCTGCGTAAACAGATCCAAGAGCTTGAAATTCTGATCACAAAGAATACGAACCAGATCGCAAGCTTCGATAAATACGATAACCGCATTGACCGACTGAACATTGACCTTACCAAGCAAATCCGCGACGTGAACGAAAGGGCAGAGTTCAATCTGAACGAAGCCATTAAGCGTCTAAAACTCGAGCTTGAGGCTACACGAAAATCTGTCGCTGAAATCTTCCCCTTCACCGAAGAACTTGAACCAATCCGTACGGAAATGCGCACATACAAAGTTGAAGACGCACGCCTCGCGCGTCTGATTGAAGAACTAAAAGTGAAAATCCAGGAAGTCGGTCGCTTTGATGAAGATTACCGGCGTTCATTAAACTTACTGGAAGAAAACCGCCGCCAGGAAGCCAAACGCCTGACTGACCTTCAGGGTGAAGTGGCTTCAGTCCGCAAACGGCTGGAGGAGACCCGCAGTCGTTTCGATAGTTTCAGTGACAGCTTCCGCACACTTGACACCCGCATTGCTGAACTACAGACTTTCGAGAAAGATCGCAAACAAGCCCAATCAGTCTTCATCGAAAAAGTCAATAATTCCCTTGTCGAAAAGGACAAAATCTTCTCCACCTGGGAAAAGCGCTTTGAGGAAATTGACAAGGTAAATCTCAACTTGAATCAACAGATGGAAGCTCTGGAAGCCTCCCGCCAGGCTGTCAGTAAAGCAATCAGCAATGCGGACGAAGTAACGCAGCGCTTTGAACGCCGCATCAATGAAATCAGCGAATTCCAGAGACTCAACGATGAACGTTTCCGCCAGGAATGGACCAGTTTTAAGTCCGACGACGTCAAACGCTGGACCAATTACATGCTTTCTCAGGAAGAACAGAGCCGTGAGAACGCGCAACAGTTCAAAGACCTGACAGCTCAATTACAAGAACTCACTGACTTGTCCTCCTCTTTGCGCGACCAGCTCGAGACCCTCAGCAGAAGCACTCTGCGGCATGTGCAATCCATTCTGATGGCATATCAGAATTCCATCCAGGAAATTGCACCTTCACTCGATAAGAAGACTGGCTGATCATGCATATCGTCGGCACAGCCGGGCATGTTGATCATGGGAAGTCGACCCTGATCTCTGCTTTGACCGGCACCAACCCGGACCGTTTGAAGGAAGAAATCGAACGCGAGATGACCATCGATCTTGGCTTCGCTTCCATGACGCTACCAGGAGGCGAGACGATTGGTATTATCGATGTGCCAGGGCATCGTGATTTCGTCGGCAACATGCTCTCAGGCATTGGTGGCATCGACGCGGTTCTCCTGGTCATTGCAGCCAACGAAGGCGTCAGTGCCCAGACGCGCGAACATCTCGCTATTTTAGACTTACTGGAGATCTCACGCGGTTTGATCGTCCTGACCAAATGCGACCTGGTAGCGGACCGTGAATTGCTGGAATTAGTGGAGCTTGAAGCACAGGAACTGGTGGAAGGTACCAGCTTGGAAAACGCCCCGGTTTTGCGCGTCTCAGCCAAAACGGGCGAGGGCTTGGAGCAGCTTAAGCTCAAACTCGCAGAATTATTAGCGGAAATTCCTCCAAAACGCGATCTCAACCGACCTCGCTTGCCTGTGGATCGCGTCTTCACCCTTTCTGGCTTTGGTACCGTCGTAACCGGCACATTGCTGGACGGTAGTTTCGTCTTGGGAGACGAAGTTGTCTGTTTACCCAGCGGGAAGACAGGCCGCATCCGCGGTTTGCAGAACCACAATCGCAAACTGCAAAAGGTAACCCCGGGCTACCGGACAGCCATCAACCTCAACAACCTTTCAAAAGAAGACATCCAACGCGGGGATGTAATTGCCTTGCCTGGCAGTTACACTCCTACCACGCGATTGGATGCCTCGATTCGGCTGCTCCACGATGCGATCACGGAGGTGAAGCATAATATGAGCCTGAAGGTCTACGCAGGAGCGAGCGAAACCCTGGCGCGGGTGCGCCTGTTGGGCGTAGAAGCCCTGGCACCCGGCGAGGAAGGTTTTGTGCAGCTGGAATTGGAGCAGCCGCTGGTGGCAGTTCGGGGTGATCATTACGTGCTGCGCCTGCCCTCTCCTGCTGCCACCATTGGCGGAGGTGTCATCCTGGACACACAACCGGCTCGCCGGTATCGCCGCTTCGATGAAGTAACCCTCGCCCGTCTGGAACAGTTGCGCGTGGGCAAACGTGCCGATCTGGTGATGCAGGCACTCGACCAACTCAACGTAACTAATCTTGCCGCACTCACAACCCAAACCTCCCTGCCCGCAGTGGAACTCGAAAAACAACTGAGCGAACTTGAAGACGCTGGTGAGGTCATTTTCCTCACCAGTCAGCCCAACCCCTCTAAAACGTACTTGATTTCCGCTCAGAACTGGCAGTCACTGACTAAACACATCCTGAGCACGCTCAATGAGTTCCATCACAATAACCCCCTTAAGGCAGGCATCAGCCGTGAGCAGCTCAAGTCTGGTTTGAAGCTGACCCAGGAACAATTTGACCTGGTGTTGGGAAGGTTAAGCCAGCAAGGAGAGCTCGTGGAGCGAGGCACACTGGTTTGGGCGGCCAGCCATACCATCCTTCTCACTCCCCAACAGGAAGCTCAAGCTGCCAGGTTGCTGGCAAAATTTACAGAATCGCCCTACACACCACCAGATGTTAGTGAAGCCGAAGCCGAGCTCGGGCTCGACCTATTGGAAGGCTTGATTGCCACCGACAGGCTGGTTCGCGTTTCAGATGCGGTGCTTTTTACGCCAGGCACGGTCGAAGTGATGAAAGTATGGGTGCGGGATGCCATCCAAGCCAATGGAAGTGTATCGCTGGCGCAATTCAGGGATCATTTTCAAACCAGCCGCAAATATGCCGCTGCTTTTCTGGAATATCTTGATTCGATTGGGTATACTCTAAGGAAAGGGGACGTCCGCGTCCTGAGAACAATAAACACATAAAAAAGGAGAGAATATGGGTTTCAAAGTTTTGATCACAGACGGCTTGGAGAAGGAAGGCATTGATATCATCAGCGCTGCTGGCGAAGCGGTGGACAAGAAGGACATCGAAGCCGCCGAATTGCTGCAAATCGTCGGGGAATATGACGGATTGATCGTTCGTGGACGAACCAAAGTAACCAAAGAAGTATTTGACGCTGCCAAGAATCTAAAAGTGGTTGGTCGCGCCGGCGTGGGTGTGGATAACATCGATCTCGAAGCAGCCAAAGCGCACGGTGTGACCGTTGTTAATGCCCCGACTGCCACAACCATCGCAGTCGCCGAACTGGGATTTGGCATGATGCTGGCTCTGGTGCGCGATATTCCTCACACCGACGCTGCCATGAAGCAGGGAAAGTGGACCAAAAAAGATTATATGGGCGCCGAACTACATGGGAAGACCCTCGGTATTGTTGGCTACGGGAATATTGGCAGCACAATCGGCAGATACGCACAGGCACTGGGCATGAAAGTCATCTGCCACGATCCCCTCCGCAACCCGGACGATATCCGTGCTACTGGTGCCGAGCCAATGCAGCTGGATGACATTTACACACAGGCTGACATTATCACCTTTCATGTACCTTTGACACCCGAAACGAAACACATGGTCAGCGACGAAACCTTCACAAAGATGAAAGACGGCGTCCTCCTCGTGAATGTTGCCCGTGGTGGCATCCTTGAAGAAGCCTCCCTCTTACGCGCGTTGGAAAGCGGTAAAGTGGCTGGAGCAGCCCTGGATGTCTACGAGAAGGAACCCCCGGTGGACTGGACTCTCGCCAAGCACCCCAAGGTTATCGCAGTTCCGCACGTTGGCGGTCAGACCAAAGAAGCTCAGACGCGCGTTGCTATTGATATCGCCAGCGAAGTCATGAACGCCCTGCAAGGTAACAAATTACGCTGGAAAATCTGCTAACTACACTAAATTTACTCTTATGTAAACAAGGTGAAAAGATTCCATAAGAAACAGGTCCCGGGTGGGACCTGTTTTTGTTAGTTTTGCGCTGTTGGGGTTGGGTAGATGATCTCCTGGGCAGGCGTGCCTATCGGGGTAGGCGTGGGCATGGGAGTTTGCCCGGATGGGTCGTGCACGTAAACCCAATCGCCCAATTTTGCCCAGTTGAAGAGCCAATGGGCGTCGCCAGGGAACATATTCACGCAGCCGTGCGACTGGGTAAACCCGAGCGATGCCGGCCAATAAATACCGTGAATTGCCTGGGCGTGATTGTAATACATCGCCCAGGGAACGCCTTCCAGCGAGTAGAAGTCGGACCGGTCGCTTGTGTAGGAACCCTGCATTTGTTCAAGTTCGCGCTTTTCATAGATGTAATAAAGCCCGGGGTCGGAATAAAGTTCGCCTGAGCCTGTCCCCACCACAGCCGCGAACACGAGCCGCCCATCTTCATAGGCAGCCAGGGTCTGGTTATAAAGGTCGATGCTGATCCAGCGGTTGTTATCCACTCCTTGAGGTGGAGTGGTATCCACCACCAGGCGCCGCGATTTCAGCGAAGGAATCCACTCCCCTGGTCCTACCTCATACCATTCATACCCTTCGGCTTCCACCACCTGGTAGATCTGGAACTCCACGTACTTATCGTATTGTTTGCCAGTCTCAGGAGCAGCAAAACTCGGTTGGGTGTAACTCGGCGTCGGGTTGATCGTCCAGCCGAAGTCGTTTTGCGGGGTGGCATAAAACTCAAGCCCCTGCCACTTTGGCCAGGAATATACAGGTGTTGCCTCAACCCAACCGCCATCCATCGTTTGCACAAAAGTCCTTCCACCTGAAACGGCTAAATCGATCATGGTCACGTAGCGGCTGCCTCCATCCGGGATGGTTCGCAAGACTGTTCCTCCGCTGAGAGCATCATCCAAACTGGCGTAAACAGGCGTTTCCGCACCTGTAATCCTGGCTACGCGCACCGGCAAGTCGGAAAGGGAAGGTTCTGGTTTTGCGGCTGCCAATGCTCTGATAGGATAAGCAAATCCTGATTGATGCAATTGGGCGATCGTTTGCGAAGCGCCCAAGGGCAGGCAGTCGCCCGGATCCGTTGGATAGTACCCGGGCTGGCAGAGCGGCAGGTCATAATAAGGCACTGGAGGTACTGCGGGTTCAGCAGCTTGCGTTGCGACTGGCGAAGCCGCCATCAGCATTGCTACCCCGACCAGCGGGAGCAGTAAGTTCGTTAGTTTCATGAGTTGGATTATACCCGTAAGGAACAGCTGTGCCAATTTGGCTGAAGCGAGAGGTTGTGCAAACCCTGCTTAACCTTTGTTCAATGTGAGAATGATCCACACACCGTCGCTCTTTCTATTGTGGTCAATCCAGACCCGCATAACAAACTGAGAATAAAATGCAACAAAAGTTCATTTTGGGTTTCAATGAGTAATCAAAACTCAGAGACTGGTTAGAATCTTATCTTGCAAGCGCAAACAAAACGGGTAGAATTAAATAAAGTAATTGGAGATTGGCATGAAAACACCTATCTTTCACGTTGACTCGTTCACCGTAAAACCTTTCAAAGGCAATCCAGCCGGCGTGTGTTTGTTGGAACAACCCCGCGATGATGCCTGGATGCAAGCCATTGCTACGGAGATGCGACTCTCCGAAACAGCTTTTCTCAGTCCCAAGGGCAATGATTACAATCTGCGCTGGTTCACCCCCAACACAGAGGTCGACCTCTGCGGACATGCCACGCTTGCCTCAGCACACATTCTGTTTGAATTAGGCTTCTACGATCCGGATGAAACCATCTTCTTTCATACCAAGAGCGGTGTGATTACCGCTACTTTCGACCACGGTACGATTGAGCTCGATATGCCCCTGATCCAGCCCGTTCCCGCTGAGTCCACTCCACTGCTCGAGGAAATCCTCGGGCAGGCTCCTCTGGCGGTCGCGCACTCAGAAGATAAAGCAATCTTGCTTGCTGAGATCGCGGATCAAACTGCTGTTGAAGCATTTGAACCTGACTTCAAGAAAATCGACAGCCTTGAAGAAACCGATCTGATCATCACAGCCCAGGCTACCGATGGTAAGTTCGATTTCGTTTCACGCTTCTTCTCTCCCCACACCGGCATTCCTGAAGATCCGGTGACCGGACTTGGTCATTGCATCCTGACACCCTATTGGGCGCCCAAACTCAACAAAGAAAAGTTAGTCGCCTACCAGGCATCAGCGCGCGGTGGCACTGTTTGGTGCCGATTGGGAAAAGACCGTGTCTACCTGGCTGGGAAGGCTGTAACCCTGTTTTCTGGCGAGATTTTGCGCCAATAATTATCCTTCTAAATTGAATCTGACAGCCGGTTTTTGCCCTTCAAAGCACGAACCGGCTGTTATAATTGCCAGCAACAAACACAAAAGGTTCTTTTCTTTTTCCTTGTGCTTGATTGTTATTAATCCAGAAATGGGAATGGAGCGAGTTTATGGATCTTTTGAAGCAGCGCATCCTGGCCGAGGGTAAGAATCTCGGAAAAGGTATCCTCAAAGTCGATCGTTTCATTAATCACCAGGTGGATCCCATCCTGATGGACGCCTGTGGTGCGGAGCTTGCCCGCCTCTTCGCTGGCACAACTGCCGTCAAGATCCTCACGGCGGAGATCTCCGGCATTGCCCCTGCCCTCATGGCGGGGAAATATCTCAAATTGCCAGTGGTCTATGCCCGCAAGACCAAACCTGTCACCATGCCAAGCGAAGTCTACATCACCGTCGCACCCTCCCACACCAAAGGGCACAACACCGAGTTGATCGTCTCACCTGAATATCTGCTTCGCGATGAGGAAATTTTGATCATTGACGATTTCCTGGCATCCGGCGCGACCATCATCGGGCTGGTCCGTCTCGCGCAGACCGCTGGCTCAAAAGTGGTCGGCATCGGCACTTTGATCGAAAAAACCTTTGAAGGTGGACGGAATAAGTTGGCTTACCTGGGTGTACCTGTGCACTCGCTGGTCTCGATCAGCTCCATGGATGACGGGCAGATCATCTTTACCGACGAATTCGCAGCCTAAGGGTCCCACATGAGCGATCGAATCGTCATCCTGGACTTTGGATCCCAATATACCCAATTGATCGGCCGCCGAATTCGCGATATGCAGGTTTACTGCGAGTTGCTGCCATGGCACGCAAGTAAAGAGGAAGCACTCGACGGTCACACCAAGGGCATCATCCTCTCAGGCGGACCCCAATCCATTTATGCGGAAGGAGCGCCGTACATCCAGGATTATGTCCTTGATAGCGGCTTACCCATCCTGGGCATTTGCTACGGCATGCAAGCCCTCACCCACAAACTTGGCGGCAAGGTGCTTCAAAGCACCGAACATGAGTACGGATTGACCGAGCTGGACGTGCCTGCGGCTAACCCGCTGCTGCCCCAGGGCAAGCAAATCGTATGGATGTCGCACGGAGACCACGTCACGGAGCTGCCGCCTGGGTTCTCCAGCCTGGCGTCCTCCCGCAACAGCCCCTTTGCCGCGATGATGGACGAGCCCAACAAGCGTTTCGGGCTGCAATTCCACCCCGAGGTTCACCACACCCAGCACGGCGAGGAGATCTTGCGCAATTTCGTCCTCAGGATCTGCGATTGCCAGCCAGGCTGGACCCCGGGCTCCATCATCGAAGAAAGTGTTAAAGCCATCCAATTGCAGGTTGGAAATGGACGTGTGCTGTCAGCGCTGAGCGGGGGCGTGGATTCAGCCGTCACCACCTCCCTGGTACAAAAAGCCATCGGCGATCGCGTAACAGCGGTGTTCATCAACACTGGTCTGATGCGCCAGGGCGAACCAGAGCAAATCGAAGCGGTTTTCCGCCCGGTTCTCGGGGATCATCTCATCATGGTGGACGCCTCAGAGCGCTATTTCGCCAAACTCGCAGGCGTCACGGATCCGGAAGAAAAACGCAAAATCATCGGCGAGACTTTCATTCGCGAGTTTGAAGCAGCCGTGGCAGGCCTGGAAGAACACGAATTCCTCGCCCAGGGTACGATCTACCCGGACGTAATCGAATCAAAAGGAATCGGGGTCTCAGAAGCTCACCGCATCAAATCGCATCACAACGTCGGCGGGTTGCCAAAAGACCTGAAGTTCAAGCTGGTTGAGCCGCTGCGCAGCCTTTTCAAGGATGAAGTCCGGGCAGTCGGAGAGGCGCTTGGGCTGCCTCCCGAGCTGGTTTGGCGCCAGCCGTTCCCCGGACCCGGTCTGGCAGTCAGGGTACTCGGGGAGGTGACCCCAGAACGGATCGAGATCGTCCGCCAAGCTAACGCCATCTTCAACGAAGAGCTGGAAAAAGCAGACTTGATTCATATGCACACCGACAAGGAGGGCAAGATAACCGGTAGCTCTCAGGCTTTCGCGGTCCTGCTGCCGGTGAGGTCAGTGGGCGTGATGGGCGACCAGCGTACCTATTCCGAGACCATCGCCCTGCGCGCGATCACTTCCATCGATTTCATGACTGCCGATTGGGCACGCCTGCCGCACGAGGTGCTCGCGAAGGTCTCCAACCGCATCGTGAACGAAGTCCCTGGCGTGAACCGAGTGGTTTACGACATCAGCTCTAAACCCCCTGCAACGATCGAGTGGGAATAAGCTAACTTTTCAAGAATCTCACCTGACAATGTTGGTTTATCGCCAGCAATAAGAATGTCAGGTGCATAATGCCCATTAAACGAGGCCAACGATTGTGAAATTGTCCATAAATAGTCGCTACAAAATGATGCAGGGTCTGTTCTGGATGCTATTTTGTGTATCTTCAGGCTTTATCTCTCTGTATCTTCAGGGGCGTGGCCTGGGAAACGCGGAAATTGGCACCGTGACGGCATTTTTTGGCATCCTGGCAGCCTTGCTACAACCACTGCTGGGAGGAGTCACTGACCGGAGCAGCCGCCTTACCTGGCGCAATATGATCCTGATGCTGGCCATACCCTACTTAGTGATCTGCATTGTCATGCCCTTCGTACCGGGAGCCTTGGCTGGCGCTGTGTTTATGGGTCTGCTGATCTTGCTTGGGAATACCATGATGCCATTCATCAATAGCGCCAATTTTTATTACAGCTACGCGGGAGAATATATCAATTTTGGCGTAGCCAGGGGGATTGGGTCCGGTCTGTATGCGCTGTTGGCACTTGTGATTGGCGTGCTGGCTGAAAAATTCGGGATCGAAATGGTTCCAATCTCCGGAATATTGATAGCGCTGCTCTTCATTCTTGTCGTTCTTCGCATGCCTTCAACGAAAGAGCCTGTCGAGAAACTACCGAGAGTAAAGAGCCTGGAAAAAGGCTTATTTCTTCGATATCCGGCTTTCACTTTGATGCTGCTGGCATGTTTGCTGATGCTGACAACGCATAATATTTTGAATACGTATTTATTGCAGATCATCCAATCCCTGGGCGGAAACAGCAGTCAGCTTGGAATTGCGCTGGCAATCCAGGCGGTTGTGGAAGTGCCGGTGTTGTTCGGTTTTTCAAAACTGCTAAAACGTTTTCGACCCAAAACGTTGATGCTGACAGCAGCCATCGGTTTTGCGCTGAAAGCTCTGATGTACGCGCTATCAAGCAGTGTTTTCATGATCTATTTGATCCAGGTCACGCAAATGATCAGCTTTGCGCTTTTTGCTTCCGCCTCTGTTTTTTACACCTCAGAAGCTATCGCAAAAGAGGATCAGACAACCGGCCAGGCTTACATGACCAGTATGATGGCTGCAGGAACGGTATTGGGCAGTTTGAGTGGAGGATGGATCTTGGAACTGAGCGGCATGAAAACGATGCTTTCTGTCAATGTCATCATCGCTCTGCTTGGCGTATGCTTTGCGTTCATGTCCGTCAGGAATATCGGCTTACGCCGCAAAGTTTAATGCCACAAAAACTGCCAGTTTTCGGTAGAACAAAACCCTCATCCCAACCACGCGCAAACTGAAACGCTCCCCGAAGCGGGGCTACACAGCGTTGAAGCGGTAGCCCCTCAGCCGCAAGGCATTCGTCACCACTGAAACAGAGCTCAGGCTCATCGCAGCACCGGCAATCATCGGGTTTAGCAGCGGCCCGCCAAACAGATGCAGCACGCCCATCGCAATCGGGATTCCGATCACGTTGTAAGCGAACGCCCAGAATAGGTTTTGCTTGATGTTGCGCAGGGTCTTCTTGCTCAGATCGATCGCTACCGGCACATCCATGAGCGTCGAGCGCATCAGCACGATATCGGCTGAAGCGATGGCAACATCCGTTCCGGTGCCAATCGCGATACCAACATCCGCAGTCGCCAGGGCAGGTGCGTCGTTGATGCCGTCGCCAACCATCGCCACAAACCGCCCTTCCGATTTCAACTGGTTGACAATCCCAGCCTTCTGATCGGGCAGCACTTCGCTGAAGACCTGATCCAGGCCCATCATACGTCCAATCGCCTCTGCCGTACGGCGGTTATCCCCCGTGACCATCGCCACCTGCACGCCCATTTTATGCAACTGTTTGATCGCATCCTGGCTGTCGGGTTTGACCGTGTCTGCCACGGCAATGATGCCGACGAGCTTGTTATCAAGCACCGCAAACATCGGCGTTTTGCCGTCATTTGCCAGGTCCTGACCAAGCTTCAGGGCTCTTTCATCCAGAGACAGGGTTTCTTCGATCATTTTTTGATTGCCAATACGCAGCGATTTGCCTTCGTAATCGACAACGACGCCCATGCCAGGCAAAGCCTTGAAGCCGCCAACTTCCGGCAAACTCAAGCCTTGCGCTTCGGCTGCCTGTAAAATTGCTTTGCCCAGAGGATGTTCAGAGCCTTTTTCGGCTGCGCCAGCCAGCGCCAGCAAATCATGCTCAGTCTGACCCGCCAGCGGCAA
>WOYI011426346.1_pt2 | contig 25497 bp, 25 predicted proteins | sample 6423411 | NCBI WGS metagenome assembly WOYI01 (sample SAMN13441803, study PRJNA592873) | oil field metagenome | biome: oil field; feature: oil-well bore; material: oil-contaminated soil; isolation source: oil-contaminated soil from oil-well borehole | place: Germany: Wietze | collected 2016-10-18 ... | reverse complement strand
TGTGAAATTAATCTTGGAAAAATTAGATTCAGGACACTAAAAAGGGAAACTCAGGAGTAAATAGAAATTAATTCGCCAGATCATTAACCGGAGGCTGAAATCAGCCTCCAGTTTTTTTGATGACCGCTTCATCCCGGGTGTTTTGCTAGAAATGGACCAGGGAGATTGAAGTATGGCAGCCCATCCACCCTTCACAATTCACCCACTCTTATACTTCCCTAACAAAACTGGGCTAAAATTAGGGCATGTTACCCGATATCCGTGTGCGCCAGAGGGATTATCTGCTTGAGATCTCCCGTGCGCTGACCGAAGAACTGGACCTGGACAAGCTATTGGGCCAGATCCTGAAATATGCGATTGAAATGATGGCCGGCCATGCCGGCTTTATCGCCCTGACCGACCCCAGAGGCCGGTGGTCTTTGGCCGTCTCCAACGGATTGCCCGAACCCATCCAAAACTTTCTGAACCATTGGCTGAATAAGATCCCCCCAGTGCAGGCCGGGAAAGACCCTCCAATCCCGGAGATCAACCAACTCCTGCAGCAGATCAGCATGGGCAATCTCTCGGCAGTCGGCCTGCCGCTGATCGCCAATAAGGAAGTGATCGGGCTGCTCTATATTTTCCGCAATTACCGCGGGGTTTTCTCCACGAACGACCGCTCCCTGCTTTCGAGTTTTGCCAACCAGGCCGCGATCGCGGTGCGCAACGCCCGCCTCTATGCCGCCATCAACCGGGAGAAGCAGCGCACGGATGCCATGCTGGATTCCGCGGCGGACGGTATCCTGATCCTCAACCCGGACCACACCATTGAGCGCCTCAACGCGGCCTTTGCCCGATTGTACGGCCAATCCCAGTTTGAAATCCAGGGAATGAACCACGACGAGGTCATCCAATGGAAACACCCCCCCCACGGGATCACGCTGGAAAATGCCGAGGCTGGCGGCTGGCCGCTTTCTCCTCAGGCCCACCTCTATGTCGAAGGCGATATCGAGCGTCCCAACGGCTTACAGCCGCTGCCGGTCGGGATCACCTACGCGCCGCTGCTCACAATGGACGGCACCCTGATCAACGTGATCGTGACTGTCCGTGATATCACCCGGTTCCGCCAGGCCGATGAATTAAAAAGTGAATTCATCTCGATCATCAGCCACGAACTAAAGACCCCTGTTGCGCTGATCAAAGGCTATGTCAGCACCTTGCGCCGCAAGGACGTGCAATGGGACAGCAAAGTGATGGAAGGCAGCCTCCAAGTGATCGAAGAAGAGGCGGACCGTCTGACCGGGTTGATCGAAAACCTGCTGGAAACCTCCCGCCTGCAGGCTGGCGGCATGCAGTTGAAGAAGACTGACATCTCCTTCCACGCCATGGCCGTCCGCCTGGCTACCCGCTTCCAAACCCAAACAGACAAGCACCAGATCCTCGTCGATATCCCCGAGACTTTCCCGGTGGTGATGGCCGATGAGGTGCGGATGGAACAGGTGCTCACAAACCTGCTCTCCAACGCGATCAAATACTCACCGGGCGGCGAAATCCACATCAGCGGGTCCAACCTCTCCGATCAGGTGATTGTCTGTGTCTCCGATGAGGGGCCGGGAATCTCCCCCGGGGACCTACCCTACATCTTTGACCGCTTCTATCGCGCGCCGGAGACCAGCCGCAAGACCAAAGGCGCAGGGCTGGGGCTGTATCTTGCCCGCGCGATCATCGAAGCCCACGGCGGCCGGATGTGGGCCGACCCAAAGACCACCGCAGGCGCGCGGATTTGCTTTTCCCTGCCGAAGGATTAACCGGTTTCCACTCGCCCAATCCGTCAAAATGTGATGCCTAACAAGCCCGGGCGGTGGACTGCCGGCTTTGCTCAAGCAGCCTTTCCACCAGCGCAAAATCGATCTGGTCCGGTTTGCGGTAGCGAATGCAGCCTTTGCCCAAAGAAGGATGGCTCAGCTCAGCCCGGTGCCGGTCCAGCACCTCCGATTTGAGGATATAGAGGGAAATGTAATTCCTTTGGCTGGCAAAAGCTACCTCGATCTCACCCCCTGGCCTCTGGTAGCTGGCCATCTCCCTCAGGCGCAGTTGTCGCCCCTACCCGTCGTTAGTTGATGTAAAGGGATAAACGGTCACAAAGTGGAAAGTGAGTCCTTAATCAACGTGAATCATGAATTCTTTACTTCTGATTTTGCAATTACCAAGATGCCAAACACCGCTCCTGTCTCTGAGTATAATTGGCAGTGAACGACCAAACATAATCTGGAGAATTCCCCCTGATGATGCGCCGAAAAAACTGGCGGAGTTATATCGATGCTTCCGACGAGAAGCCTCAGCTTTCCTGGGACCTGGTCAAACGGGTGGCAACTTATGCCCGGCCTTATCGCTGGATGATCTTCGGCAGCCTGGCAGCCATCCTGGTCTACACCGGCGTCGCGCTGCTCTCGCCGCTCATCCTGCGTTATATCATCGATCAAGCCATCCCGGACAAGAACCTCCATAACCTGATCCTGGCGGCCTCGGGCCTGCTGGTGCTGCCGATCATCAGCGGCGTCTTCCAGATCATCACCCGCCGCCTGCTGGCCCAGGTCGGCGAGGGCGTGATCTTCGATCTGCGGGTTGGCCTCTATGAGCACCTGCAGCGCATGTCGCTGCGCTTTTACACCCACACCCATCTGGGTGAACTGATCAGCCGGATGAATAACGACGTGGTCGGCGCCCAGGTGGCCGTCAGCCGCACGCTGGTCACCCTGGTGACCAACCTCATCGAAGTGGTCGCCACGCTGCTTGTGATGTTGAGCCTCGAATGGCGCCTGACCCTTCTGGGCATCATCATCCTGCCCGTGTTCATCCTCGCCGCCCGCAAGATGGGCAAGATCCTGCGGGATTACGCCCGGAAACAGCTGGAGATGATCGCCCGGATGAACGCGACGCTCAATGAGACCCTGAATATCGGTGGCGCGCTGTTGGTGAAACTCTTTGGCCGCCGGGAGGTCGAAGTGGATCGCTTCAGCCGCCGGGCGGATGAGGTCCGCCAACTGGGCGTCCAGCGCTCCACCATGAGCATCATCTTCATGGTCATCGTCGGCCTGCTGTCAGCGGTTGGCACCGCGCTGGTCTACGGCGTCGGCGGCTATCTGGTAATCCTCAACGCCTTCACCCTGGGGACGATCGTGGCCTTTGGCGACTATCTCAGCCGGCTTTACAATTCCTTCCAGGGGCTGATCAATGCGCCGGTGGAATTTGCCACCTCGATGGTCAGCTTTGAAAGGGTCTTTGAAGTCCTCGACCTGCCGGTGGATATCCAGGAAAAAGAGGATGCGCTGCACCTCAAAGAGATCAAGGGCGAAATCCAGTTCGACCACCTCTCATTCAATTATCCAGACAGCGATACCGGCCTGCTGAGCGATGTGGACCGGCCCTATTCGGTGGAAAAGGTCGGCGGCGTCCTGACGGAAGAGGGCGATCCCTCGCCCAATATGCCCAGCCTCAAAGGAAGCCAGGCCCGGGAAATGGCCCTGCAGGACATCTCCTTCACGGCCCTGCCCGGAGAGCTGGTTGCGCTGGTTGGTCCCAGCGGGGCCGGCAAAACCACCCTGACCTACCTCATCCCCCGGCTCTATGACCCGACGGCGGGCGTCCTCCGGCTGGACGGGCATGACCTGCGCGACCTGCGGCTGGACGATCTGGCCAAGGCGATCGGGATGGTCACCCAGGAAACCTACCTCTTCCATGACACGATCAAGGCCAACCTGCTCTATGCCCGGCCAGACGCCACGGACCAGGACCTGGTCGCGGCGACCCAGGCGGCCAATATCCACCAATTCATTGCGGAACTGCCGGAGGGTTATTACACGATTGTGGGCGAGCGGGGTTACCGTCTGAGCGGTGGGGAGAAACAGCGGCTGGCGTTGGCCCGGGTGCTGCTCAAGGACCCCCGGATCATGATCCTGGACGAGGCCACCAGCAGCCTGGATAGCGAATCCGAAGCCCTGATCCAGGAAGCCCTGGGGCGGCTGTATACCAACCGGACCAGCATCGTGATCGCCCACCGGCTGAGCACGATCCTCTCAGCCGACCTGATCCTGGTGATGGACAAAGGACAGATCATCGAGCGCGGCACGCATCAGGAACTTCTGACCCTGGGCGGGCTGTATGCGCATCTTTACGAAACGCAGTTCAATAAATAAGTCTTATTCTTTGGTGAAATACCGATAGGGATAACAAAGCTCAAAGCCCAGCTGCCGGTAGAGCGCTCTGGCGGGCTGATTAAAGCCTTCCACCTGTAAATAGCCGATCCTCGCGCCCTTCTCGATTCCCCACTGAGTGAGTGCGGCCATCACCATCCGGGCATAGCCCTGGCGTCTTGCGGCGTGGTGGGTGTAGATGCTGAAAAACCCCAGCAGGTCCCCCTCGAGAACACCCATCCCACAGGCCACAGGCTGCTCCCCCGCGAAGAGCACGATCAGGTTTTTCTCCGGCACGATGCCATTGATAATTCGCTCCTGCAGGGCCAGCGGTTCGCCCGCCGACCCGCTGATTTGCCCCTTATAGGGTATCCAGTCCTCTGTCGCATAGCTCTCAACGCTCAAATTTCCCAGGTTCAGCGTCTCATCCCGCAATGCCTCCCAAAGGACAAAGGTCTCATCAAAGGCATGATACCCAAATTGAAGGAGCGTCTGCTCCAATTCCGGAGGGCTAAAAGGCGCGGACACCCGGAACAGAGCAGGCAGCCCAGCGCCGGCATAGACCGCTTCGCAAAATCGGATCTTTTCCGCCAGCGGCAGGGAAGAGGGATGGAGAACATTCACGGAATTGACCCGCTTGGAAGGCCCGCCGGTGAACCGCAGCAGCCAGCCGTCATAGACCATCTGGCGCGGAGATGGCCAGGCGTTCAGGGCGGCTTCTTCAATGCGGGCAATCCGATCGGTTTCCATCATCATCCTTTCTCTTTTGCTCCCATTTTATCACCGGCCTCCCAAAACCCCGGTGTTATAATCAAACCGACGCAGCGACAGAGATGGAGGCGGCCTTGAGTCATCCAATTCGATTAATGCTTTTTGGCGCGGGCAACCGCGGGGCGGAGGCCTACGGCCGCTATGCCCTGGCGCATCCCGAAGCGGTGCAGTTTGTGGCGGTGGCCGACCCGGACCCCGTCCGGCGGGAGAAGTTTGCCGAGGCGCACAGGGTCGCGCCTGAACTGCAATTTGCGACCTGGCAGGATGCGCTCCAGGCGGAAGTTTCTGTGGACGCGGTGGTCAACGCCACCCAGGATGAGCTGCATCACGACTCGGCGATTGCCGCCCTACGGGCTGGCTATGATATGCTGTTGGAAAAGCCGATTGCGCCGACGCTCGAAGAGACCCTGGAGATCATCCGGACCGCTGAGGAGCACCAGCGCACTTTGGTGATCTGCCATGTCCTGCGCTTCACGGATTTCTTCAGCAAGGTCAACCAGATCGTCAAATCGGGCCGGCTGGGGAAAGTGATCAACATCTCGCATTCCGAAAACGTCTCCTACTATCACATGGCCCATAGCTACGTGCGGGGCAACTGGCGCAATACCGAGATCGCCGCGCCGATGATCCTCGCCAAATGCTGCCACGACCTCGACCTGCTCTACTGGTGGATGGACGATCAGCCTGAACTGCTCAGTTCCACCGGCAGCCTGCTCTATTACCGACCGGAAAACGCACCCGCGGGCGCGCCGGACCGCTGTACGGATGGCTGCCCGGCTGAGAAAACCTGCCCCTTTTATGCCCCCCGGATCTACCGCGACAACGTCCCGATCAAAATGGCCGTCAGCCGGTCGGATAAACCTCTGCTGAAATTCATTGGCAACCTGGCCCTCCACCAGCCCGGCCTGACCCAGGCCCTGGCGGCGGTCATCCCACCCTTGCGCACGCTGACCGACTATGCCGACTGGCCGCGCAATGTTGTGACGGACAAGCCCCAAAGCGACGCAGCTGTGATGGAAGCCCTACGGACCGGCCCCTATGGCCGCTGCGTATACCGCTGTGACAACAACGTGGTGGACCACCAGGTGGTGAATATCGCCTTCAAAAACGGCGTCACCGCCACCCTCACGATGCACGGCCATTCCGAAGAAGAAGGCCGGACGCTGCGGATTGATGGCTCCCGAGCCACCCTCAAGGGCAAATTCGCCCACAACACCGCCTGGCTGGAGATTCACGAACACCTCACCGGTGAAGTGGAGCGCTTCCGCTTCGCCGCCGAAGTGGACCAAAGCGCCGGGCATGGCGGCGGCGATTCCGGCCTGATGCACCACTTTGTCCAGGTGCTGCGCGGCGAAGTCAGCCCGCTGACCAGCGCCCGGGACTCGCTGGAAAGCCACCTGATGGCTTTCGCGGCGGAGGAATCCCGCCTGCAAAAGGCGACCATCCTCATGGACTCTTTCAAAAAGGATCACTAAACTTCCAACCCCTCAGGAGGAGCGATGAAGACCATTGGCCTATTGGGCGGCATGAGCTGGGAATCGTCGAGCGAGTATTACCGCATCCTGAACGAGACGGTCCAAGCCCGGCTGGGCGGCTTTCACTCCGCCGACTGCCTGATGTATTCGGTGGATTTCGATGCGGTGGAAACGCTCCAGCACGAGGACAAATGGGACGCCCTGACCGAGATGATGGTCGCCGCCGCCCAAAGAATAGAGGCTGGCGGGGCCGAGATCCTCTTGATCTGCACCAACACCATGCACAAGATGGCCCCTGAGATCCAGACCGCCATTCAAATCCCCCTGCTTCATATCGCCGATGTGGCCGGTGAAGCAATCCAAGCCCAGGGATTGCAAACCGTCGCACTCCTCGGCACCAAATTCACCATGGAAGGCGATTTTTACCGCCGGCGTCTGCACGAGAAATTTGGCCTGACGGTCCTGATCCCGGAGGCGGCAGACCGGGAGATCGTCCACAATACCATCTACGGGGAACTGGTCAAGGGGGTGATCAATTCAGAATCACGCCAGGCCTTCCTGAAGATCATCGCCAAACTTCAGGATCAAGGCGCGCAGGGCGTGATCCTGGGCTGCACGGAAATCCCCCTGCTGATCCAACAAGCCGACCTCGCCATCCCTGTCTTTGACACCACCCGGCTCCACACGGAAGCCGCGGTGGACTGGGCGCTGGCTTAGGCGCCGGTAAAAGGGCTAACTGGCGTAAAGCAGGTGATGGGCGCGGGGCAAAATCCCTGCGTTTGACATAGACCATGTAGATAAACAAAGGTTGAGAAGCCCCCTTATACATCGAGATATTGCCGCTGGCGTAAGCCCTGGAATCCAGCGCTGTGCCGATCGAACCTCGCGGCCGTTTGGTCCGCAGCTCATACTTGATCTGGTTCGCATCCAGGATCTCCGTGACCCTGCGGGCCTCCTCGCTGGATGTATCCACCAAAATCCGCTTTTTAAACCCCACAAACATTGCAGGTCCTCCATAAACTATTCCTGGGTCCGCCTTTTTAAAATTATCCTGACTCATTGTCAGCATTCAAGACTCTGCTGCGCTCTCTCGATAACAAAGCCAGGGTTTCAGGAAGAAGAATTTTTCGAATGCGCTGAAATTGATGGTTTGGCAAGAGCGAATTCAAATCCTCGTTGATCATTCGCGGGGTGATATGGTCCTGAATGAAGGTTTGAAGCTTTTCCAAATATTGACCAACGGGCAGCCCAGTCCGCTCCCTAAGGATAGCGGGATTATAGGCATAACCCTGAACGAAAAAATAATGAATATCGTAAAGGTCTCTGGCGGCGACCGTCCCATGCTGGTCAAATCGATCCATCAACGCAACTAGTTGATTGGCGAACATGGTCTCGATGGTCTGGCTGTTGATCCCGAGCAGTCCACTTATCCTATACATATATGTATAGGATAACATAACCGAATAGCGAAATGAAGCCTCAAACGCCTTAAAAGAAACCCAAAAACTTAAACAAGAAGCCCCTCGTCAGGTCGTAACGGGGGCTTTTAGTACAAGGTGCCGAGTCACAGAATCGAACTGTGGACACCGCGATTTTCAGTCGCGTGCTCTACCAACTGAGCTAACTCGGCTTCTGACGCTTCCTTGTCTGAGCGTGAAACTGATTTTAACCGTTCAATTCATCCTTGTCAAGCAATCATGCCTTTTCAGGGATTCGGATAAGCCGGCCAGCGCGCTTCACTGGGCAGGGCATAGAAATCCAGCGGATTGATGTTATAGGTTTCCATACCGGGATAGACGTGGACATCAATCAGGCTGTGATCGGTGCATTCAGCCGAGAGGCCGCAGGTCACAAATTCGGTATAGCCGCCGCCCGAATGCGGTTCTTGCTCCCGCAGGTAAGCCACGACATTGTAGGTTCCAGCTGGAACATCCTCAATCTGAAATTCGGATTGATTGACCGCCGTATCCACAAAGTAGTAGGCATCGTTATAGATATCAAAGGCCACGATCCGCATCGCCGGGATGTACTCGCTGGGATACCCCAGGGTGCCGCTGATCGAGCCGGCGTCGCTGTTCAACGGGTCCACAGGCCAACCCGCATTCTCACCCGGCAGCAGGTACCAGTCCGCGGGGTTGATGTCGGTCAGGACTTCGCCGGTTTCCACCGAAACTGGGGCCAGGCCGTGGTCTGTGCAGTCCACCGTGAGGCCGCAGGCGACCGCTTTGGAATAGGCGGCAGAAAGGGAGGGGTCTGCCCCCAGCGAAACCGGGTCGATCAAATAGGACAGGACCACATAGGTGCCGGTGGGGACTTCAATGCTGTAGGTCCCACCCTCAGACAGTTCAACCGAATAATAGCGGGTGATGTCGGTGACATCGAAAGCGACCACGCGCTGGGCAGGAACGAATTCGCTGGGGTAACTGAGCGTGCCGGTGATCGTGCCGGTTCCGCCCTCCTCGGTCTGATCCTTCTCCGCTGCCATCGCCGTGACAGTCGCCGCCGCGCTTTCTTCTGCCGAAGGTCCCTCATCGCCGCTGGACTGGCTGCAAGCGGACAGCGCTAAGACCATGAGCGCCATCAAACCGACCAGGGACAACAGGTAGCGTTTCTTATGCATTCGACACTCCATTTCTTCTTCAAGCCCGCGCTGAGGGGCGGCCTTGCCGCGCCCAAACGCAGGGATTTCCTTTGCTCAACCAAGAATCCAATTTTACTTCCCTTTCCGGAAAATCAAAAATGGAAGCAAAACTGGAATGGCCGGCTTTTATTAATTGTCAAATTTTCTGAGCAAGTTCATTCGGGGTTATCGGTGGGCTTCCGCACCAGGAACATCACCAGCGATTCGATCAACAGCGCCACTAAACCAGCATGCATACTGAACAACGCCGGGGCGATGAAACAGGTCTCCCATTCCGCCACATAGGTCGGGTCGTAAGTCTCGATGGATTTATGCCGGAGCAGTTCAAATAAAGCCGGATAGGTCCGGTAGATCCAGGTGGTCATCAGGACCGCCAGCAGGTTCACAACGATCATCCCCACCAGCATCACTGTCAACTGTTTACGGTTCAGGCGGTAAACAAAGACCGCCAGCACGACCACGCCCAGGACATAGGTCAGGATTGTGATGTAGTGTTCAACTCGCAGGGGGGAAGGGAGGCCGAGGCTGCGCCAATCCCAATACCAGAGAAAAGCCGAGACAAGGATCAGCATAGCGCCTAACAGTAAAAATTGCCATTTACGAGGTTTTTCAATTGCAGGCATATCAGTCCTCTCTAGTCATACCGGCTGTTGAAGAGACATGTCTTACTGAATTTATTCTAACACGCGAGCGGATGAAAAGAAATAAGCAAATCTCCGCCCCTGAAACAGGATCTACTTCACCAATTTGGAAATCGTGCGGAATTCCGGGTGTTTGGAGGTGCGGATCAGCTCAAAAAGCGCAATTTCCACGCTGGAAACCGTCGCCCCGGCAGCCTGCATTCTCTGGAGGGCCAGGTCATGGTTCTCGGCCGTGCGGGAGAAGACCCCGTCGCTGAGGATATGGACCGCATAGCCGGAATCCAGCAAGTCCAGCCCCGTCTGCAAAACGCAGACATGCGCTTCAATGCCGCCCAGGATAAACTGTTTCCGGCCGGAATGCTTCAAGGCCAGCATGAACTCCGGCTCTCGCAGGGCGCTGAAGGCCGTCTTCGAAATAATCGGCGTCGCGCCCAGCGCTTCGCTCAATTCAGGAATGGCCGGACCCAATTTTTCAGGCACCTGCACAGTCGCCAAAATCGGCATCTCCAGCGCCTGAGCGCCTTTGACCAGCCGCAAAAGGTTCGGCACCACAAGTTCGGACCGGTCCACAATCTCAGCCAGACGCCCCTGGAAATCCACCAACACCAATGCCGCATCAACAGGATTTAACATCTTGCCTCCAAGAATTCGATTTTAGTGGATTATACCTTTCAGGGCTTCGAGCGGCGAAATCAAAACAGCGGTTTTTCCGTTCCCCCGCTTCAGTATATAATGAACCTTATGGAAGAGAAAAAACCCGCTGGCACCGAAACCAGCGCATTCGGCACGCCCGGCCATGTCAGCCATGATTCCTCCCGCTTTTACCAAAGCCGGATGTATGAAGCGTTGGATCAAGGCCGGAAGGTGAAATACGTTGAGAATCCCATCCCCGCAGAGACCCTGGACCACATCCACTGCCAGTCCAGCGAGGCGCTGACCAACCTGCCGGATGCCAGCGTGCACCTGATGGTCACCTCCCCACCCTACAACGCCCAAAAAGATTACGACGAGGACCTCAGCCTGGAAGACTACCTGGGACTGCTCTACCGCGTCTGGCAGGAGACCTACCGGGTGCTGGTGGCGGGCGGGCGGGCCTGCATCAATGTCGCCAACCTGGGCCGCAAACCCTATATCCCCCTGCACAGCTCCATCATCGACCAGATGCTGGAGATCGGCTTCCTGATGCGCGGCGAGATCATCTGGGACAAAGCCGCCAGCGCCAGCCCCTCCACGGCCTGGGGGTCCTGGCTTTCGGCCAGCAATCCCGTGCTGCGCGATGTTCACGAATATATCCTGGTCTTCAGCAAAGATAATTTCAAACGGCCCAAAGGGGACCGCATCAACACCATTGAAAAAGAGGACTTCCTGGCCTGGACCAAATCCGTCTGGCAGTTCAAGGCGGTCCAGGCGCGCGCCATCGGCCACCCGGCGCCCTTCCCCATCGAACTCCCCCATCGCTGCATCCAGCTCTACACCTTTCAGGGCGACGTCGTTCTCGATCCCTTTGCCGGCAGCGGGACCAGCTGTGTGGCCGCCAAACAGGACGGCCGCCACTATGTCGGCTATGACCTGGTGCCGGCATATTGCCAGCTGGCTGAGAAGCGCTTGCAGGAAATATCCTGACTCTTAAACACCCCCAAAAAAGTGGATTTACCGGACGTCCACGACCTGCGAAAGCCGGTCAATAGCCTTTTCCACGTAATCGTCCCGGTCAATATCCAACCTGATCGCATTTTCAGGGCAGGCCTCAACGCAGCGGCCGCACCCCCGGCAGTCCTCCGAGATCACCGCCCGACCCCCCGCCAGCGAAATGGCATGAATAAAGCAGATATCTTCCCAGGTGCAGCTTCCACAGCCGACACAGTCCTCCGTCACCCGAACTTCCACGCCCGGCATCCGTTCAACTTTGTTCTGGAGTTTCGGCGCCAGGTTGGGCAGGAATTTGAACAGGCAGCAACACGGGCAGCAATTGCAAACCGTCATCAGCTTAGTGGAGGCCTCCACCCCCATCCAGACCGCGTCAATCTTGTCCCGGCCGATCAGATGGACCAGCCCGGCTTCCCTGGCCCTCTCGAGATGAGCCAGCGCCGTCTGCTTATCGACAACCTTGCCCAATTTGGGGTTGATATCCAGAACCCCTTCGCCCAGGAAAATGCAACCAAGATCATGGTCATAATCCTGACAATCCGCAGCCTCACGGCAAACGCAATGGTCCATCAGAAAAACGTAGCTGGCCTCTTCAATGAAGTGGGAGACCACCTCTGAAGGCACAACGACATTTTTCTGCGCCGCGATGCTCTGGTTGATCACCACCCGATCCTTGGGCAGGTAAAAAAGCGTATCGCCGGACTTATGCCCATTGAACAGCGCATGCTCCATCACAGGGCCGATCAGCGGCCATTTGGTCAGTTCAGCGGCAGCAAACCGCAGCGAGAAATGTCTTTTGAGGAAGTTAATCAACCAAAGCGAGCGACCTATCCATGCTCCTCAGGGGGTCCAGATCCGGAATGAAGATAACATTGCCCATTATAATATGCCCCGCACGTTTTGACCCCTAAAAAATGACCAGCACATAAAAATTTACGGAAAGTTGTCGAAAAAGTTTCAATAAACGAAATAGTCAGTTCGCGTTTTGAGACCCGAAAACAGCCAGGCGATCCTGAACAGCCAGGACAGAGATCAACGCCAAAAGAGAAGCCGTCCCCGCTATCAAAGGCATCAGCGTGACCACGCTGACGATCAGGATCAGCAGGGAAAGACCGCAGGTGACAAAGCAAAAACCCGGCGCCGCCAGCAAGGTCAGCAGGCTGTTTTTCCAGGCCAGTCCCAGAGATTTATCCGCCTGAGCGATCAGATATCCGGGCGTCAATAGCTGGACCTCCGCCCAGAGCACCGCAATCACCACCAGTAAGATAACCAATAGCGGGGACCAGGGCGTATCCCACTGCGTATAAAACCACAGGCTGAACCCAACCAGAGCGGCCGCGACCAGGTTCACCACCGCCCAGAGCACGCCGACCCAAAAATACCGTCTGAAGCCTTCCCACCAGCCCCCAATCCCGGTCCGGATGCCATTGGTCAGATCTTCGGCCACTTCCCCCATCCCCAGAATAGCCGGACCGGCCAGGACGCCCGTCAGAGAAGTCAACACGGTCAGCAAACTGACCACGACCTCATTGGTCCAGTCATCCCACCAAAGGCGGAACGATTGGCCGATCACGTCGAATGCGCTGCGAAATCCACTGGTTTTCATAGCGCCATTATACTGTCAATCGCAAGGGTCATTCCCGCCAGACAGTGAAATTTCAGGGAGAATTTCACCAACTCGCCAGTTAATCAATTTACGGTACAATTCAACCAGGTGACCAGCAGCGCGCACTGGTGAGAGGCCTCTGCCTGATAAGCGCCCTGCCACCCGCCCCACAAACGGCGTCCCTGAGCCTCTCCAGAGCCACTCCTCTTCATGACTCATTTCACAACAAGGATTGATTGACCATGTTTGTTTATCTCAGCAAACTCCTCCCCCTGTTTGTCTACCCCCTCGGGATCGTGGTGCTCCTTTTGATTCTGGCCCTGATCACAAACAAACATCAACAATGGCACAAAGCCTTCCTCTACCTGGCCCTGGCCGTGCTGCTGATCGGCAGCAACCGCTGGGTCTCCTATGGCCTGACCCGTTCGCTCGAATGGCGCAACCTGCCCTCCGAAGCCACCCCGCACGCGGCTGTGATCGTCCTCTTGGGCGGCGGGACCGAACCGGGAGACTACCCCCGCCCGATCACGGAGATCAACAGCGCCGGCGACCGGGTGCTTTATGCCGCCAGCCTCTATCGGGATGGCGCTGCGCCGGTGGTCCTGGTCAGCGGCGGGAACCTCAATTTCAGTTCAGCCCGCGGCTCAACCCCCGCTACGGAAATGACCGAACTCCTCACCCAACTGGGGGTCCCCGCTGAGGCGATCTGGCAGCAGGAAAAATCCCAAAACACCTATGAGGATGCCCTCTATTCCGCTGAACTCCTGCGGGAAAAAGAAATCACCGAGGTCATCCTTGTGACCTCGGCGATGCACATGCCAAGAGCGAAAGCGCTCTTCGAGAATCAGGGGATCAGCGTGATCGCTGCGCCGGTGGATTTCACAATCACAGAGCAGAACTGGCAGAGCGTCTTTCACCCCAGCCTGGGGGAACTGGTCATCAACCTGATGCCCAATGCCAGCGCGCTCGACCTGACGACCACAGTGATGAAGGAATATATCGGCCTTTTCGTCTATCGCCTGCGGGGGTGGATCTAACCCACCATATAGGCCAGGCTGACTGTGCCGGGGCCGGTGTGAGTCCCAACCACCGGGCTGACGTAGGTCATGACCGTCTCAACCGGATGGAAGCGTTCAATGGCCAGCTCCATCAGCATTTCCGCATCCTTATCCGCTGCGGCGTGGAACGCGCTGATCCGGACAGGTTCCCGCCCGTCAATATCGGCCTCAACCAGGTCCAGCATGCGGCTGATCGCCTTCTTGCGGGAGATCACGGATTCGACCAGTTCGATCTTGCCACCCCGGATTTCCATCAGGGGTTTGACGTTCAGAACGGAACCCACCAGGCGCTTAGCCGTGTTGATCCGGCCGCCCTTGTTCAGAAATTTCAACGTATCCACGGTGAAATACACGCCGATCCGGTGATAGACATCATGCACCAGGGCGACGCACTCTTCCAGGCTGGCTCCGGCCTGTGCCGCCCGGGCGACGGTCATCACCATGAAGCCCAAAGCCATGGAGACCAGCCTGGTGTCCACCACCTCAACCGGCTGGCCTGCAAGTTCCTGCCGTGCCTGAAAGGCAGATTCCACGGACCCGGAAATCCCGCTGGAGATCGGCAGGGCCAGGACGGCATAGCCCTGATCCAGGAGAGACTTGAAGACCTCCAGATAATCGCCTACAGTAGTTTGACTGGTCGTGGGGATGGATTCTGAATTCGCCAGGCGCTCATAAAATTCTTCCGCCTGAATGTCAATTCCATCCCGATAGCTCTCACCATCCCATTGGACGATGAGTGGAACAACAGTAATTTCGAGTTCGCTAACGATCTCCTGCGGTAAATAGGCTGTACTGTCCGTGATAACGGCAACTTTCTTCATCATTGCTCCTAAATTTAACTCATAATGATCCAAATTTATATTAGTATACATGAAACCGGCACCAAGCGAATGGGGTTTGACAGCGGTGTGATAGCATTTGACAGTCGCCAACCGCTATGCTAAGACCTTGACCACCTCGTCCCAACTCATTTCCTATCGAGGTAGTTAATCTACCCCAAATCTCAGGGAAAAAGGAGTAAGTCATGAAAACCAAATATCGCAATCTGTTTTGGGTGCTGGCCCTGGCGGCCGCGCTCAGTTTTGACCAGCTTTTCTGGCAAAAACCAGGGGGAATCAACTTCTTCATCTTCGTTCTGATCGCCCTGTTGGGCGGGCTGATCCCGCTCTGGCTGGAAAAGGTCGCCATCCCGTGGACGTCCTATCTCCTGCTGGCGCCCATCGCCTTCTTCGCCCTGATGACGGCTTTCCGGGCGGAACCTTTCACCACGGCGACCAACGGTCTGATCACCCTGGGGTCTGTTGTGCTGTTCACCCTGACCCTGCGCAATGGGGCCTGGGTCCGGTTCAACCTGAAGGATTACCTCGTAAACACCCTGAAGTTTGGTTTGAATTGTTTCGCCGGGGGGATCTTATTCTTCACGAAGACCAGGCCCGTGGATTCGCCGGCTGAAATCGCTGAAACCAGCCCGGCAGAGGGTGCCGAGCTGACCGAAACCCCGAAAAAATCGCGCAAATCCGCGCCCTATATCCGGGGCATCCTGCTGGCCTTGCCGGTCGTCATCCTGTTTGCCATCCTGCTGGCCTCGGCCGACCCGGTCTTCAATGCCCGGCTGGAAGGGCTGGTGGGGTGGGTCCGGATTGACAATCTGGGAGAAACCCTTTTCCGCCTGACCTATATCGTGATGGTCGCCTATCTCCTGCTGGGCGCCTATTATTATGGCCTGGTGGAAAGCGAGAAACGGCAGGCCGGCCCGGCAGAGAAGCCGATGGTCAAGCCCTTCCTGGGTCTGATCGAATCGGGCATCATCCTGGGCGCTGTGAACCTGCTGTTCCTCACCTTTGTGATCCTGCAATTCACCTACCTCTTTGGCGGCACGGATAACATCACCGTGGAAGGCTTCACCTATGCTGAATATGCCCGGCGCGGCTTCTTTGAACTCGTGGCCGTGGCCGTGATCAGTCTGGGGCTGTTCTATGCCCTCAGCCAGGTCACCCGGCGGGAGGAGAAGGCGCAGAAATGGCTGTTTTCCGGCCTGGGGTTGCTGCTGGTTGCCCAGGTCGGGGTGATGCTGGTCTCCGCCCACACCCGCCTCTCTCTCTACGAAGCCGTCTACGGCTTCACCCGCCTGCGCAGCATCACCCATATCTTCATCGTTTGGCTGGGAATCCTGCTGCTCATCGCTGCCGGCCTGGAACTAACCCGCAGGATGGGCCGGCTGCCTTTTGCCGTCGTGCTGGTCATCTTCGGCTTTGGGCTGACAGTCAATTTCATAAACCTGGACCGGTTCATTGTGGAGCGAAACATCCACCAGGCGATCTCGGATGACGGTCAAAGCGACTATGCCGGCCTGGACACCCATTACCTCTACACACTCTCCTACGATGCGATTCCACCCTTGTTCGAGATCTTCGACCAGGCTGGGCTGCCTGCGGACCTGAAGGAAGAGCTTGGCGGTCTGCTCGCCTGCCGCTCCGTGACCGATCCAGCACCGCAATCCACCTCCTGGACCACTTGGCAGGCCTCCCGCGCCAAAGCCGCCAGCCTGTTTGAGTCGCACTCGCAGGATCTGGAAAACTACCTGGAAATGAAACAGGGTGAATGGAACGCCGCGGTCAACGGCGAACTGACGCCTTGTTATGAATATGGGTTTGGGGGTTTGGATTAAAGGTTTTCAGCCAGTTCAGGCGGCAAAGCGGTAGCCGCGGGAACGGACGGTCAGGATGTGACGCGGGTTGGCGGTGTCCTTTTCAATCTTCTGCCGCAGCCGCCGGACGTTCACCCGGACGATCGGGCGGGCGTCCATCTCATCCATCTCGTAGCCCTGCACGGCCCGGATCAGTTCCGAAGCGCTGACCACCCGGTCGCCGTTTGAGACGAGGTAGTCCAGCATGTCAAACTCGGTTGGGCTGAGGGAAATCAGCTCACCGTTCTGCACGACCATGCGCTTCCGCCGGTCCACGATGATATTGGGCGTTTCGATGATATGCTCATGGTCCGACCGGTCATCTGCATTCGGTTCCAATGCCGCCCGAAGCTGATTTAACATCATTTCAATCTGGTTGATCACCTGGAGTCTTTCCGCCGCTTCCTGACGTTCCTTCATGCAGCGATTGACCCGGGTGATCACCTCCGTGATATTGATCGGTTTAACCAGGTAATCATAAGCGCCCTGTTTCAAGGCATTGATGGAGGATTCCAAATGGGCGTAGGATGTGATCAGAATCACATCGGTTGTGGGCGAATTTTCCTTGATCCACTCCAGCATGTCCAAGCCCCGGACATGCCCATTGGATTTCAAATTCACCAGGGCCAGGCCAAATTCCTGTTGATCCAGGAGGCTCTCCGCCTCCTCAAGCGACTTCGCCTGCACGATTAAATAGCCCTGTTTTTCCAGCGCTTCCATCCAGGCGCTCTGGAAAGCGTTCTCGTCATCGACGATCATTACCGACCCTACATACTCCATTTGTTCCTCCCAATAAAGCACACCCTAAGAAAGCGACATTTCTCCTCGACAATAGGCTTGGCAGCGAACGAATAAAGGCCTCTCGCCGATCCAACAAATTCACCTCAGCTTATTTCGTCCTGGAAAATGATTATGGAACCTAAACACTACTGTAATGTTCGTTATTTCATAACATTTATGATGAATTCGTTTCACTTTCATTATCATTTTATAGAGTCTCAAAATAGACTACCTTAATCTCAGATTACAAACAGCTTAAAGGCCGCTAAGTGTTCCTGATTCGGCAGAATAAGCGAACCTGAATCCTGGCCGCAAATGGACGAAACAATCAAAAAAAAGACAACCCGGAGCGGATTGTCTTGATGAACTTTTGTGAATCCAGGGTAGGATTTAGGCCGGCGGGAAAAGCTCAGGCAGTGCCGCCGGGGCATACCTCTCCACCATCTCCGAAGAGATCCCGTTCAGCCGGCAGATCTCCGCGTAGAGGTCCACGCTGGGGCGGCGGATTCGTTTCTGCGTCTCCAGGTCCAGGCCCCAAAGGCCAAAGCGCTGGGTCCAGCCCCGCTCCCACTCGAAATTATCCACCAGCGACCAGTGGAAATAACCCAGCACCGGGGCGTTGTCATTGATCGCCCGCCAAAGGGCCTGCAGGTGTTCGAGGATGTACCTCGGCCGCATCTCATCGGTCGAATCTTCCACGCCGTTCTCGGTGATATAGATCGGCTTGCCGAACTGCCTTCCCCAGCGGACGCAGGCTTCCATCCCGGCCGGCTGGCTGGCGATGAAGCCGTTTTCGCTCAGCAGGGCATCCTTCGGAAAGCTCATGGTCGTAAACATTCGGCTTTTTGCCAGAAGGTTGAACCGGATCAGATCGCTGGAGTAATAGTTCAGGCCGATAAAATCCTGGGTGCCAATGGCCTCGGGGATCCTGTCCTTTTTGACCACAGCATTGAAGACCCCGTCCTTCAGCGTGCGCGGGAAAAGGTTGTTGAAAATCGTATGGAACAAACCCGCCATCCAGCGGTCCATCGGCAGCCAGCCGGCCGGGCGGAAATGGCGGTAGTGATAGGCCAGGCCGACCTGCGCTTCCGGCTGGATCTCATGGATCACGGCGTACGCCTTGGCGTGCGCCCGCACCATGTGATTCATCACCTGGTAGGCCGCCTTCAGATCTTTTTTCCCGGGCGGGAACAGCCCTTCCACATAAGCGCTCAGCGCGAATACATCCGGCTCGTTGATTGTCACCCAGAGCTTGCAGTAAGGGCTGAGGGCCTCCACCGCTTTTTCCACAAAGGCCGCAAACAGGTCGATGATGTCCGGGTTCTCCCAGCCGCCCAGCTCCGCCACCCAGAGCGGCTCGCTGAAATGGTGCAGGGTCACCATCGGCACGATATTGCGGGAGTGCAGGCCGATCAGCATTTCCCGGTAATAGTCCAGGGCGGTCTCTTCCCAGCGGTCAGGCGTTGGCTGGATCCGGCTCCAGGCGATCGAGAGCCGGTGGGCATTCTGAAAAGTGGCCTGCGCCCGGTCAAAATCCTCCCGCCAGCGGCCGCCCCACCAGTCACAGGCCAGGCCGGAGGTCTGCCCGTTGATGATGCGGCCTTCCTCCTGTTCCCAGGCGGTCCAGGTGTTATTCGGGTTGCGTCCCTCCACCTGGTGGGCAGCGGTCGCCGTCCCCCAGAGGAAGCCTTCGGGAAAATAATAGGTGCCTTCTGGCATAAAACATCCGCTCCTGATGGTGGTTCGTTCAATCTCAACGCTATAAATGATAACGTATTTTTAGGAAGTCGGTAAAAGGGTCTAGCCCTTAACGCAGGAAGGTGCCCTTTCTGGAGCATCTCCCTGGCAATCATTCGGTCAGCAGCCGCTCTCCATCCACCGCCCGAACCCGGCTTTTCCCCGTCTGCGGCCAATATTCCGCCCCGGCAATGAAGCAAGCCGGCAGCCGCTGCCTGTCCCAGGGGTGGCTGATCCTGTTCGTGCCGGAGAAGCGGGCAAAACGGCCCACCGGCGGTTGCCAGGGGGGCAGCAGCACGCCTTCCCGGGTAAAAAAGCGGCTGGAGCTGGCCAGATAGAGATCGGGCTGGCTGGGCTGGGGCTGTTCATAAAACCGCAGCTGCCGCTGGGGCGAGACCTCCGCCAAAACCAGGCGCTGGTTTTGGGTGCCCAGTTCCATCAGCCCCCTGATCTCTGCCAGGCAGGTCAGGCCGGCGTTTCGGTAGGGTGAAGTTTCGACCCCGGTCGGTTCAGCGCTGATTCGGGTGAAGAATTGGCCGCCGGCAATGGCGATTGCCAGGCTCTGATCCGCGGTGTCAGAAACGCACACAAAGCGGAAAAGGGTATCCGGCTGGTCGGCGGGTGGAAAGGCATTCCAGGTTCCGGCGGATTGGTTGTAATACCGCCCGGTCCCGCCCGTAAAATTCATGTTTTCATCCAGCCGAAGCATGAAATACTGCCCGGCGTTCAGGCCGTTGGGGTCCAGCGTGAGCCAATACCTGCTCCCGGCCGAGAGAGGGCAGGCGGCGGCAAAGATAAACCTGGCCCAGCTATACGCGCTCTCCGGCAGGTCCACCGGCGAGAAAGGGTCACTAGTCGCCAAAACCGTCCCCGGCTGGCCGCCGTCATCGGTATGGAGCCTGGCGGTGAGTGTTCGCGTTGCGCCGCCGACGTTCCTCAGCATGAAGCTGGCAAACTTCAGGGCGGAATCCGCCTGCGGCTGGAAGGACTGGCCTGCATATTTCGCCGAGGCCTCCCTGCCAAAGCTGAACGCGCCGGGTCCCGGCCCGTAATTGGCATAAAAACCCTCCAACTGGGCATAGGGCTGCCAATCCAGCGTCTTGAACCAGCCCGCACAGAGCAGCCTGGCCCGGTCCGGCCCGGGCTGCGGCCTTTGGCCCAGGCGGGAAACCGGCCAGGCGTGCTGCGCCAGCCAGGTATCCCGCAGGGCGAGGGCATGCGGTTCGTCAATGTTGGCCTGATGGAGCAGCCGGGTCTTGGCCCCGAATTCGGCCTGCGAGCGGCGGTCCACAGCGGCTGTGGTCAGGTTGCGGTCGCCCCGGGTGTTATCCGGCGAGGTGTAATCGTATTGCACACGGACCTCGTTGGCCAGGTCCGCCAGCGAAACCCGCACCTCCACAGCCTCCAGCTCCACCACAACCTCTTCGATATACCCCCACCAGACCGGCTCAGCCCGCCCGTCCCGGACGGTCACGCCGCAGCGCAGCAGATTGATCAGGTCCAGCAGTTGTTCCGGCCGCCCCGCCGCCGCCAGTTCCGCCCTTGCCGGCCCGCCAAAGGCCGTCCAGGAGAGGTACTCCGGCTCGATCGGGGTGCGGTTGCGGACCGTCTGGGAAAAATCCCGCCGGAGGATCTCCGTCGTGAATTGGCCGGGCAAAAAATTGGATGTCATCGGTTCCACCTTTTTAAAGCATCCGCTTCCGGGGGCGATAATAGAGCCGCAGGTTCGCCGTCCGGTCCGGGTCCATCGCATCATCCTGGTCCGTCAGGGCGATCACCAGGCGGTGATAATGCCCCGGGAAGAGCGTCAGCGGCTCTCCCTGGCGGATATAGGCCACAATTTCCGAACCCCCCGCCGTGAACCGGGCCGCTTGCAGACCGAGAAAGTTCTCGTCCAGCAGGCGGGCCTGCGGATTGAGGTCATAAAATGCGAGAAAATTGGCCCCCGGCGCCAAAGGCAGGAGGGTCAGGCAGTCAAAATCAAGGGTATAAGCCGCCGCGGTCTCATGCAGGCCATAGAGCACCAGGTTCACATGGTGGGGGATGACCTCATTCAAAAGCTGGTTCGGCGGGATTTGGATCGGCGGAAAGAGGACATAGCCGAAATCCGGGTCCACATAGGCGCCCTCGCCCTCCCAAAGCACGTTGGTCCCCACCTGAACCTTGATCTGCAGGTCCAAATCCGCATAAGCCGGGAGGTTGAAAAAGCGCAGCATCGGCCGGTACCACAGCCCAGCCAATTTCTCCACCGCATCGCTGGTGAGATACCAGTAGCCCAAAGGCTGCCAATCCGTCTCGGACCAGGACACCCGGGTGAAGCCGCCGTTAATGGCTTCGGTCGTGGTCAGCAGGGAGCCGCCATAAAAATCCACGCCGTAATAAAAGAACAGCGATTCCGGGGGACTCTCGGGATGGTGATAGATCCCGGTCAGCACATCATGCAGCAAACCGCTCTCCATCGTATTGACCAGTTCCAGTCGCAGCGGCGCGGGCAGGTCGGTGGCGAAATCCTCCGGTCGGATCAGCACGCTGTTGCCATGCCCACTGTGGAAATCGGTGTGATTGACCAGGTCCACCCCGCCCAGCACGTTAGTCACGCTATGGCCCGTCAACGGCAGCTCCACCGGCTCCCCGTCGTAGTGGTTCGGGCGGGTGAAATGGAGCGTCAGTCGCAGCGACCCGGTCAGGCGGGTCTCGGGGGACTCGGGACCCGCCGCCAGTTCCAAAGTTCTGAGCAGGCTGAAATAATAAGGCCCGCCCGGCGTCAGCTGGAAGCGCAGGCAGTGCGGCGCGGGAAAACCGGTCTGCTGGTATAGCAAATTCTGCTGGCGGATATTCTCAAGCGCGCCGATCCCCGCGGCCAGCAGATCCGGCTCACCTTCCAGGCTCAAATGAATTTCCTCGGCCGCTTCCTCCCCCACGGAAAAGACCGGTTGGTAATCCGCCCGCTTGAAAGGCGCGGCGATCCCCTCCCCATGCAGGACCAGCCAATCCCCTCCCGCCGCATAAGGTCCAATCGCAATTTGGTTCATCCCTCCTCCTCCTCCCAGTCCCAGGGGGCATAGGGCGCGGTCTCAGCTGTCTGGTGGGACTGCACTCTGACCAGCTCCAGGAGCTTCTCGAACCGCGCCATTTGGACGCCCGCCCAATCCGCCCTGCGGTCCGGCAGGTCTCCCCCGGCGCGGGCATCTTCAAAGCGTCCGCTGACCCGCAACGCCAGCGCGTGGGCCACCGCCCCGGCCACCAGCACCTGCCGGTGGCTTTCATCCAGCGTGGTCTCCAGCGCGCCATCCAGCCCTTCCAGAGCGAACGCTCCGCCCAGCGCCCGCCCCAGCGCCTCCAATGCCGCCCGAATGGCGGCATCCAGCAGCGTCTCCGTCCAGATCAATTGGGACGGGTCGTTCAGGTGCAGGCTCACCTCAGTCCTGATCTCGGTCAAATTCATGCTTCCTCCTCCCTGCGCAGTTGTCCGGCGGCCTTGCGGACCTCGGCGGCGGAATAAACCAATTTCCGCCCGGCCGGCCCGATCACCACCAGGCTGCCATCCTCCCGCTGGCGCCAATCCAGGGGTTTGCCGCCCGCCAAACGGGCAGCCACCTTATATCAATTGCGATAGATTTCCTGCGTGCCATCACGCCTCCTTTTCTGAGGGCCGGTTCACCCAGAGGATGAGAGAACCGGCCCGCCTGCTTTTGGGACTATCCCGCCCGGCTCAGCCCGTCTTCAATCCCCGTGCCGAGGATATAGGCCACCAGCACATAGACCACCGAAGTGAGCTGTTCCTCCGCCAAGGGGAAGTCCGGCCGCCAGGCCTTGATCACCACCAAAACCAGGCCGATCAACGCTGCCCAAAATTTGCGGCTGCCAAGCAATTGTTTGAACTTTTCCATCTGAACCCTCCTTGATCCATCGTGTCTTTTGAGGATCTGCCCTCCCCGCTGGCAGGGCAGATCCCTTCAAAGGAGAAAAAAAAGAAGCGCGCCCGGTCACCGGGTCAGGCGGCGACGTTGTTCTTGTGCAGCGGCCTGAAATCATTCACCCAGACGGCCAGGTAATGCCGCACCTTCAGGCGGTGCTCGTCATTCATGAAAACCGCCGGCGAAAGCTCATCCCCCGCCACATAGATCTCGGGCAGGATGCCAAACCGCTCGCCAACAAAGACCGCCGGGGCGATCACGGGGTCGCAGGCCGCGGCCCAGTTATCCGGGTCGATCCATTCAGGCACCACCAGCGGCACCCCGGTGCCTTTGAGGACGTTGTCATAGACATGGTCCTGCTCCCGCACGAATTCACCTTGCAGGATCTGGTGCGCCGTTTTCTGGTTCCCGCGGGCCACCAGCAGGTACTTTGGGTTGACCGCCATCTTCGGCCCGGTGCCATAGAAGCCCGGCTCATTCTTCACCAGCATCGGCTGGTCGTATACGGCCGCGCAGACCGCATCCCATTCATCCGCGGTCAGTCCGCCGGTGCGGAGGTTGGCGTGGCCCCCGGCGGTGGTCACGGCGGTCGCATTGAACAGGGCGCCGGTGTCCGCCATGGTCGGCCCAACCCCGGCATTATCCGTGAAAATCTGGCTCACCAGCTTGGAAATCTTGCGCAGCCCGGCCGATGCCAGTTCCCGGGCATAGGCCTTCAGCTTGCGGGTCTCGTCCCGGTCGATCAGCTCCAGGGTAAGCGGGATATACCCGCCATATTTGACAAAGCTGGCCGTCTCGGGCGAATCCCCCACCGACAATTTGGTATAGGTGCCCCCTTCGCTCAAGATCGGCAGGTCGCCCACCGTCCCGATCAGCGTGCCGGTGATGTCATTGAGCGTGTTAAAGTGTTCGGTGGTGGCGATCTGCTGCCACCAGTTGTAGCCCGCCCGGCCCAGGGCTTCCCAGGTGTTGACCACCAGTTTGTTCAAGGCGTTCTTCACCAGGCCGGTGAAATCATAGGTGGTCGCCAGTTGCGCGCGGTTGGGGTAATAGCCCCCATGCAGGTCCACATCGCCGGTCAGGGAAAGATAAAGTTCCCGGATGCCCGAAAGCCGGGCAACGGTGATGTTCTGCTGGTTGGCTGCCCGCGGCACCCCGAAAAGGTCATCCACGGCCATTTGCAGCCGTTCCTCCGAAGTGACCATCCCGCTGATCCGGCCGGGTCCGGCGACCGCCGCTGGGCCGGTCAGTTCCGTCACCATCTGGCGGGCATCCTCGATAGCCTGATTTAAGACCTCGCTTTCAAAGATCTGCCCGTCAAACTGCTTGCGCACCTGGTCCGCGACCGGCTTGGGCAGCCTGGCCGCCGTCAGCGCCGAATCCAGCAGATAGCCGCACATCTGGGCCCGCGCGGCCTGGATGTCCGACTGGGCCGTCCCGCTTTGTTGCCCGCTGGCCTGCCCGGCCAAAGGGTCCTTCACTTGCTCGTTCATTTGAGTGCCTCCATTTTGTTGATAATTGTCCAATTGATTCAGCTGGCGCAGGAATGCGCCGCCCCGCGCCGGGTCATAGACCAGGTCCACGGAGAAAACTTTGAGGATCTTCTCCACCCGGCGGTTCCGCCCCGCAAAAAGCACATCGGCTGAAAACCCGACCCTGCCACCCCCGGCCTCCTCGCCGCCGGTCAGGATTTCCTCCCCCAGGGCGGCCAGCACCGGCCCGCCGGGGCCAAAGGCCCGTAAGGTCGCGCGGACACCCTGCACGGCCTCATCCCAAACCGCGCCCTGCAGCACCCCGCCAATATCCCGCACCGACCGGGCCTGCCGGTTGTGGTCAATGAAGCAGGTTGCGCCCTCCCAAAGCGGCAGACTGGCCTGCAGCACCGCCGCCGGAAAGACCCAGCCATTGCCCTCCCCGGCCGTGATCGCCAGCACTTCAAAGACCCCGGGCGAGATCGGTTTGGCGCTGGCGGCCAGCGTCAGGCGGATTTCCTCCTTTCCCTTCCCCCGCTCACTCATTGTCACGCTCCTTTCCGGGGGCCTCCAGCAAACCGGCCCGCGCCAGGAGCGCATCCAGGTCCGCCTCCTCCCCCACAAATCGGTAAACCACCCGCAGGTATTCCCGGGCGTCAATCAACCCGGCCTGGTAAAGATTTTCAAACAGCCCGCCGATCAGCTCGCCGGACTGGGCCAGAGCGACGTTGTCCCGGGCGGAGATATCCGCGCCGTGCACGGCGACCGCCGCTTTTGGGTCCACCCGCCCATCCACCAAAGCCCGGCGCTGCAGCACCACCGTCAAAAGGTCCCTGAGCAGCCAGAGGAAGAAACGCTGCCGCTGTTCAAACTTGCGGTGGGTCGGCCCGCCGG
>WOYI010295738.1_pt1 | contig 25526 bp, 26 predicted proteins | sample 6423411 | NCBI WGS metagenome assembly WOYI01 (sample SAMN13441803, study PRJNA592873) | oil field metagenome | biome: oil field; feature: oil-well bore; material: oil-contaminated soil; isolation source: oil-contaminated soil from oil-well borehole | place: Germany: Wietze | collected 2016-10-18 ... | reverse complement strand
AAGAAGCAGGCCTTCCATATCCGGCAGGACGGTGTCCAGAATTGCAAAATCAAACTCTGCTGCTGATGTTCCTCTGGCCATGAGCTCTTTGGCCTCTTCAGCTCTAGCTAGAGCTACTGCCTCCATTCCCCAGGAGCCGGCCATCCTGACGAGCATATCTCTGACCGACTTATGGCCTTCCACTATCAGCACCCTCTTGCCAGTGAGGATAGAATCTCCAGGCTCTGAGCGGCTATCATCATGATGTAATTGGCAGCGAATGGTGAAATGGAAGGTGCTTCCCGCTCCCTTCTCGCTCTCTACCCAGATCCTTCCCTCCATCATCTCCACCAGCCGGCGGCTAATGGCCAGGCCCAGACCTGTGCCGCCGTAATGCCTTGTGGTTGAGGAATCAACCTGGGTGAAGAATTGAAAGAGACGGCTTAGATTCTCCTGAGAGATGCCGATTCCAGTATCCATAATTCTAAAATGCAGCTCGATTCTTCCATCATCCAGAGGGGTTGTACTCAGGGATAGGACGATCTCTCCCTTCTCAGTGAACTTGGTGGCATTTCCCAGAAGATTAACCAGGATCTGACGCAGACGGATCTGGTCTCCCACTATAAACCTGGGCACATCATCGTCCTGGAAATACGCAATCTCAAGGCCTTTTTCCGCTGCTTTCGCCGCCACCATATCCATCGACTCCTCTATGCAGCCCAAGAGATCAAATGGTAAGATCTCCAACTCCATCTTCTCTCCTTCGATCTTGGAGTAATCCAGGATATTGTTGATAATGGCGAGAAGGGAGTTTCCGCCGGTTCGAATGGTCTCCAGGTAGTCGCGCTGTTCAGGCTTCAAATCGGTCTCCAGGAGCAGGCCGGTCATGCCAACGACGGCATTCATTGGCGTTCTGATCTCATGGCTCATATTGGCCAGGAAATTGGATTTCGACCTTGTGGCTAATTCGGCTCTCTCTTTGGAGTTCTTGAGGTCCTCCTCCACCATCTTCTGGTCAGTGATATCGCGAATGGACTCGATTGCTCCATAGATATTTCCCTCTGAATCGTACAGAACCGCTGCACTACTCTGCAGATAGGTCAACTTTCCATTGAGGTTTGAGATGAAGCTAACGCCAGCCAGGCTGCCCTCCTCATGCCGCTTGAGCTCTTCATAGCAGCCCTCTACATCATGATCCTGATTTGTGACCAGGTCAATCAGAATTGGCCTTCGCTTTTTATAAAAGGGCAGAGAGTACTCATATTCGCCTTTTCCCAAAATATCCTCTGCCTTGACCTGGGTCATCATCTCTATGGCCCGGTTCCAGGCAATTACCACTCCTTCTTTATTGATGACGAAGGTAGCATCCGGAAGGAAATTTATGATATCCGCCATCCTGCGCTCTGAGTCCCTCATGCCTGCTTCTGCTTGAATTCTCTCCTGCACCTCACACTGCAGATCTCTATTAGCATCCTCCAGCTGCTTGGTTCGCTGGGCCACCCTTTCTTCAAGCTCTTCGTTGAGGCGGATGACCTCTGCCCTGGCCAGCTCTTTCTCCTGAATATCCTTCTGAGCTTTTTTATAAAGGCTGACATTTTCGTTCAGGATAAGTATCTGTCGCAGTATGACCAGGCCAATTATCATCCCCACTGCCCAGGATAAGCTGGCGAAGGAAATGCCAATCGGATTTTCATGGCTCCAGACCAGCAGAGCAAATGCTCCCGCTGCGAATAAATAGGGAAGGTAGAGTGGCCAGGTCAGCCCTCCTGAGCGGAATTCCCCGAATTCAGGTATCTTGAAGGAATTCTTCTTTGATACGACATCCGCCTGAGACATGCCCGCAAGGCCTACCAGCGCATAGGATAATGGCCAGCCCAGATCGAGAAGACCTCCTGCTGCATAGGCATCAGACCATGACAATTGCAGGAATATGGAATCGGTTATTATCAGACAGATCATTCCGGCAGCAAGAAGGAGCAATGAGGTCTGTTCATTGCCGCGGATCTTCCTGAAGAGAAGCTCCAGGACTGAGAAGAGCAAAATCAGATCCCCAAAAGGATAAATGATATAGATTATCAATGTGAGAATATCGTAGTTTGCTGATTCCTGAATGACTGGACTGATTATGTAGTTCCAGAATATGATTATCCCGGCAAACATTACTATTCCGAAATCCAGGGCCATCTTGAGGCGCTCTCTGGAGGAGAATTGCAGTGAGGGGAGGGCTATGATCCCCAATAGGAATAAAGGATAGTATGCCAGATAGAAGACGTTTGAGATGGAAAAAAATGGGTCAACCTTGAGAATGGCCTCTTCATAGGCCCAAATAACATCCCCCATGGTGAAGCTAAATGTGGCCAGAGAGAGGATTAGCCAGGTCAGATATCCTTTTTTTCTCTGCTGATAAGAAAAAGCCGCCGCATAAAGGAGGGCTAATGCGGCCATGCCGTTTATTGGGATGAGCGCCAGGTCTGTGAAAGCGGTTGTCGCCTCTGGATCATCCCTCAGGATGAACATCACCAGGGCATAACAAATGACAATTGAGCTTGCTATGGCCAATGAATAGCGAAATGGAAAGACCCATCTGGCTGCGCGCAGCTCGGATGAATCTGGCGGCTCGCCTGCAAAGCTCTCAGAATTGTCAGTAGCTACAATTGCTGTCTCGGCTGCGTTATGCATCTTCATCATCCATAGAACGGTGATTTCATCACTATGGAGCGGTCGATATCATCATCCAAAGGCGCAGTTCGCTCGTCTGCAAACCTGGCAGGAGGATAGTTGGCGAATCCGGGTTTAGATTAAATTCAAGATGATTTATCAGATATCAACCTCGATCATCAACACGATTTTGACCAACATCCCAACTCCACTCAGATCCTTATTTGTGGTTTCTAATATAACAATATATCCGTTCATTCTCCTCGATTTAGCAAGATAAATGCGGAAGTCAGTTTAAAAAAGCTCATTTATGGTCTCTTCTAGCAAGAACAGCTTCAGCCAGGCCAGATAGTCTAGATAGAGCAAATCGAAAGGCAATTTCTGGCGGAAAAAGTAGATATCATACATCCTCCTAGCATTTGAGCAATGCCGAATTTCAATGTCTTGTTGGAGGGTGCCTGGCTGGTCAGAGATGTCAAGACCGAGGATGATGCCATCGGTGTGGCCATCTCTGAGGCAGGAAAGAGATTGAACCAGAGAAAGATGGACTTTGTTGAGGTAGAGGTGGGCCAATGGGATTGCCCGGAGTGCAATGAGCCCTTAGATGGCGTCTTTCTCGTCTCCAACACAGCTCTGGTGGCCCTTTTATTTGAGATCAAGATCTTCAATGCAGAGAGCGAGGAGCATGCAGGAAGGATAGCAAAATCAACGGTTGGAAAGGCCCTGGGCACCATTCCTCTGCGGGTGATCGAGGCAGAACAGATCAACTAGATTCCCCAATCCATCCAAAAGGCGGGATCAGCTTCTCTTAGAACCTGGGTCTCCCAGGCCTAGAGATCTTGCCAGCTCCCTCAGATCCCTCTTGCCTCCCCTTCGCGGCCTTGTCCTCTTGGCAGATGAGGGCTCATCCCTCTTACTGCTGCCCTCCTGCACTCCCCCTCTCTGGGAAGCGTTCTTCGAATCGCCTGCAGGGAGGATTTTAGAATTGCTTTCCAGAGTGCCTCCGGAATCATTCTCCATCTTCCATTTCGCGATCTTCTCCCGGATCAATTCCCCTCCTTCTCTGGCATCCACCAAAATCAACTCCTCCCTCACCCAGCCTGGAAGGAACTGATTGACTCCCCCGAGATCGTCATCTCCAAACCTGCGGTCGCAGAACAGCAGTACGCCCCTTTCCGATTCCGCCCGGATAACCCTTCCAGCAGCCTGCAGCCCCCGGTTTATCGCAGGCAGGGTGTAGGCGATGAGCATACCCTTGATCTTGCCATATTTCATGGTGTAGTAGCTGTTGATCTCCTTTTGGATCTCGTCGTATGCCGACAAAGGCAGCCCTACCACTGCCACTCCTTTCAGGGCCTCGCCTTTATAGTCGATCCCCTCAGCCAGCTTTCCCCCGCACACTCCAGTCAGAACCGCACCGCCTTGGGCTCCCAAAGAGAAGAACAGATCCAGAAGCTCAGGGACCTGGTCTGCGCTGCGGGGCTCAACACAGAGCTTCTTTCCAACCTTTCTTGAGGATGAGAGACAGACGTCCCGGTAATTGTTCATCATGGGATAAGAGGTGAAAAACACCGCCACATTTCCCGGGACGCACTCGATCAGTGATCTTATGTGCCCCGATATCTCCTCCCTATTGTCCATATCCTCCCTCTGCTCCAGCTGGGTCGTGGCCTTCTTAGCCACCAGAAGGAGGCGGTTTTCCTTGGGGAAGGGGTTGGGCAGGCAGAGCTTCTCTGCTCTGCCCTCCTCTCCCAGGCAGTAGAGCTCATAAGCCTCCAGGGGGGAGAAGGTGCCGGAGAGCATGATAGTGGCATTGACGTTGTCTGTAATCCGCCGGATGTTGGCAGCCGGATCGATGTTATTGACCTCCAGCCGGACGAGCTTCCTTTTTCCCGTAGCGGTGACCACGATCTTCCTCTGAAGGGCGACATCGGTCTCCGCCGTCTCCATGTCTCTGAGAAATAGCAGCACCAGGGCGAGGCTGGGCTGAATATCCCCCTGCAGGTTCTCCCTATCTCCTTCCGCCAGGTTCAGATCGGCGACTGCCACTGCAACATCTGAGAAATATGATAACGCGTCTTCGATGTCATCGATTCCATCATAGAGGAAGGCGCGAAATAGATCGGCATCCATCAGGGCCTCGCCCTCGGGCATTCTATCCAGTCGGCTCTGAAGGAACCTCCGGAGCCTGGGAAGGAGCTGTCGTATGATCCTGATTCCCTCTCTCCTCCAGGAGGCTTCCTCCCTCGTCTCCTCCAGCCTTGCCTGCCCCAAGGTGCCCTCGAACTTCTCCACCTCGGTCTCGGCAAGATCTATCATCCTTTGGGTGAGGTGGCGTGAGTTCATCGCTCTTACCGCATCTCCCAGGTTATGGGCCTCATCTATGATCAGGGTGACCTTCTCCGAGTCCATCTCCAGCCACTGGAAGATGATGTCCTGGAATTCAGGACTGAAGAGGTGAGAGTAGTTCATGATCACTATATCGCTGTTCTTGGCGTAAAGGCTCATGATCTCATAGGGGCAGATGCCCTGGCAGGAGTCCATAAGCCCCGAGGGTGCAGTGACCCTCTTTTTCAGGCCCTCTACTACATCCAGGGCCCTGGCGGAGCGGCGGAAATGGACGGTTCCATTTATCTCAAAGCCCTCTCTGCTTCGCAGGTAGTACGGGCAGAACGTCCTGTAACCCGGCTCCTCCTCGGGAATGCTATCTGCATAAGGATCGTAGATGGCTGCATTGCCCTTGCCGATCTTCGAGGAGACATAGTTTTTCGTCCACTCTCTAAGCCTCAAGCAGCCGGCATAGACGCTCTCTGCTCGGAACTCGCCCTCCAGAGGGCAGATCCTCTGCTTTCCCACCATATAGGCGATCTCCGGCTTGTGGCGGGTCTTGGACCAAATTCGATTGATCTCATCGATGTAGATATCGATCTGAGAGACGGTTCTCACTGCTACCACGATCTTTCCCGGAGCGGCGGCCAGAGCGGCGCTGATGCAGCTCGTCTTTCCAGTGCCGGTGGGAGCATCTATCATCAGAATGCCCTGCTTTCCTCTGCTCACCACATCATAGACTGCGTCCAGCATCCTGTCCTGGTGAGGCCGGAGAGACTCATAGGGGAAATAATCCAGGTACACAGAGGCATGATTCCACTGGGAACAGATAAATGCTATCCATAGAACGGAAGAAATAGGGGAGAAACCATTGCAAAAGACTCTCTTGTATAGAAAAGTTGAAATTGTATTGATGACATCCTTACTCTGTAGCATTGATGGTGAGGGTAATGAAAGCGGAAATTGCAGTCTTGATCATGATAATATTGACAATTGTCTTTCCTGTATTGTCTTCTCCTTCCCAGAACGAAGATGGCCAAGACGGCCTTGCTGGATATGAGACCTCCAGATTGTCGATCATGAGTACAGACACGAAGAGGCTGGAGGAGAGGATGGCCGGAGCCCTAGTTGATATGATGTCCAAGAGCCAATCGGCCGGTGTGGGAAAGGGTGGCAATGGCGATTCTATCAGCTCTGGTTTGAAGGGATCAAATCCACTCAATCCGGAATTGCCTGGCACGAATCATTCTGTAGCTGGCACATCAGTCCTCAACTCTTCAATTGCTAACATATCAGCACTAAACTTCTCAACCACTAATGCATCAATCAACTCATCAGCTATCAATGGATCTGCCACTGAAGCATTCGCTGGCAATCAATCTGTGCTAAACTCATCAATCCCGGCCCATGGTGGTTCAACTGGAAATCAAGGCATAGGTTCCAGCAGCAATGCTAAGTTCGATGGCTACTATGGAATCAAGTCCTCCCAGCATCAGATGGGCAAGAACAACATCGACTCCAGCACCTTCCTTAGCGGGAGCTTCTCTATGGAAAAGGCAGTAAAATTCCAGGATATAGGAATCTAGAGGCGGTCAAGATACCATGAAAAAGACCAATATCCGCCTGGGGACTGCATCTCGTCGCTTTCAGTCAATTCTACTGGTGTTGCCACTCCTGGCATCGCTTCTCTTCGTCTTCCTCATCTCTTTTTATCATATCTCTCCCGCCGCAGCCTCTCTTTATAGTGGGGAACTGACAGAGGAATGGAACAGGACCTACGGAGGAAGGTATGGCGATGGTGCCTGGTCAGTCCAGGAGACCAATGATGGCGGTTACATCCTCGTGGGCCATACGGCAACCAGGGGGGAGGGAAGCGACCTGTGGTTAGTAAGAGTCGATCCAGAGGGGAATCCCTTATGGAGCAGGATTATGGGTGGATCGGGCGAGGACGTAGGCTATTTTGTCCGGGAGACCACAGATAGCGGCTATATCATCGCCGGAAGCACCAACTCCTTTGGCTTGGGCGAGGAGCGGCTGTGGCTCATCAGGATGGACGGGAATGGAAGCCTGCTCTGGGATAAGACCTTTGGCGGTTTTGTGCACTCTTCAGGCGATGGTGGCTGGTCAGTGGATGAAACCGATGATGGGGGATATATCGCAACCGGCTATACCCAATCAAAGAGCATTGGTAGAAAGGACCTCTGGCTCATCCGTACCGACAGCAACGGGAATCTGCTATGGGATAGAAGCTATGGAGGGGCAGATGAGGATGTGGGATTGTCTGTACTGCAAAGCCAGGATGGCGGCTTTATTGTGGCCGGCAGGACGGCATCCCTGGGGAAAAGGGGGGACGATATCTGGCTCTTGAAGACCGATGACCAGGGCGTCATGAGCTGGAATTCAAGCTATGGGGGAGATAAGGATGATGTCGCCTTCCAGGTGGCGGAGCTGGCCAATGGTTACGCCCTGGTAGGCAGGTCGGAGTCAGGCCTGGAGGAGGAGAAGATCATTCTTATCCGGCTGGATCAGCAAGGCCGGAAGATCTGGGAGAGATCGTACCTGGGAAGCTCGGGAACATCCCTGCAGCAGACGATGGATGGCGGCTTTGTCATCGGTGGAAGGATCGATAATGCTGATTCGGGAAGGGATGCCCTGATCATAAAGACCAACTCTGTCGGACTGGAGGAGTGGAGAAGGGTTCTCGGTGGTAAAAGGGATGATCTCGGAAGCTATGCCATTCAGAATCGGCAGGGAGACTACATCCTGGCGGGAATAACCTCATCCTTTGGATCTGGAGCAGAAGATGTCTGGCTGGTTAAATTGGCCTTGGGGCAGGAGGAGGACAGTTCTGCCAAGATGGCTAACCTGACTCAATCGCTGCGATCCAGGGCCAGGCCATCGCGCTCTTTTTAGGAGGTAATATCCAAAAATCTTTTAAATATCAGGGGCAGATAGAGGGCAGATGTACCAAGTTGTCAGGATCTCCGATATAGGTCTGTATCTTCGCTGCCCCCGGCTTGTCTATTTTGATTCCCTTGGAAAGCTGCCCAGATTTGGCAGTGCCAAGCAGATCCTGATGCACAGCCTCGCTCTCTCATTGCTGCAGAAGGATGATCTGGAAGGCCAGCTTAAGGAAGCCCTCCTGAGGCTGAAGGTGGAGCTGCCTTTAGTCTATGATCTTAAGGATGATGAACTTCAGGCCGCTTTGAATGAGGCGGATGAGGAGATTGGATCGATGGCTAGAGGCCTTATTGGCTGGATGGATCAGCTCATCCCCTTTGAGGCAGAGGTGGAGCTCTATTCGGAGAAGCTGGGTCTCTCCGGCAGGCTGGACAGGCTGGCTCCAGGAGATACCCCCTCGATCATCCGCACCGGCCGGCCGCCAGAGAACGGAATCTGGAAGAGGGATCGTCTCATGCTGGCCGGCTATTCACTCCTTTTAGGAGAGAAGGAGAATATAAAGGTGGATTGGGGACAGGTGGAGTATCCAAGCCTGGGCATGGTGCGAAGGGTGCCCGTCCGCAGCACAGACAAAGCCCGGGTGCTGCGCATTCGTGATAGAGTTCGCCTGATCAAAGATGGCCAGCTTCCCGACCGGCCGGAAGGCTCCCCCTGCCAGTCATGCCATGCACAGACGATGTGCGAGATGAGGCACTCTTTGGCCTCAAAGTTCTTCTAATTGCCACCCATCCCATAGCTTTTAAAGGAGGAGCCCTATTGCTCTTGGGAAAGTGGCGCATCACACTTCTATTTGATGGCTGGAAGGCTCATTTGGCTGTCCTGCCCACCAAGAGGAAATACAAAATGGCAACCATCGAGGAGCAGATCAAGGCGCTGGAAGAGGAGATCTTCAACACTCAGAAGAACAAGGCCACCGAGCATCATCTGGGCAAGATTAAGGCCAAAATAGCGAAGCTGAGGGCCCAGCAGGAGCTTCAGAAGATCAAGGGCGGCGGAGGGGGCAGAAGATACTACATCAAAAAATCAGGAGATGCCACGGTAGCCCTGGTGGGGTTCCCGTCCGTAGGCAAGTCCAGCCTGCTCAATTATCTGACCGGATCCAAGTCCGAGGTGGCAGCCTATCAGTTCACCACCCTCGAGGTCATTCCTGGGGTGATGAAGCACAAAGGCGCCGAGATCCAGATCCTGGATATGCCAGGGATCATCAAAGGAGCGGCGCGGGGAAAGGGCCGGGGCAGAGAGGTGATTACTGCCGCCCGGGCCGCGGATATGATCCTCTTATTGGGGGACGTATTCAATTACAATCTGAAGATCCTGGAGCGGGAGCTCTATGAGGCCGGCATAAGGCTGGACAAGCAGCCGCCAAACATCCACATCACCCAGGAGAAGAAGGGGGGCATCATAGTGCGCAGCACTGTTCCCCTGACCCGGATGACGGAGTTCGAGATCGCAGAGATCATCCGCGCCTACGGCATTGTGAACGCCAATGTAACCGTTCGGGAGGATATAGACACTGACACCCTGGTCGACTTCCTGGCCGGGAACAGGGTCTATATTCCCTCTCTGGTGGCTATAAACAAGTTCGACCTGCGCTACGGTGGGATCGAGGACAAGATCGAGGAAGACCTGGGTAGGGACTATATGCCCATATCCTGCGCCACCACTGAAGGCCTCGAGGAGCTAAAAGACCGTATATATGAGACGCTGGGATTCATTCGCATCTATCTCAAGCCCAAGGGAGGCAAAGCAGATCTTGAGGAGCCTCTGGTGCTCCTGGATGGAAGCACAGTGAAATCGGTATGCGAGCATCTTCATAGGGACTTCGTAAACCTATTTCGATATGCACTGGTCTGGGGAAAGAGCGCCAAGTTCCCTGGCCAGTCCATAGGGCTGGATCATGAGCTCCAGGATTGCGATGTGCTCTCGATAATCACCAAGAGGAGATGATCGGCAGGAGATGGCCGGGCATTTTGGCAGCGGAAAGGCGGCTGCTATCATATTTTTTTACCAACAAGTATATATGCTCAGCCATCCTGCATGTATTGCTGCATTTCGTCTATCAAAGTAATTTGTTGAGATGTTTTCTGTAGCAGTCTCGATTCTTTTGAGTCGATTCAAAAGGTAAGTGAATTAAATGTTTGAGCGAAAATATGAAAATAGTGGTAGCAGCAGAGGCGGCTACAATAGTGGTCCGAGAGAAATGACTGACGTAACCTGCTCAGAATGCGGCAAGCAGACCCAGGTTCCATTTAAGCCGGATGGATCCAGACCGGTCTACTGCAGCGAGTGCTATCAGAAGCACAGACCTGCCAAAACATCCAGAAGATATTAAGCTAATTTAGCATCACATAATAGTCGATCCGTTTTGATTTGAAGGCAGGTGCTTTCGGGCAAATAGACGAGCGGCAAAAGGATACTCATGCCGCTCAATGGCCTTCAATCGACAGGTTCGGCTCTTTCGATGCGGAATTGTAAGAAATGGGGTGCGTTTAAAATGAAACCATCTGAATCAGCGGATTTGGTTAAATTTGAGGGCATAATCTCAGAGCTCAAGAGAAGAGGAGTAGTAGTACTGACGCACCGCCCGACTCGATGGGGCTATGTGGTGGATGCAGTCGTCCCTTCGGCAAAGATCGTCATTCTGAAGGTGCCAGATATCACAAAACAGATTAATGTGGCCATGAGCCAGTTCAGGGATCTGATTAACCGTCTGGAAGACGATGGATATCAGGTCGCAGTGATTCCAAGAAACAGAATGAGCCCAGAAGAGATCAGAGCCTTCTGTGACCGGATCGCGACTGAGCCGTCACTTGCTTCTGCTTGAAAGTCCCATCTCAGGCCGGTATGAATCCGTTCTCAATCGCAATCTTCTGGCCTTCTGGACTCAAGACATAATCGGTAAATGCCTTTGCCCCAGGACTTGGTCTGCCCAGGGTGATGAAGTAAAGCTCGCGGGCAAGGGGATAGGTTCCATTTTTTATATTTTCTATCGTCGGCGGAACACCATCCAGGGATATCACCTTGCTGTCTCCTCTCATTATGTAGCTATATCCGACATAGCCTATGGCATTGTCGCTTCCCCGGATAGCCGTCTTAACCTCGGAGCTTTCAGCCGCCTCATAGCTGACTCCGGGAGTCTCATACTCTCGACTTCCCATTATGATCTCATCGAAAGAGTCCCTAGTTCCAGAGCCTGGCCTCCTTCCTATGGCGAAGATCTCCTCGTCTGGCCCCCCAAGCTCTTTCCAGTTGCTGATGCTGCCAGAATAGATCCTCCTCACCTCATCAGCGGACAGGTCGGTGACGCCAAAATCGTAAACCTCTGGGCTGACCATCAGGCATATGGCATCGTATCCCACGGTGATCACATTAAACTTCTCTGTTGGCGTCTCGTATCTCTGTCGCTCCACCAGATGAAGCTCCCGAGAGGTCATGGCGATCGCCGATCTGCCCTCGACCACGTTCACAATCCCTACCCCCGAGCCTCCTGCGGTCACAGTCACATGGTAGTCATCCTGGAGCATATTGAACTCCTCCGCTGAAATCTCTGCCAGGGGCATTACGGTGCTGGACCCAGATATTGCCACATTCTGCTCTCGTGCTTCGACTGATACATAAACGAAGAAAGATACCAGCAACAAGATCAGTAGTATGCTCTTGACCTTCATCACTATCAAAGAAAGGCCTGATATTATGTAAGGTTAATGTTCAGATGAGTGTGATGTCAACCATCGTGACCACTCCCGCCCCTTTACTATAGTCAAGAACCTGATTGTTGGCTAAATATAATTATTCGAGGCCCAGAGATTCGGAGCGTTGAGGCATTGGTGATCTCGTTTTCTCTCAGGGAAAGATTTTCTAGATTGCTGCAGCGCTCAAGTCCAGTGATATCTTTTATGCTTGCTCCTGTCTTGATCCGGTTTTGGATGGGGGACCTGGCGGGACGGGATCGTAATAGTCACTGTGTTGATATGGCTTTCTGCCCGGACGCCGTGGAGGGTGCTGATTCCGCGGAGACACGATTATCAAAAAAATTGAAGGTGCAAGATTAAAGTGCTTTTCTCCGCTCTCTCAGTCTCATACACACATCAAATCCTCTATCATTGAGTTCATACGTGGTTTCCCCGCCAGTCGGGTGTTTTTTGATGTATCCGAAGGCAACAAGTTCACGCAAAGCCTTGTCGGCCTTTCTACCCTGAATCTGTGGCTTGTTCATGAAGGCATGTTTTGGAAGGTGAGCTCCTTTGCTGCCCTTTGTTTTCATGCAAAGACCGACGAGAATTGCTTTTTGGATGGCGTTTAGCCCTTCAGCATCGTCTCCTACTAAATTATCACCTCCTCGACAGGAACCATGGACTATTCTTGTATTTAAGCGCATCTTGTAATATGTTTAATCAACGATTTTCCATTGAAAAATATTCCATATAGATTAGATATTAAAATTAAAAAATCATAATGATTTTAACAATAAATAGATGACCCAAATTAGTTAAGTATTTATAGATTGATTGCACCGTCCCTATATGACGAACCGGGTACAAAGGAGACTGATTGGTGAGCACTTCTATAGCAAGGATGCCCAAGGAAGCAATTGATGCAAGAATTACAGAGGGACTTGATACCGATTATGAGCTTTATAAAGCAATCGATAAGAATCCCGGCCTGAGTGTGTATGGATTGGCTAAAGAGATGCACTGGTCGAGTGGCAGAGTGCACGGATCCATTCGAAGGCTGGAGAAAGAGGGACTGGTACACACAAAGAGATCGTTGCAGGGTGGAAGAAGCGTTCTGAAGGTATTCGGTGCGGATTGGTCCGAATTCTTCACTGAAGAAGAACTGCAGGAATTTCAAAAGCTGAAGTTCTGAAAGGCAGTTGACTGGGCGCCTATCGGGATCTTCTGGAATCGGACCGGCCACTGAGGACTGTTCCTCTGAGGGGGACACTGTTGTCGGTGCTGATTCTGCTGAATATGATCGCATTCTTCAACCTTTCGCATCCCCTGCCCAAAATGCGTTCCCAAGATCTCTCGATGCATCATGATGCGTTTGATGCCTTTGCGGCGAGCAGCATAAACGTGCAGTTGCCCACAGAGCGATGACAGGGAACGGCGTGCCGACATTCCCGCCAGGTTGGCATCGACCAAATCGATCACCGTGCGTTTTCCTCAAATCGGGAAGAATAGGGCCGTTGGGTCATCAGTCCCCGCTTGTGCTGAGGATGACCGGCCGGCCAAATTTCTTGGCCATCTTGGCCAGGCCCACGACATTGTTCTTGAACTCTTCCAGATTCCTATCTCGCAACAGCTGCATCAGGCCGACCTGGTGATAGATCAGCAGCAAGCAAGCGTCCTTCAGATTCAATCCATCAGCAGGACCGCCATTCTCTCAGTATTTGCTCATTTACTCGACCTCTTCTCCAATTGCGGCAACCCCATCAGCCGCGCAACTCATCTGGGATGGAGCTAGCGCTTCTTTTTGCACCGCATGCCAGATGTTCATGGGAATGGGGGCATGATATCATTGAAGCCCGATCATGGCCCCGTACCTGGAATAGACTTCCCTGACCAGCTCGCCCGCCTTGGGATTATTCCAATCATGCATCCATTTTGATTCTCGATTTGTCCCCTGAGGCTACGCTCTTGAACATCGATGCCTGGTAGTCTACCAGAACCAGGACACTATTCGTGTCTGTCAACAGCTCCAGGCTTCCTTCGTCTTTGGCCATTTCTTCTCCTCCTTTGGCTTATACCGACTTGAAAAATACTCAATTTCAATTTGCGGACCCGATCCAGCTTATTCTCTGATATGGCTGCCGTCACAAAACGGTTTGTTCTCCGATCTTCCGCACCTGCAGACGGTAACCCGGTTCCGGATCTCGTACGGTTTGCCATCTGCTGATTGGATGGGGATTCCTCCGCGCACCCAGAGGGGACCATGCTCTCCTTTGGCGGGATACTCGATAACCACAATGGACTTCTCGAATTCGGGCTCTATCGCCTTCCCGCTCTCATTGTCCCTGATCAGCAGCCTTCCTGATGGGCAATTGCATGCTTCCTCGATGGCCGTCTTCCTGGCTTCCGGGTCGTCTGATTGCTTCACTAGGTTCCAGATTCCGCCGGCTCGCATGCAGAATCTGGCATGAACACAGAGATGCTCGTTATCAGCCAGAATCAGAGAAGGGCCGCGGATCACTCCCGCCCCTTTATCAAAAGGCTCTCTATCTCCGGCCTCAGTCCCCTCAAAGTGAATCTTTATATGGGTCCCATCGCAGAAGGGCTTATTATTGGATTGGCGACACCGGCATAATGCATACTTTTCATTCACGGGGTATCTTTTCACTTCCCGCCAGGTCCGGCTGTAGCCATCGTCATCGTTGCAGATCTCCGAGATGGTAAGCGGTACTCTGCCCGTCACAATATATGGGCCATTCTCGCTGACTGTAATCTTGGCGGAGTCGTCCCCTGTTTTTGATTGGCTATTCGTCTGTTCGGTCATAGTCTGAGGGCGTCGGGAAAGTATATAACTTTTACCAATTTAACTTAATGTTCGTCAATAATTAGTTCTGCATTAGAAATATACGTTATGCTGCGAAGCATTTATATCCGTTCGATGCTTATATTTCTTAAAACTTCTAAATTGGAAGTGCTAATATGTTTCCACGCAGGATACAACGCCAATCAAGCACCGGCCCAAGATTTATATACAACTTCATTTGTCTTAAAGCCAATTAATTTGATTGAAGCGGAGGTAGTAACGTTGAAAAAGAAAGCTCTGGAAATTCTGATCTCTCTTTTCTTGCTTATATCAGTATGCTGCGGAGATACGGTAACCCTGATCGATTTTACTGGACATCAGGTCGAGCTGTCCGCTCCCGTAACCAAGACAGTATCTCTCTCAGCCGCTGCTTCTGAGATCCTCTGGGCTCTGGATGGGGGAAAAAGCATGGTCGGCCGCAGCACCAGCTCCAACTTTCCCCCAATGATCGAGAGCTTAACTGTCGCGGGAAAGCACTCCAACTCACCGGATTTAGAGCTCATCATGGAGCTTGAACCCGAGCTGGTAATTGCCGATACCATGCTCTCGGAGGAGGACCGGAAGGTGCTCGAGGAGGACGGAATTGCCGTTGTCGTGGAAAGGTTCATAGATCCCCATAGGACGCTCCTGGTCATCGAGAACCTGGGAAGGATTCTTGGAAAAGAGGAACGCGCTTCTGAGCTGGCGGGCCAGCTGAAAGGTTATCATGATCTCATAAAGGAGAGAATCTCGGGCACAAATTCGGAGGAGAGACCAACCGTGTTCTTCGAGTGGCTGGGAAAGCCGTATCATTCGGCATCTAACGGCACATCCTATGACAACTTCATCGATTTTGCCGGCGGAGTCAACATCGCAGCCAATGAATCGGTCGATTATCCCGATGTCAGCCCGGAATGGGTGATAGAGAAAGATCCTGATGTCATACTTCACATTCTGGGAAGCTCGAAGGATTATACAGAGGAGGAGCTAGAGCAGTGGAGGGATGAGATCATATCTCGGCCGGAGCTGCAGAACTCAAGGGCGGTCAAAGAGGGACGGGTCTACGTTTTAAGCGGTACGGTGGCCACGGGAGGCCGCTCTGCGATCGGCGAGCTTTACCTGGCCAAGTGGTTCTATCCCGAATTATTCGAGGACATAGATCCGGGTGCCGAGCATGAGAAGCTCATACAGAAGTTCTACGACATGAAGCTGGAGGGAGCTTACGCCTTTCCCTCATCTTCCTTTTTAGATATGGAGATCGAATGAGAACAACCACACTGTTGATCGTCCTTGCTCTTCTTCTAGCCCCTGCCTTAGCAGAGGAAGAAGAGAAGGTCACGATTACGGACGAAGACGGCCGGAATGTGGCCGTGCCCCTGGACCCCAAAGTCGTCGATCATCGGCAGTATCCTATCCACATGCAAAGCCCAGTACTGGAGGACGGGAATGCCTGCCTCATCCAGCTGCCGTCTAACATCCTCTTTTAGTGGAGGCACTCCCTCTACTACTGTCTTTTACCAAAAGGCCTTCCTCCGTTTCATGAACAGATACAGAAAGAATGGCACTCCCATAAAGGCGGTCATGATTCCCACCGGCAAAATGACCGGAGCCATGATGGTCCTGGCCACCGTGTCCGCACCCAATAGCAGTAGGGCACCGAAAAGCCCTGATGCCGGAAGCAGGAACCTGTGATCTCCCGACACAACCATCCTGGTGATATGAGGAGCCACCAGGCCGATGAAGCCGATGGTGCCGGTAAAGCAGATCACGCTGGCAGTGATCAGAGCGGCCAGCATCATTCCCGAGACCCTTACCAGCTCTACATTGACCCCCAGGCTCTTGGCCGTCTCGTCTCCCGCCCCCAGAGTGTTGATGTCCCAGGAGAGCCTCATCAAAATCAACGAACAGAGCACCGTCACCAGGGCGATTATGCCCACCTTGTCCCAGGAGGAGCGACCGAGGCTGCCCATCATCCAGAAGACCACCTCGTGAACCTGCTCTGCATGGCCCACATACTGCAGAAATGAGGTCATGGCACTGAAGAGGTACATGATGGCGATGCCCGCCAGGACCATGGTCTCCGGGCTGATACCACGGTACTTGGCCAGGCCGTATACCGCTAAAGAGGCCATTATGGTGAAGATGAAGGCATTGCCGACGATCAGATACTCGCCGCCGATGAAACCTGCTCCGAGAATTATCGCCAGCGATGCCCCAAAGGAGGCAGCAGACGCGATTCCCAGAGTAAAAGGACTGGCCAGAGGATTTTTGAGAATGCCCTGCATGGCTGCTCCTGCAATGGCCAGCCCCATTCCTGCAAAAATGGCCAATATCACCCGGTGCAGCCTCAGCTTCCAGACGATAGTATCCAAGAAGTCTGTAGTTTGAAAGTAGTCAGGAAAGAACCTGGCCAGTATGCAGGAGTAAACCTGAAACGGAGTGATATGGGCCGAGCCAAGCGTCACTGCGACTCCTGCCAGAGCTACTATTCCCAGCAGCGCAGCGACCAAGACCAGGAATTTGCGTTTCAGGAATCGAGCGTACTCATCCTTAAGATCCAGTTCCGGCAAGGCTATAGCAGCATGAGATCTCTCCATTTAAAGCACCACATCTTGCTCTCTAGAAGGCGGCCTCTTGGTTTGGCTTGCCAGGCGATGGAGCGGTGCTGTTGCGCCATTCCCCTCCATCCGGGATCCGGGCAATGGAGACATCCTCTGTTGCGGCATCATACTCTTTTTCGTCCACCAGGTCTCCAGTGGGATCATACAGCATTATAGCGTCACCCTCATTTCCCTGATATACACCGCTCTCAGAGACGAATATGACCAGGAATTCTCCAGGGCCTATCACAGTCCCATTGGGGATCGAGTACTCTGTGGGCGTCGACCGGAAAACCTTATCCCGGAGAGCATATCCGCTAACATCCACGGACTCGTTTCCGGAATTGTAAAGCTCTATGAATTCATCATCCATTCCCCCAACCTGTCCATTGCCGTTCCAATCCTTGGCTGGATTGGCCAGCATCTCATTGATCAGTACATCAGCACCGGCCAGGTTTACCAGCATGAGCATCGATAGCAGATAGATTGAATATCTCAATTTAAGGCCTCAAAAATATATTTTATGATTCATTATTTAAATTTGGCAAAGGCTTCCTTGGTACGCCCAACGAATATCTCGACAATGCCGTCGTTCTCGCCCATTCCCAAGAGATTGTAGTCGATCTCGAATCCTTCCTTCTCCAGCATGCTCTTCCAGGATTCGGACTCATTGCCGGTGAGAGGGTTATCTATGGTGACATTATCCCTATCCAGCAGCTTTCTCCGGATAAAGTCTGAGGTGAAAGCGATCCTTACCTCCGCCTGGGGGAAATTCCTCCCGATAGACTCTCTTGGCAGGCCTGTCCATGGCCCCGTATGAAGGAACCACAAACGCCACGGCGATCAATGCCGCCAGTCCTAATGCGATCTTTCTCATATGACGCCCCTATTCAAATAAAGTTTATTTAAGACAAGATAATTGGTTATAACATAAAAGAGTTGCGCTGAATTGATCTGATATAAATTTTTTCAAATAGGCTTGGACTGCAGCTTCTCGATCTGAGCACGAACCGCTTTGGGCTCTTCCTCCAGATTCCTAACTACTGCCTCCAGATAGTCTCTCTTCCTCCGGGGCCAGCTGGCGAAAGGGATCGGCTGGAATGTATCCATAACCCATACCATAGCCTCTGCCAAAATCTGCTCCCCGCGACACCAGGGATTATAATATCCTGCTGCTCTATTCCCGCGGGAGACCAACCACCAGAGTCCCGTGAAATCTCCCCATGGCGTATGTTTTGAACCTAAATGGTAACTTATGAGAGAATATATTTAAATATTTCTGTTTCGCAAGGTTGAAATACCGCCCCATGCATAACAGACTAGCATGTCTCCCTGTCGAGGAAGAAGAAGGGGCCTGCGCTGGATATCAGAGGTTCCTCAGGTAAGGAGCTTTTTGCCAGAGGGCTGCCCCAGAGTGGAGGCCGTATCCATAACCTTAGAGGAGCTGGAGGCGGTGCGTCTGGTGGACCTCCTGGACCTGGACCAGGAGGAAGCAGCATTCTATATGGGAATATCCAGAAAAGCCTTCTGGAATGACCTGATGAACGCCAGAAGGAAGATCGCTGCTGCCCTAGTCTACGGCATGGGCCTGAGAATCGAAGGAGGCAGCTTTGCCCTGCGAGGAGAGGAGGCATCAACAACCGCGGAGTCCCAGGAGCACCACAAGGAGATAGCGCTGATGGAAAGGGAGATCGCCCTCCTTGGGTCGAGGCTGGAACACCTCAGCAGCAAAGTGGCCTCCCTGAAGGGCGAAGAGATGGCCGATTCTGGGCCAGCGTCGAAGCCAAGATCGATCTTGAAAGAGGCCGATCAATAAATAGCTCATCCTTTCTAAGGCAGTCATAATCATTCTCACCTCTGGCCATTAACGCACCTATGAGATTTAATCCTATTTCTCAAAAGAATTAAATAGAAGCTCTCATAGGCTCTTAATTCTGCTGATAAGAAAGAGATCGAGAATAACCTGGTGTTGACATGAATCCATCCCCCTCAAATAAAAACAGCAATGATAGCTGTGACGGCGTTTGCAGCTCATGCGCCGAGAAAGGAAAATGCGATGACCCAAAAGCCCAGCAAAACGAGGTCGATGACCGACTGAGCAGGATCAGGTACAAGATCGCGATTGCCAGCGGAAAAGGCGGCGTGGGCAAGAGCACGGTCACCGTGAACCTGGCTGCCGCCCTGAAAAGCCTGGGCTATAAGGTGGGCATCCTGGACGGCGATATCACCGGCCCGGATATACCCAAGCTCCTGGGAATAGAGGACCAGAAGCTGGTGGCGAGCCCATCAGGCCTTGAGCCGGCAGACGCCGATGGAATCAAGGCCATCTCCATGGCCCTGCTCCTGAAGAGCCGGGACTCGCCCGTGGTCTGGCGGGGCCCCATGAAGATGGCGGCCTTAAAGCAGTTCATAGGAGAGGTCAACTGGGGAGAGCTGGACTTCCTTTTAGTGGACCTGCCCCCAGGAACCAGCGATGAGCCCATAAGCATTGCCCAGCTCATTCCGGGTCTTGACGGGGCGATCGTCGTCACCACTCCTCAGGAGGTCGCGCTTTTAGATTCCCGCAAAGCAGTCAACATGTTCCTGATGATGAATGTGCCCATGCTGGGCATTGTGGAGAACATGAGCGGATTGGTCTGCCCCCACTGCGGCCAGAGAATTGAGGTATTCAAGACGGGCGGAGGGGAGCAGGCAGCCAGAGAGTTGGGTGTGCCATTCCTGGGAGCCATCCCTCTGGACACGGAGATCGGAAGCCTGGGAGATATGGGAAAGACCTTCGCCAACAGCAAGACCGCTGCAGCCAAGGCATTCGATGAGATCGTAAAGTCGGTTCTGGCCCGTCTAGAAGCCCAGCAAGCGAACTAAAAAAAAAGGAGCTCGGATAGAGGAGAGATGTGTCGGACCATCCTCTTTTCTGGAACGGCAGCCCTTAATTTTCTTCGGCTCTTCGCTGAATTATATGGGTGAGTTCAGGCAGAGAATATAGCCTCTGTTCCTCTGTGTCTCTGTGGTTGGGTCAATGCATAGCGGTTCATCACAGAGGCACCGAGACACGGAGAACCCGCGATTCAAGTTCACCCATTCTAAAAAGCGAGAAGCCTTTTCTTTCTGAGTCAAAAGATGTATAATTGATAAAAGTTATTAATATACAGTCGAAAAGCATAGATAATTTTCCAAGGAGGTTTCGAAAATGGAAGAATTCCTGGGCATAGTAGAGGGTGGCAGATTCTCGATCTTATTGCCCCGCCCTCAATGTTGCACCGTCAGGCTTACACGAATAAAGAAGCCGGCATCCATAGCTGATGAGTTGGTAGCATCACATGAGATAAATCTGGCTGAATATGAAGGCAAAGCCATTATGATAACCGGTTCTCTCCCTGAGCACAAGGGATGGCTATACGATGCCTCAGTGATAGACCAGTCCGGCCCAATATTGACCGAGGTTGTAAAAGAGCTGTTCAGATGAAGCCCGTTTATTCTGGATACGCGATCGATATTTCCCATCTTTTTTTGGCTTGACTGCAAGGCCCATCTCCAGTATTGATCGCCCAAAATCATTAAATATTTAATCGTATTAGCTCTTAATTAAGCCTCACGAAGGCGGCGTTGTAGCCAGACACAATCATGGTACAGCTCCGACTCCAGCTTCTATAAACAGGCAGCACCGGATACCACCTTCACACCCTATAAAGAGTACTATACAGCCCTTGGCTCAGCAGCAGGTGCTGCCGGCAGCGGGATTATTAGCAATCCAGCAAGATATGATATCGCAGAGAAATCCCCTTCAAGCGTTTACTATGGCAGCGGTGCAGGATTGCCATTCTCTCAGTATTCATCCTCGCTGCAATCTCAGACCAACGACCTGTGGATCCAGGGAGAGTCCAACTGGACCCAGTAGTGATATGCCCCACAGGAACCTGGTTACAGCTGATCGCCCACGCCCCGGCTGCGGGAACCGCAGGCTTCTATGAGATGGTGCAGACGGATACCACCAAGATCAAAGATTTATGGCCGCAAGAGGGCAATTGACCTCCTTGAAAAACATCGAGAAATAGGCTGAATATTATCGCTACAAAAAAAGAAAAATGGTGCGTAGGTCTCTTGACCTACACAGCGGGCATGACCAGGGATCTCTCGCCTGCAGCGCGGAACTCGCGGGCTCCAGCCTTGCCGAAGCAAGCGCGGACATCTGCCCAGTCGAATACCATGCCGGGATTGGCGAAAGTTACCTTGATCAATGGGTTCAAGGCGAAGGCATCCATGCGGCCTGCGTGTGCGGCGCTGGAGATACCGGCGTACTCGCCCTGGTGTCCTACGTTCATGGCGTAGTTGGGGTAGTTGGCTCCCCTCAGCTCGAGTGGATTGCCCTCGTCTGACTGGTAGGAGAATACGTTGGTTGGACCGCACTGATCCTGCAGATCGTAGCCGAAGAAGCCCAGTCTGCCCCAGCCTTCCTTATGCAGGAGCATGGAGAGGTACCAGCCGGCAAGGCCAACCTGGCTGTTGCCAGAGGCGATGGCGCAGGTGATACCGGATGCTGCTGCCAGAACGGAAGCCCTCTGGGATCCACCGAAGTGATCCTCGAGCAGGGTCGGGAATGTCTCATACTGCTCCATACCGTAGGCGTTGACCTCAGTGGCCAGCTCCTTGGCGGTATCCAGCAGCTTGGGTGCCTTGGCGAATCCGCCGAACTTGTCGTTGGCGAAATCGACGCCGTAGTAGCAGAAGTCGTCCAGGACATCGTTGGTGTAGGCAGCAGTGGCGTACTGAGTGAATCCGACACCGCCGGACATGTAGCTTCCCAGCCAGATCTGGTCATAGAGCGCGGCGCCTGCGGCGACTACGTTCAGGGAAACCTTCACTGGATCGGCTGCGGCCACACGGGATGTCTGGACCATATCGGCCAGGAACCCGAAGGACAGTCCGCCGGGGTTGTTGGGTCCGCGAGCGCGCCTTGCGGGCAGCATCTCGGCCATCTGCAGAACAGAAGCGTGCTTGGCAGCGTAGGCCAGGTCAGCCACAGCGGCCTCACCGGCGCACATGTTGTAGGCATCGATGAAGGTCATACACAGCTGCATGGCGCTCCACCTGGAGGTGGTGCCGCCGTCGCAGGACCTGACCACAATGGTCGGGATGTGGATGGCCTGCCAGGAGGTCTTGCCGATAGCGGCCTTGAGGGCCTCGGCCTGATCCTCGGGGAACATCTTGTTGATGTCGATCAGGTACTGGTCATCGATCTCATCAGCCAGGGCATCGTCGCCGGTGAATACACGGACGTTGCAGTCATCTACCAGGCCAGGGTGGGTCTCCACCATATGCTCCTGAACCACGGCTGCGCCGGGCATGGCGTGGTTGAGGATCTCCAGGTAGTTGTTGATGGTCTCAGGTGTGACTTCCTTGCCCAACCTCTTCTGCAGCACCTCATGGGCCATGTCCAGACCGACCACAATGGTCCTTCTGACATCATCCCACATCTGCTGCATGGCTGGATTGTTGACGAAGTGGAGGTCGTCGCCCTCTACCACATACTCAGTTCCAGAGAGCTTGTAGGGAACGAGCTGCCTCTGTCCCAGGGGAATACCGCCAGCGTGCACATAAGGGTTGTAGCCGGTCATGCCGCGCTTGCCCTCGAGCTTCTTGGCGTACTCCATGAACTCCCTCTTGCGGGCGCTCTGTTCAGGGCCCAGTCTCTTGTACTCGGTCTTCTGGCCTGCGAGGTCGAAATCCTTTCCGAACTTCTTGTTAAGTGCTCTTACGAATAGTTTCTTTGTGTGTTTAACTGCCATTTATATCACCCCAGCTTACTCCGGCCTGAATCCCCACTTGCTGCGCAGCTCCCACATATGATGCAGTGCATCCACTGCCTCATCGTACTTCCTGGCGCCGACCTTTCCGCACATGGGAATGCCATCCTCCCTGAAGATAGTGGTTCTCTTCTTGGCCTCGGCCTCGGACATGGGCTTGCCCAGATTGATCTTTCTGTCCAGTGGAATGCCGACCTGATCCTTGACAGCATAGACGTTTCCGTCCTTGCCCATCTCTGTCCTTGCCAGCATATCGAACTCCATTCCGTTCTCTTCCAACCTCAAGGAGTGGCCGTGCACAGTGCAGCCCCTCATGGAACAGAGGGCGACATCGGTCATCTCGCTATCGTACTGAGCCTTGGTGTAGGCCTCAATATCTCTCTCCCTGGCCTCGATGATCTGTCTGCCGGATAGAGTGCCTGGGTCGCAGCCCTTGCAGTTGATGGCTCCCCAATAGGACCTCCAGTATGGGGTGGATGGTGCGAAATACATGGAATCGGTCCACTGGGAGTACCTTACACGGTCGCCAGCAGCAGCGCCTGCTGTTGGGGCGACGATCTGTCTTATGGGGCAGTCTGGCTCGCCCATCTCTTTGAGTGGTGGGTGAGTGCTTGAGTAGTCAGCACCAGGGGCCCTGTGGCCCATAACTGCTACGACATCAGCTTCGGGAATATCTCTGAGCTTCTCGAGGTTGCCGGACATATGCTTCCTTCTGTTGATGCCAACAGAGGTGCTTCCGGAATAATATTGTGGTGTGTATGCCATATTTTATCTCTCCTCATCATGAACGGCCACGTTTTCCTCAGACAGTATGGCCAATCTATCTTGTTTGGCCTTAGGATCGATAAGCCCTAAGATGCGCGTGTCCTCTACCTTGCCATACTTGGCATAATCGGTGATGGTTTGCCTGGTATGAAAGAACTTTCCGCGTCTGATCTGGAAGGATATGGGCAGCGCTCGCTCACACGCTGCCTTAAGACCCTCATAGTATTTCTCGCTCTCCAGCTCGAGCCTGATCCTCCCGACCTTTACGCTGAGTTCAAAGGCCTGCCCGCCCACCTCGATGAGAAGATCTCTGTTCTCATCTATGGGTGAGCCCCTTCCAGGGCCATAGGGCACGCTTCTAGGAAGATTGGGGCCATGGATTGTGATCCTGATGATGCCCCCATTTCCATAGATCTCGTTCAGCAGCTTCTGTGCCGTAGCAGGCAGCAGAAATCTGCTGGGGACTATTTCTACCTGTATCGACCCCGTGTCTGATTCTGTGACCATTTCTTCCGCCTTTACACAGCCTCCGCAACCGATACGATCGGCTCACGGAACTCTTTGATCTCTCCGTAAATAGCACCGACCAGTCCAGATGTCATCTCAGGGGTGAACATCTGGGTGCCGGCATCCAGTGCTACTGCTGCAGCCACGCAGGGTATGGCAAATCCTCTGGAGTGCCTGGTTACCACGTGGTTGCCGTTGAATACACCGGGGCCGCCGCCGCCGTAGATAGAGTGGCTGAAGAACGAGAAGCCGACGGCCGTTCCCATTACCCTGCCGAAGTCGCATCCGGGCAAGGCGGTCTCTTTCTCAATGATATCGTTGAAGTAAAGCAGTGTCGAGGACACAGCCTGGGCGCCTCTCAGGGAGCCGCAGTTGACCATGGTGGCTGCCAGGACGCCTGCTGCGGCGTAGGCGTTCCACTTGGAGACATCGTTTGCTTCATAGAGTACATAGCCAGAGGGCAGCTTCTTGCCGGCCTTGATGACCTTGTCCTCAATGGCCTTGCCCACTATGCTCTGCACCACTGTGCCGATGGTTCCAGTTTTGCCGTTGGCCTTGACGGTCTCATAGACCATGTTGTTGGCGTTCAGGCCCTGGTATGCCATGCCCAGGAGCTGGTGGCGCTCGAATATGCCCATGGCATTGCCCATCTCCATCTCGCCGATCTGCTCGTATATAGAGGCAAGAGCGGCAGCGTTCATGGCGTTCCTCTTGGTGATCATTGCCAGGTGGTTTGCCATGACGTTCCTGAGTGCGAATCCCAGACCTTCGTCATTCTGGGGGATGTTAAGAACGGATGCAACGTTTCCGCCAGACATGCCCACGGTCTGCGGGTACTCGCCCCAGACGGAGGCATGGATCATGGGCGCTTCAATAAGTGTGGCTTTGAACTGCTGTATGAGGGCCTCGGTTGTGGCTGCTGCTGCTCCAGTCAATCCAACAACGAACTCAGAAGCAGCGTTAACCCTTGCTGTGGGGACCTGGACGAGCAACTGCTTGCCGCCACCCAGAATCTGCACATTGGTGTCATCGCCGGGGGCAACCTGGAGCAGGGATTTGATCTTCTCAGCCAGGGCACCAGCATTGGCAACAACATCGTAGTTAAGCTCCCGTCCCTTGATCTGCCTGCGACCTCCGGCTACCTTTCCAGTCTTCAAGGCGCCTTCGATGCCGGCCAGGTTGACGGCTACAGTTCGCTTTGTGAGAGAAATAAGTCTCTGCATGGCCGCGTTCTTGAGAGGGCTGACGGCGCTCAGGTCGACGTCGCTCTTCAAAAGAACTCCGCGGTCGCTATATAGGTCTATCTTATCAGACACGTTCTTTATCCTCCTTTACCTTTTTAGCAGCAAGACCGAAACGAAGGATGACACTGGAGCGATGGCATGACCGCCAAGTCTAAAAGGCATCATAC
>WOYI011036904.1_pt1 | contig 25552 bp, 17 predicted proteins | sample 6423411 | NCBI WGS metagenome assembly WOYI01 (sample SAMN13441803, study PRJNA592873) | oil field metagenome | biome: oil field; feature: oil-well bore; material: oil-contaminated soil; isolation source: oil-contaminated soil from oil-well borehole | place: Germany: Wietze | collected 2016-10-18 ... | reverse complement strand
GTGGGTAGTTTCGTAACCTTCGAAGGTGCGCCCGGAATAGGTCGGATCGGCGCTGTCCAGGATTCGCTCGTCCGGGTTGACTTCTTCGAATCAGCCGCGGAACCACAAGTTGGACCGACGTGGAGGTCGGTCTCCGAGATCCGCAGCGTCCAACTAGATGACGAGACTCGAGTCTTCTTTCAGGACGGCGGAGGCCGCTGGCGCGCCGGGCGGGTGATCGGCTCGAGAGGCAGCTACTACTTCGTCAAGGTTCCTAACGTTGATGGGCGCGTCGAGATTGACGAGTGGAATCTGCGCACCCGCTGGGATAAGCCGCCGCGTGATCCATTGCAGGTCCTCCTCAGTGGCGCGAACGAGACACCTCGGTACAGGGATGTGCGGGAGCCGGTGAGGCGAATGCTGCTGCAAGAGCGCGCAGCGACCGCATCAGCGTCAGGAATCATGTCGGCAGGTGTCCGAATTCATGCACATCAGATCAGCGCCGCGCTGCGCATCATCCGAGACCCCGTACAGCGCTATCTGCTTGCGGATGAGGTCGGCATGGGGAAGACCATCCAGGCCGGATTGGTGATGCGGCAATTGCTAATCGACGAGCCAGGGCGCCGCATTGGTGTGATCGTGCCAGATGCTCTGATCGCTCAGTGGCGGTCGGAACTGCGCGATAAGTTGCATCTCGACGATTTTCCTTTGGGGCGCGGCGGCGCGCCATATGAAATTCTGGGTCACTCTGAGGTGTCGCGATGGAGCGAACTTCATGGTGTGGACTTGCTCGTGATCGACGAAGCGCACTTGCTTGCCAAGGCGGACGGGCCAACATCGTCCCCCTACCGCGAGCTGGCTGCAGTCGCGCACGCCGTTCCACGGGCCCTCATGCTCTCCGCGACGCCCTTCTCACGCAGCGCTACCACGCATCTCGCCCTGCTACACCTTCTGGATCCCCAACTGTTTCGGTGGGAGGAGCGCGAGCAGTTTGAGGAACTGTTGGCGGCACGACGAGAACTTGCCTTCGCTGTCTTCGGCTTAGATCCCGACCCGGATCCCGACAACCCGGAGTTGCTTCAACTTCAATTTAACGAGATTCACGCATTGATTCCCGGCGACGAGGTACTCCAGGAAGCAATGTCCCGCGCGATGTCGGTGTTTGGCGCTGACGGTGCAGATCCAGGCCAAATAGACGAGGAAGAACTCCGAATTGCCGTCCAGGCAGTTCGTACCCACATCTCCGAGACATATCGGCTTCACCATCGAGTGATCCGCAACCGGCGCCACGAGATTGCACGACAGAAATTGGATGACGACGGGTTGCTGACGCCCTTCGAGTTCACAGGTCGGACGCGCCCGCGGGTTCTCCGTCTTGAGGGGTGCGAGGAACACGCGGCAGGTGCACGGGCCATTGCGTCCTGGGCCATCGGATGCATGGCTGCCATCCTTGACGAAGATGTAGACCCCGCCTTGTATGGGCCTGTGCTCGGTGTGCTGGCTTCACGAGTTGGCGGACCGGTCAACGACCTTATCGGTGCTCTGGAGTATCGCTTGGGTGGGGACGCCGGTGCTCACGGCCTGGACGCCGACGAACGACGCGTGCTCGAAGCTGCGCCGTCTCTTGAGTTCGAGACCCACGTGCTAGAGGGCCTCGCGTACGAAAGAGGCGGGGATGGCCTTGCAGCCCTGGCGTCAGCCCTTAGTCAGGTCCCTGCGTCCTCACGTGCCGTGGTGTTCTGCGGTCGGGGAACACTTGCCCAGGAACTCATGCAGGCGGTACGCACCGCCGGTACCGCATTGCGCGCGTATGGACATCTTTCGCAGCAGTCCGAGGCGCTACGCGAGTCCGCTGTGAGCGCATGGCGGGCATCCGGCGGGTTGCTCGTCGTCGATGAGAGCGGCGAAGTCGGCAAGAACTTTCAGGATGCGTCCCTTGTCTTCCACGCGCGTCTCCCATGGAGCCCGAACGCTCTCGAGCAGCGCATCGGCCGAGTCGATCGCTACGGCGACAACGTGGCGGCTCAGCAATTCGTCGTCGTCGCGGGCGAGCGAGGTGAAATACCGGACTCCTGGCTACGCGTGCTAGCCACTGGATTCGAGATTTTCAGCACCTCGATCTCCGCACTTCAGGAGGCGGCCGACGAGATAGCACTCGAGGCCTGGGTTCGGTGCGCAAGGGATGGTGTGGAGGCGTTCCTCGAGAGTGTGGACCCGATCCAAGGCCAACTGCTCAAGGAGCGCACCCGAATAAACGAGCTCGACGCACTGGAGTCGAGTTTTGGGATCCAGTCGGATAGCGAATCCATGGCGGCGGCAATCGCGCGCTACGAGGAGAAGCCTCGAGACCTCGAGGATGCGTACCTTCGCTTGGTGACCGGCGTCGAGGGCTTTCGACTCACTGCGGTGCGTGACAACGATGGATCACTGACCTTCGGTCGCGATCCTCTCGAGCAACCTCTATTCAGCCCGCGCTTGCTCGGCCGATTGTTGTCGGTTGATGCCGCTCGCACGGGAACCTTCGACCGTTGGAATCTTCGACCCGGAAAGCGGTTGTTCCGCCGAGGCAATCCGTTCATTGACGGCATCCAGAGCCTTCTGGAACTAGATGACCGGGGTCAGGCTGTCGCAATATGGCGGCTCGACCAGCGGTGGCCGAGCGACCCGTTGACATTCTTCGGTTTCGACTTCCTGATCGAGGCGGATCTCGACCCGATCATCCACTTGCTCGATGGTGACCCCTCCGTCGAGCCAGTCGCCCGCCGGCGCGCGGATGCAGCGTTCTCGCCGCAGCGCCAGCGCGTATGGATCCCCGTCAACACCCAGGAACCGGTCGGGAAGAGCAACCTCAGCACGTACTTGGATCGGCCCTTCGAACATGGGCCAGATCAGAACCTGAACTACGAAAAAATTCGTGCCCTTCATTCGCTCCTAGGGGGAGAAAGCAACCTGGCCCCGGTCGCGAAGGCGTGTCACGAGGCTGCCCATCGTCACGTCAACCTGCTGGCCGACGTCGCGGACGCTTCCGAGCGCGCCGCGGCGAGGGTCCGCCGCGAGACGGAAATTGTCTTGGCGCAGAACCGGGCACGCACCCGCGCCGCGGGACTCGTGAGCGACCCCTCGGCGCTGGAATTCGAGATCGCCATGGGCCGAGCCCTTGAAGCCGGTGTAGTGGATCCAGTAGTTCGTCTGAGCGGAGTGTCATGCGTCGTCATTTCTGCGCAACCGTGGGGGGCATATGTCGAGGGATGACATTTCGACAGCGCAGGCCGCGTTGGACCGGTGGCCGGCGGTTGAAGTGGTGTCTGGCCGAGCGATCTCCGACGCGTGTCGACGTCTGCTTGATGCGCTCAATGGTCTGGACCTACAGGCAGTGGGCTGGCGGGATGTAGCGGCCCTCACTAGACAGGTCCTCCTCATCGCACGCGAGACTTACGGCGGAAACCCGGCCCTGTCGGTCCCCGCCACGTCCCCATGGCCAACCGCAACCCAGTGGGAAGCCGTGGAGTGTCAAGCGACGAGGCTTGTCGACGGCCGAGTGTCGATCCGGGCGCTTGACTGGGAGCCGCCTGCCACACCCGAGGGTGGAAATGTCGGGCTCGAGGAGGCTCGAAGCGAGGTTCTAGCGGCGTATCGTGACGAGGCTCCTGATGAGCCAAACCCACTTGATGCGGACCCGTTCTGGAAGGAAGCACACCACTATCTGACGTATCGGGGGGAGCCTCAGCGACAGGCTGCTCGGGCTGCGGTGCTGAACGACGAAGGATCCGTCGTCATTGCATTGCCCACTGGTCGAGGGAAGACCGCAGTGGCGTGGAGCAAAGTTCTCTTGTCGACCCGTGGCGTAACCGTCATCGTTGTCCCGACTGTTGTTCTCGCTCTCGACATGGAGCGGCGAACTCAGCAAATGGCGCAACATAGGGGCATCCAACTCAGCCCGCTTGGGCGGTTCGCGTACATAGGATCGCTGGACCCCGGTACAAAAGCGCAGCTTCGTGAAGCTGTGAGGTCGGGAAGTCAACGCCTCTTGTACACGTCTCCAGAGGCATTCGTCTCGGGACTCGCGCCCGCGGTTCTCTCTTGTGCCGAAGCAGGTCTCCTTCAGCAGATCGTGATCGATGAGGCACATCTCGTCGATCAGTGGGGCACGGACTTCCGACCCGAGTTTCAGACCATGCCAGGACTGATTCGGGATGCGCACGTGAACGCCCCGAGCGGACGCAAGCCATCCGTCCTGCTCCTCAGCGCGACGCTCGCGCAGCGGCCGGTCGACCTACTGATGCACCTTTTCTCGGTGGGTGAGCTTCAAACCGACCTCGTTTGGGGGTCTGAGTTGCGCACTGAGCCGGCGTATTTCATCACCTCGAGTGATGACGAAGACTTGCGACAGGCCGCCGTGCTCAAGGCGGTCAGTTGTCTGCCAAGTCCCCTCATTCTGTATGTCACCAAAGTTGAAGACGCAGATGACTGGGTGCGGCGCCTAAAGGACGCCGGGTTGAGCAGAGTTGGTTCTGTGACCGGGAAGTCCTCCGACGAGCAACGTCGAACGGCGATGGAGCGTTGGCGCGGTGCCGACGGGACGGCGACGGGGTACGACATTGTCGTGGGCACATCAGCGTTTGGGCTCGGTCTGGACATGCCCAACGTGCGCACCGTAATTCACGCCTGCTTGCCGGAAACGATAGACCGCTATTACCAAGAGGTCGGACGGTCAGGGCGCGATGGTAGACCCTCCGTCTCCTATCTTGCTATCGGTCCGCAGGATCGACGGATAGCTGAGCGGCTGAGCGAGATCAAGATGATCGGTGACGATCTTGGGTGGACCCGATGGCAGGAACTCCTCCGACGGGGGGAGGCCGTCGGCGACTTGCGGTACCGAGTACCGAAGAGCGCCTTACCATCTCACTTGGACCAGGGCTTCAATCGCAGTGCGCAATGGAACGTCCGCACACTGACCCTGATGGCGCAGGCAGGTGTGATTGAGATGCGCGTGCCCCAATGGAGCCCTGATCCGAGCCTGACGAACGACCAACAGGAGACGTCTCGGGCCAAGTTCTTCGAAGAAGTCGAGGACTATGTCGAGTTCGAACTCAAGAACGGTGAGTACCTCTCTCGCAGCGGCTGGACCTCGGCTCTAAGCAAGGTTCGCGCCGAGGTGCGCACCGCCCAGAGGGAGGCGCTCCGGGCGTCTCTGGAACTTGCGACGACGAAAGATTGCGTCGGTCGAACCATTGCAAGGCACTATCGGGTTGCAGTTCAGGGAGCGTTGCTATCTACTCAACCCGCCTGTCGAGGGTGCCCGTCGTGTCGTCGTGATCCCTCATCAGCACCGCCCACGCCACTAGAGCCCGTGCCGACTATTCCGCAGCCTCGAGCAGGAAGCGACCCGCTTGCAGGTTGGCGCGCCGGTAGCCCTTCGCTGTTCATCTGGCATGAGATCGGCGAAGACCTCGATTCGTTGCTTCTAAGGATGGCTCAACGCGACGTTCGTGTCTTCGCGGGTCTGAGTGCAGAGGAAGGTACGAGACTGCAAAGGGGGGCCGCGCACATCCCGATCATTCTTGATGATCGCGATTCGATTGCGCCACTGGCACACACCTATTCGGGGCCGGTCCTCTTCGTTCTCAGCGAAGCGCGCATCCCCGACGACGTTATAGATCGGACTAGGTTGGGCCAGGTGTCATACATCGTCGGACCCAAAGACACGCCCAACCCCGCTCGTCCCGGGTGGTTGCGGCGCGATGCGAACGATGCGATCTCAGCCCGCGCGCTGTTGAAGGAACTCTAAAGTGGAAATCCTGAACCCGAGTCCTGTGCTGTGCTTGCCCCAAGCAATGTGGCTCACTTATCAGGTGATCATGAATGCACCTGGGCTCAATCAAGACCAAGTTCTCTCCCTCGTTGTACCGGCATCGCTTCGACCGCGAACACCGCAGGACGGAGCCCACAGTCGGAGAGCCTTGACCGGGCTGAGGGAGTTGGGCCTGATAACACAGGACGCAGACGGAATGCTCACCGCAGACCGACTTCCTAGTGCCGCCGCATTTCTCCGCATTCTCCGCCATCGCATAGTGGTCCCGCCGTCGTCGGTCAGTGCAGACTATTCAGGAGCGCCAGATCTCCGCGCCGGCCTCGTCTGGTTAATGCGTCAATCACCGTTCGCGCCCCTGCACCACGAGGGGGTGCAGGTCGAGATGCCAGAAGGGCTTTTCACAAACGACACACGCTGGAACGGATTCCGCTGGTGGAGCCAGGCGCTGGGATTCAGTCAACCTGCGTTGGCGGCGCTGTCGAAGGTGCCCGACCAGAAGGCGAAAATCGTCCCAGATCCCACCGAGTCAGTCGTGGACGCGATTCGCTTTCCTTTCGGTGAACCCCTACCGCGGAACGAAGCACTTCCTATCATGCGACTGCTCGATTTCCTCAGAGCGGAACTGCCAGTCCTCCCGGGGCACCCGAGTGCGACCTACAACGGACTGCACGACACGGACGATCATGGTGTGAGAGTTCTAGGGCTAGCGCTATCCAGCGCGGAGCAGCGCGGAATACTGACGATGGCGTATCAGTCGGATCCGTCCGGCGTGATGGCCCTGCCCGACGCTCAAGACTTTGGACACAGTCGGTACGTTTCGACGGTGACGGTCAAGGCAGAGGCAGAATGAGCGCTCAGGTCAATTACGTCTGTTGGTCGCCAGAAGTTGTCTCGTCGACGATCCCAACTGAGGCCGCGACTCCCTCAAACGAGGTTCTTCTGGCAACACACGCTCCGCTGCGCGTAACGCGTCGATCGGGTTCGAGAGGCCGCGACCAAGCGTCCGAACTCGTCAGCGAACAGCAAGTCCTTCAGGAGTTCCTTGAGGCGGAGCCGAACAACGGTGTCTTAGTTGCAGCCGTCCTAGGCGAGTCGGGTGCCGGCAAGTCTCACCTCGTGCGATGGGTGAACGCCCAAATCCCTCGCCAGCCGAACAGACACGTCGTGTATCTCCAGAAGACTGAGACGAGCCTTCGGGATGTGATCGAGGCACTGCTGGTCGGTCAGAGAGACCCGGAATTTGACGAGATCAGACGAAAGGCGTCCAGTCTTGGCAGCGGCATGACGCTCGACGAGATGGAGCACAAGATTCTCGCCGAGCTCGCCGAGGCTTTGCGGAGCGCCCCAGCGGATAATCCGTACGCGAAGGCCCTTGTGGGCAATGAGGGGCTTCGCTTGTTCTTCACTGATCCGCTCTTCGAAAAGCACCTACTCCGTGAGGGCTCGTTCATTCGTCGGCGGGCCCAGCACGCGCTGCGCGGTCGAGACGCCGACGAGGGCGACATACCTCTGGAGTTCACAGCACAGGAACTTCCGCTCGACATCGGCGACTATTCCAACATCCAGGATGCTGCAGCAACTACGCAACGTCTGTTCCGTCGACTCGTCGGGGCGCAGGCGATGCAGGCTGAGGCCGTACGCCTGATCAATGACAACCTCGACGTTGCGGTGATGAAGGCAGCCAGCCTTGCGGTGGGTGACATCGGGAAAGCATTCAAGAAGATCCGCGAAAAGTTGCTGGGCGACGAGATTGTCCTCCTAATCGAGGATGTCGCCCTGATTCAGGGAGTCCGGCGGGACCTGCTTGATGCGGTGATCGAGGTTGGGGTCATTCAGGGCGTTGAGCGGTATGCGACTGTGCGAACGCTCATGGCTGTTACCCCAAGTTATTACCGCGAACAGCTTCCCGAGACGTTTCGGCGACGGTCCGAAGCGTCCTCCCCCGTTTACGAAGTAGATGTCGAACTGGAAGGCACAACGGCTACGGAAGATGATTTGATCGACTTCGTCGGCCGATACTTGAACGCGGGCAGGGTCGGCAAAGCCAGACTCGAACGCGAAGCGCCCATTGTGGCAAACGCCTGTAACTCTTGTCAGTTCCAAATTTCATGCCACTCCACGTTCGGAGCGTCTCGGCAGGAGTACGGACTATATCCCTATAACCGGTCGGCGATTCTGCGAGCGATTCGCGCTTGTGTTGAAACGGACTCGGGGCGCGACAGCCCGTACTTCAATCCGCGAAAAGTTCTCTCACGCGCGGTGCGACACGTGTTGATGGAGAACGCCTCCACGATCAGAGCAGGATCGTTTCCACCAGCCGACTTCCTCGCGGACGAATCCGCGAACGTCGGGCTCCCTCGACTGCCGGTTCACATTCGCGAGCACATCGAGAGCGAACTCTCCGAAGACGAGTCGGGGCGACTCGAAGCTCTCGTAACGTTCTGGGGTCGGGTCGGAGCAGAGCCCGTTTCGAACGGCATCCTGTCCGCGTTCTCGCACCCGCCGCTGCCTGCAGGGGTCTACGATGCCGAGGCTCCCCCGCGTGACGTAGCACCCCCGCGAGACCCCGCTGCCGAGAAGGTCGGTGAACTACGCCCATCAGTTCAGAGTCAACTGGACGCGATCGATGCATGGTCTCAGGGCAAGCCACTCCCTCAGAGCATCGCTGCGGACATGCGCACCATCTTCCGGGAATCGCTTCTGTCTCGTATCGACTGGTTTGACCCCGTAATTAAGGAGCCAGATTCCGCTGCGATCACGCGGGCGGTCCCGAATAACTCACGCAGTATCTCCATCGAAGGGGCAGCAGCCGAGAACCTTGTGAAGGGCGCCGAACCGTTGCTATTGCTCGAGAGGTCGGCCCGGATGGCCGTCACATTCAAGGGGCTCGCTCTATTGAAGGCTGGCTTTCCCGAGCGAGCAAGTGATGCGCTGCCGCGGGTGGATGGGATACTCGCACCCAAGATCGCGGTTGCCAAGCAGCGGATCGTAGACGCGCTTCAGATCTCCGACACGGAACTCGTCGGTGCCATGGCGTCGCTCATTCGTGGAGCGATGGCTTGTGGTGTGGTGCCGCCGAAGCCCACCGAACTCGATGTTGTGGCCGCAAGTTTGTGGCGCGAATCAGGCACAAGGGCCGATAACGGCTCGCGCTTGCCCGAATGGACCACGGCGTACCAGGACTATGTCGTCGCCCGTGCTTCTGCGATTGACCGACTCTTGGGGGCGGTTGGGGCAGCGCAGGGCGCGGGCGCCGTCCATGCGATCGACTTCACGCGTTTGGCGGCGATCGCTACGGCGGCCCGACAATCGACGCTTAATGATGTGGACCTTGAGGTACCGGAATGGTGCAAGGATTCCGACACCAAACTCCGAGCCCTCACACGGCTATCGAGTCGGCAGTTGGCGCACTGGCGGGGTCTCCTGGAGCGAGTAAGGGTTCACCTCCCTAACGGGTCTCTTTCCGAGACGGTGGATGCCATCGACTCGGCCGTCCGGGAGGGGCAGGCTCAGGGCCTCGTTCTCGTCTCAGACCTCGCTTCGCTCTCTGCGCGGAACACGGCGGCTCGATCGCTCGACTCAAGAAGCATCACCGAGGTAGAGCGACTCCTGGCAGCTGTGTCGACACTTGATGATGCGAATCTATACAAGATCACTGGAGTAACGGTTGGGGGCGATCTGCAGGCAATCACTGACTACCTTGAGTTCAGTTCTCAGTGGGTGACTGCCGGCGTTTCTCAGGCGGATAGCAGCGGAGGTCAAGCGGCCGACATCGACGATCTGATGAACGAGGCTATTGCTTCATGGCTTGCCGTCGTCGAAGGAGTTGAGGTGGATGAGTGACAACACAGCGTCTATGTCTCTGGCGGACAAGGCTAGGCGCTTGGCTGCCCTTGCACGTGCGAGACGGGAATCCGAGACAGATGTGCAGGATCAACTCCGACTAGAAAATCAACTTTCGAAGTTGACTGTGGAGGTGCGCACGCTAAAGGCAGCGCTCGACACTCACCGCGGCCTGAAAGCCATCGGAGTACCTGTGGCGAACCTGCCGGACTTGACGTCGGCGCCGAACGGCCTTCGCGACCATGTCGACCGGATCGGTCGGCCCAACTGGCAGTACGTGAGCGCACGGGTCACGTCGCTTTCCAAGGCACACGCCAAGGTGACAGAAGCAGATGCTCAAGCTTGGACGTCCTGGGCGAACAGCGAGATTGCGCGCCTGCCTCGCGAGTTGATCCCACGCCTCGGATTCGATAGAGGCACTACGGAGTCGCGTGTGGCAACGCTTGAGAAGCTCGCGAGTAGACCTCCTACGATGAGTTCGCCGGCCGAATTCCGCATGCTCCTCCGCCGTGTGGAGGATGACCTCCAGAGCGTGGAGAGCGCGGGCGTCGACGCCGTGCTTTCCCGCTTTGTTCAGGGACGCATCCGTCTGTCCGACCTCAGCGAGGATGAACTCGAGTTGCTGAGGTCAGACGAGACTGTGCGCAACCAGTTGTACCTGTCACTATCATGAGCGGTGATCCTTGGGCGGGTGTCCCCGACATTCTTAGCCGACTTGAGGACCGCGAACTGCCCCTGCTTTCTTGGGGAATCGTCGACGGGTTCCTAAGCAAGCACGAAGTCGAGAGCGTAATTGAAGCGCAACTTGACATTGATGCTGCCCGGCCCGACGTTCAACTCCATTCGGTCGAAGAGTATCTCCAGCGTCTGCTCGACGCTGGCCTCCTCCATCGCATACCGGACCAAACCCCGAAGTACCGGACACGGCTGGCAGAAACCCTCCGACTCCTCAGGTCCCTTCGGCAGTTGTGGCCGCAGGACACCTCGGTGGCGGGGTGGTGGCGAAACTCGAACACACTGGTCGCCGACTACCGACTCCGTGTTGCGCCAAGACGCTATCCCCGACGCTCCATCTCTGCCGAGGAAGCGCTCGCGTCGCTGAACGACGGTGGTGAACTCAACGGCGCGAGCGTCCTCGAACGAATTGTCGGCGAGAGCAAACTCGCCAAGTTCCAGGTGAATGCAACCGCTTCGATCCTCGAGGGTCTCCGGGCGCCGCGTCTGACGGCTCGCATCGTGACGGCCGGTACCGGTTCCGGCAAGACACTCGCCTTTTACATCCCGGCCCTCATCGACATCGCCGCCACCGCCGATGTGAAACGGGCAGGTCCGCACACTCTCGCGCTCTACCCTCGCAATGAGTTGCTTCGTGACCAAGCTCGCGAAGCGATGCTCATGGCGCGCCGCGTTGGTGGGCTGAACGGAACAGGCACGCGGCCCGTCCGCATTGGTCTTCTATACGGCAGTACGCCGAATGCGCGTGACCTTGACGGACTCAAAGGTCGTGCAGGGTGGAAGCGGCAATTTGCGGGCTGGGCCGCCCCGTACTTCCCGTGTCTGACGGACGGGTGCTTGGGACAGATGGTGTGGCTCGACGCCGAGCGTCGAATCGGCAACGAACAGTTGAAATGCGATACCTGCGGAGCCGAAACTCCTCGCGGGACGCTCGCTATCACCCGGGAATCGATCCGGCGAAGTCCACCCGACATTCTCTTTAGTTCGACCGAGATGCTCAGCAAGCAGTCCACCAGCACAGTGCTCGGGAGAGTGCTGGGGTGGAGAGGACCGACAGGGACGCGGATGGTTCTCCTCGACGAGGCTCACACCTACTCTGGGGTGCACGGGGCGCAAGTCGGACTCATGCTTCGTAGGTGGCGGCATGCAAACCGGCAATGGAGCGTTGACAGTCCGGTGTTTGTTGGACTGTCCGCAACCCTGCGCGATGCCGGTGACTTCTTCGCGAATCTGACCGGAGCCGATCGGAGCGACGTGGAGGTCATCGCTCCGGCGCCGGAGGAACTCGAAGCGACCAGCCGCGAATACGGAATCGTCCTCCGTGGTGATCCGGTGTCTGGCACGGCTTTGTTGTCGACATCGATCCAGACCACGATGCTCATTGAACGCATGCTCGACACCACCCCTGGTACATATGGCTCTGTCACATTCGCATTCACAGATGACCTCGATTCGATCAACCGCCTGTACGACAACCTCCGCGACGCGGAGGGACACTCTCCGCGAGGCCGCGCGAGAGGCTCGATCCTCGCTAATCTCAGAAGTCCTCGCGAGCCCCAGGCAGGCCCCCGCTACCTAGATGGCCAATCGTGGGATTTGCCGGCACACCTGCAACGCCTGGACCGAGGGCTGAACGTGGCACGGACGAGTTCGCAGGATTCAGGTGTCGACGCCGGTGCCGATGTCGTCGTGGCGACGTCCTCCCTAGAGGTCGGTTTCAACGACCCGCGGGTCGGTGCCGTCATTCAGCACAAGGCTCCGCGAGATCTCGCTTCCTTCCTTCAGCGCCGAGGGCGGGCGGGACGCCGCCTTGCCATGCGCCCCCTCACCGTTGTTGTCTTGTCAGACTACGGCCGCGACAGAATCGCTTATCAGACGTATGAGCGGCTGCTCGATCCGGAGATCGACGCGCGATCGCTTCCTATCAACAACCGGTTCGTCATCAAGATGCAGGCCACCCATGCACTAGTCGACTGGCTTCACCGCAAGACGGGCGCCGATGTACGGACAGTACTGACGCCGCCGAAGGATTCGCAGTGGCCGAAGACCGATGAGGTGCGGCGATTACTCGCGGCGCTCATCGACGACCGTTCGCTGCAGCAGGAACTCAGCGAGCACCTTGGTCGCGCTCTCAGGTTGACTTCCGATGAAGCTAGCGCTGCACTCTGGGAGGAACCACGTTCGCTAATGCTCTCGGTCGTCCCGACCGCGCTCCGGCGACTTGAATCCAACTGGACGCCGATGCCGGGACAAACTGACGGTGGCGCGATCCCGTGGACTCCGCTTCCCGAATACATGACGGACACGCTCTTCGGAGCGCTCAACACTCCGGATGTCACATTCGAACTGCCAACAAACTTCGGTGACGAGCACCCGACAATGCCGATCTCGCAGGCCCTGCGTGAGGCCGTCCCCGGCCGGGTACGTCGTCGATACGGATACGCACACGCGTCGCTGAGCACCTGGTTGCCGATACCGGACGCCGGCCCGGTTCTGCCCCTGCTCGACGTTGTCACGAAGGGTCACGCGCTGGGTCAATGGTCGACGTCCAGCGGCGAGACCTTCACAGTCGTGCGCCCTTTGGTACTGAAACTTGTCGCCCCGCCGCGAACGGTTGCTGACACTTCCAATGCCCAGCCTCTCTGGCGTTCTGCATTCGAAATCCCGGAGTCCGCGCTTTACCACGTGGATTTACCGACGCCGTCAGTATGGTCCAGCCTGCTTCGCGGGTGTTCGTTCGCGCTCCACGTGGGCGGCGGCGCGCTTAAGGTGCGCCGAATGACGATCGGTTCAGACGGCGAGTTGACCAATCGAGACGGCTCAACGCTGCCGCTGCACGTGCGTTACGAGCACGAGGGCTCGCCAGCGGCCCTCGGGTTTGAGTTGGACGTTGATGCCATGGTGATCGATGGAGCGTTGCCTACCGACTCCCGCGATTACCTTGGTGATTTCTCGGAGTCACCCGCGGGTCGGACGCTTCTGTTCCGGCGACTTGTGCTCGAGGATGAGCGACTCGACGACGTCGCCAACACCTTCCAACGACAATGGCTCACCGAAGCGTATCTCCACGCATTTGTGCAAGAGGGCCTCGCCAGCGAGGACATCGAGAAGGTGCCAACTCGACTTACCGGTGGTAGATGGGCAGACGACCTTCAACAATTTCTCGCGGTCGCATATAGGGCCGATGACGCTGGCCAGTTGGGACAGACGCGCACGCTGACGGCGCTGACCGCTCTGGCCGCCAGTCCGCGCGTTCAGTCAGTGATCGAGGAACATGCTGGGTTGCTCGTCGCCCCCGACACGCTTAGTTTGACTTCCGACCTGCTGAGTCGGGTTTTTCTGGACACGGTGGCGAATGCGATCCTGACCGCGGTGGAGGAAGCACTTTTCGACGCACAAGACGGCGACCTGGCCGTCGACGTAATCTTCTCAAAGCCCGACGGGACGTTCCGCATCCTCGTGTCGGAGACGTCGATCGGTGGGCTGGGGCTCATGGAGAAGTTGCACCGAGACTATTCGCAGGATCCGCGCCGATTCTGGGACGCGGTCACGCGAGCGACCGCGCCAACCGAGGCCGAGGATGTCGACGAGGCGATGCAGTCCATTGCGGCTGACCTGGTCTTGCCGGGCAATGCGATTGCGCGCCGAGTCCATGCGTTTCGCGCAGCGGATGGAATCGATGCGATGGATGCCGCGCTTCGCGAACTCCTCGCGTCGTGGACGGAGTTGGAGGGGCCTCCATCCCACCTCCTGGTTTCTACGCTGGCGGCGCGGATGTTGCGGCCGGGGTCTTCAACGGCCATTGACCAGATCGTGGCAGCACTTGTCGCAGCGTGGGTCCGCGAGGAGCACAGACTCGGCATAGAGATAGACGCGCGAACGCTCACTTTTCACGCCCTGCGCGGCCAACTCGGAGTCGATCTCGGGCCCCTAAGCGCCGATGCCGCCTTCTCCCTCCTTTGGTTGCGCGGTGCCCAAGCGCGTAGCCAACGCCTTGAGCACTGGCATCCGTACCGATCTAACATTGCCGTCGAGCGGCGCATTTTGGAACACGTCGTGCGCCAGGTCGCACTCATCGTCGATGTGACGGATCCTGACTGGATTATCGAATACTCGCGTGCAATAGAGGACAGCGGTCGCGTCTTCCTGAGCTCTCCATACGCGTCACGAGCACACCTAGCATCCGGGATTCGATTGGCAGTTGTGACGCCCGTCGAGCGGAATGGCCTCCGGACCTACCCACGCGTGACCGCATTGCGGCAGCGCCATGGTGTCGTGCTCGCTGAGCTTTCGCTTGCGGAGGAATTGCAGTGAGCGCAAGGAGGATGGTCCGGACACGACCCCGAAATGGTCTCGCGATCAGCGATGTGCTGAGTACGGCGATCGTCTCCGAACTCTGCTGGCCAAGCGAGGAGCTGTGGCTAGTCTCCGGCTGGGTGACAGATATCCCCGTGCTGGACAACGCGGACCGGCAGTTCGACTCTGTGATGGGCAAAGAGCCTCGATCACAGTTGACGCTCAGCGATGCGCTGGGTGCACTGACCAGGCGCGGGACGCAGTTGCACATCGCATTGCGCGAAGAAGAACACAATCAAGTGTTTGTGGATCGTTTACAGAGGGCGAGCCTCACAGATTCGCTGCACATCTACTCGAGCGCGGACCTACACGAGAAGATGATGGTCGGTTGGTCCTGGGTGCTGAAAGGGTCAATGAACTTCACCTGGAACGGCGTTCAGCGGAACGAGGAGAGCCTCGAGTTTGAGATAGATCAGGCAGAGGCCGCACGGCAACGCCTTGAACTCCGCACTCGTTGGATCAGTGGCTCGCCATGAACGCGATCACCGATGAGGAGTTCGCCGCGCGGTTCTTCTCAGTTCCGAACGCGACATGGCCAGGTCAGGACCCGAGCGCTCAGGTCGCTGCGACCCTGAAACCATTCCTAGATGCTCTGACAAAGCGAGGTGAATGCCCGCTGATCTTGCCAAGGCGAGAGGAATCTTGGTCAGCAGCCCGGTACTACGTCATCTGCTGGGATACCTCGCATGCTGGACGGGTGCGCGCGTTGCTCGACGCCGCAACGGCGAGTTACTGGTCACCCTTCGATGGACGCGTCACGCGCCTGAACTTAGAGGATCCTGTCGAAGCCGCAGTGCTAGACCTCGTCGGTCAAGGAACGACCTTTATCTTGCGTCCGGAAGCTAGCACCGCCGGGCCGACCTACAAGGCCCTCGCGCGTCTCGTGCGGTCGCTCAATGACGTCCCCCTTCGGACCCCGACTCCGCCGAAACCGATTGGCCGGTTGCTCCGTGAGTTCGACCTGGCGCTCGCAAGCGGCTCTGCGGAGACCTCTGCGCAGATTCTCCATACGATCGAAACACTTGGGGGGATCTCGCATGAGAACGTTGCATTCCTTCAGATCCGCCGCATGGCGCGATTGGGGAGAGATGGTGACCTCCTCGCACATGGCTCACTGCCCACCCTCGTGTTTGCCGAACCACCCCAACTTGTCCGGGAGGGAATACTAGGGGCCTGGATCCGTGCAAATGTCGACCGGCCGATTGACGAGCCTGACATCGGCGATGTCCTTGACAGAGTTCGCGAGGCGACCCCTGACGTTGCCATGCTCGTCGACACTAAACTCGCGAGATCATCCGATCCCGACGCAGTCACGTTGGGAGGATTGGTCGCCCTAATACGGGGCGATGCGGACCTCGTAGCGGCGTTTGCATCGAACGATTCAATCGATGAGAGTGTTCGTCGACGCCTCCTGCAGCTCGAATTCGACGTTTCTTCGTTGGCCCACGCAGAGGAGTCTGACCAATCTGGCGTCGGATCGGTGCTGCCGCCGAACGAAACTCCTCAGTCCGAGTCCGAGGTGGATATCCCGGCTGGATCCGAAGCGGCGACCGAGGCCGAAGCCGCCGTTGCCATCGAGATGAAGGCTGAATCCGCAGTTGAAGCAGAGTTGAAGGCGCACACCGGCGCCATCAGCGAAGCCGAGGATGCTGTTGCGCTAAGAATCGATAGTTGGACCGACTGGGTTCGGGCAACCGGGCCGGGCGGACCGGTCGTGATCGATACAGACCAGATCGGCTCGTGGCCTCCAGCGGCTGACGTGGACGCGGAACTCGCGAAGGCAATCGACGACCTCGACTGGCTCGCGACTGACGACCTTCTCTCGGGTATCGCCTCCTTCCTTGATTCCGACGAGATCGAACGGCCCGCCTCGAGGAGCGCGGAGGCGTTCCTCCGAAGGTATCTGCTTGCCGAACGCTTCACCCCGGCCGACCTCGGTGTGATCTGCTCGCTGCTGGACGTGGTGCTACGTGGCGCCCCCAGCGCGGCAAAGTATCGAGAAGTCCTCGGCGATGTTCGTGCTTCATCGGACCAATGGGTGTCGATCGCGACGGCATCGAGGACCCTCGATCTCGCAGACACCGTGGTACTCGGCCCCGCAACTGACGCAGCGGCGCGGGCGGACTTCGTTGCCACTCTGTTGTCGCCGCTGAACCAGCAGAAGCGCCGAATGGACGACACGCTGCGTGGCCTGGCCGGGCTGGTCACATCAGACATTGGATTGGTGGACTTCGACTGGTCGATTGCTGTCGCTTCCGACGAAGTTGCTGTCGAAGTCGCACCACCTCCCGCTCCGCGCATTCTGCTCTACAGCTTGGATGAGGGAACGCTGGGGCGAGTGCAAAAGGCGATTCAATTGGAATGGCCCGCGGCAATTGTTCGTACCTCATCGGACAAAGACGGGAGTCCGATGCTCAAGCAGCACGCGAGAAACTCAGATCTAATCGTTGTAGCAACTCGGAGGGCTGCACACGCCGCCACCGGATGCATTGCTGACAACGCGGGATCAGCTTTGATCACCTATCCCGATGGTGCCGGGTCGGCCTCGATGCTCCGGGCTGTTGCTGCTGGGGTCGCGGAGTTGACGGGGTGATCTCACTACGGGAACGCAGTTCAGCGCTGGACGGCTAAAGCCCTCGAGTTCCGTACCAGTCGCAGTAGGTGACTGGTCAGCACACGAACGTCATTCGGCGTGTTCTGAATCCCGTTCCACCGGCGCACCTGGTCTGGCCCGAAGTCCCACGTGCCCTCCGTCCAGGCGCAGTGCTCGCGAAGTTCAACCAGGATCTCTTCGATAGGGAGGCCGGGAAGTTCCGCGGCCGGCACTCCCTCGGTCAATGAGTCCATCACGTATCCGAGGGATTGAATACCCGCGCCATGCGTCAGTCGAGATTTGGTGGGAGGGAGCCGCCAGGCGGCTGGGAAAACTCGTTCAACCGCACTCCAGAAGTAGTTGAGGTGCACCAGGATCGATGGGATATCGCCGGTCCCGTCCTCGGGGTTCCGGTACTGGTACAGCGCGCCTTCGTAGAGACTGTTCTCGATCATCTTCAGGACACTGTTGTCACGGATGTAGCCATCGGCCATGGTTGGGGTGCTGATCCGACCCGTGAACGGCCCCTCGCCGCCACCTACTCCGAAGTTCATGATGTTCAGCACCGACGCTGGCAATCGGCGGCGGGCGTAGGCGGCGGGCAGTTCCGTTGACGTTGTCGGAAGCAGTTCATAGATCAAACCCTTGGGGAGGGGCTTCGTATTGTTCACCAGAATGAACTGCGATCGCTGCTCGGCCTCATCCTTGGCGATGAATCCGACTGCTGCTACCGGAAACTCGTCAAGGTCCGCGTCGCGAATGGCCGCGCTGCGCTGCTGGCCGTCCACTAACCATGCGGGCTTCTCGTCGTCCGCCAGTTCCGGATCGATCGGGATGACCAGGTGGCCAACAGTTGAGTACGCGGCCTCGGAGGCTCCCGCATCCAGCGCCTTGAATTCGACACGCTCGTCGAAAGCCAGGACGATTGCGTTGGGGAGGATCGCGCCGTCAGTTTCGAGGTAGCGACGTATGGCGCGAATGTGTGACAGCACTTCCGGTCGCTGATAGCCCGCGAGAGTCTGATCAGTGCGGTGCACGCGACTGACCGCGGCGAACTCGTGTACTCGCTTGCCGTCGATGCCGAACGCGAAAATGAACTGATTGCCCTGCCGAATCCGGATCGCAGGGAGGACGATTGGCTGCTTAGACATAGGTGGGCGAAGAACTCCGGTCGGTGAGGGCAGAAACCTTGCTAGCGAGGACTGTCAGGTTGTGGAAACCGCGGCGCTTGTTCCGTTCGGTGCCACGAAAGATCGCGATCTCAATGCCGTGCGTGCGGCACAGCCGACAACGGCAGTCGGCCCACGGTGCCGCGACGAGTGTCTGTTCGTATGCCGGAAGGTAACTCTTCTTCGCCCCCACCACGCTCTCATAGTGGCCAAGCGCGTCGAGCGCTCCCGTGATGCCGGAGGGCGAACCGTCGAGTGTGCGCAGGGCCTTCAATGTGCTTCGTTCGGCGGCGATGGCATCTTTCTGCGAGACAGTCCCCGCGAGGATCGCCCTACGCAGAGTCGGATTGCCGTCGACTTGCGGGACACGCAGCGCGACGTGAGCGCCCGTCGGGGTGTGGAAGTTGTTCCGGTCGTCCATGAACGCTTGCCGGAAGGGCGAGGTGCTGTCGAAACTCGTCACGCCGAGTCGTGCGAACTCATTCATCGCGTCTACGCGCGTGAGACCGAGCAAGTGCAGTTCAGTCGAAGGGTGTCGAATGTTGTCGATCTCTCGTAGGCACTCCAGGACGTCCTTTGTCTTCAGAGGCACCATGCCCCCGAGTGCAACCCGCGTGTATCCCAACGCCTGCAATCGGGCCACACTGTCCGCGTAGCTTGCGGGGCTCCAACCCTGGGCAGCACCGACCGGCTCGATTCGGGAGCCGCGTTCGTCCACTCGTCGGCGGAAGTCGGCTGCTAACTCAAGAGTCAACTCGCGTCTACGAACCCAGGCCGGATCGACGTCATCTAAACCCGCCGCGGCCTCATAGCCGAAAATGATGTGGTCAACGCTTACTCCTGCGTCGAACTCACACTCTTCGTAGAAGTCGAGGGTCTCATCGACGGTGACGGGCGGAACCTCCTCAGCCACATAGTTGAACGCGCCATTGTCGCCGAGCGTCGTCATTCCTTCGGGGAGCCTGAAGAAGCGCCGGACGCCCATTCGGTACAGGCGGGCCCGCTGCGACGATGTGTACTTTCCCGAACCGGACACACTGCCATCAACGATTGCCTTGCTGACGAGCATGCCGTGATAGGGCGGAGTATCAAGCACTTCATGCGCGTAGCGGTCATCACGCTGGCGAACACGGGTCGGCATGTACTCGTCGTGCTCGAAGTCGTACGTCGGGCTGACGAGATCCTGGCTGTCGGGGAAGTAGAACTTCAACGTGCTGCCGATCTCTCGGCAAGGTAGGCGCGAGCGAGGAAGTTCGAGAGCGCACTGATGTGTCGAGGTGTGTTCTGGAGCTCATTCCATGGGAGACCGAGATCGGTCCAGGTGCCATTCGTCCAGTGGCATTGGGGTGCAATCCGACCGATCTCAAGGCGCGCCTGCGTTGCCGCCTCCGGCGAGTCAACATCCACATGCGCCATGACGCGCTCCATGAGGCGACCCATTGCGCGAATACCGACGCCACCCATAAGGCGTGACTCAGTCGGGTTCTTCCCCCAGGCAGTCGGGAACGTGTCTCGAACTGCGCTCCAATACACGAGGAGAGTGCGGCGGATTCCTTCGGTGTCCGTGGTGCCGGCCGCGATATTTCGATAGGGGAACAAAATTCCCGACGGAGATTCAACGGACTCGCGCAACGCCTCGACGAGCCCGGTGTCGGTCACGATCGCACCGGGACGATTTTCCGTCGATGTTGACGCGCGCCGAACAAGTCCGTAGAAGGGCGATTGGGGGTCGGAGTTCAGCATGTCCACGAGAGCGGAGGGCAACTTGCGTGTCGACATCCGCGACGACGGAACGCGTGCGATCTCGGGCAATAGTTCGGTGACAAGTCCAACTGGGAGAGGTTGCACCGTGTTTACTCTGAGAAACTGCTCGCGTTGCACTTCGAGATCGTCCGTTACGAAGCCGGCAACCGGGACTGCGAGACGTCGATTGCGAGTTCGCGCGAGAGCGAGACTGCGCTGCTGGCCGTCGACGATCCATGCAGGGCGCGGCCCTCCCTCGCCGTTCACGATCGGAATCTCCAGCGTGCCCGCCGTCGCGAGTCCATCGCTCACCGCCGGGCCTCGGCTGGACTTGAACCGCACTTCGCGAGGCAGGGCAAGAATGAGGCCGTTGGGAAAGAGAACGTCGTCGCTATCCAGATACTCCTGGATCTGATTGACGTGCTTGCGCTTCTCCGGCCGCTGATAGCCGATGAGCTTTCCCGCCTGATCCCTTGAGATCCGGGCGACGTCCGCCACTTGATCCACTTCTTCTGCCGCCAGGGTAAAGAGGTAGAGCGGGATCTCGCCCTGGAGCAGACGCAGAGCCCGTCGTTCGATCCACTGGTCGGTCACGATGCTCCTCCTCGAGCGCTCTCGAACAGTTGCGTGAAGCGCTTTTGCTCGCACGCGTATCCGCTTTCTCGCAGTGAGCGGAGCGCGCGAGTCTTGCTAATGGCCGGTTCCTGAGCCCTGATCACGCGGACTGCTTCGATGACTTCCCCGTCCGCGAGCGGTGTCCGCTCGAATCGCTCATGCCTGCTTACAGCCGACGACCATTCGTGCCACGACTCGCGATCGCGGGGGGAATCGATCTTGGTGGACGTTAGCCGTCGCATCCACGCGACCGCCGTGCGCATGTTCAGCGCGCCGAGCGTGCCGCCCAGAGCCGATCTTAACTTCGCATCCGCCGGCAACCGCAGGGAGGGCGTGATGGCATCCGAGCCGCCGATCACGAGAACCGAATCCTCGACAGCGGTCCTTGCAACTGTCGATGCAAGCACGTCTGCGTACCGTTGGGACAGCACGAAGAGCGCCGGACTGCCACTCGGGAGTGCGCCTTTAGATCCGTTCCACTCGTTCAACGCATCCCACCATGCTCGTTGCTCTGGCGCGGAACCCGAAACCGAGTCAGGCTGACTAGGCGTGAACGTCGCGCCGTAGGCTGGTGCAACAGCCGAAACGGGCTGCAGCCCGAGTCCAGCAGATGCAACATATGTAGTCGGCTCAAACCCGGCATCGCGCGCAGCTTCCTCGAGGCGCGGAAGCTGCGACCACGCGTCGCCTTGATAGAGATTTCTCAGGGGGATGCCGTCCCCAGCGGACTCGATTCGTTCGATCCACAAAGACACCGTCGAGCGAGACTGGGGAAGCGAACGGAGCTGCATTTGCTCAGGAACTGCAAGAGACTTGCGGTCGGTGCAGGTCACGACGATCGTGAGTCTCTTCGACACGTGACACCACCTAACTACGTGTGAGTCGATGCTACTGCACCCAGCAGTTTCGATCTATTATTGCGGTGCGTGCAAATGTTAGAAAGAGCGGAGCTCACATGTCCAAGCGCAAGGCAGTTGTTCTCCTCAGCGGAGGCCTCGACTCGACTACGGTTCTCGCGATCGCCAAGAGCCAGGGATACGAACCGTACGCGATCAGCTTTCGCTACGGCCAACGGCACGTCGTGGAGCTCGAAGCAGCGAAGCGTGTGGCGACGGCCCAGGGCGTTGCGCAGCATGTCGTCTGCGACATCGATCTAAGGACCTTCGGAGGGTCAGCACTTACCTCGGCGACAGACGTGCCTAAGCACGACAGCGCAGAGGATCTCTCACCTGAGGAGATCCCGGTTACCTACGTGCCGGCTCGCAATACGATCTTCCTCTCGTTCGCCCTCGCGTTCGCGGAGGTTGTCGGGGCAACCGACGTGTTCATCGGCGTCAACGCGCTCGACTACTCGGGCTACCCGGATTGCCGACCCGAGTACATCGAGGCGTACGAGACGATGGCAAACCTCGCGACGCGTGCAGGTGTCGAGGGTGCGCGGCTCAAGATTCACACACCGTTGATCTCGATGACCAAAGCAGACATCGTTCGGGCCGGAACGGAACTGGGAGTTGACTACTCGCTAACCCTTTCCTGCTACGACCCCGACGACGAGGGGCGGTCGTGTGGCCACTGCGACTCGTGCCTTCTGCGAATCCGTGGATTCCAGGAGGCCGGGTCGTCTGACCCGGTTGCCTACCAAGCCGCCTGATGTCGTACAAGGTCAAGGAGATCTTCTACACCCTCCAAGGGGAGGGGATGCATGCCGGTCGACCAGCAGTTTTCTGTCGATTCAGCCTCTGCAACCTCTGGACCGGACGTGAGCGCGACCGCCCGCGCGCCATCTGCCAGTTCTGCGATACGGACTTCCTTGGCACGGACGGTCCCGGTGGCGGCAAGTTCGCTACCGCCGACGACTTGGCCGATGCGGTTGAAGCGGCGTGGCCACTCGGTTGGACATCAAATCGGATGGTTGTCTGCACAGGCGGCGAGCCGCTGCTGCAGTTGGACGAGGCAGCCATCGACGCGCTTCATCGACGCGGCTTCTACGTGGCCGTGGAAACGAACGGCACACGGGTGCCACCGAAAGGCATCGACTGGCTGTGCGTTAGCCCGAAAGTCGGCTCTGAACTGGTGGTGACAAGTGGGGATGAACTGAAGTTCGTCTACCCCCAGAAAGAAGTGGAACCATCTACCTTCGAGCATCTCGATTTCGGGACATTTCGAGTTCAACCGATGGACGGCCCTGACGTCGTTGCGAATACCGCGCTCGCGGTCGACTACTGCCTGAATCATCCGACGTGGCAGCTCAGCCTGCAGACCCACAAGTACCTAGGAATCGCATGACCTTCTACGCCGAACTTGCCCGCGAGTTCTCGTTCGAATCTGCCCACTACCTTCCGAATGTCCCTGACGGGCACAAGTGTGGTCGCATGCACGGCCACTCTTATACGGTAGAGGTTCACGTGCGCGGCGCCGTTGGCGACGAGACCGGCTTCGTCCAGGATTTCGGGGATCTCTCGTCGGCGTTTGCGCCGATCGGCAAGGACCTGGACCATCGCCTGTTGAACGAGATCGACGGCCTTGATAACCCGACGAGCGAGCACCTTGCTCGCTGGGTGTGGAACCGACTAGCCGACCAACTTCCGCTCCTTCATGCGGTCGTTGTGAGCGAGACCCCCCGCTCGCGATGCACTTATCGAGGCGAGTCGAGCGGAGTCGAATGATGCTTCCCGAACTTGCGCAGGCTCTCCCCGACATTCAGGATGAGCTCGATTCCCGTGGGATTGAGTTGGACGCTGTCGGAGTCTCGGGTGTTCGTACACCAATCCGCGTAACGGACGGCGAAGTAGATGCTGGGGGCGTAGGTTCGGCTGAGTTCGTCGTCTCTCTCGCAGCAGACCGTCGCGGCACACACATGAGCCGCATGGTGGAGACGCTCGCAGTCGAACTGCGCGAGTTCGATCCTCGCGACGCGCGCTCCTTGATCGCATCGGCAGCGGAGCGCCTCGCCGCTCCCAGTGCTCGAATCTCGTTCGATCTCGCGATTCCGTTCGAGGTTCGTGCGCCGGTGTCGGACGTGGCGGCCTGGCAGACGGCTGATGTGGGCTTTTCTCTCGAGGGCTCGTCAGAGTCAGCAACGATGACCACCTCCTTGACGACGCACGTCACCAGTCTCTGCCCATGCAGCAAGGCCATTAGTGACTACGGCGCGCACAATCAGCGGAGTGCCGTCACACTGTCGGTCACTGGGTACACCAATGACCTGTACCCGCTTACCCTCACCGAAATGTTCTCGCTTGCGCGCCAGGTCGGTTCGTGCCCGATCTACCCCGTCATCAAGCGCCCGGATGAGCGATGGATAACCATGGAGGCTTACGACCATCCGGCGTTCGTCGAAGACATGGTGAGGGATCTTTCTTCAACGTGCCGTGCACGCTCACTTCAACACTCGATCCACGTTCGCAACTTTGAGAGTATCCATAGCCATGATGCAATCGCATCACTTTCGTGGGCGCCCACCGCCAAGCAGTTCAGGGCCCCCTGAAAGCAGAAACTTGATTCCCACGGCGATGCGATCAGATGTTCCATCGCGGTCGCTGTCCATATTGGGGCGATCCTGGCTACTGCACGTGTCCGTGCTTCGATGGCGTCAAAGCGAACGTCTGTTCGCGCGCGTCCACCCGGACGACGAATCGATCGAAGAATCCGCGCAGCCCAAGCAGTTGATGCGTGTGGCCCCAATTTTCAACGAAGCAGACGCGCGCCGGCCACACGAACCTATCGACACGAAGTTCGGTCCGAACGACATAACCTTTGTAACTGCCGCCTCCGGCAGCGAAAGTCTCGACCTCGGCGTCGCTCAGATCAATCTCGAGATCTTCAGCGAACTCGATGCTGACCCTCGTCGCGTGTGCGCCGCTATCTACTAGACCGAGCAATCTCGTTCTCGGATTCTGAGCAAAAGAGAACGTCAGGTACGGCCGAGCAGACGAGCTTGGTGGCAACGTGCTAAAGGGGTACTGCAAATCAGTCGCCGAGGTCTGGCAAGTCCGTGCCGACTCGCAGCACGGTAGCCTCAGCGTCACCGATACGCCGGCGAAGCTCCCGAAGGGTATCGGCGTGGGCGAGAACCTCTCCCTGCCTTACGGCTACCCATTGATTAGCAAGACGTTGCAGAACGCGGATCACTTGCGGACTCAAGTCGGGTGTTGGCTCAGGCGCAGGGTCGGTCGGTAGCTCTCGTTGCGACGACGTCGCGCGTTCACTCAACGGCACATTCCCGTCATCTACCGAGACTTGAAGGCTTCCAAGTACGGTCTCGACCAGCCTTCGGCCGAGTAGGTCGCTCGATACCATCAGAGCTCGAGCGACTAAGGGCACCGCGGCGAAGCGCCGCCCCTCGATCAGCGCTTCCACCATGGTGCCGTCGCTCTCCGGCATGGTCTCAGCCGCGGCCAGCAAGTCCGCACGACTTAGATGTGCGTTGCGGCCGTCGCGGAGTTTGATGTCAACCGTCGAGCTCACCATGTCCCCTCAATCGCCACCGCGCCGAGCACTGTCGCCGGTATGAAACGCTCGGATCGCCCGACTTCCACGGTAGCCCCCGAAATGCGTGTATGGAGTGAGGCTGACCGCGCATAATGTTGTGCATGCGCTAGGAAGACCCCGGCGTCGCGCCAAAGTAGGGACTCCCCGAATGGGTATCGCGCGAAGAGAACATCAGGCTCAGAAACAGCGAGCAGCACGGCACAGTTGTCCCATCCG
>WOYI010557322.1_pt2 | contig 25572 bp, 23 predicted proteins | sample 6423411 | NCBI WGS metagenome assembly WOYI01 (sample SAMN13441803, study PRJNA592873) | oil field metagenome | biome: oil field; feature: oil-well bore; material: oil-contaminated soil; isolation source: oil-contaminated soil from oil-well borehole | place: Germany: Wietze | collected 2016-10-18 ... | reverse complement strand
CAGAACGTCTTCTGGGGAAGGCGCAGATAGTTGCTGACGACTCGCAGTGCCATTATCTCTTATCTTTGGTGCTCATCTGTCTATACGATAACTTCCGCGGGGCGAAAGTGTACGGGGCTTGATGCGGGCAATTCCTCCCCCGGTTGAAACCGGGGGTCTCCTTGCCCGTCGTATATGACGCCATGACGGGCATAGGCACGACCAAAATGTTACATATTCTATATTTGAACTCAGTCTCGCAAAGTACTGTCCTTTGAGACATCGCTCAACCCCATGCACGGATTACCATGGATATCGCCACGCACTGCCCCCGCCCTCAGGGCGGGGGAGGAGCGCGAAGCGCGGGCGGGGTGGGTTCGCAGGGGGAATTTAAGGATGTCCCCTTGTAACCGGGAGGGGGACACCCCCTCCCGGTCCCTCCCCCACGTGGCGATAATTCCACGGTCCAGTATACGGGCGAGCCGGGGAAACCCGCACTGCTCTCCTGCAGTAATACCCCGGGCGGAACGGAATATGAACACCAGAGGTGCGAGTTGCGCCGGAGCGAAGGTGCGAACTGCAGAACTCAATAGGATCTATGCTCGTGGTGAGACAACAAGTGTGCCAGGAGAATTGAATCGCCTGAACTGGGCACCCCCCGCGCCCCCTCACCCGAGCATATAGATCAGCATCCCCGAGACCCCGCCGAAGAACGTGGCCGCCAGGTTTGTGCCTGAGTTCCCGACCCTGCCGCTGTTCTCGAGCGTTGCGCCCACGAGGCTGTCTACGTTCGTGCCGATGAACCCGGCGATGATCGTGACGACGACCATCCAGGGGTCGGCGACGCCCATCACCCAGGCAGCGCCGGCGACGAGGACGGATGCGACGACGGCCGCCGCCTCGCCCCGCAGGGTCACCCCCCCGTTTGTTCCCCGGGAAACCGGCCGGAGCGTCGTGATCAGGTAGGGCGTCTTTCCCGTGACCCCGATCTCGCTTGCGGCGGTATCGGCGGCGGCGGAGGCGACGCTCCCCATGAAGAGCGCCACAAACGCCGGGTGCCCGGTTACACCGTAGAGGATGGCGGCGCCGGTCGCCACCAGGCCGTTCGCAAAGACGTTGAAGTAGCCGCGCACGCCCCCGTGCTCCTGGGCGACCCCGAGTTGCTCCTTCTCAGCGTAGCGGTACCGGGTAGCCCCGGCGCCGATGATGAAGAAGGTGAGCATGATCAGGAACCACCGGATGTCCGCAAAGACGATCAGGATGATGCCGATCATGGCTGCCGAGAAGAGGCCGCTGATATCGGCCACCCGGAGCCGGTAAGAGATGTAGCCGAACCCGAACGCTATCGCGGCCGCAGCGACGAGGATGGTCAGGTCGACCTCGAAGTTGAGTTCCTCGAAGAGGAACATGGTCATCGCGACACCGAGCGCCTCGATCATCAGGGCGTCGTCCCGCCCCCGGAGGACCGCACGAAGCAGCACCGCGGCGACCACGCCCATCACGACGACGAGCGGCGCAGTATACCCGAGGTAGAGCATCACGGCAAGCGATATGCCGATGGCGGCAACCAGATGGTAGAGATACGACGCCTGCTTCCCCCCGGTAAGGCGGAATGCCAGCTCCCCGATCACGACGATGCCGAGCGTGCAGGTGAAGACGAACGTCGAGAGCCAGCCGAGCCCGTAGAGCACGGCAAGTGCGATGATCGAGAGCGATACATACCGGGTATCCCTGATGAGAAAGAGGACGAGCGAGAGTGGAATGAGAAAGAGCGTGAGCAGCCATGCTGGCTGGAGCAGAGGGGCAAGGCTTATAAAGACGAGGGTGAGCGCCGATGCCAGAACCAACCCCTGCGGCTTTGTCATTCATACTTGATTGGCGGTGCAGGGAAAAAGCCTTTAGGATCGAACGTCTGCCGTCTCCGGAGTTTCCGCAGGACGAACATTCCATGAGGCTCCAATCAGGGAGGGCAAACCCATGCACGGCGCAGGATATCCGCTGGCGTCAAAGCCCCGTAGAACAATATATTTCACTGGAAAGAGAGAGATCATACGCTGAAAATGTCGCCGTCACATCAACTACCTAAAAACTACGATATCGAAGAAGTGGAGAGGCGCTGGCAGAGCACCTGGCGCGATGAGGACAATTATTTCAATCCCGACTCGCCTAAACCCCGGTTCATCATCGACACGCCGCCGCCGTATCCTACCGGCAACTTCCATATCGGAAACGCACTGAACTGGTGTTACATCGACTTTATCGCGCGGTACAAGCGTATGCGCGGTTTTAACGTGATGTTCCCGCAGGGGTGGGACTGCCACGGCCTCCCCACCGAGGTGAAGGTCGAGGAGACTTACGGGATCACCAAAAACGATGTACCGAGGGAGAAGTTCCGGGAGATGTGCCGCGACCTCACGATCGGAAACATCGAGAAGATGCGGACGACCATGCGGCGGCTCGGTTTCTCCACCGACTGGAGCCACGAATACATCACCATGCTCCCGGAGTATTATAAAAAGACTCAGGCTTCGTTTCTGCAGATGCTCAAAGCCGGCGACATCTACCAGAGCGAGCATCCGGTGAACTTCTGTACCCGGTGCGAGACGGCCATCGCATTTGCCGAGGTCAACTACGTCCCCCGTACGACCACGCTCAACTACTTCGACTTTGACGGCATCGAGATCGCCACCACCCGGCCGGAACTGCTCGCGGCCTGTGTTGCGGTGGCGGTTCACCCCGATGACGAGCGATACCGCGGCATGAAGGGGAGGAGGCTCGCGGTCCCGATCTTCGAGCACGAGGTGCCGGTCATCGAGGACGTCGCGGTCGACCCGGGCTTCGGCAGCGGTGCGGTGATGATCTGTACGTTCGGGGACAAGACGGACGTCTACTGGTGGAAACAGCACCACCTGGAACTCCGGAAGGCAATCGACCGTCAGGGCGTTATGACCGCAGCAGCGGGCCCCTATGCTGGGATGTCGTCGGAGGCCTGCAGGAAGGCGATCCTCCACGATATGGAAGAGGCCGGGATCCTGAAACGGCAGGAGGAACTCGAGCAGCGGGTAGGGACCTGCTGGCGGTGCAAGACCCCGATCGAGATCCTCTCGGAGCGCCAGTGGTTTGTGCGGGTTCACCGGGACGATATCCTGGATGCGGCCAAAAAGATCTCCTGGACGCCGGAGCATATGTTTTCCCGGATGGAGAACTGGGCCAACTCGATGGAGTGGGACTGGTGCATCTCCCGGCAGCGGATCTTCGCGACGCCGATCCCGGTCTGGTTCTGCACCACCTGCGGTGAGGTGGTCCTCCCGGCCGAGGCGGATCTCCCGATAGACCCGACCGTCGATAAGCCCAGAGTCCCCTGCCCGAGGTGCGGTGGGTCCGATTTCATCGGTGAGAAAGATGTGCTTGACACCTGGATGGACTCGTCGATATCGGTGCTCCACGTCACTGGATGGGATGGGAGCGGCAAGCCTCCGCTCTTCCCGGCGCAGATTCGCCCCCAGGGCCACGATATTATACGAACGTGGGCGTTCTACACGATCCTCCGGGCGAAGGCGCTGGTCGGCGGCCACCCCTGGGACGAGATCCTCGTCAACGGCATGGTGCTCGGGGAAGATGGGTTCAAGATGAGCAAGAGCCGCAGCAACATCATCGCCCCCGAGGAGATCGTCGGGCAGTACGGCGCGGACGCACTGCGGCAGTGGGGTGCGGGAGGCGCGGCGATCGGCTCGGATATCATGTTCAACTGGAACGATGTCGTCGCTGCGTCCCGTTTCCAGACCAAACTCTGGAACATCTTCAGGTTCGTCATGGGGCACCTGGAGACGGTGACCGGGGAGCCGGCACCGGTGACGGAACTCATCGACCGGTGGCTGCTCGTCCGGCTCTCCGAGACCGTCGCGGAGGTCACCGCCGCGATGGAAGGCTACCAGTTCGACCGGGCGCTCAAGGCTATCCGGGAGTTTGCCTGGAACACGCTCGCCGACGACTACGTCGAGATCGTGAAGGGTCGCCTGTACGCGGACGACAGCAGCAGGGCCAGCGCATGCAGCGCACTTCGGACGACCATGGACGTCCTCTGCCGTCTCCTCGCCCCGATCATCCCGCACTTCGCGGAAGAGTGCTATCACAACCTGGCCGCAAGAAGCGTGCACACCGAGACCTGGCCTGACTTTGCGTATGCCGACGATGAGGCGCGGCGCCACGGCGATCTCCTCGTGAAGACGGTCGCCGAACTCCGGCGCTACAAGCACGATAAGGGCATGGCACTGAACGCACCGCTCGGCCACGTGATGATCTACGCATCCGAGCCGGTCGACGACGCCGGAGATGCCGGGCGGGCGCTCGCCGCCGATGCCCGGTGGAGCGCCGGCACGCCCCGGCTCGAGGAGGTCGTGAGCGGCGTGAACTTCAACATGGCGATCATCGGGCCGACGCTACGGAAGCAGGCCCGCGGGTTCATGGAGGCCGTGCAGGCCCTTGGGCCGGAGCTGCTCAAAAATCCGCCCGCAACGGTCACCGTCGACGGCGAGGAGATCCCGGTGCCGTCCGGCTCCTTCACGCCGAAGGTCGCCTACCGGGTGGCGGGAGAAGAGGTGGACGTCCTCACGCTCGGGGACGTGATTGTGACGATCGGTCACTCGTCCTGATCTCGTCGGCGATGAACCGGGCGACTTCCTCTTTTTTTAGCAGTGCATCGACGATGACAAACCGCGCGGGATCCGAGGCTGCGAGGCTCAGGTAATTCTCCTGAACCCGTGCGAGGATCCCGGCACTCTCGAAGTATTCTCTCTTTTTTGCAGGATCGAGCCTGGAGACAGCTTCCTCTACCGGCAGGACCAGAAGAAAGGTCCGGTCCGGCCGGATCGACCATCCTTCGTGGATCCGGCGGAGCCAGAGGAGCGGGTCGGGGAGGAGGCCATCGAGGACGACCGGCTGGTAGGCAAACCGGGAGTCCGAGTAACGGTCGGAGATGACGAGTTCCCCCTCGTCGAGCGCGGGCCGGATCACCGCATCGATGTGCGCGGCGTGGTCGGCGCAGAAGAGCAGCGCCTCGGTGATCGGGTCCATCCGCTCGGCAACCGCCCGCCGCACCGAGTCCCCGACCCAGGTGGCGCCGGGCTCGCGGGTGAAGAGGGGGTCGAGGTCGGCGAGCAGTTCCCGGAGACGGGCGAGAAGGGTGCTCTTGCCGCTCCCGTCGATGCCCTCGATGGTGATCAGCATGGATATCCTCTCCGGATCCACTCGATCGGTATCGTGCCGTGGTGGACGGCGGTCGCGACGATCACCCCGTCAAACCCGGCGTCGTCGAGGAGATGGATGTCGTCGATCCCGGCGACGCCGCCCCCGTAGAGGAGGCGTCCGGGGTAACATGCCCGCATCTCCTCGAGGTCCTCCTGGACGAGGCCCCGCTCTGTTCCCACGGCGCCGATGTTGAGGATGATACACCCCTCAAACGAGAGGGCCGATGCACGGGCCAGCATCTCCGCCGGTCGGATGCCCCAGGGGAGCACCCGGCCCCTCTGGACGTCGATGCTGAGATAGCCGGCCTCGTATGCCGCAAGGTCTTCGATCGCTCTCGCCGCCGTCTCGGTGCCGACGACCGGCGTCACCCCGACGACTGCCGTGCATTCCGCTGGCGACCGGCAGCCCCGGTCGAGGTAGCACCGCTCGACCCGGGCGGCGCACCGCCGGACAAGATCATCCTGGGGTGTTCTGCCCTGGAGGCTATCGAGATCCGCGATATACAGGTACCGGGGCGCGAGAGCGGATACATAGGCCTCCGGTTCGGCCGAGGGTGCAATCCCCCAGGTCAGCGGCCGGTAACTGGCGCGGTCGCCGGACTTCCCGTGCACAACCAGACCGTCTGCCAGATCAACTGCAAGAATCAGTTCCATGTCGTCAACGCAATCACTATTAGGGTGAAGGATCATTAATTTCTATGCAATTACTCGTCAGTCCAAGCAGCATTGAGGAGGCAAAAAGCTCGCTTTCCGCTGACATCATCGACGTTAAAAAACCCTCAGAGGGCTCGCTGGGTGCGAATTTTCCCTGGATCATCCGGGGTATCAAGACCCTCGCCGGCAACAAGCCTGTCAGCGCTGCAATCGGGGACAATGAGTATAAGCCAGGAACTGCAGCTCTTTCTGCCTACGGTGCCGCACATGCGGGTGCTGATTTTATCAAGGTTGGCCTGATGTTCGACGGAGCCGATCGTGCCCGTGACGTCATCGAAGCGGTGACCACGGCGGTGAAACGGGAGTTTCCTGAGAAGTACGTCGTTATCGCCGCTTATGCCGATTTTGAGAGGATGGGTACGATCTCGCCGTTCGCCATCGGTCCACTGGTTGCGGATGCCGGAGCTGATGTCGCCATGATCGACACCGGCATTAAAGATGGGAAGAGTCTCTTTGAGTTCATGGACGAGGAGACACTGACCCGGTTCACCGAACAGAACCGGGAACTCGGGTTGCAGACGGCCCTTGCCGGTTCGCTGAAGTTCGAGGACCTCGATGCCTTAAAGCGGATCGACCCGGAGATCATCGGTGTCCGGGGAATGGTCTGCGGGGGCGATCGGTCCACCACAATCCGGGTCGAACTGGTGGAGAAAGCAATGATGATGCTCAGGTGATGTATGTATATCGAGAAGATGAACCTGGAAACAACGTTTACGTTTGACGACGTGCTGCTTGAGCCCGCCGAATCGTGGGTCGAGCCCAATGAGGTCGACGTCGGGTCGCGGTTCTCGCGGAGCATCCCCCTGACCATCCCGCTCGTGAGTGCCGCCATGGATACGGTGACTGAATCGGCGATGGCGATAACCATAGCCCGGGAAGGCGGCATCGGTGTTATCCACCGGAACATGACTCCGGAGCACGAGGTCGCTGAGGTCAGGATCGTCAAACAGGCTGAGGATCTGATCGAGCGCGAGGTCGTGGCGGTCGGCCCGGAGTCCACGGTCACCGATGTGGAACGGGTCATGAGGCAGCATGGTATCGGCGGCGTGCCTGTTATCGAGGGCGACAGGGTGATCGGCATCGTCAGCCGCAGGGATATCAGGGCGATCCTGCCCAAACAGGGCGAGGCGAAGATCACCGGTTACATGACCAAGAAGTTGATCACGGCGTCTGAAGATGTCACGGCGGAGAACGCGCTCGAGACCATGTATGCGAACAAAGTCGAGCGCCTTCCAGTTGTGGACGCAAGAGGATGCCTTGTCGGGATCATCACAATGCGCGATATCCTCGAAAAGCGGCAGTATCCCCGCGCGAACCGCGATGCGAACGGGAAACTCCGGGTCGCCGCAGCGGTGGGCCCCTTCGACTTCGACCGGGCTATGATGCTGGTTGAGTCGGGGGTCGACGCCCTGGTCGTGGACAGCGCTCACGGTCATAACATGAACGTCGTCAAAGCGGTCAGGGAGATCAAGGCGAGCGTCGCCGTCGACGTGGTGGCCGGGAACATAGCCACGAAGCAGGCGGCCTCTACTCTGGTCGACTCCGTCGACGGGTTGAAGGTGGGCATCGGGCCGGGTTCCATCTGTACAACCCGGATCGTCGCGGGCGTGGGCGTGCCGCAGGTCTCTGCAATAGCAAACGTCGCCGAGGTGGCGCACGGGGTCGGCGTCCCGGTGATTGCCGACGGCGGCATCCGGTATTCCGGGGATATCGCGAAGGCGATCGCCGCAGGTGCGGACTGTATCATGGCGGGCAGCCTCTTTGCCGGCACCGATGAAGCGCCGGGAAGGGTTACGACGATCAAGGGCCGGCGCTACAAGCAGTACCGCGGGATGGGATCGCTCGGCGTCATGAGCAGCGGCGAGTCGAGCGACCGCTACTTCCAGAAGAAGGAGTTCGGGAGGACCAAGTTCGTTCCCGAGGGCGTTGAGGGAGTCACTCCGTATGTTGGCCATGTCTCGGACGTTATCTACCAGCTCATCGGCGGCCTGAAGTCCGGGATGGGTTACACGGGGTCAAAGACGATACCGGATCTGCAGAAGAACGGCAAATTCCTCAGGATTACGCCTGCGGGCTACGGCGAGAGTCACCCCCACAACATTATGATCACCGACGAGGCGCCGAATTACCGCCTCTTCGAGTAACCTTTTTTATACCTGAATCACTAACATTTAGTAAACATGCTCGAGGGCAGTGAGGTTTCCCGTCTCCTTGATATCCTGGGAAACCGGAACAGACGGCGAATAATAGAACTGCTGAGGCAGAAGCCGTGTTTTGTGACCGAGATCTCCGAGCGCCTGGTGCTCAGTCCAAAAGCGGTTATAGAACACCTGCAGTTGATGGAACGCGAAGAGATCCTCATCTCCTGCCAGGACGAGCGCAGGCGAAAGTATTACTACCTCTCGCATGACATCAATGTCATCGTAAACCTGCAAAAGCAGGACGGGGTTACGCTTCCCTCCGTTGAAGAGAATCAGAGAACGCGATTTACCAGGAATCTCGAGGCATTCAGGAGGATGGTCAGGGCTCGCGACGAACTTCTGGATAACCTCGAACAACTGGAGCGGGAGATCGAATCGAGGTTCACCGAGGTCGTGCGCATGAGGGGGGGCTTCGTCACGGATGAAGGGGATATGGAGATCATCCTCGCCCTCTCCCACGCCGACCTGATGCTCGTTGAACTCGACGAAGTGAGCAGCCTGTCCACGGATGAGCTGAAACAGAGACTGGGCAACCTCATACGCATGGGGGTTGTCGAGCGAATCAACGACCGATACCGGATACGTGGTACACATGGCGAATAATCCATACGACGAAATGTTTAAAAATATCGCGCGGCTGATGGAGAAGATACTGAGTGAGATGCCCCTCCAGGACCCCAGGATCATCGGGTTCACCATCATCAGCGGGTCGTCCGAGGGGGCACCCTATCTCGACCCATCCGGGGATGACGAGGATGATGAGTCCGACGTTGAGGTGGTCGAGGGGGACGACTGCATCTACATCACCGCGGTGACGGATGCCCGGGCGGATGGCGCCCCGTACGTCACGTTCCAGGAAGATTCCGTGACCCTCTGCACCGGGGGTGACGAAGAAACGGTCATCGATCTCGAATGCGAGATCGACGTCCCGCACAGTTTCTACAATGTGCAGCACGGCGTGATCGATGCGGTCTGCCCCAAGAAGAGCGCGCCGGGCGAGATTGCCCGGTCCTGAACGGGGGCCGGGGATCCCGGCCTCCACTCTTTTGTAGCGACATTCAGGAGCCGGCGTTTCAGAATGACTTCTGCTGCCTGGCTCTCAAAAAAGAGGCGCCTTACTCCTGATACTCTTCAAGAGCAAGCTGGTACATCCAGTCGAGGAGGAGCGCGCACTCTTCCGGGGTGCATTCCTGATCGCAGCCGATGCACGGGAGAACTTCTCCTCCTGCAAGGATGACGCAGGGGTCGATCGCCCGCTTCTTCGCCCGCAGGAGATAGGTCTTGATGCCGTCGCTGCGGAACTCGATGCGTTCTATCAACCCGGCATCCAGCAGCCGCTTTACAATCCTTGAGCACTTTCTGCTGTCGATATCAAGGAGCTTCCAGAGCTCGCTCTGGAGAACGCCCTGACGGTGGGACTGGATAACTTTGAGTGCTTCTTCCTCCTGGTCGGCCATGGCTATCAGAGCAGAGGTGCAATGGTCAGGATATTATTGCCGCGTATGACAACAGTTCCCAGTGTGCGGCCCCTCTGATCACCGGTATACTCGGTGGTCTCGTCCATGTGGAGATTCAGGTGTTCATCCACTGCCACGAGTCGTCCCTGGAGTTTCCTGCCGTCATCCTTGATCTCAACGACGATTTTAGAATCCACGAGTGAAAAAACCTTCTTTACAGGAAGTACGATGCCGTTAACCATCTGTTCCTATATGGTTATCTTCACGCATTAAGTTTTTCCTATAACCGACCACCGGTCGCCAGCGGCCGGTGGGAGGTGGGGCACCGCCAGGTGCCACCGGCGACCAGTAAGTAATCATGGCAACCGTCAGGTGCCGCCAGCGAGCGGCGATAGTGGGCCTGCTGCCAGGTGTCATCGGCCGCCGATAAGGCGTCATAAACAACCGCCGGCAGAACCAACAGTTCCGCGGCCGGTCAATCAGAAAAAAGGGGGTTATTCGGAAAGGTCTTCCCAGCGGTCCTTGAACTGTTTCTCGACGCCCGGGAGGGTGGTATACTCCATCTCCTCGAGCGAGAGGCGGTGCGGTTCAAACGGCCCGTGGGCCCGGAGCACGTCGGAGAGCTCGCAGCACCTGTCGCGGACGCGGTTGAACGCCGGGTCGTCGAACATATCTGCAGGCCCGATCAGTTTCCCATTGCTGATCTGGAACCCGAGACAGATGACCCGGGGCGGTCCGTCGAACGCGGTGCAGTTTGCGTCGCAGACGCCCACCGGCATGAACGGCCCGTGGTGCGAACCGCGCATCCAGCCGGCAACGAGGATGGGTGTCCTGAAGGGGTCGATGACTTCGCCGACCGATGGGAACCCGCTCTGCGCCCTGATGAGCATGACCGGGTCGTCCTTGCCGACGTACCGGCCGGCCATCAGATTCAGCCGCTGGGTGCTGGTGGATGCCGCGATTTCGCCGTTCTTCTTCCAGATGTACTTGATCACATACCGGCTCGGCGCTCCGATATAGGCAAGGAGGCTGTAGGACTCTTCCGGCGTGTTGAAGAGGATCTTCCGCTTCTCTATGACATCGTGGACCTCGAAGGTGAATCCATCATGCATCGAAGGGTCGATGACGAGGCCGGATGTGCTGAAAGGGTCGGCGAAGATCCGATAGAGGAAGTAGTTCCACGCGCCGGGCTCGGTCTTATCGGCCATGAAGGCCAGGACCGGGTCGGAACCGCGCTCTTCAAACTCCATCTCGGCAACACCAGGTCCCATCCCCTTGACGTTGCCGCTGAACGCATCTGCGAGCAGGTCCTGACCGGCGCCGTAGAGTTTCATCTCCTTGGCGATCCCGGCGCATTCCAGGAAGACGTTCCACGCCAATTTGTGGATCTCTTCATTGTCCTCGCCCTTGGTGTGCGTCATGATCAACTCGAGATCGTCACCGCAGTGGGTGACGTACGAGTCGGTTATGATGCTGCCTTCTGCTTCCTTGAGCATCTGTGCGGCCTTTTCAAGGAGTCTCGGGTGGGTGCGGGAATGCCCCGGAAAACTGCCTACATCTGCTTTAATTATGGACACGGTGGTCTTAACCATTTCATCACCACTACCTGGAGGGGCGTAGCCCTTACGACTAGTAGATAGGTATTACTGTATATGTAGGTGTTGTTGCCTTGAAAAATGGTTTGCTACGGCAACCGTTTTCCTGGATGGCTGAGAAGGACGATCCTTGCCGTCATATCTTCTCTACGGCACCACCAGGGCCAGTATACCGCCATTTACTCTTTTTGCCGTTTTCCCCGGACCTGCTGCGAATTAGAGCACCTTCGAGAGCAGCATTTTTGGACCTCTCGTGTGGCGACCCGGGTGACGATCGCGCGTCCTCTGTGGGAAGTAGTGTCCGGGTGCGGTCGGGAGGAGGGCTAACATGAGAAGAGTACGGAGCGGAGGGACATGTTGCAGCCTCCCCGCCCGGCACCTGCCGGCCTGTGGCCTCCGGTCTGCTCACGGGGGTGCAACTGTCGATAAAATGTATTTGTGCCGGGTCTGGTCCGGCAGGCGCTTTGACGTCTCAGTCGATCCTTATCGATTTGCCCCGGGAGAATTTGACCTCCAGGACGCCGTGCTTGTAGTTCGACTGCATGGAGTCGGCATCCACGGCCGGCACCTCCACCGAGGTCAGCTGGTTGCCGCCTGCGATGATCGTCAGCGTGCCGTTGATGAGTGACAGGTGAATATTCTCCGTATCGGCACCAGGGAGATCAATTGCCACCGTCACGTCGTCATCGGTTGCGTACATCTCTGCTATCGGCTCGATGGTTCCCCCGGATGAGGGTTCCGCCGGCTCTGCTGCGGGAGCCGCTTCCTCCGCCGGAATCTCGGTCTTGCCGGCGTCATGGAGGACGATCTTAAATCCGTAGGCAAACGGTCTGTTCTGATCTCCCTGCTCCTTGAGCCCCTGCTCCATGAGGCGTTTCATCAGTTCGTTGAGTTGCTGAAAGATGTCTGCTGGGCTGTCACTCATGTGCATCACGTTGTTTCTGTCTCTGTTGATGAGGAGGCCGCATGACCTCCCTGAGGAGCGCCCCATCCACGGGGCGCTCCCGTCAGAACGCCATAGCCGTCTGCGGCAGGGGACGTTCTATCCTGGTCTTCAACTCCTTGGTGAGGCGCTTGATCTCGCCGAAGTCTTTCTTCCTCTGGTAGACCGCATCTTTCAGGGCCTCCGTCAGATCCTTGACTTCCTGCTCGACCTTCTCAGTCTCCCGCATCCTGGCACGGTTGATCGTCGAGACGGCGTCTTCGAGCGCAGACCGCTGCTCCTGGTTGTAGAGGATCTGCCAGGAGTGGCGTTCGTTCTCTTCTAACCGGTCGATATCCAGCGTGCCTCTCACGCGGGAGAGGGCATCGTCGAAGTGCTTTTTCGTGACCCTTACGTTGCCGATCGCCTGGCGCCGTTCTTCCTCGGACTTACCCCCCATCGCAACGATGAACTCGCGCATGGCGGATATCTTGGCTTCACGGACCAGTGCCTCGATATCGGCTCCGACGTAACCCTCGGTCCTGTCGACCAGTTCCTCGATGTTCACGTCGTTTGCAAGGATCTCTCTGTTCTTGAGGTACACTTCGAAGATCTTCTTCCTGCCTTCCCGGTCAGGCGGCGGGACGTAGATGATCCGGTCGAATCTGCCGGGGCGAAGCAGCGCCTCGTCCAACATGTCCGGGCGGTTGGTAGCGCCGAGAACCACGACATTGTTGAGCTCTTCGAGGCCGTCGAGCTCTGTCAGGATCTGACTTACCACACTTTCAGTTACGTGCGACGATCCTATATAAGATCCGCGTTTCGGCATAAGCGCGTCAATCTCGTCGAAAAAGATAATCGACGGCGCTGCCTGCCTTGCTTTCCGAAATACCTGACGAACGCCGCGTTCCGACTCCCCGACCCATTTCGAGAGGAGTTCAGGACCCTTTACGGAGATGAAATTGCTTTCGCTCTCGTTTGCGACCGCCTTTGCAAGCAGTGTCTTGCCCGTCCCCGGGGGTCCGAAGAGCAGGATGCCGCGGGGGGGTTCGGTGTCTAAGGAGGCAAATATCTCCGGATATTTGAGCGGCCACTCAACGGCCTCCGCGAGTTCGGCCTTTACGTCTTCGAGGCCTCCGACGTCCTCCCATTTGACATCGGGTATCTCTACGAGCACCTCTCGCATCGCGCTCGGCTCAACGTGCTTATGCGCTTCGATGAAGTCTTCGTTCGTCACGCGGAGCTGGTCGATGATCTCGGTGGGGATCTCCTCCTCGATCTTGATCTGCGGTATGATCCGGCGGATTGCGTGCATCGCCGCTTCTTTTGCGAGCAGCGCAATGTCGGCGCCGACGAAGCCGTGCGTGGAGCGGGCGTAGTCGTCGAGGATCACATCTTCGGCAAGCGGCATGCCCCGCGTGTGGATCTGGAAGATCTGCTGCCTTCCCTTGGTGTCCGGGATGCCGATCTCGATCTCACGGTCGAACCGGCCGCCGCGCCGGAGGGCGGGATCGATCATATCGGGGAGGTTCGTTGCGGCGATCACCACCACCTGACCCCGGGTCTTCAGGCCGTCCATCAGGGCCAGGAGCTGGGCGACGATCCGGCGCTCGACCTCCCCCTTCACCTCTTCGCGCTTGGGTGCGATCGAGTCGATCTCGTCGATGAAGACGATCGAGGGTGCGTTCTCCTGCGCTTCCTCAAAGACCTCCCGCAGGCGTTCTTCGGACTCGCCGTAGTACTTGCTCATGATCTCGGGGCCCGAGAGCGTGATGAAGTGGGCGTCCACCTCGTTTGCTACCGCTTTTGCGATCAGCGTCTTCCCCGTTCCGGGCGGGCCGTAGAGCAGGACGCCTTTTGGGGGCTCCACACCGAGGCGTTCGAAGAGTTCGGGGTGCCGGAGCGGGAGTTCGATCATCTCCCGGACGAGTTGCAGCTCGCGGTCCAGACCGCCGATGTCCTCGTAGTGGACGTCGGTCGCAGTTTCGCGCCGCCCTTCCTCGGGTTCATACGGAGTCTCTTTCAACTCGATCTCGGTGCTGTCGGTGACGATGGCGATACCTTTCGGGGCCACTCTGGCAATGACGAACGTGAGCGGGTTGCCGAGGATGCTGACCCGAACGTGCTGCCCTTCTGTGACCGGCCGGCCGCGAAGGATTCTTCCCAGGTACTGCTCGCCGCCCACCAGGCGGATGGGCTGGGTCGGCTGGATGGTCACCTTCTTGGCATATCCGGCCTCGGTCTTCCTGATCCGGACGTTGTCATCGATCCCGGCTCCTACGTTGCCCCGGGTGTTGCCGTCGATGCGCAGGATCGCCTTGCCGGTGTCCTGCGGGAATCCGGGCCATATGAGCGTCGCCGCCTTCTGGCGCCCTTCGATCTCGACAACGTCGCCGCTGACGAGACCGAGAGCCTTCATGGTATCGATGCTCAGTCTGGCGATCCCCCGGCCGGCGTCTTCGTGAGCCGCCTCCTTGATGGTCACCTCAACAGATTCGGTGTTAGCCATGTGAACAATCTCCTCCTGTATGATTTACCATAGGTAAGTGCAAGACAGTATTTATATCTTTCCTGACTCCTTCCTCCCGTTGTGCTGGATGATCCCCTTTTCTGTAACGATGTAATCCATCTTCACATCGTTATCGTCGGCAGGAATGCTCTCTGCCTGCTGGCAGGAGAACGCGATGCCGATCTTCTGTGGGTGGGGGTACCGGCAGAGGAAGCGATCGTAGTACCCGGCACCGTAGCCGAGCCGGTTTCCTTCGGCGTCGAAGGCGAGCATCGGTATGACAACCGCCTGGAGCTCCTCGGGCCGGGCCGGGAGCTCGTGGCCGATTGGTTCGGGCACGTTGAATGTGCTGGGGAAAAGGACCGCAGCGTCCGGCAGGTAGGAGAGGCGGAGGCTGCAGGTCTCCCGTTCGATGATGGGCACGACGACCCGCACGCCCCGGCGGTTCAGGTCCGCGATCAGGCCGTTGGTCTCGGCCTCCGGGGCTTTTGAGGCGTAGACCATGACGGTCTTAAATCCGTTCAGGATCTCGAGGAGTCTTCGTTCGATGATGCTGCTGTATGTGGCAATCTCTGCAGGGGAGAGAAGGGATCGGGCCTCCTTTGCCTGCTGGCGAAGGGCCGCCTTTGTCTGGCTCATTGCAAGAGAGGTTTGGCTCAATCAGACCATAAAGCATGCATGCTCCGGGCCGGCAAGCAGTCTACTTCTCTGCTGTCTGCTCCTCGCGGCAGACCTCCCGGAACTGGCGGAGGGAGGATGCAAGGACCCGGGTCTTGCCGATCATGGCGGCGATCAAGAGGGCGTCGAGGATCTCGTCGCGGGATGCGCCTTCCTTCAGCGCGGCCCCCATGTGTACCTTCAGGCAACTGTCCGCCCCGGCCCCTGCGGCGGCCGCAATGGCGACCAGCTCCGCGGTCCTTGCGTCGAGGGAGCCTGGCCGGGAGATCTGGTAGTCGGCGATGGCGGAGAGCGCAAAGATATCGGGCCGGTCCCGGAGGATGGAGAAGATGAACGGCACGACGCCGAGCATCTCCTTTACATCTTCCATGACGTCGTCGCCGAGATCGTCGGCGTGGGCAAGGAATTCGTTCACGAGTTGAGCGTTATCGGGTTTCATGGATCTGTCCTCTTACGTGATCGTGGGTGAGGGAGGCGATAATGGTGTGGATTTTGATGTGAGGATGTTCGGGTGTTCTTGTGTGCAAGCGTATTAGACCGATTTTCCCACGCTCCGGGTACGCTGGACCGTGGGGATATCCCCACGGTCCACTGTACTGGGACTTGCCCATAGTGGCCGTTCAGATATGTGCAAAGAGCAAGGAAGCACGATAAGACTGGCTCTGCAGCTCATGCAGTCTACCACCCGGAAGAACGAACACCCCCGCTACCCGAAAAACAATACCCTTAAAAAAGACGAGATCCCGGGGGAAGCGCCCTCCCCCATCCCCATCAGAAGTTAAAATGCCGTCCGACGATCTTTATCGCACAGTAATCGCCGCACATCGTGCAGCCGTCGGTATCGGCCGGCATCCGCTCGGCCCGGATTGCCCGGGCGCGCTCGGGGTTCATCGCGACCGCAAACTGCCGCTCCCAGTCGAGGTCCCGGCGGGCGTGTCCCATCTCGAGGTCGGCATCCCGCTTCTTGAGTTTGATCATATCCCCGACGTGGGCGGCGATCCTCGAACTCATCACGCCCTCGTAGACCTCCTCGGGGGTGGGGAGCGCCAGGTGCTCCGCCGGCGTCACGTAGCAGATGAAGTCGGCACCGTAGGAGGAGGCGAGTGCGGCCCCGATCGCGGCTACCCGGTCGTCGTAGCCGGGCGCGATATCGGTGACGAGCGGGCCGAGCATGTAGAACGGCTTCCGGTTCGTCACCCGCTTTTGCAGCACGACGTTGGTCTGGATCTCGTCGACCGGGATGTGCCCCGGTCCCTCGATGATCGCCTGGACACCCTGTTCATGCGCTTTATCGGCGAGTTCCGCGTTGATGAGCAGTTCCTGGATCTGGGCACGGTCGGTCGCGTCGTGGACCGCACCTGCCCGCATCCCGTTGCCGAAGGAGAGGGTGACCTCGTGCTCCTTCAAGATCTCGACTAGGTAGTCGAACTCCGCATAGAGCGGGTTTTCCTTCTCGTTGTGGAGCATCCACGCGGTCATGAAGGCCCCGCCCCGGGAGACGAGCCCGCCGTGCCGCCCCTGGTTCTTCAGGCGCTTCATCGTCTCATAGTTGATCCCGGTATGGATCGCCATGAAGTTGGTCCCGAGCTTCGCCTGCTCCGCCGTGATCCGGAAGAGGTCGTCCTCTTCCATGTGGACGACCGCCCCGTGCTTCCGGGCGGCCTCGATGAACGCCTGGTAGAGCGGGACCGACCCGACCGAGAGGGTGGTCGCCTCGACGACCCGGCGCCGGATCTCCGCAAAGTCGCCGCCGGTGGAGAGCTCCATCAGCGTATCGGCACCGGCACGCTCTGCCTGCCGGACCTTCTCGATCTCCACATCGACGTCGACCATATCCGTCGACGTCCCGATGCTCGCGTTGACTTTCGTGCGGAGCCCTTCGCCGATACCGCAGATCTTCACCTTCCGATAGGGAGAGACCGGAATGACGATGTGGCCTTCAGCCACGCCGTGCCTGACAAACTCCTCAGAGACCCCTTCCGCTGCTGCGACGATCCGCATCTCCTCGGTGACGACGCCACGTCGGGCGTCTTCTATGAGACCCATGGCCTTATATTTGAGGAAAAGAGTTGATAAAGACTTGTTTTTAGGATCCTGGCTAAAACCGGGTTGTTCTCTGGACAAGTAAACTTGACTTACTCTTACGCAGATCTTATTTCACAGCCGGAAAGCCAAGGCTTACATGAAATAAAGGAGCACCTCTATCCCGTCTGGTGATTGTTTGCACGTTAATTTCGGAGGTTTTGTCCCGATCAGCACCGTCGACTGGCGGGGGCGGGCGGCCTGCACCGTCTTCCTCAGGGGGTGCCCCGCGCGCTGCTTCTACTGCCATAACATCGCCATCCAGGGTGGCGAAGACCTTCGCGACGCAGACGAGATCATCGCCATGATCCAGAGTTCCCGCACGGTTGCAGGCGCCGTAGTCTTCTCCGGCGGGGAGCCGACCCTGCAGGGGCCGGCGCTCGTCCACCTCGCCGCCGCCGCCCGGAACATGGGGCTCTCTGTGGGCCTGCACACGAACGGCATCTTTCCCCGCGTGCTCGAGGACCTGACCGGCCGGCACCTGGTGGAGATGATCGCGCTCGATATCAAGACAACGTGGGAACGCTACGACGAACTCCTGGAACTTGCTGCCGCCGATGCGGTGAAGCAGTCGCTCGCCGTCTGCAAGCGGGCGAAGGCCGACGGCAGCCTTGGGACCTGCCAGGCTGTGGTCACTCTCTTCCGGGGCCGCGAGGATGATCTCCCGTCGATCGCAGAGGCTACCCGTGACCTCGACCTCGTGCTCCAGCAGGGGGTGGCCCCGGGCTTCGTCCCCCTGACCCGGCAGGAACTCGAGGCGGTAGCGGCGCCGCTCGGCCGGAAAGTCCGGATACGGACCCGGGAGGACGGCGAGGTCGGGTACGGCCCGGAGCAGTAACCGTTCCGGTGACGTTAAGCATAATATCGTCTGCAACCCACTTTTATGGAGATAGTTGTGGCGGCCGCCGCAACCTGCACCGCCGGGACCCTGCAGCCGGTCTCTCACCGGTGCGGCCCGCTGTTCTGGATACGATAGCATAACAAAGATGAAGGAGCCCTGATGAAAGTCATTGGAATCGTTGGTATGCCGGCAAGCGGGAAAGGAGAGGTGTCGAAGATCGCCCGGGACCTCGGGATTCCGGTCGTGGTCATGGGGGATGCGATACGAGAACGGGTTAAGGAGGCCGGCCTTCTGCCGACGGACGCGAACCTCGGCGCAATGTCGGGGAAGTTGCGCGCGGACCTCGGCATGGACGCCATCGCCCGGATAACCATCCCTGCCATCGAGGCAGAGTCCGCTCCGGTGGTCCTGGTCGACGGCATCAGGGGGGACTACGAGGTGGCGGCGTTCAAGGAGCACTTCCCCGACTTCACCCTCATCGGGATCGTCTCGTCGTTTGAGACGCGTTACCGGCGGCTCACGAACCGGGGCCGGTCCGACGACTCCCTCACCGCCGAAGAGCTCCGGGTCCGCGATGAGCGGGAACTCGGGTGGGGGCTCGGTCGGGCTCTCGATCTCGCGGACTGCCGGATCACGAACGAGGGAACACTCGAGGAGTTTGCCGCAGAGATCCGTGCCCTGCTCTGCCGGCCGGGAGGAATAGAATGAGTCTTGCTCCGTATTTTTCATCCTCATCAAAAGTCTGGGAATCCCGGGACTGGGTCTTCGGGCTCGAGGAACTCGGGTACACCGGCTGGGAGATCGTCGCCGACGGGAAGTACCGCCTGGACAACCCCGAGAATTTTGCCGCTATCCGGGAGAACCTCGAGAGCACCGGCCTTTTCGCGACCGTTCACGCTCCCTACAGCGACTTAAACCTCGCATCGTTAAACTACCCCATCTGGCGCGAGTCCATCCGCCAGACCTGCTGCTGCATCCACCACGCAGCCGACCTGACTGACCGGGTGACGTTCCACCCCGGGTTTGTATCTCCCGTAGGAAAACTCGTCCCCGAGAAGGTCTGGGAGTTGCAGAAGACAGCACTCGTCGAGATCGGGAAGTCTGCGGAGGAGCACGGCATCCTTGCGTGCGTCGAGAACATGATCAGCATCAAGGACTTCCTCTGCCGCTACCCCGAGGAGATACTCGGCCTCACGGAGGGTATCCCGGGGATCGGGGTCACGCTCGATGTGGGGCACGCCAACACCAACGGCCAGGTCGATGCGTTCCTTGCCCATCTCCGGGAGATCAGCCACCTGCACATCCACGACAACCACGGGAAGTCGGACGAGCACCTGGCACTCGGCGATGGGACCATCGCCTGGGAGAAGGTCGGGCAGGTCGTCGCCCGCGACTACTCCGGCCCGGTTGTTATCGAAGGCCGGACACTCGAAGAGTCAAAGCGGAGCCTTGCAGCATTCAGGAAGTGGTTCGTATAGCCGGCGAGACCCTGCACCTTCATTTCCTCGGCACGGCGGGAGCGCTCCCCTCACCGCAGAGGAACCCCTCCTGCATCCTGATCCGGCGGGGCTCCGACACCCTGCTCTTCGACTGCGGGGAGGGGACCCAGCAGCAGATGATGCGTGCCCGGACCGGGTTTACCGTGAACGCCGTCTTCATCACCCACTGGCATGCCGACCATTTCCTCGGCGTCTTCGGGCTCGTCGAGACGCTCGCGTTCATGGGACGGACCGACCCGCTTCCGATCTACGGCCCGTCCTGGGTAGGCGAGTTCGTCGACCTCGTGCAGAAGGTAAGCCGCCACACCCGGGGCTTCTCCGTCACTGCTCACTCCCTCGAGCACGGTTCGGTCGTGCCCTTCAACGGCTACACCGTCCGGGCGTTTTCTACGCATCACGGCATTCCGGGGCTCGGCTATGTAATGGAGGAGGACGAGCGGCCCGGAAGGTTCAACCGGGAGCAGGCGGTTGCGCTCGGTGTCCCGCCGGGCCCGCTCTTCGGACGGCTGCAGCGCGGGGAAGCGGTCCGCATCGTCCGCGACGGCGTCGAGACCGAGATCCGGCCCGCCGATGTGCTGGGAGAGCCGCGTCCGGGGCGGAAGGTAGTTTATACCGGGGACACACGGCCGCTCCAGCACCACCCCGGGATCACCGCGATGCTCCGGGACGCAGATATCCTGATCCACGACGCCACGTTCGACGACCAGGAGAGCGACCGCGCCCGGGAGGTTTTGCACTCCACCGCCGGGGAGGCCGGGGAGGCGGCGGTCGCCTTGAACGCCCGTATGCTTGCCCTGATGCACATAAGTTCCCGTTATACCAGCACAGTAAACCATATACGCGATGCAAAGCGACAATATGAGGGAGACGTGATCCTGCCGGCCGATCTGGCCGTTCTGGAGATCCCGTACCGGAGTGATTGAGATGGACGGTGATGGGGATGGAGCAGGGCCTATCCAGCCAGAGCCGCCTGATACTGACCGGTCTTGGCGCCCTGCTCGTCAGTGCCGCTGTCTCGAGCATAGCAGGCATATATCTCGGTTCTGTTCGTGAAGTCCTTGGGCTGATACCCGGCCTGATGGTGCTCCTGCCGTCGATCATCCATATCCGGGGGAGCGTCGCCGGGGTCTTTGCATCGCGCCTCTCCTCCTCGATGCACCTTGGGGAGTTCTCCATCGATTTCCATGAGGGCTCTGTCCTCGGCGACAACATCCGTGCATCGTTCGTGATAACCATTCTCATAGCGTTCGCCATCGGCATCTTCTCCTACGCGGCGAGCCGCATCTTCGGGTATCCTGTAGTGGGCGTCACCGATCTCGTTCTGATCTCGGTCGTCTGCGGCGTTGTCGCGGGGGTTGTGGTGATGGGGATCACCCTGATCGTTGCGCTCGCGAGTTACCGCTACGGCCTCGACCTCGACATGATCGCCGCACCGATCGTCACCACCTCGGGGGATATCGTCACGCTCCCGATCCTCATCATCTCCGCGACACTCATCATGCTCCTCCCACCCTCTGCACGCCTGGTGCTCGGCGTGGTGGTGGTCGCCGCTGCCGTCGTCACTATCCTCTACACTCAGCAGCGGCCCAGGGCGATCGGCCCAATCGTCCGCGAGAACCTCTACCTTCTCATCCCGCTCAGCGTCCTCGGCACGCTGGCCGGTCTGACCTACTCGCTCAATCTCGACAGACTGATGGCGCTCGCGGTCTTTCTCGTCCTGATACCCCCGTTTATGGGTGGTCTCGGGTCGATAGGCGGCATTCTCGGGTCGCGCCTATCGACGGGGATGCATACCGGCGAGCTCAACCCCTCGTTCCTCCCCGAGCGCGGCGTCGTGCATCATTTTATTATTTCCTATCTCTATACGTTGATACTGCTTCCACTGCTGGCGCTCATCGCGCATGGGGCGGCGGTGCTCATGGGGCTAAACAGCCCCGGCCTTGGAATGCTGGTCATTATCAGCCTTGTAGCGGGTCTGGTCGTCATGACACTGGTGAACGGCGTGGCGTACGTCACTGCCAGCCTTTCATTCCGGTATGGTCTCGATCCCGATAACTTTGGGATCCCTGTCATCACGAGCCTGATCGACCTGATTGGTGCAGCTACGCTCGTGGCAGTGATAGGCCTGCTGTTGTAAGTGAAAAGTATATGAAAACAACGGTTAACAGACCCATGACGGAACGTGAATACCAGCCGATCAGTTTCAAAGACGCTCTGATCGAGATGAAGGATGTCTCCGAGCTGATGGTTGATCTCTCTTACTCTGCGATCCTCTTCGACAGTAAAGAGATAGCGCTCGAAGTGATCAATCTCGAGGAGAGCATGAACAAACTGGTCTATCAGGCCAGAATTCAGAGTGTCCTCGGTGCCAGGCGCCTCGAAGAAGCAGAAGCGATGAGCGGCATGCTCCAGGTTGCCGAGGCGGCGGAGAGGATTGCGAACTCTGCTTCGGATATAGCAAAACTCATCTTAAAAGATATCAGGTTTCCGGCTAAACTCAAGCGCATCTTCCCTGAGGCCGAAGAGATCGTCACCCGGGTTATCGTCAGCCCGGGAAGCGATCTTGCCGGCCACACGCTCGGGGACCTCAAAGTCCAGAGCACGACGGGCATGCAGGTGATTGCCATCCGGCGTGGAAAGGGCTGGATCTACGATCCCGACAGGACCACCCGGGTGGAGAGCGGGGATATCCTGATTGTGCGGGGCCCGGAAGCCGGAGAGGATATCCTCTTCCTGATGGCGGGGGCGATGGAGCGCCCCGGGGGCGAACCCTCGCATGCGGGTGAGGTCGACGACCTTGACCGGGCGGTCCAGCTGATCATCGAGATGAAGAATCTCTCGGAGCTCTCTGTCGGGCTGGCGTACACCTCCCTGCTCTTCAACAACAAGGAAGTGGCGCACGAGGTGGTCGCCCTTGATTCGACGCTCGATGATATGCGCTACGACCTGGACCTCTGGATCCTTGAAGCGGCACGAAAGATCGACGATGTGCGCTACCTCCGGGGCCTCCTGTATATGTCCTCGTTTGCGCAGGCGATCAGCGATTCGGCCCACTCCATCGTCGATGTCCTCCTGCGCGACATCGAGATCCCGCCGGTCTTCAAAAAGATCGTCCGCGAGTCGGACGAGATCATCACGCGGATACCCGTGGCGGCGTCCTCGCCGCTCGTGGCGAGGACCCTCAAGGAGGCGTCGCTCGGGACGGTGACCGGGATGGTCGTGCTCGCCATCAAGCACGGCGACCGGTGGGTCTACCGCCCGGGGAAGAGTGTCCGACTGGAGAGAGGGGATATTATTATCGCCAAGGGCAGACGGGACGGTGAGTGCCGGCTCTATGAACTTGCCGGCTACGCCGTCGAGATGCCCGAAGAATGAATTAGGTGAACTACTATGGGAGATACGGAAGATACAATTGTTTACCGCCTCGGTGCAAACTGCGATATCGACGAGGTGGAGGAAGGAAAGAGTTACCTGGGACGGGTGCAGGGTTTTGCTCCGTTCGGCGTATTCGTCCAGCTAAACGACCGGGTCAAGGGGCTCGTTCATAAGAGCAACGTGAGGGTGCAGCACGAGGAACGCGATCCGATCATCGTTCACGTCCTCCAGATCCGGAGCAACGGCAACATCGACCTCGAGGAGGTCACGCCGACCGTCTACCAGACCGAGAACGTGACCAAGAAGACGACGAGCGTGCTTCTTGCCGATATCGGCAAGAAGATCGGCAGAACGGTGCTGATCGAGGGCGAGATCGTCCAGGTCAAGCAGACGTCGGGACCGACGATCTTCACCATCGTGGACGAGTCCGGCACCGCGAACGGGGCCGCGTTCATCGAGGCGGGCGTCCGGGCCTATCCCGAGGTCGAACTCGGGGATATCGTCGCCCTCACGGGTGAGGTGATGCAGCGCAACAACCAGCTCCAGATCGAGGTCGCGTCCATGGCCGTCCTGGAGCCGGAGGATGCGGCACGGGTCAGGGGGCGTATCGATGCGGCGCTCGATGAGCGTGCGGAACCGTCCGACATCCCGTTCCTCGTGGAGAGTGAGGTTCTGGAAGCCCTCAGGCCGCAGATGCGCCAGGTAGCAAAGGAGATCCGGAAAGCGGTCCTGTCGGCCCGGCCGATCATTCTCCGGCACCACGCGGACGCCGACGGCATATGCGCTGCCGTTGCCATCGAGCAGGCGGTGACCGCACTGCTTCGGGAGAGCGGCGGGGACTTCGATGCGGAGTTCTTCCTCTTCAAGCGGTCCCCGTCCAAGGCTCCGTTCTATGAGATCGAGGATATCACGCGGGATCTCGACTTCGCCCTCAAGGACAACGTCCGCTACGGGCAGAAGATGCCGATGATCCTCCTGATGGACAACGGGTCCACCGAGGAAGACATGCCGTCGCTGAAGGTGACCCGGATCTTCGGTCTCCCGGTGATGGTCGTGGACCACCACCACCCCGACGAGATCGTGGACGATTACCTGATCGGGCACGTCAACCCCTATCATGTGGGCGGCGATTACGGGATCACCGCCGGGATGCTGGGGACGGAGGTCGCCCGCATGGTCAATCCGGCAGTCGAGAATCAGATACGGCACCTGCCGGCGGTCGCGGCGCTCGGCGACCGGAGCGAAGCGCCGGAGCGTGCCCGCTACCTCGCCGTTGCCGCGCCTGAGTATTCGGAGGACGATTGCCGCGCGATCGCGCTGGCGCTCGACTACGAGCAGTTCTGGCTCCGGTTCAGCGACGGGAGAGAGATCGTCAAGACTATCCTGAACCTCGCCGGCGACACGGAACGCCATAAAGAGTTCGTCAACCTGCTGGTCGATGAAGCGAATCACGCGATCGAGGAGCAGCTGGAGGCCATCATGCCCCACGTCAAGAGCCGGATGCTCGAAAACGGCGCCCACCTCTTCATGCTCGACGTGGAACTCTTTGCCCACCGGTTCACGTTCCCGCCGCCCGGCAAGACTTCGGGAGAGGTGCATGACCGGCTGGTCCGGGCGCACCCGGGAGAACCGGTCGTCACGATCGGGTTCGGGCCGGACTTTGCCGTCCTGCGTTCGCGTGGCGTCATGATGAACATTCCGCGAATGGTGCGCGAACTCCATAGCGAGATCTCCGGCGGAGGAGTGAGCGGCGGTGGCCACCTTGTCGTCGGGAGCATCAAGTTCGTGGAGGGAATGCGCGATGTGGTGGTCGACAACCTGATCCGGAAGATTGGTGAAGCACCAATCTGATCGCTACTTCTTTCCCGCTGACAGTACGGCAGGTCGGTCTCTGTTGAAAGGCCGCAGAAAGGGATTCGCCTCCGGGACCAGCCACGATAAAGGGGTCTTTGGCTGCCCACATTTCACGTCCGGATCACTGTACCGGCATCTCGTTTTTTGACGGTTCACTGCTGTGCAACAGTGAGGTGTCGCCATGTTGTGGGGCGCATCGGACAGTTAGCCGTCGATACGATTTTGAAAACGACCGAAATATAAAAATAGGATTATGCCAAACGGGAGTTCTCATGGCAGGAAACCAATGGACATGGAGAGCACTCCTGGTTGTGCTTCTTGTGGCAGCAGCGGCTGTTGTGCCCCCCGTGGCAGCCCAGAGCACAGCACCCGGGACTTCTTTGACCTGGACTCTCCCCCCGACACCACCCGACGAGACCCGGGTAGAGACCCCGACGGAGACCCCCGAGGAGACTCTGGACGAGACTCCGGTAGAGACCCTGGACGATGAAACGCTGGACGAGACCCCGACGGAGACCCCCGAGGAGACCGTGGTACAGGCTCTGGATGAAGAGACCCCCGAGGAAACCCTGGACGAGACTACCAGCGGGACCGTCAACGAGACCCTGGACAACGAGACC
>WOYI010741918.1_pt1 | contig 25575 bp, 36 predicted proteins | sample 6423411 | NCBI WGS metagenome assembly WOYI01 (sample SAMN13441803, study PRJNA592873) | oil field metagenome | biome: oil field; feature: oil-well bore; material: oil-contaminated soil; isolation source: oil-contaminated soil from oil-well borehole | place: Germany: Wietze | collected 2016-10-18 ... | reverse complement strand
CTGGACCCATATGTTTATGTCAATCCTTATGGAGAGGGTGTTTACAAGGGTCTTTGTGCTTCAGACCCTGCTGGGCATGTATGTAATGACAAGTTGCTCGGTGTCTATGATTATGTCACCGGCGGAGATGGTCACGACACAGAAGATCACGGTTCACACACTGCCAGCACCGCTGCTGGCAATCGGATCAGCGTCAACTATGGCGGTGCTCAGGTCGTCATCTCTGGTATGGCACCCAACGCCCAGATCATTGCTTACAAAGTCTGTTCTTCCACTGGCTGCCCCACCAACGCTTCCACTGCTGCTGTTAACCAGGCTATTGCTGATGGGGTTGACGTCCTGAACTTCTCAATTGGACCTACTGGTGGTCCCGCGCGCAGCCCATGGACCGACAGCACTGAACTGGCTTTCCTCGAAGCTTTCAGAGTCGGCATCACGACTGCAACATCCGCTGGCAACTCTGGACCGGCAGACTCCACTGTCTACAAACTCCCCCCGTGGGCACTGGTGACTGGCAATACCCAACACGGCCGCATTTTCGGCTATCCTGTGACGATCAATCCCGGTAGTGATAACCTTGGATCAATTGCACTCCCCGCAAGTTCGGATCTTGCTCCGGCACTCACGACTGACCTGACCGGCTTGGATTTGGTTTGGGGAGGCAATTCCGGCAATCTGGAAGGTTGTTCCGCCTGGGCTGCAGGCTCTCTGACAGGTAAAGTGGGTATTGTGAAACGCGGCACCTGCTCTTTCAAGGATAAGCTGCAGTTTATGTATGACGCTGGCGCTGTCTTTGGTCTGGTTTATAACAATGCACCCGGTGCCCCTATCATCATGGGGACTGAAACCGGTTCTGTCCCAATGCCTGGTGCGATGATTTCACTCGAAGACGGTTTGCTGATGGAAGCTGTCGCAGGCGACCCGATGACTGTCACCATCCTCGAGAACCTCGTTTCAGGCACCCGCCCGGACTGGGGCGATATCATGGCTGACTCCAGCTCCAGAGGTCCGATCACCAATTTTGAAATGCTCGAACCGGACCTGGTTGCACCTGGCACGAATATCCTGGCAGCCTACTCAGGACCCGGCGAAATTGACCTGATGTCCGGCACCTCCATGGCCAGCCCGCATGTGGCAGGCTCAGCTGCAGTGATGCGCTCTCAATTCCCTGATTGGAGCCCTGCGGCAATCCGCTCAGCGATCATCATGACTGCCCTGGCTGGCACATCCAGAGATTACGATCTCAGCCCGGTGACGCCATTTGTTTACGGTAACGGCCGCATCGATATGAGCAAGGCGGCTTTGGCTGGCTTGGTGATGGAAGTCAGCTATGCGGAATATGTTGCAGCAAACCCTGCTGCCGGTGGTGACATTCGGACCTTGAATATCCCCTCCTATCAAAATAGCAATTGTTTGGGCGGCTGCACCTTCACCCGAACGCTTAAGAATGTTGCTGGTGTGGAAACGGATTACACCATCCTCATCGAGCAAACCGAAGGCGTTGAAATCACTACCACTCCCTCTGCCAGCTTCACTATTCCTGCCGGCGGTACGCAGGTTATCAGTGTACACGTTGCGCCCTCCCTGCTTTCAGGCGGCGAGTGGCAGTTTGGGCGTATCAGGTTTGAAACTGATGACACCTTTGCAAGCGGTAAGCCGATCAGCAGTACTGCTTTTAGCCTGGCAGTAAAATCAGCTGTTGAAGGCTCAACGCTGCCTGCCGAACTGCGCCAAACCATCAACTCACCCACTGGTCAGTACGTTTTTGAAGACCAGTACTATGTGGATCCGATCACTGCCTTATCGAATGTACGTTACGGTCTAACACCCGCAACGGTTGCCTCTTTCTCCTTGGCAGAGGACCCGACCAACGATAAGCCATATGACACTTTGGCGGACATCTGGTACAAAGTCACGACTTGCCCAAGCAGTCAGCAGCGCATGGTTGTTGAAATCCTTGAGACAACTTCAGCCGACCTGGATGTCTATGTGGGAGTTGGAAACACGCCTCACCCCGCCCTCCAGAAAGCCTATTCCGCTGAGGCTGGTCCGATGGAATATCTGAATATCTTCCAACCAACGTTCTCTGGAACCTGCTGGATTTTGGTGCAAAACTGGCAAAGCTCTGCATCTGGAGTGGAAGATCCGGTCAAACTGGCATATGGCTTTGTTCCAAAGTCGGGTGGTACCAACTACAGCATTACCGGCCCCGCAACAGTGCCCGCCTTGAGCCCCTTCGATATCACCGTGGATTGGGATCTTAGTGCGACGTTCAGTTCCAGTGAGGTTTGGTATGGCTGGTTCAGTATTGGTTCCACAGCTACCATTAAGAATGACGTCGGGAAGCTTGATTTCAATATCTATAAAGCTCCTCCGGTTCTGGATAAGTTTATCTACCTGCCCATCCTGACCAGGTAGTCGGTATATTCGGATTTTGATCAAAAGAAGCCGGTTAGTTCACTGCCGGCTTCTTTTTTAATCCTTTACTGACCTCGGTGATGATCGCTGATTCCAAGGATATGATAGAATCCAACTCTGAACTCTTCAATGGATTACTTTTAGAGGAAAGGGGAAAATCCAACTCCAAAAAACCCTTGCATTCCGCAGGGGGGTGTGATATATTTGACGGGCTACCTTCAGAGGTAGTTATATTTATGTGACAATTTAAGAATGTATCCCGCGTGGGCAGACCGCTACACAGGGAACATTGACTGAATTGTGCGGAGATGATGCAGCTTGCCCAGGCTGACAGTCTCGCAAAAACCTAAACAGGAGAATAGTATGTTAAAAGGGCTTATTGGAAGAAAGATCGGTATGACCCAGATCTTCGATGAAAGCGGGCGCGCAATTCCCGTGACGCTTCTCGAGGCTGGGCCTTGTTTTGTTTCTCAGATCAAGAGTGCTGAGACAGACGGCTATAGCGCTGTTCAGCTGGCATTCGGAGAAGTGAAACCAAAACGTCTGAGCAAGGCTCAATTAGGGCATCTCAAGACCAACAATCTCCCTCCCGTGCGCGTGTTGAGGGAATTCCGCACCAAGAAATTAGAAGATATCAATCCGGGTGATGAACTGAAAGCTTCCGTATTTGCTGCAGGCGAATATGTAGACGTTATCGGCACCTCCAAAGGCAAAGGTTTTGCCGGCGCTGTGAAACGTTATGGTTTCAGCGGTGGACCTAAAACCCATGGTCAGTCTGACCGCCTACGTGCCCCCGGTTCTTCTGGATCCGGTACCACACCTGGGCGTGTATACAAGGGCAAGCGCCGTCCTGGGCATATGGGCGATGGTCAGGTCACTTCTTCGCATATCCGTGTTGCGATGGTTGATCCAGAGCGCAATCTGATCGCGGTTCAGGGCTCAGTGCCCGGCGCCAAAGGCGGAACTGTGGTAATCAAAGAGGCTCGCAAGCAGTAAAACGCTTGTGGTTGAATGGAGAAAGCTATCATGAAAGTTGATGTTTATAACTTAAAAGGCGAAAAGTCGGATACTGTCGAACTGCCCGATGAGATTTTTGCAGCAAAAGTGAATGTGGATCTGATGCACCAGGCTTATCAGCGCCAAATGGCGAATGCTCGCCTGGGCACTCATAACACCAAACGCCGCGGCGAAGTCCGTGGCGGCGGTGCCAAACCCTGGAAACAGAAGGGTACTGGTCGCGCCCGACGCGGCAGCATGATTTCTGCCCAGTCGGTTGGCGGCGGTCGTATCCACACCCCAAAACCACGGGACTACACCCAGGCTATGCCCCAGAAGATGCGCCGCGCAGCCCTGCGCAGTGCGCTGACGGTGAGCGCCAACGATGAGAAGATCATCATGGTTGATTCCCTCAGCATGGAAAAAGCCCGCAGTGCAGACCTGGCAAAAGCGCTTTCAGCTCTGGCTGGCGACGCGCGCAAGCTGATTTTGGTACCCGATAAGAGTGAATCTTACACAAACCTGATCAAATCCGGACGCAACCTGGCAGGCACCAAGCTGCTGCAGGCAAATTACCTGAACATCCGCGATCTGTTCACTTGTGAGAAAGTCATTATCCCCCTTGCTTCACTCGACGTGATCAAGAGTTATCTGGGATAGGAAGGTGAAGCAGAATGAGTAATACCGTCTTTGATATCCTGCGGCGCCCTGTTGTGACAGAGAAGTCGAATTACCTGGCTGGAAAACTGAACCAGTACGTGTTTGAAGTTGCATCTTATGCTACTCGCGAACAGGTTAAGACCGCCATTGAAACGGCTTTTGATGTCAACGTAGTGCGTGTAAATATCATCAACCTCCCCGCCAAAGCGCACCGCAATTCGCGGACCCGCCGCCTGGCGCTGCGCACGAACGGCTACAAAAAAGCCATCGTGACGCTGAAGCCTGGGGAGAGCATTCCTGTATTTGAAGGAGTGGACTAATGGCAGTCAAGATTTATAAACCCAAGACGAACGGTCAGCGGCACAAGACCAGCTACACGTTCGAAGAAATTACCAAGAGCCGCCCCGAGCGCAGTTTGATTGTGTTGAAAAAGGAACGCGCTGGACGTAACTCTGCTGGTCGGATCACTGTACGCCATCGCGGCGGCGGCGAACGCCGGCAGATCCGCCTGGTCGACTTCAAACGGGATAAGATGAACATCCCCGCGAAAGTCAGCGCGATCGAATACGATCCCAACCGCACTGCCCGCCTGGCACTGCTGACCTATGCTGATGGCGAGAAACGTTACATCATTGCCCCCATCGGGGTCAAAGTTGGCGATACGCTGCTTTCTGGTCCAAGTGTGGAAATCCGCCCCGGGAACAATCTTCCCCTGGCGAATATCCCGGTTGGCACCATGATCCACGCAGTCGAACTGCATCCTGGTAAGGGCGCTCAGTTTGTTCGCTCTGCAGGGACTTCCGCGCAACTGCTTGCAAAAGAAGGCAAGTATGCTCACGTGCGTATGCCCTCGGGCGAGGTGCGCTTGGTTCTGCAGGAGTGCAGCGCCTCGATCGGTCAGGTCGGTAACGTGGAACACAGCAATATCAAGCTCGGCAAAGCCGGACGCGCGCGCCATATGGGACTTCGTCCTGAAGTTCGCGGTACTGCGATGTCTCCAAGGGACCATCCGCATGGTGGTGGTGAAGGTCGCAGCCCAATCGGTATGCCCGGGCCTAAGACCCCATGGGGTAAACCGACCCTTGGTTACAAGACGCGCACCAATAAGCGCACGGATGACATGATTCTTCGCCACCGCTCCAAAGCAAAGCGCAAGTAGTGGTTGAGAGACAGAAAAGGAAACTAAGATGTCGCGATCATTGAAAAAAGGGCCATTCATTGACCCGAAACTGTTGAAAAGAATTGAAGAGATGAACGAGAGAGGCGAAAAGAAGGTCATCCGCACCTGGAGCCGCGCCAGCACCATCTTCCCCCAGATGGTAGGGCATACGATTGCAGTGCATGACGGCCGCCGTCACGTTCCGATCTATGTAACTGAGAACATGGTTGGTCATCGGCTGGGTGAATTCGCCCCAACCCGCTGGTTCCGTGGGCACGTCTCTGAAAAGGCAAAGTGAGGCAGAGGATGGCACAGGAAATTTCTGCAAAACTCACAAACTTCGCTGAATCCCCTCAGAAGACCCGCCTGGTCATCGACCTGGTGCGTGGTAAGAAGGTAGTGGATGCTTTGAACACCTTGAGTCTGACCCCCAACAAGGCAGCCCGCCCGGTTCACAAGCTGATCTACTCGGCTATGTCCAACGCTGAAGAGAATTTTGGTGTCAGCCGCGATGACCTCGTTGTTTACAAGATCTTCGCTGACGAAGCTCCCACTCGCAAGTGGCGCTCGTTTGGTGCCCGCGGTCGTTTCAAGCCGTTGCTGAAGCGCCGTTCGCATGTAACCGTTATATTACGCGAAGTCGAGTAAAGGTAAGGAGTGAGATATGGGTCGTAAAGTACATCCAATCGGATTTCGTCTGGGGATCAACAAACCCTGGTTAGGACGCTGGTACGCTGAAGGCAAGGATTATACCGATCAACTGCATCAGGATCTAAAGATCCGCGAGTTGGTGAAAAAGGAAACCGAACGCGCTGGTGTTTCAACTATCGAAATCGAACGCTATCCAGGCAAGGTGAAAGTTTCCCTGCACACAGCCAAACCCGGTATTTTGATCGGGCGTAAAGGCGAAAGTGTGAAAGTTCTGCGCCAGCAGCTGGAAGCACTCACGGGCAAGAAGATTGATCTGGAAGTCAAAGAGATCAAATCGGCAGATACAGATGCTTACCTGGTGGCAACTAACATTGCTGGTCAGCTCGAGCGCCGCATCAGCTATCGCCGTGCCATGAAGCGAGCTATCCAACAGGCTTTGCGCCAGGGCGCAGGCGGGATCAAAGTTTCAGTCTCCGGTCGTTTGTCCGGTGCTGAAATGGCCCGGCGTGTGACTCTGCGTGAAGGCCGTGTGCCTCTGCAGACGCTGCGTGCTGATATTGACTTCGCCCGTGCCGCTGCCACGACCACTTTTGGTCAGATTGGCGTCAAGGTTTGGATTTATAAGGGCATCGTCATGAACCAGCCTGAAGAAAAGGTTGAGACCACCGAAGGTGTCTATATCAGCGAGTAATTATTCGGAACGAGTGAGGACGTAAATTATGTTGATGCCAAAGAGAGTAAAGTACCGCAAGCAAATGCGCGGCCGCATGAAGGGAAAAGCTTCACGCGGTGTGGACGTGAACTTCGGTGATTATGGATTGAAGGCACTGGATTGTGGTTATATGACCGCGCGCCAGATCGAGGCTGCCCGCCGTGCAATCGTGCATGAGCTGAAGCGCCGCGGAAAAATCTGGGTCCGTGTTTTTCCTGACAAACCCTACACCAAGCGTGCTGCTGAAACCCGTATGGGTAAAGGCAAGGGTGCCGTGGATCACTGGGTGGCAGTTATTCGCCCCGGACGAATTTTATTTGAGGTCGGTGGAACTGATGCCGAATCCGCGAACAAAGCACTGACCCGGGCACGTTATAAACTGGGCTTTAAGACTAAGATCGTAGCCCGTGAAACGATGGGAGAAGGTTCATGAACATCAAAGAAGTAAGGGAACTTTCTACGGAAGATATTAAGATCAAACTGTTGAACATCCGGCAGGAGCTCATGAACTTGCGCTTCCAGATCGTGACCGGTCAGTTGACGGATACCAGCCGCTTCAAGATTGCCCGACGGGACATTGCCCGCATGGAAACGATCCTGAATGAGCGCGCCCGCCAGGAGAAGGAAGGTAAGAAATGAACAAACGCCGACGTTTAACGGGTGTTGTTAAATCCAACAAGATGACCAAAACAGTCATCGTGGAAGTGTCGCGCACATACCAGCATCCGCTTTATCACAAAGTGGTGCGCAGCACCAAGGCTTACAAGGCGCATGATGAATTAGGATGCAATGTGGGCGATGAGGTCGTGATCGTCGAATCAGCTCCGATTTCAGCCACAGTGCGCTGGAATGTGGAAAAGGTCATCAAGGTCGAAGTCCGCCAGGAAGGTGTCGAATCAACATCTGAGGCCATCGAAGAGGTCGAGGAATTGATTGAAGCCGAAGCAGTTGCCGAAGAGGTTGAAGAATCGACTGAAACGGAAGAAGCTGCCAAAGAGGTTGAGGAATCGACTGAAACTGAAGAAGTTGCCGAAGCGGTCGAGGTTGAGCTCGAAGAAGAGGAAGCAGCATGATCCAGCGAGAAAGTCGATTAGTTATTGCTGATAACACTGGCGCCCGTGAAATTCTGGTTATCCAGGTCGTGGGTGGCACAGGCCGCCGTTATGGTTACGTGGGCGACACTGTGGTTGGCACCGTGAAAGCTGCCACGCCTCAGGCTTCGGTTAAGAAGAGTGAGATCGTAAAAGCTGTGATTGTGCGTACCAGCAAGCCCTACCGCCGTTCAGATGGGTCGACCATCCGTTTTGATGACAACGCTGCTGTGATCCTGGACACTGACGGCGTGAACCCTCGCGGCACGCGTATTTTTGGCCCGGTTGCCCGCGAATTGCGCGACAAAGGCTATATGAAGATCGTTTCATTGGCTCCGGAAGTGCTGTAGTCGATGAATTAGGAGTGTCAGATGAAAATGAAAATACGTAAGGGCGATCGCGTACGGGTTATGCGCGGCGACGAGGATAACAAGGACAAGGTTGGCGAAGTCATCCGTGTGCTGCCCAAGGAAAACCGAGTGGTGGTGCAGGGCGTGAACATGGTGAAAAAACACCAGAAGCAAACTCAGTCCGGTGGCAAGACAATTCCTGCCGGTATCCGTGAATTTGAAGCCCCAATCCATGCCTCTAACGTGGCTGTTGTGGATCGCGAAACGGAAAAAGAAGCGAAAGATGCCCGCAAGGTATCCAAAGCCAAAACCGACAGCGCTAAGAAACCAGCCGCCAGGAAGCCAGCGGAAAAGAAAGCAGAATCCAAGCCTGCTGCCAGGAAACCAGCCGCGAAAGCGGCTGAAAGCAAGGCAAAGCCCGCTAAGAGTGAGAAGAAAGCCGCCGAAGGTAACTAAGGCGTAGGTGAGCAGATATGAACAGACTACTAGAACAATATAAGAACGAAATCGCGCCAGCTCTGCAGAAAGAGCTCGGGTTGAAAAACGTCATGCAAATCCCGAAGATCACCAAAGTTGTGGTCAATATCGGTGTTGGCGAAGCGCTGGACAACCCCAAGGCTTTGGATGCTGCTGTAAACGATCTGACTATCATCACTGGTCAGAAGCCTGTTGTCATCGCCGCCAAGAAAGCCATTTCCAATTTCAAGCTGCGTGAAGGGCGTCAAATTGGCGTCAAAGTCACGTTGCGCGGAGAAAAGATGTGGGCATTTTTGGACCGCCTGATCAACGTTGCTCTGCCTCGTGTGCGTGACTTCCGTGGAATTTCGGCTGATTCCTTCGACGGACGTGGAAATTACACCCTCGGTCTGACTGAACAGCTGATCTTCCCTGAGATCCAGTATGACAAAATCGACAAAGTGCGTGGCATGGAAATCAGCATTGTGACAACTGCTGAGACTGATGACCATGCCCGGCAATTGCTGAGCAAATTCGGCATGCCCTTCAGGAAAGGAAACTAATGGCTAAAAAGTGTATGCAATATCGCGAAATGCGGCGGAAATATCCGACGCGTGTTAGGAATCGCTGTCGTGTGTGCGGCAGACCGCGCGGTTATATGCGCAAATTTGGTCTTTGCCGTATTTGCTTCCGTGAATTAGCACTCGAGGGAAAAATCCCTGGTGTGACTAAATCATCCTGGTAATTTGACCTGGAGGGATAAAAATGACTATATCAGATCCAATTGCCGATATGTTAACGAGAATCCGCAATGTTGCCATGGTTGGCAAAACAACCGTAGCCATGCCGAGCTCGAAGCTCAAGAGTGAAGTTGCCCGTATTCTGACCGAAGAGGGTTATCTTGAGAGCTATGAAGTCGTTGATGGAAAAAGCGAAGCGCACAAAATTTTGCGCATGAAGCTGAAATACATCGGCGAACGCCGCCAACGCCGCCCGATTATCACGGGTTTGGAGCGCGTCAGCCATCCCGGCTGCCGTGTTTACACCTCCAAGAATGATATCCCCTGGGTATTATCCGGTATTGGCATCGCGATTTTATCAACCCCGAAGGGTATCATGACTGGCCAGCGCGCTCGTAAGATCGGCGTCGGCGGTGAGATCCTCTGCAAGGTTTGGTAGGAGGAAGAGAAATGTCGCGAATTGGTAAATTACCTATCACCCTGCCTAAGGGTGTGGAAGTAAAAATGGATGGAAACAAGGTTTCCGTGAAGGGACCCAACGGGGTTCTTGAAGAGACCTTCTCTCCTGAGATTACGATAAAACTCGAAAATGGCGTCATCACGGTGGAACGACCCAACGATGAACCCCGGATCCGGGCTCTGCACGGAACCACGCGCGCCCTGCTCAACAATATGGTCGTTGGCTGCGCAAAAGGCTTTGAGATCGTGCTGGAATACAACGGCGTCGGTTACAGAGCCGAGTTGAAGGGGAAAGACCTGCTGTTGAACCTCGGATTTTCACATCCCGTGAATTTCCCCGCGCCCGACGGCATCACCTATGATGTGGATGCAAAAACCCGTCTGATCAAGGTCAAAGGACGTGACCGCCACCAGGTGGGGCAGGTAGCTGCGAATATCCGCATGCTGCGCCCACCGGAACACTACCATGGAACCGGTATTCGCTACCAGGGTGAGATTGTTAAACTCAAGGCTGGTAAAGCCGGAAAAACCGGTAAGTAGAGGTAAATGACTATGGCTAAAAAATCAAGAAACGCTGCTCGTTTACACCGTCATACTCGTGTGCGCAAGAAGGTCTTTGGCACGCCAGAACGTCCGCGTTTGAATGTTTTTCGCAGCATCAGCGAGATCTATGCCCAGGTGATTGATGATCACAGCGGCACAACTCTGGTTTCTGCCTCCACTGTGGATGCAGCGCTGCGCGAAGTCGTGAAGGGCAAGAACAAATCCGAACAGGCTATGCTTGTTGGCGAGGCGCTTGCCAAACGTGCCCTGGACAAAGGCATCAAAACCGTTGTCTTGGATCGCGGTGGATACATCTACACCGGTCGTCTGAAAGCTCTGGCCGAAGGTGCTCGCAAGGGCGGGCTGGAATTCTAAAACGAGGATACTATGGAAGAATATCAAGGATTAGAAACTCAATACGACGAACGTGTGATTGACATCGCGCGCGTTGCCAAGGTTGTCAAAGGCGGCCGCCGCTTTTCGTTCCGCGTGACCCTCGTGGTCGGCGATAACAAGGGAAATGTCGGCCTGGGCACTGGCAAGGCACTGGCTGTTCCGGATGCGATGCGTAAAGCAACCGAGCGTGCGTATAAGAATATGAAGAAAGTCAGCCTGATGGGTACAACCATTGCCCACGAGGTGACTGGCAGCCAAAGTGGCGCGAAAGTGCTGCTCAAGCCGGCTTCGGCTGGTACTGGCGTTATCGCGGCGGGTGGTGTGCGTGCTGTTTGCGAAGCTGCAGGGATCAAAGACATTCTTACCAAGTCTCTGGGCTCTTCAAACATGCTCAACATCGTCCAGGCTACCTTCGATGCCTTATCCCAGTTGAAATCGCCTGCTGCGGTGGCTGCGGAACGCGGCAAGGACGTGCAGGATGTGACACCATATTGGGAGCGGAGGAAGAATGGCTAAAAAACAGTCCAACACTCTTCGAATCAAATTGGTAAAAAGCGGCATCGGCTACGCCCAACGCACCAAACGAACACTCAAAGCACTCGGCTTCCACAATCTCAACCAGGTGGTTGAGCATGAGGATAGCGAGGCTCTGCGTGGTATGCTGACAAAGGTCTCACATTTGGTTGAGATTGTGTCGGACACTGAGGAGAAGTAAGCATGCAATTACATGATCTCAAACCGAACGACGGCGCAAAGAAAGCGCGCAAGCGTATAGGTCGGGGTACTGGTAGCGGCTCAGGCAAAACAGCCGGTCGCGGTACCAAAGGCCAAAACTCTCGCAATGGCGGCGGCGTGCGCCAGTACCATATGGGCGGTAACCTGCCCATCTTCCGCAAGCTGCCTTTCCTGCGTGGTGAGGGCTTTACCCCACCCAATCGCGTACGCTACGCGGAAGTAAACCTGGACGCATTGCAGGGCTTCAAGGCTGGTGACGAAGTCACCCCCGAGAGCCTCAAAGCGATGGGATTGTTGAAAAGCAAAAATTTGCCTATCAAAATCATGGGTCGTGGTGAAATCAACGTTGCCCTGAAAATCAAGGCTCACAAGGTGACTGAAGGCGCTCGCCAGAAGATTGAAAAAGCTGGCGGATCTATCGAGACATTGGCACTTTCGTAGCTAAGAGGAGATAAGTGATGAAACGATCATCCTGGCGTTACCTGTGGAAATCTGAGGATATCCGCAACAAGCTGTTGATTTCACTGTTGCTGCTGGCAATTTACCGCCTGGCAGCCAACATTCCAGTTCCTGGCATCAATCGTGCCGCTGTTGCCGCTTTGTCGCAGCAGACGGGGGCTGGCGGTAACCTGGTGAACTTGCTTGATCTGCTTTCTGGTGGAGCGGTATCCAGATTCTCTGTGCTTGCCATGGGTGTTTACCCGTATATCACTGCCCAAATTATCCTGCAACTACTCACGCCGGTTATCCCAGCGTTGGAGCAAAAAATGAAGGATGACCCCCGCGAAGGTCGTATCTGGATGGAAAAATGGACTGTTATTCTGACCATCCCGATGGCGCTCCTTTCGGCTTTTGGGCAAATCAATATCTTTAACTCCATGTTAGGTGGCAGCACGGTCATTGAGCAATGGGGCTTCTCTGGAGCTCGATTGTTACCGACCGTTACTGCCATCATCAGCATGGTTGGCGGTACGATGTTTGGCATCTGGATTGGTCAATTGATCTCTGAATACGGCTTACGCAATCAGGGTCTGTCATTGATTATTTTTGCGGGTATTGTCTCGCGCTTCCCGGTCACGATTGCCCAGATGTTCAACTCGAAAGAGGCGTGGTGGGTGTTTGCAGTGGTGCTAATCGTCTTTGTGCTGACGATCCTGGCGATTGTTTTTGTCCAGGGCGGAAGGCGCAACATCCCGGTTCTGTTCCCAGGGCGGCGGATCGGCAACCGTATGTCCATGCCAGTGCGCAGCCAACTGCCGCTGATGGTCAACATGGCCGGTATGATCCCGATCATTTTTGCCCAGTCATTCCTGACTTTCCCGGCGATTTTGTCTTCATTCTTTATCAATTCCCAAACCGTGTGGGTCAATAACGTGTCCAACTGGCTCTATCGGGCCTTCGGTGGCGATACCTGGTGGTATCCAATCATGTTCTTCATCCTGGTTGTTGCGTTTGCGTACTTCTATACTGACGTACTTTTCCAGCAGCAGAACTATGGCGATAACCTGAAAAAGCAAGGTGCCCAGATCCCGGGTGTTGTGCGTGGCAAACCTACGCAGGATTACCTGACTCGTGTCCAGCGGCGTATTACCCTCCCTGGCGCGCTCTTCCTTGGCTTGGTGGCAATTTTGCCCTACATTATGGGATACTTCCTGCCCGATAACAGTGCAGGTGTGCAGCTGATGCAGGCTTCTGGTCTCCTGATCGTAGTTGGCACCATCCGTGAGACGGTTGAGTTGATCGAGACCGAATTGCGCATGCACGGCTATGATGATCGGTTGATCAACTAAGCTGGAGAGTTTTGAAATGAACGAGAAAGCCACTTACATCGTCATGCTGGGTCCTCCGGGAGCCGGCAAAGGCACTCAGGCCAAAATCCTGGCTGAAAAGCTGGGTCTGGTACACATTTCGACCGGAGATCTCTTCCGGGAGAATCTGAGCCAGGAGACTGAGCTGGGTAAGTTGGCTTCAAGCTACATGGCCAAGGGTGAACTGGTACCAGACGATGTGACTATCGCGATGGTAAAAGAACGCCTTTCAAGACCGGATTGTGCCAAAGGAGCCGTGATGGACGGCTTCCCGCGCACACCGGCACAAGCTGAAGCGTTTGAGGCCCTTTTGGCTGAGATTGGTGGCAAGGTTGATTTAGTGCCCTTCATCAGCGTGCCAAATGATGTGCTGGTTGAGCGCCTCAGCGGTCGCTGGATGAGCCATGCCGGACGTGTTTATCATGCCCTCTATAATCCGCCCAAGGTCAAGTGGGTGGACGATGTGGACGGTTCGCCCCTCTACCAGCGGGACGATGACAAGCCTGAGACGGTTCTGCACCGAATCAATGTGTACTACGACCAGACATCCCCTCTGATTGATTTCTATCGTCAGGCAGGAAAGTTGGTGGAGATCGACGGCACACAGGAAATTGAGCAAGTCACAGAAGATTTGCTGAAAGCTGTTGCGTAATGTTTGAAAATAGTATTAATCTCAAGTCCGAAGCGGAACTCGCCGTAATGCGGGAAGCTGGTCGTTTGAATGCCATGACGCTCGAGGCTGTGAAGGCGGAAATCCGACCAGGCGTGAGCACTGGTGAACTGAATGAGGTCGCGGAAAGCTTTCAGCGCGCTCATGGAGTTTACTCGCCCTTTAAGAATTATGACCCCGGAATCGGGGTGCCCTTCCCCGGGAGTATCTGCACCAGCATCAACGAAGAAATGGTGCACGGCATTCCCGGCAAGCGCAAGCTTAAAGAAGGCGACATCATTTCGATTGATTGCGGTACGGTTTATGAAGGTTTCGTAGGCGATTCGGCTTTTACGGTTGGCGTCGGCGAGATTTCAACGGAAGCCCAGCGGTTGATTGATGTAACCAAAAAAGCGTTGGAAATTGCCACGTCTTTGATGGTTCCGGGAAATCGCAGTGGTGATGTTGGTTCGGCGATCGAAGAGTACGTGGAAAGTCATGGTTTTCACTGCACGCACACCTACACCGGTCATGGTGTCGGACGTGCGATGCACGAAAGCCCGCAGTTGACCAACTACGGCGTGCCTGGGCAAGGATTTTTACTGCGTGAAGGCATGACGATCGCGATTGAGCCGATGGTGCTGGTTGGCACGCGGCGCACCAAGACCTTGCGCAATCAATGGACTGTCGTATCTGTGGACGGGTCATTGACCGCGCATCAGGAAAATACAATAGCAGTAACCAAGGAAGGTCCGCTGGTTTTGACCAGTTTGTAGCTAAACCTTGTCAATAGTGAATGATAAAGATATAATAGATTCTTTGCGGATAGAAGAAGGAGTTAAGACTGATGAAAGTATCAGCATCGATAAAGAAACGCTGTAACAAGTGCAAGATCGTCAAAAGAGACGGTCGGCTTTATGTTATTTGTACCAATCCCCGCCACAAGCAGCGACAAGGATAAGGAATCATACTATGGCTCGTATAGAAGGTGTTGACCTCCCGCGCAATAAGCGCATTCAGATCGGTTTGCGGTATATCTACGGCATCGGACCAAAGACTGCGGATAATATTTTGGCAGCCACTGGCGTCGATCCTGATATCCGGGTAAAAGACTTACCCGAAACCGAGGTTTCGAAACTACGTGATTACATCGGGCAAAACCTCAAGGTCGAAGGTGACCTTCGTCGGGAAGTCCAGATGAACATCAAGCGTTTGGTTGAGATTGGTTGTTATCGTGGTTTGCGCCACCGCCACAACCTCCCGGTACGCGGTCAGAATACCCGTACCAACGCACGCACACGCAAGGGTCCCAAGCGCACCGTCGCCGGTCGTGGACGCCGCCGTGGAGCGACCAAGAAATAATAATGAACTGAACAGCAAGCTTGGGGTGGGGTTCCCTTTCTCCCCAGCGGCAACCCAAAGCTGGCTGTGACAGACATGTAAAGATTTAGTGAGGAAGAATTATGGCAAAACAAGCACGTACAGCGCGGCGCGCGACCACTTCGCGTAAGGTCAAACGCCAGATTTCGACAGGACAGGTGCACGTCTATGCGTCCTTCAATAACACCATCGTGACCATCACGGATCTGCAGGGCAATACCATTTGCTGGGGCAGTTCCGGGTCAGCTGGTTTTAAGGGATCACGCAAGAGCACCCCATTTGCTGCAAGAATGGCAGCCGAGCAAACCGTGAAGACAGCCCAGCAGATGGGTCTTCAGGAAGTTGAACTATTCGTCAAGGGTCCTGGTCCTGGTCGGGAAGCTGCAATTCGTGCAGTCCAATCGTTGGGCATTCGTGTGCGCAAGATCGCAGATGTGACGCCCGTGCCCCATAATGGCTGCCGACCTCCCAAGAAACGCCGCGTGTAAACAATAAAAAGGAAATTATTAAAATGGCAAGATATACAGAAGCAGTTTGTCGTTTGTGCCGCCGGGAAGGCGAGAAGTTGTTCCTCAAGGGTGAGCGTTGCTATACTCCGAAATGCTCCTTTGAGAAACGCAGTTATGCTCCTGGCATGCATGGAAAAATGAACGCCGGTCGCCCAGGTCGCGAATCTGATTATGGCAAGCAACTACGCGCCAAGCAGAAAGTTCGCCGGGTATACGGGGTTTACGAACGCCAGTTCCGCCGCTTTTATGGGCAGGCTCTGCGCATGCGTGGTCAGACTGGTCCAAACCTGTTGACCATCCTTGAAACCCGCCTGGACAATGTGGTCTATCGGCTTGGTTTTGCAGCCAGCCGCGCCCAGGCGCGTATCATGGTGAGCCATGGTCACTTTTTGGTGAATGGTCAGCGTGCTGACATCCCCTCTTTCAGCGTCAAGGCAGATGATGTCATCACTGTAAAAGAAAAGTCCAAGGAAACGGTCTACTTCAAGAATTTGCGTGAAGAAGCCGAAGGACGGACTGTGCCAACCTGGTTGGCGCGCGACCTGACCAATCTTTCTGGTCGGATGCTGCGCAGCCCCGAACGTTCAGAAATTGATGGCAATCTCAACGAGCAATTGGTTGTTGAGTACTACTCGCGCTAATCTGAGGACTAGTTCAGTCTTACCTAAACGTTAGACTGGTTAGGGGTAACCGTGACAGGAAATATGGAAATGGTAATACCAAAAATTGAACGGACTGAAGAGTCCCGCGACTATGGAAAATTTACGATCAGCCCACTGGACCGTGGCTTTGGTGTCACGCTCGGAAATGCGCTGCGCAGGACTCTGCTCTCTTCATTGAAGGGTGCGGCAGTCAGCTCAGTGCGGATCACCGATGTGATGCACGAGTTCAGCACCATCAAAGGTGTGCGGGAAGACGTCATCCAGGTAATGCTGCAGATCAAACTGCTGCGCTTCAAACTCCACAACGTGGAAAGCGCCACCATCAGCCTGGATGTAAAGGGCGAAGGCACCATCACAGCAGCAGATTTACGCTGCCCTCCTGAGGTGGAAGTGGTCAACCCTGATCTTTACCTGTTCAGCATCAATGAAAATGATGCCCACGTGGAGATGGATATGACGGTTGAGTCCGGCAGAGGTTATCTGCCCGCGGGGGAGCGTGCCGATAGATTGCCTATCGGTGTGCTGCCCGTGGACGCGATTTTCTCGCCGGTGCGGCGTGTAAACTGGAACGTGACAAACGCCCGCGTTGGTCAAAGCACCAATTTTGATCGCTTGCAGCTTGAAATCTGGACTGATGGCACACTCTCCCCCGAGAAAGCGCTGATTGAATCCTCTCAGCTCTTGATGGAGCAGCTGCGAATCATTAGCGGCACCAGTGAGGATTCCCTCGTGAAACCCGCGGTTCAGCCCGAGATTGAGACGACATTTGTCAGCAAAGACGTCATCGAGACCCCAATCGAAGCCCTGGATCTGACCGTACGCGTCTTCAACGCTTTGAAGCGAACCGGTATCACCACTGTGGGTGATGTGCTGGAACTGCTGGACAAAGGCGAAGGTGCCATGCTGTCCATCCGTAATTTCGGTGACAAGAGTCTCACAGAGCTGAAAGCGGCTATGGTCGAAAAAGGCTATCTGGAAAAAGAAGAAGAAGTGGAGTAAGAAGATATGCGGCATCATGTAAAAGGTTACCGGCTCAACAGATCGATGGGTCATCGCACTTCCATGCGAAAGACCATGATCAAACAACTGTTTGAGCATGAGAAAATACAGACCACCCTGGCGAAGGCAAAGTCCATCCAGCCAGATGCTGAAAAGTTGATCACGCTGGCGCGCAACGCCCAAAAAGGCGACGACATCCTGAAGATCAACGCACGCAGGCAGGTTGCAGCCAGCCTCGGCAACAACAGCAACGAAGTTGTTAAGAAACTGTTCGATGACATCGCTCCGCGTTTCTCGACCCGCAAGGGCGGCTATACGCGTCTGCTCAAACTCGGTCCCAGGCTCGGCGACAATGCTGAGATGGTACTGCTTGAGCTTGTGAGCGAGTAGACAGCAGATTCGTTAGAGTAGCCTTTCACGAGAAAGCGAAAGGCATGGCACATTACAAACTTATCCTCGCTTACGACGGCACGAATTACAACGGCTTTCAACGGCAGGCAATCAAAACCAGCATCCAGGCAGCCTTTGAGGAAGCCCTGCGCCGGTTGGGTTGGCAGGGCAGGGCAATCATGCCCTCGGGGCGCACCGACAGCGGTGTGCATGCCAAAGGGCAAGTGGTCAGTTTCAATTTTGACTGGAACCACCCCGACTATGCCCTGCAGAACGCCTTGAATGCCTTTTTGCCGGCAGATATTGCGGTGCAGAGTGTGAAACAAGTGGCAGCGGATTTTCATCCCCGCTACGACGCTCTGAGCCGGCAGTATCGCTATCAGCTCTATTGGCAATCTGCACGCGACCCCCTGCGTGACAGGTTCGCCTGGCGGCTGGAACGCAAACCGGAGCTCTCACGGATGCAAGCCGCAGCAAATGACCTGCTTGGGGAGCACGATTTCATCGCTTTCGGCAAAGCACTGAAGGAAGATGCCACCACGAGACGGCGGATCTTTTCGGCGGATTGGGTGGAAGAGAAAGATGGCATGAGCTTCACGATTGTGGGCAATGCTTTCCTCTATCACATGGTGCGCCGGATTGTGTACGTTCTGGTCCGGATTGGGCTTGGCGAGCTGCCGATGGAAACTGTGCGGCTCGGGCTTGAAACCGGCAGTACTGGCATCGTCAGCCTGGCTCCTGCCCGCGGTTTGTGTTTGGAAGCAGTAACCTTTAACGAGGATAAATGAAAGATTGTTTGCCCAGCCTGCAAGGCCGGGTATGTATTTTGAAAACGGAGAAGTAAAAGTGGAAAAAACATACATTCCTAAAGGAAAAGTGACTGGAGAGTGGTATCTGGTGGATGCCTCCGGTCAGACCCTTGGTCGCCTGGCGACCAAAATTGCAGGGCTGCTAATTGGCAAACATCGCCCGGATTACACTCCCGGTATGGTTCTTGAAGATCATGTGGTGGTCATTAATGCCGCTGAGATCCTCGTCAACCCGACCCGTGTCGACGAGAAGATTTACTATCGTCACTCCGGTTATCCCGGTGGTTTGCACGGAGTGGAATATCAGCAGCAGTTGGAATCCCATCCGGACCGCATCGTTCGCCTGGCTGTGCGCGGCATGCTTCCCAAGAACCGTCTGACAGCGCGTTATCTTGATAATCTGAAAATTTATGCTGGCTCTGAACACCCCCACCAGGGTCAAAATCCCCAGCCTATTTTTGAAAAGTAGTAAAGAGGAATTATGACACAATACATAGAAGCAGTTGGACGACGCAAAGAAAGTACTGCCCGTGTGCGGGTTTATCCCGGCAGCGGCACTTTCACCGTCAATGACAAACCCCTGACAGATTACTTCCCGCGGACTGGCGATGCCCCCGCGATCCTGAACGCAATCGAAGCCACTGGTCAAAGCGCATCTGCCTTTGATGTCACCGTCAAGGTGCAGGGTGGCGGCGTTAGCGGTCAGCGCGACGCGGTCAAACTCGGTCTGGCACGCGCACTCGTCTCTGCAGATGAGAGCGTACGCCCTGCCTTACGCGCCGAGGGTTTGCTGACGCGCGATGCCCGTGTTAAGGAACGCAAGAAGCCAGGTCTCAAGCGCGCCCGCAAGGCCCCGACCTACACCAAGCGTTAGGTTTGGTTCCCATCTGCCAGCTTGCCTGGTATGTTGGAATCGAGGAATGTTACAATTGAAAGGCTGCCCAAGTTAATCTGGGCAGCCTTTGCATGTTTATAAAGGATGCTGATTTCATGACTGGAAGAGGAATAACCATTGTTGGATTAGGACCCGCGGGGGCAGAATACTTAACCCGCGAAGCCTGGGCTCACCTTGAGCAGTGCGATGAAATTTGGCTGCGAACGAAGTTTCATCCGGCTGTGGCTGGATTGCCAGAAGGTGTGCGCGTCCGGAGTTTTGATGAGATATACGACTCCGGCGAGGATATTGCCACAGTGCTTGAAACGATCGTCCGGCAGGTAATGGAACTGGGCAACCGCGAGCAAGGGGTGACCTACGGCGTGCCTGGCAGCCCGTTTGTGGCTGAAGAGACAGTCACCGAGGTGATGAAGGCCGTCGAAGGCAGTGGATTGCCAATCCGATTGATTGACGGCGTCAGCTTCATTGAGCCGGTATGTTCGGCGCTCGGGATCGACCTGCATCCGCAGATGGTACTGGTAGACGCGCTGTTCCTGGCACAGCTTGAGGTGCCATCTTTCCCCCCAACCATTCCGGCAATTATCTCGCAGTTGGACAGCAGCTTTGAAGCCAGTGAACTAAAGCTGACACTGATGACAAATTACCCTCAGGATCACCCCGTGATGCTGGTGCATAATGCCGGCACTTCAGATGAAATCGTCGAGAAGCTGGCGCTCTACGAGATCGACCAGTCTGTGCACCTGGGCATGTTAAGCTGCCTGTACGTTCCGGCTTTGAGCCAGGGAGCGTCGTTTGAAGATTTTCAGCAGATCATTGCCCGCTTACGGCGCGCTGATGGCTGCCCATGGGATCGTGAACAGACCCATCTGAGCTTGCGTCCCTACCTGCTGGAGGAGGCTTACGAGGTCCTGGAAGCCTTGGACCAGGAGGATAGCGAGCACCTACGCGAGGAACTGGGTGATCTCTTGTTGCAGATCGGTCTGCATGCCCAGATCGCGACTGAGGATGAGGACTTCCTCATGAGCGAGGTGCTGCAGGGGATCAGTGCCAAGCTGATCCGGCGCCATCCGCATGTTTTTTCGGATGGTGATGCTGACTCGGTGGACAAGGTACTCACCAACTGGGAGAGGATCAAGGCGGATGAGCGCAGGAGTAACGGAGAGACCCAAAAGGGCATGCTGGATGGCATCCCGCTCAGCCTGCCAGCGCTTTCACAGGCGGATCAGATCCAACGGAGGGCGAAACGCGTGGGGTTTGACTGGCAAACCATCGAACCGGTCATTGCCAAGGTGCACGAGGAATTGGGCGAGCTGCGAGAAGCCCGAACCGACGAAGAGAGGCAGGCTGAAGCCGGAGATGTGCTCTTTGCGGTGGTCAATTTGGTGCGTTGGTTGAAGGTTGACCCCGAAATTGCCCTGCGTGGGACGAACCTGCGTTTCCGCAAGCGCTTTGCTTACATTGAAAAGAAAGCAGCAGAGCAGGGTAAAAGCGTTGACCAATTGAGCTTTGAAGAAATGGACCAATTTTGGGAAGCTGCCAAAGTGGTTTTAAAGCAAGAAGTCGATGAGGATCCTGAGCGTGGATAATCCCGAAGACCTGCCGCAGCAGGTGGACGCAAGCGGCACAGGGAGTGCCCAGGCAGGGCGGCAAATCGCGCGTGCCGCCGGGATCGTGATGATTGCTTATATCCTCAGCACCCTGGTGGGTGTGGTGCGTGGGATGGTGGTCTCGCATGCTTTCGGCACCAGTGTTTCACTGGATTCGTTCAACGCTGCCAACCGTGTGACCGAGCTGCTCTTCAACCTGACGGCTGGAGGCGCTCTGGGGTCTGCGTTTATCCCGATGTTCACCGGCTACCTGACGCGCAAAGACCAAAAAGGCGCATGGAGGCTGGCTTCGGGAGTGGTCAACTCGGTTTTGATCGTCTTAATCCTGGTTTCGACCTTGATGTGGATATTTGCGCCCTTCCTGGTTGAACACGGCTTGTTTGCGCTGGTACCAGATTCAAACGCGCTGCAGGTGGCTGAGACGGCTCGCCTGCTGCGGATCATGCTGCCAACAGTGATCATTTTCGGCATTAGCGGGTTGGTGATGGGTATGCTGAATGCGCACCAGGTGTTTTTGTGGCCGGCGTTGGCACCTGCAGCCTATTCTTTGGGAATTATCCTGGGGGTATGGCTGCTGCCAGAGTCCTTGGGGATCAACCGCCTGGCGATTGGCACCGTGATCGGGGCAGGCGGGCATTTGTTACTGCAATTGCCGGTGCTGTTTCGCCTGCCTGCCCGGAAATATGAGCTTGCGGCAGGTTTCAGGGATGCGCCGGTGCGCAGAGTGCTGCGCCTGATGCTGCCGCGGATTTTTGGGGCAGGCATCGTGCAGTTGAACTTCGTGGCGAATACCATCATCAGCCTCTCCCTTGGCGCGGGCTCTGCCAGCGCGCTCACATACGCATTCACGCTGATGCTGATGCCCCAGGCAGCGATTGCGCAGTCGGCTGGCACGGCCTCGCTGCCGACGCTCTCGGCGCAGGTGGAACTGGGCAAATCTGAGGATTTTCGCCAGACGCTCTCGGGGATCGTTCGGGTCATGCTTTTGCTGGCACTGCCCGCGACGATCGGGCTGGTCTTGCTGCGGGTGCCTTTGGTGCGGGTGTTGTATGAACGCGGCAGCTTCGATGCCACCTCCACCCAGATGGTTGCCTGGGCGCTGCTCTGGTACGCGCTGGGGCTGACCGGGCACAGCCTGGTGGAAGTGCTGAGCCGCGCGTTTTATGCCATGCATGACACTAAAACCCCGGTGGTGGTTGGGGTGATAGCGATGACCGGCAATATTCTGCTTTCGTTTGCCTTTTCACGGCTTTTTAGCCAGATCGGCTGGCTGCCACTCGGAGGGCTGGCGCTGGCAAATACCGTCGCAACCGCAGTGGAAAGCCTGGCTCTGATGGCGATCATGCGCCGGCGTTTAAGCGGTGTCGGTGGAAAGCAAATCCTGCGGACGGGGGCTCTGGCTTTGGCGGCAAGCACAGTAATGGGTTTGGCGGTATTTGCATGGATGTCTTGGTCTGGAAGTTTGAACAAGTTCCTGGTGTTGGCTGTCGGCGTGGTGGTGGGGGTGGTGGTATACGCGGCAATGCTGTGGCTGCTGAAAGTTCCGGAGGCTGGCGCGATTGTACGTCAAATCAGAGGTCGGCTGGCTCAAAAAGGCTGAAAAATTGCAGAGCACGAATTAGCAGAATAATGGCGGAACTTCCCTTTGCTTTTCAGCAAGAATTATCAGCACTCGCTTTAGGCGAGGAGGCTGAAGCTTCGGTCGCAGGCTTTGCCAGGCGGCACTTACGCCGGATGGCAGACCTCGCTGAAAAAGCTTATGAGGGCGAAGGAAACGACTTCCCAATTTGTCGTTTGCATCCGCTGGGGAGGCTGGCAGTTATAGTCTGGAAGTTGGCTGAAATCCGGCGCAAATACGAGGCTCGCGGCATCTCCGCGGAAATCATAAGGGATACATTCAGCGATATTTCCTTGCGGCAGCGTCTGTTTTACCAGAAAACCGGCAAGGTCGGGCTGAGCCGCGCGGATTGCATCTGGCTGCGGCACATTGCGAGCGCTCAGATTTTTAAGTTGGGCGTGCTGCAGTATCAGCCAACAAAGATGTTTTACCTGGAAAACTACGAAAACGGCAGTCCGTTTTTTGTCATTAGTGACGATCAGAAAGCCAGGCTGCCTGTGGGAACGCCTGTATTAAATGTGCACATCCAGACAGGGGCAGATTTGGCGGTGGAACGGGTGGCTGATTCGCTGCAAATGGCAAAGGATTTCTTCCCCCGGGTTTTCCCGGAGACGCGATTCCAGGCGTTAGTGTGTTATTCATGGTTATTGCATTCGGGGTTGAAGGATCTCCTTCCTCCAAACAGCCGGATATTACATTTTGCGGAGAATTTTGAGGTGGTCAGTGAAACCGGGGATAATCAGCAGGCAGTGGAGCGCATCTTTGGTCGGCGCTACCGGCGGAGGGCGAAATATCCGCAGCAAACGAGCCTGCAGCGCAAGGCCTTACGAGACCCGGCAAAGCTTGGGTATGCCCTTGGGATTATTTACCTGGATTGAATTGAGAACCGGCGGATTACAACTGAATTAACTCCAGACCATAACCCACTGCACGGCGAGGGCAATCAGCGCGCCAAAAAGCACGCCTGCGGCCGCTTCGCCAGGGGTATGACCGATAATCTCCCGCAAGTAGGTAGCATCGTTTTCCTCAAGTTTCTTTAACTTCAGCAGCTCGCGCGCAATCTGGTTGATGCGTTCAGCGTGAAAGCCTGCCTGCCGGCGTACACCCGTAGCATCATAGACAATGATGGAAGTAACCGCAACTGCCAGGGCGAAAATCGGGCTGCCCCAGCCGACGTTCAGCCCTATGGACATCGTAGCGGCAGTCATCAGCGAGGAATGCGAAGAGGGCATCCCTCCAGCGCTCAAAAGCAGCGTCCAGTCCCAGCGTTTGTGGCGCAGATATTCCACGGGCATTTTGATCAACTGCCCCAGGATCCAACCAAGCATGGTTGAGATACCAACCGGATTGGTAAAGAAATCGAGAACACTCACACTGTTTCACCGTCTGTCATGGTGGTGTTGGAGGAGAGAGTCTCCACGCGCAGTTGAGCGGTCTCCAGCAGTTGGCTGCAGATGTCGCTCAGACGTTTGCCTTCTTCGTAGAGTTTCAGGGCTTCCTCAAGCGGCAGTTCACTATTTTCGAGTTGGGTGATGATCTGCTGCAGTGAGGCAAATGCGGTTTCAAAACTGGGGGTTGGCTGGTCGGTCATGGTATGTCTCCTGAAATGGTTGCGGCGACTTTCCCATCGCTCAACTGGATCTGGATGGATTGATTTGGGCTGGTTTGATTGCGTTGTGAAATCAGTTGGTGCGTTTGGGCATCGCTGACGATGGCAAAGCCGCGCCTGAGCACTGCCATGGGGCTGATACTCTCCAGGCGGGCAATGTGGTTCTGCAATTTGAGTTGATGCTGGGATAGATAGTGGCTCATGGCGCGCTCGAGACGCTCCCGGGTTTCATCCAGGAATTGGAGGTAGGTGCGCACGCGCTGAGCGGGAGAGTGACGCTGCAGGCGATTTTCTGCCAGCAGAAGGTCCTGGCGCAGGCTCGCTATTTTGTTCTTGAGGCTGAGGTTCATGCTTTGCTGGATGGAGAGGAGTTCAGCAGCCAGGTCAGCACTGGTAATAGGGGTGGCAAGCTCAGCGGCGGCTGTGGGGGTAGGGGCGCGCAAGTCGGCAGCAAAATCGGCAATGGTGAAGTCCGTTTCGTGCCCCACGCCCGAGATGACAGGCACGCGCGAGGCACGGATGGCATAGGCCACGGATTCATCGTTGAATGACCACAAGTCCTCAATGGAACCGCCACCACGGGCCAGGATAATCAGATCAAGATCGGGCAAGGAGTTGAGGGAGTGGAGAGCAGCGACGATGCCAGCAGGCGCTTCAGCACCCTGAACGGCCGTCGGGGCGAGCGTGACGCGCACCAGGGGCAGGCGCCGGCGCAGGGTGTTTAGGATGTCCTGCAGGGCAGCGCCGCTGGGGGAGGTGACCACGCCGATATGGCGTGGGAATTGAGGCAGTGGGCGTTTCAACTCAGCGGCAAACAGCCCTTCGGCTTCAAGGCGGGCCTTGAGGCGCAGGAATTCCTGGTAGAGCTGACCTTCTCCAACCGGCTGCATTTCGTCGATGTAGAGCTGCACCTGCCCGCCAGCGGGATAGAAGCTCATTGCGCCGTGGGCTTCCACGCTCTGCCCATCCTTGGGGTTGAACCGTAAGCCGAAGGTCTGGCTCTTCCACATCACACAGCGCAACTGTGCTTCGCTGTCTTTGAGGGTGAAGTAAAGGTGACCGGAACGCGGTTGGCTGAAGTTGGAAATTTCTCCCCGAACCCAGACATCGCGCAGGATTTCATCCGTCTCGAGCAGCTCGCGCAGGTAGTTGCTAAGAGCGGTGACGGTAAAAACCAACGGTTGAAGCGGCGGAAAATAGAATTCGAGCATGGGTTAAAGTATACGCCATTTGAGGGTTTAAACGATGGTTTTTAGTTTGGGGTTAAGGGATGT
>WOYI011085832.1_pt1 | contig 25583 bp, 20 predicted proteins | sample 6423411 | NCBI WGS metagenome assembly WOYI01 (sample SAMN13441803, study PRJNA592873) | oil field metagenome | biome: oil field; feature: oil-well bore; material: oil-contaminated soil; isolation source: oil-contaminated soil from oil-well borehole | place: Germany: Wietze | collected 2016-10-18 ... | reverse complement strand
ACGGAGGACGGCTCGCGCCGCATCGACGGGTGGGTGGATGCCGCCGCCCTCGCGACCGGACGCGGCTTCGCCGACGCGCTCACGGCGTCGGAGATCGCGGGCGCTGCGTCGGCCCCGATCGTGCTCGTGCGGGGTGACGGTGGTGCGCTGGATCCTGCCATGAAGGCGACCTTGAATGAACTCGGTGCGACGTCCGCCATGATCGCGGGTGGTCGCGGCTCGGTCAGCGCGTGCGTCGAGGTGAGCCTGATATCCGCGGGGATCGGAGTCACCCGATATGGCGGTGCGAATCGCTACGATACGAGCCAACTCATTAACGCGGCAATGTAGACCGAGTCAGGGGGAATGGCCTACCTCGCAACCGGTGCCGATTTCCCGGGACGCGCTGTCGAGCGCGGTGATGGCCGGACGGGCGATGTCGCTTCACGCTCGTCGTGGGCCCGCGGCGCTGAGCGAGGCGGTCGCGCACTCCGAGCGCTGCTGAGCGCTCGCTGCTGAGCGGTAAGGAGTCAGCTACGGAGGGCATGGGCCCGCTCATATGCGCGCTCATAGCCGGCGAGGACATTCTCCGGCCAGAAGCGGTTTCCGATGGTGGACGCCACCGTTGAGGCGACGCGAGCTTCCGAGAGCACGTCGACCACGGCATCCGCATACGCCGATGCGTTCCGCGCCCCCACGAGTCGTCCGTTGTCCGGGCGCACATAGTCGCGCTGGCCGCCGCGGTCTCCCATGACGACCGGGCGCCCGTGAGCGATGGCCTCGACGGCGCTGAGGCAGAGGGTCTCGCCACGCGTAGGCAGGAGAAACACATCGGCGCGGTCCAGGGCATCCGAAACCCCCTGCCGGTCTTGTATGCCTAGCAGGGTCATCTCGCCGTCAGGTCCGATCGCGGCCTCGAGTGGTGCGCGCAGCGGACCATCGCCGACCCATTCCATCCGCGCTGGGACTCCGCGCCTACGTAGTTCGCGAACAGTCGCGAGAGCCATGAGTGGGTCCTTCCCTGGCACAAGGCCGCCCACGCCCACGATCCGAACATCGCCCGGGTCGTTCGGCGCGGGAAGGATACGGACCGGATGCACAGTAGGAGGCACGACGATCATCTCGCCGTTGCGGTACTTCGTCACGCGTTCCGCGAGATATGTGCTGACCGTGGTGACCACGTCCGGCCGGTCCAGCAGCCTGCCGGTTGCTCCCAGCATCAAGCGCTCGCGTGCTGGCAACAGTTGCGGCTCGGCGACGCCCGACCAGTGCTCGGTGTGCACCCAAGGGATCTGGACGTCGTGGCCGGCGAAGGCGAGCAGCGTCGAGAACGCGTGGGAGTGGACGATGTCGGCCTCCGCGATATGTGGGCGGATGGCTTGCCACGCGCGGTGGATGGCACGTGGGCTGCTCGTGGACATGGGCACGCGGATGACGTTGTCCAGTTCTTCGCGTTGGCGCACACCGCCCAACGCCTCGGGCGGCGCCAGGTGAATTACCTTTACCCGGTGCGCGCCCGCGATCGTCTCTGTATCGGCGCGCACGAAGCTGCCGGCGCTGGGCACGGCCAACGACGGGTACCATGTGGAGACGATAAGCACCCGCACGCTCCCAGCCTAGCCGTCGCTGCCGGCCGGACTCTGAGCGACGCTATGGTCGACCCCTTAGACTGTGATGGTTTGCATCCGGCGCCCGCGCCCTAACCCGAGACTCCTTCTATCGTGAGCGATCGACCCGACCTCTTCCTTTCTGTGCCGCGCACGGCGTTCGATGCTCCCGGCCGCAGTCGGGGGCTGCTTGATGTGTTCCAGCTGCTTGATATGTTCCGTTGGCACTACCTTCTGCGACTGCTGGTCCACGTTGGCGTGACGACCCGCTACCGTAACTCGGTTCTTGGCTGGACCTGGTCTTACGTGCGCCCCGCGGCCCAGTTCTCGGGCATCGTCGTTATCAATCACTTCTCAGAGGGTTTCAAGAACCCCACGACGTCGATCGTGGGGAACGCACCGCTGATCGTCTTCGACGGAGACATCGGGTCTGCCATCGGGCTCATGGAGGGCTGATGGGCGCGTGGATCGCCTCGGTCCCCGCATTGGTCGTCGCGCTGAGCGTGCTGTTCGGGCCGGGGCTGCTGGCGGGGATCGGGCTGCGGCTGCGCGGCCTGACGCTGTGGGCGCTGGCTCCGGTGGTCAGTACGGCCATCATCGGCCTCTCGGCGATCGTGTACGGCGAGCTGGGTGTGCCCTGGTCGACATTCACAGTGGCGGCGGCATGTCTTGCAGTCGTTCTGCTCGCGTGGACGGTGAGACTCTTGCCCGCTCCGCAACGGACGGCACCGGCTTCGCGACGAGGTTCAGTGCTGCTTGTGGCAGGGCTCGCCGTCGGTATCGTCGCTGGCGTAGCGCGCTTCGCGCTCTACGTTGGCAACCCGCAAGCGATCTCGCAGACCAACGACGCGATGTTTCACCTCAATGCTGTCCGGTGGATCATCGAGACAGCCGACGCGTCGTCGCTTCACGTTGCAGCGATGGTCGGCGGCAGCGGTGTCTACCCTGCCGCCTGGCACGGACTTGATTCGCTGGTGGCGATGGCCTCCGGCGCAGACATCTCGACATCAGCCAACATGTTGTCGCTCGCGGTGGCGTTTGGCGCCTGGCCGCTCGGCATCGCCTGGCTGACGATGGTCGCAACGCGGTCGCGGCTCACCGCAGCTCTGGCCGCAGCGCAGTCCTCAATGCTGCTGGTCTTCCCGCTGCTGATGCTGGAATGGGGGGTGCTGTATCCCTACGGGCTCTCGCTGGCGCTCCTGCCGGCTGCCGTCGGTGTCGTGATCGCCACTGTGCGATGGGTTGGCGGTGCGGGACCCCTCGCAGGGCGGTTGGGTAACGCTGTGCTGGGTAGCGCCCTGGTGCTCGTCGCGGCGGGTGCGATCGCGCTCGCTCAGCCGTCAACGCTGCTGGCCTGGGGCCTGCTGACGCTGATCTGGCTCACTTGGCGTGCCGCGGCGCGGGCGCGCGGCGCGCGCGGCGCTCGTCGCGCGGTCGTCGTCGCCGTCCCCGCCGCACTCTGGGTCGCCTTTGTCGTGCTGTGGATCGGGTTGACGCGGATGACTACGGGGTCCCACTGGGAGCCGTTCACTGGCGAAGCTCAGGCGGTTCTTGACGTCCTCGTGAACGGGCACATGTGGCTGCCACCTGCGGTCGGCGTCAGCATCCTGTGCGCAGTCGGCCTCGTTGCTGCGGCCCGGCACCGCTCGTTGCGCTGGTTGGCCACCGGCTGGCTCGTCTTCGCGGCGCTGTATGTCGCCGCCGCCAGCCTGGACCATGACTTCGTGCGAAGGTGGGTCGTGGGCGCATGGTATGCAGATCCGTATCGGCTAGCCGCGCTCGCGCCGGTTACGGTAGTACCGCTCGCGGCGATCGGCCTGTCCGAGATCGTCCGCTGGGCGAGCCGCACGCTGTCCCGCCGCCGTGACCCGGAGCCCGTCGGGACGGCGTGGGCGATCACTGCGGTCGCCGCAGTAGCGGCCGTGGGGACAGCCCTCGTGCCTGTGCTGACAATGCCGAACGTGTTCGAGGACGAGTGGGACGCGCAGTCCCGCTACGAGAGCAACCCGCGTAGTTTCCTGTCCCCGGATGAGCGACTGCTGCTGGAGCGGATGGCCACGACGGTACCTACGGATGCCACCATCATCGCCAATCCGTCGACTGGGGCCGCATTCGGATACGTGCTGAGTGGGAGGAATGTCTACCCGCGCACCTGGCAGGCGCCCAGCGGCGATGCCTGGGCGGTGCTCGCGGCCGGACTGAACAAGGCCGCCACCGACCCTGCGGTGTGCGCAGCGCTCGCCGAGTTGGGCTCTCCCGGGTACGTGATCGATTTCGGCCCTGGGGAGGCGTCGCCGGGCCGGTACGTCATGCCGGGCATGTCCGGCTTCGAGGGGCGACCGGGTTTCGAGAAAGTCGATCAGCGGGGCGAGGCCTCCCTTTGGCGGATAACGGCTTGCACCCCGTGAGGGCCGTGGTCCCACCGATAGACTCGACCGACATGCTAGATGCACAGCGGAAACTCCTCGTCGTCGTTCCCGCGCTGAACGAGCGGGAGTCGGTCGGTCGGGTCGTCCGCGACATCCGTCGCGAAGTGCCGGACGCGGACTGCGTGGTCGTTGACGACGGCTCGACGGATTCCACCGCGGAGACGGCATCCGAGGCCGGTGCTCTCGTGCTCCGGCTTCCCTACAACCTGGGCGTTGGCGGAGCGCTGCGTGCAGGCTTCCGGTATGCGACTGAGCACGGCTATGACACGGTCGTGCAGGTCGATGCGGACGGCCAGCATGATCCGCGCTACATCCCGGCGCTGCTCGACGGGCTCGACGGGGCGGACATTGTTATCGGCTCCCGTTTCGCCGGAGTCGGTGACTACGACGCTGGTCGTCTGCGGCGCTGCGCGATGCGAGTGTTGTCGTGGGTGGTGAGCGCAGTCGCGCGCCGGCGACTCTCTGATGTGACCAGCGGGTTCAAGGCAATGGGGCCGCGTGCTGTGCGGTTGTTTGCGCAGAACTATCCTGCGGAGTGGCTCGGCGACACGGTCGAGGCGCTCGTGATCGCCGCGCGATCGGGACTTCGTATCGACCAGCGTCCGGTTCGGATGGGAGTTCGCCAAGCTGGTGAACCGTCCCAGCGCAGTGGGAGGGCAACCGTCTACCTGCTCCGAGCTGGCGTTGCCGTCTTGATCGCGCTCCTGCGGCGGACGGTCGTGGTGCCGCCAGATAAGGATGCATCATGAGCATCGTGAGCTACGTCTTCGGGATCGTGGCGGCGCTGCTCGCGCTCGTCGCGGTTGTCGAACTGCTCCGGCGGTCCATGCTCCGCGAGCGCCACGCCGTGTGGTGGCTACTGGGCGGAGTCCTGGCGCTGGTCATCGCGATCTTTCCTCAGCTGCTGACCTGGGCCGCGAAGGTCCTGGGTGTCTCCGTCCCATCTAACCTCGTGTTCTTTATCGCGATCGGGCTGCTGTTCCTCGTGAGTTTGCAGTATGGCGGCGAGCTCACCCGCGTCGAGGACAATATGCGCACGCTCGCCGAGCAGACGGCGTTCCACGACGAGAGACTGCGCCGTTTGGAGCAGGAACGTAAGGATACTGCGGCGCACGGCGAGCCGCCGAACGGCGATGCCACGCCCAGACCGGGCGGCGAGCAGGCGACGGACATGAGGAGTCCGCCCGGCAAGGGGCGCGGTCGAGAGCCGGAGCTCGGGTCGGTCCATGAGCCATGACAACATCTGGCCCCTCCCGTCCCACCGTCCTCATCGCTTCACGCCTGTTCCCGCCGGAGGTGAGCGCAGGCGCCTTCCGCCTCGGCGCGATGGCGCGCGCTCTCGTGGCAGCAGGAGCGTCCGTGACGGTGGTGACGAGCACCCCACCCTCGCGGGTGCCGACAACACCCGGTGACGAAGGCGTTGCAATCTCCCGTTGGCCGGTGCTGCGAGACAGCGGGGGAAACGTGCGCGGGTATATGCAGTACGCGAGCTTCGACGCTCCGCTGCTCGCGCGGATTCTCTTCCGGCGCTGGGACGTCGCGGTGGCCGAGTCACCGCCGACCACGGCGCTGGTGGTTCGATTCGCCGCCTGGCTTCACAACCGCCCCATGGTCTACTACGCGGCGGACGTCTGGACCGATGGCGTAATCGCGATGGGCGCGGCCAGGCCCGTCGTCGCGCTCATGCGCAGGATGGAGAAGAGCGTGCTGCGTCGGGCTGAGCGTGTTCTATCGGTCTCGGATGAGGTCACCGCCCGTCTTGTCACGCTCGGCGCGGATCCGAGCAAGGTGACGACCATCGGTAACGGAGTTGACACGGACGTCTTCGCACCGGGCATCACGCCGGGCGTAGCGACAGGGCACTACTTCGTCTACGCAGGTACTATGTCGGAGTGGCAGCAGCCGGGCGTGTTCGTCCGCGGGTTCGCATTGATCGCTCGGGAGTACCCCGCTCTGACGTTGAGGTTCTTCGGGCAGGGCGCGGTGGAGGCGGAGTTGCGGCAGCTGGCGGACAAGCTCGTCCCCGGCCGAGTGAAGTTCGGCGGCGTGGTCGCCCCGGCGGAGTCCGCTTCGTGGATTCGTGGTGCAGTGGCGGCGCTCGTGAGCATCGCGCCGGGGCTCGGATACGATTTCGCGCGACCCACCAAGACGTATGCTGCGGCGGCCTGCGGCACCCCCGTGCTGTTTTCGGGTGCCGAGGCCGCTGGCGCGCTCGTGCGCGAGGCTGGCCTGGGGGAGGCCGTCGAGTTCTCTCCGGAGGCCGTGGCCGAGGGGATGCGGCAACTGCTCGTCGCGGCGGAGTCGGGCGAGACGGAGAGTCGGCGCAAGAGCCGCGCCGACTGGGCCGAGCGCCATGCCTCGCTAGCCGCTGTTGGCGACCGGGCAGCGGCTGCGGCGCTCGCGGCGCTCCGCCGTCAGGATGCAGGCGCTTCCCGGGGCTCCGCTACGCCACTCGTCGACGAGATCCAGACGGACGACGCCGGAGCCGATCACCGCGGGGCCTAGGATGGAGATCGTACCTTGCACTCGGGCAGGTGCGAGGAGTCTTTGCATCATGACCGCACCCTCTCACGCGCGCGTCGCGGAGTCCGCCGACGTTTCGCCATCCGCGTCCATCGGCGCAGAAACGTGGATTTGGCACCTCGCACAGGTGCGGGATTTCGCCGTCATCGGCGCGCGCTGCGTCATCGGCCGTGGTGCATACGTCGGCGCTGGCGTCGTCATCGGAGACAACTGCAAGGTGCAGAATCACGCGCTCGTATATGAACCCGCCCGGCTCGCTGACGGCGTCTTCATCGGACCGGCGGCGGTGCTCACCAATGACACCTACCCGCGTGCTGTCAATCCGGATGGTTCGCTCAAGCGCGCACGCGACTGGGACCCGGTGGGTGTCACCGTCCAGCACGGTGCCTCGATCGGCGCGCACGCGACCTGTGTGGCGCCGGTCACGATTGGCGAGTGGGCCACGGTCGCCGCGGGTGCCGTCGTGGTGAGGGATGTGCCGGCTCACGCGCTTGTCGCCGGAGCTCCCGCTCGGCGCATTGGCTGGGTCGGCAAGGCGGGTGTGCCGCTGGAGGAGACCATGCCAGCGCGGTGGGAGTGCCCAGTCACCGGTGAGCGCTATGTGCAGAGGGGCGACACGCTCACCCTGGAGCCTGACCGCAACGCATCCGAAAGGGACGAGGCTGAGCATTGAGCGGCTTCATCCCCGCAGCCAAGCCCATCATCGGTAACGAAGAGCGCGAAGCAGTCGATCGAGTTCTGCGTAGCGGGATGGTCGCACAAGGACCGGAGGTGGCCGCGTTCGAACGCGAGTTCTCCTCGCACTTTGTGCAGGGTAGGCCCGTGATCGCTGTGAACTCCGGTACCGCGGGCCTGCATCTCGGACTCCTGGCATCCGGGGTCGGGCCGGGCGACGAGGTGATCGTGCCGTCGTTCACCTTCGCCGCCACCGGGAACTCAGTCGTGCTGGCGGGGGCCGCGCCAGTCTTCGCCGACATCGAGTGGGAGACGTTCACGCTCGACCCGGCAGCGGTGGAGGCCGCCCTCACGCCGCGCACGAAGGGTATCCTGCCTGTGCATCTCTACGGACACCCAGCACGCCTGCGAGAGCTTCAGGAGATCGCTGCGCGACGCGGGATAGCGCTCTACGAGGACGCCGCGCAGGCCCACGGGGCTGCGCTCGACGGTCGACCGGTCGGTACTTTCGGTACGTTCGGTACGTTTTCGCTCTACCCGACCAAGAATATGACCAGCGGCGAAGGTGGCATGATCGCCACCGTCGACGAGGCGCTCGCGCGCACTGCGCGGCTGCTGCGCAACCAGGGCATGGAGCGCCAGTACGAGAACGAGATTGTGGGGTTCAACGCGCGGATGACCGATATCCACGCCGCAATCGGGCGCGTACAGCTGACCAAGGTGGACGCGTGGACCGCGACACGCCGGAGCAATGCTGCGTTCCTCGACGCAAACCTCAGGGGGGTCGTGACTCCACCCGTCGCCTCCGGCGCGAAGCATGTCTATCACCAGTACACGATCCGCGTTCCCGAGGATCGTGACGGGTTCGCCGTCGCGCTCAAGGAGGAGCACGGCGTGGGTAGCGGTGTGTACTACCCCATCCCCAATCACCGCCTCCCATCGCTCGCGGGCTTCGCGCGCGATGTTCACCTGCCTGAGACTGAGAGGGCGGCCCGCGAGGTGCTGTCTCTCCCTGTGCATCCCTCACTGTCGCAGGATGACCTGGAGCGGATCGTCGCCGCCGTGAACGCGGTCGCGGGAGCGGGTTCCTGATGGCGGTATTGCGCGCGGGCCTGCTCGGCGTGGGCATGATGGGGCGCCACCACGCTCGGGTGCTTCGCGAGCTCGACGGCGTCGAGCTCGTAGCGATCGCCGACCCCGGTGGCGACCCATACGCCGTTGCGGGAAGGCTTGCCGTGCTTCCCGGACTCGATGAACTCATCGCGACGGGCATCGACATCGCCGTCGTTGCAGTGCCCACTCGCTACCATGAGGATGCCGCGCTGACGCTGGCGGCCGCCGGCGTGCACACCCTCGTGGAGAAGCCCATCGCGGACAGCCTGGAGGCCGCAGAGCGCATCGTCGACGCTTTCGCGGCTGCGGGTCTCGTGGGCGCAGTGGGTCACATCGAGCGATTCAATCCCGCGTTGCAGGAATTGCGGCGTCGGCTCGAAGCGGGCGAGTTGGGTCCCGTCTACCAGATTCAGACTCGTCGCCAGGGGCCGTTCCCGTCGCGGATCGCCGACGTCGGCGTAGCGAAGGACCTCGCCACGCATGACGTCGACCTTACCGCGTGGGTGGCGCAGAGCACCTACGCGCGCGTGTTTGCGCAGACGACCTTCAAGAGCGGCCGCGAGCACGAGGATATGATCGCGATCACGGGGCGGCTGACATCCGGAATCATTGTGAACCACCTGGTGAACTGGATGAGCCCGATGAAGGAGCGGGTGGCCGTCGTCACGGGGGAAAGGGGCGCTTTCGTCGCCGACACAGCCACTGGCGACCTGACCTTCTATGCGAACGGCACGATCCCGCTGGAGTGGGAGTCGGTCAGTGCCTTCCGGGGCGTCTCCGAGGGTGACATTGTCCGCTACGCCATCCCCAAGCGAGAGCCGCTGCGGGTCGAGTTGGAGGCCTTCCGTGACGCCGTGCGGGGCGTGGCTGGCGAGACGGTGACCATGGAGCAGGGCCTGAGCGCGTTGCGCGTGGTGGAGGCGGCGCTCGCCTCCGCCCGGGAGGGGGTCGCCATCGCGTTGTGAGTCGTCAGTGTCGTTCCGGCGTGCGCAGGAGCAGCTCCCGGATGACGCGGGTGGCGGCCCGCCCGTCACCGTAGGGAACGGCATCCGTCGGCGTCGGCGCCGCGCGGCTGGCGGCGGCGGCGATTTCTCGCGCAGTCGGGGCGAGGACGTTCCAGCCCAACTCGACCGTCTCCACCCACTCCGTTTCGCTACGGGCGGTCGTGCACGGCACGCGTAGCAGGAAGGCCTCTTTCTGAAGACCCCCGGAGTCGGTAATCACCCCGGCACTCCCCATCGCCGCTGCTACGAGGTCGGGGTATGCCAGAGGGGTGTGCGCGATGAGTGAGCCGCGCGTGAGGGAGATCCCGTGCACTGCCGCCGCCGCGGTGAGGCGTGGATGCGCAAGTAGGACCACCGGTCTGTCCAGCCGTGAGAGCGCGCCCACCAGCTCCGCGAGTCGTAGCGGATCATCCGTGTTCTCGGCGCGATGGATCGTCGCGATGTAGTGCCCGCCCGGCGCGACTGCGAACTCGCGCACCAGTGGCGATTGGAGGCCGGCGACGCGGTCCCGTACCTCGAGCAGCACGTCCGTCATGACATCGCCCACGAGCACAGCGCGGGAGGCAAGCCCCTCTGCGGTGAGATGGTCCATCGCGACCCGCGTCGGAGCGAGCAGCAGATCCGCAGCATGGTCAGTGAGGACCCGGTTGTGTTCCTCCGGCATCCTGCGGTTGAAGCTGCGCAGCCCTGCTTCGAGGTGCGCGACTCTGAGATGCAGCTTCACGGCGCTTAGCGCCGCTGCGATCGTTGAATTGGTGTCTCCGTAGACCAGCACCCAGTCGGGTTTCTGGGCCGTGAGCACACCCTCGATCGCATGTAGCATTGCGCCGGTCTGCGCACCATGCGAACCGCTGCCGATGCCCAGGTACACGTCGGGCGTCGGGATCCCGAGATCGCCGAAGAAGACTTCGGACAGCATTGGATCGTAGTGCTGGCCGGTGTGCACGATGACGTGCTCGACCGACGCCGCCCGCGCGGCCTTGGCTATCGGCGCAAGTTTGATGAACTGGGGGCGTGCCCCCACGACGCTCACGAGCCTCATCACGACCCGCCTTGACCGGCGAGGTGCTCATTCTGCCGCCAGCCTAGACCGGACAAGCGGACCTGATCGTCAAAGTCCGAGATCAGCTGTCTGAGTTCATCGAAGGTCCCAGTACCGACTACGCGGCCCGCATCGATGTAGCAGATCTTATCGAGTTCGCGGATGGCGGTAAGTCGGTGCGCGATCGCGATGACGCTCACGTCGCCCTTGAGTGCAGTGATCGCCTGCGTCACGTCATCCTCGGTGCGCACGTCCAGGGCGCTCGTGGCCTCATCCAAGACAAGGATGACCGGCTCGGAGTAGAGCGCACGGGCGATCCCCAGCCGTTGTCTCTGCCCGCCCGAGAAGTTCTCGCCGCGTTCATTGACGCGTGCATGGATGCCGTTCGGCAGGGATTCGAGCAACTCGCCGAGTGACGCTCGTCGCAACGCCTTCTCGACGCGCTCCTCATCGAACTCGTCTCCCCACGTGAGAGCCACATTCTGCGCGAGGGTACCTGCGATGAAGGAAACGTTCTGCGGGACGTAGCCGATGAGCCGCCGGTAGGCGTGCGGTGCGCCATTGATCGAGACCCCGTCGATCTCGACGCGTCCCGACGAGGGGGGATACAGCCCCAGGAGCACGTCGATCAGTGTCGATTTCCCGGCGCCGGTCGGCCCGACCACGCCGAGGCTGCTGCCGATAGGAAGCTCGAGGGAGATGGACTGCAGCGCATCTCGGTCCGCATCAGGGTACCGATAGCTGACTTCGATGAGGCGCAGCAGTTGCGGCCGAGCGGGCAGCTCGACGTCCTCGACGGAAGGGTGATGCGCGGTCGCGGCGGTGAAGGCGGTCATGTCGTCGATGACGTTCCGCGCGTAAACTTGATTGGCAGTGGCCGACGTGAGGCTCGTCTGCACGGTGGCTAGTGCGGGAGTCATGCGGAACCCGGTCGCCGTGAACAGGGCGATTGCCACGACCGCCTGTTGCACGCCGCCGAACACCAGTGCGACAGCGCCGACGATCAGCAGGCCCCCCACGAGCGCCGCCTCGATCACGTTCTTCGGAACGACGGACAGGAACGAGATGTTCGCGCGTGCCCGGACAGCGTGTGAACGCAATTCCCGCACGTGCGCGCGGGCGTTGGGCAGGGTGTCGCGGAGCGTGAGTTCTTTCACCGCGTGCACGATCTCGGTGACCACGGTGGCGGCGCGGTAGGCGTAGTGGCGGTTGACACGTCCCGCCTGCAACGACTTGCGGGCCACGACGAGTAGTAGCAGCAGTGCCACGAGGACGAGATACACGGTGACAGCAAGGGCGCCGGCGGGATCCGAGACGAACAGAACGACGGCAACGGCGAGGAAGGAGAGCACGTTCCCGGGAACGCTCGCAAGAGGTAGCAGGAAGCCCATGACGGTGTTGGCGATGCCAGAGTCGGCAAGCCGGGTGACATCCGACGTCGACAGGGCAGTTCGGGCATCCCAGTTGACCTCCGTATAGGCGGCGAGCAGTTCATCGCCTACCTCGAGCTCGTACCTCGCGAACCGACGTGTGACCTGCCACTGCTGGAGGATCGCGAGCAGCGCTTTGAGGATGATGAGGCCGCAGGCGACGAGCACGAACCACCCGGCATCTTCCGCCGGGAAAGATCCCAGTAGTGGCAGTACGATCTCGCCGCCGCTGAGCAGCGCCGTCAGCACCAGTGCAAGCAGGCCCATCGAGGCGACGTCAAGGATCGCGAGCGAGCAGGATGCGATCACGAATATCACATAGAACCGGGACGCGCCCGGGGGCATGACCGAAAGGACTCGTCGCACCGTTGTGAACATGGAGAGCAACGCGGAGGTCCCTGTCGGTGGAGGTGACTGATTCTCCTCAGTCTACTCGGACGGGACGCGCGACACGGGAGTCGCGAATCGCTCGTCACGCACCGCAGTCGCGCAGGGATTCGCCGTGGCACAGTGGATGTCGGGCGCGGGGCGTCAGGACAGCAGTTGCCCAAATTGTTCGCGCCACACCGTGGTCTGGTTCTCGGAGGAGAGTATCCTCGCCGCCCGATGCGCGGCGCTCTTGAAGGCATCTACGCGGTCGGGCGTGAGGCTGAGCAGCTCGCGATGCAGGTCCTCCTTGGTGAATCCCGACGCGACCGCGCCGAAGCCGTGATCCGTGACGATGCGCGCCATCTCCGGCGAGGGTCCGATCACCACGCCCAGCCGTGCCTGAACGAAGTCGAAGAGCTTGTTGGGAAGGGCCACGAGATTGTTGTAGTTTGTCGGCGCGAGAAGGTGTACCCCGACGTCGTATGTTGCGAGCGTGGAGATGAGCGCGTGGTGAGGGATCGCCGAGTGCAGCGTGACATTCGGGTAGCGTGCCGCCCGCTCTTCGAGTTCTTTCACGTACGGGGGGTGGTTCGGTGTGAGGTACACGTCGAGCGTCATGGGTGCGCCCTCGAAGCCAACCTCGCCTGCCGCCTCGATCATCGTCTCGAGGCGGCGGTTGGGTAGTGCGGCGCCCGCGTGCACGAGACGGATGGTACGCGGCGTGCGGTGCGGTGTGAGCTCCTCATAGGGCGATGCATTCATGACCACGCGCGGGTGCAGCCCGAACTCCCGTTCATAGCGTTCAGCGATCTCGCGGCCGACCGTCGACGTGGATGCCGCGTCCCGCGCGAAGGTCCGCAGTTGCCAGCGCAGGAAGGGTGCGACGAACGCTCGGAACCGCCAGAGCTCGGTGTTCTGTTCGGGTGCGAACTCGTGCAGGTCGAGGTGAAACCCCAGGGGCGGCCTCAATCCTGCGGCGGTCCCGGCTGAATCGACATCATTCGCGATCACCGCGTCGAACATGCCGACGTCGGTGTGCGCACGCACAAACGAGATCACCGGGTTGTGCGCGTACGCGTAGCGGTACCGGTGCGCCACGACAGCGACGCGGGGGTATTTCCACGCTTGTGCCTCGTCAGGGATCCGAATGTGTCCGGCGACACCGTCGGGAGCTTCGCCATGCCCGATCGTGGTCACTTCGTGATCCGCGAGAAGCGGCAACTGCTTGAGTATTCTCGGGTCGTTTCGAAGGTTCGAGAAGGAGATGACCGCGATTCTCCGCGTCATGGGACAGCCTTTCGGTCACCTGCCGTCCACTCCTCGTACGCGCGCGGCAACTCGTCTGGCGGAAGTGGGATCGCGGTGACATGCGAGATCATTGGATGCAGCGGCCTGTCGCCATGTTCGGCGGCGCTGAAGAGATGTTCATGGAGCTTCTCGCCCTGCCGTAGACCGGTGAAGACGATGGGGACGTCGCGGCTGTTGCGCGCGATGAGCAGACGCGCGACGTCCAGGATGCTCACCGGGCTGCCCATGTCGAGCACGAGCACCTCGCCGCCGCGGCCGATCGCGGCAGCCTGGATGACGAGCTCGCACGCTTCGGGGATCGTCATGAAGTAGCGGGTGACCTCGGGGTGCGTGACCGTGACCGGACCGCCGGCGGCGATCTGATGACGGAATGTATCGAGCATCGACCCGCGCGAACCGAGCACGTTGCCGAATCGCACAGAGACGTAGGCCCGCTTGTTCCCCGCCGGGCGCCGGTCGCGCGCCGCCCATGCCGTGAGACGCTCGGCGAGGAGCTTGCTGCGGCCTAGCACGCTCGTCGGGTCGGCGGCCTTGTCCGTGGAGATGTTGATGAACCGCTCGACATCGAACTCCATCGCCAGCTCAAGAAGGTTGAGTGTGCCCCGGACGTTCGTCTTCCACGCCTCGTCGGGGTACCGCTCGAGCATCGGGAGATGCTTGAGCGCTGCGGCATGGAACACGACCTGGGGCTCTATCTGCGCAAAAACCGCCCTTAGGGCTTCCCGGTCACGGATGTCGGCCAGAACGGTCTCGGGCGTGTCCAGGCGTCCGTTGCCGTAGATGGAGAGCTGCGCAGCGTGAAGCGACGACTCGTCGCGATCTAGCAGGGTGAGCGAGGCCGGGGCAAGGTGGTGCACTTGCCGCGCCAGTTCGGCGCCGATCGAGCCGCCGGCGCCGGTGACCAGCACGCGCTGACCGGCGAGATAGCCCGCGATGGCGGCGATATCGGTGCTGATCGGCCGTCGCCCGAGGATGTCGGTCACCTCGACGTCGCGCACATCGCTCATGCGCACCTGACCGTCGACGATCTGAGCGACCGGCGGCAACACCCGCAGCGACACACCGGCGCGGCTCATCCGCTCGCTGAGCGAGGCGACCAGTCTGCGATCGGGACGCCCGATGGCGAGGATGACGGTCCCCACGCCCGTCTCCTCGACGATCTGCTCGAGGTCCCTCCCGTCGCCAAGAACGGTGACCCCTGAGAGACGCAGGTTGCGTTTGAGCGGGTCGTCGTCGACGAGACCGACGGCGCGGTAGGGGACTTCTGGGGAGCGCAGCAGTCGCAGTAACTGCTCGCCAGCCTCGCCGGCACCATAGACGATGACATCTGTGGCGTGGGACGGGGTGCCGGTGCGGCGATCGCGGCGGGAGCGCCAGAGAACCCGGCCCAGGACGATCGCCGCGGTTGCGAGCCCCGGTGCGAACGAGGCCATCGCGAGCGCAGACGGGATGGCCTCGATCGCGGATGCGGCTGCGATCGACAGGAGAGCGGCGGTGAGAGCGGTGAGGACGACGGTGCGGGCGATGGCCGCTGACTCATCGAAGGTGCTGACGCGGTACCTGCCGCGATAGAGCAGGAAGGCTCCCCAGCCGAGTTGTCCGGCGAGGCTTGCCGATCCGTAGATGAGTGCTACGGGCACGATGTCGGATGCGCCGACCAGGGCGAGAATTCCGGCGACGATCGCGGTCGCCGCAGCCCATGACGCGAGGTCGAACGCGACGCGCAACGGGTTGCGCACGGTCGACTGCGACATGGGCAGGATCCTGTTCAGGTCGGGCGTGCAACGCGGTGCGCACACGCGATACGGCGGGCGTGTCCGGCGCCGGGTCCAGCCTAGTGGAGGACCGGCTCCCGCGGATCGCCGCGCGATGTATGCTGGCGCAGTGCGCGTCTTGCATTTCAACGACTGCGCGTTCGTGGCTGCCACCCTCGTCGCAGAGGCGCGTCGGAGGGGTCTGCCCTGGAGACACCTGACGCCGGAGCAGGTGCGACCTCGAGTGCAGCCGGGCGGCGGGGTCGGACGGCTTCGCTACCTCCCGTACCTCGCCCGACGCATCTCCGCGGTGGGCGACAGCGATATCGTGCACGTGCATTACGGCACTTCGGCCCAGCTGCTACGGCAGCGCGGTGTGCCGCGTCGGCCCTACGTCCTCTCGCTGCACGGCACGGACATCCGTACGCAATGGCATGACCCGGCATATCACCCGCAGCTGCGTCGTGCCATCGACGAGGCCGCTGCAGTGTTGTACACGAATCTCGACACGGCGCAGGAGACACTGCGCGCGCGACCGGATGCTCGTCACTTACCGCAGGCGGTGAGCCCGCACGGCCTGCCACCCTGGCGACCGCACGGCGTGGAGACCGGGACGCCGCGCATCGTCTTCGCCGCACGCTGGTCGGCCGACAAGGGTGTGCTGGAGCAGCTTCAGCTCGCCGATGCTCTTCGACGTGCCCTCCCACATGCAGATCTGATCGGGCTCGACTGGGGCGAGGGCGCCCCGGATGCTGCGCGCGCAGGCGTGCGGCTCGTGCCGACCAGGCCGCACAGGCAGTACCTGGAACTGCTCGCGAGCGCAGACGTCGTCGTCGGGCAAGCCGACGTCATCCTTTCCGTAAGCGATTTCGAGGCGATGCTCATCGGCGCGCCACTGGCCGCGCTCGGGCAACGGCTGCCGTCGGCGGACGGCACGCAGCCCCCCGCGTTGCACGGATCGCTGCAGGAGGTCACCGCGCAGATCGCCGAGGCGCTCGTCGAACCCGAGGCCACGGCCGCGCGGCTCGGCTCTCGGCAATGGGTTCGCGCGCACCATGATCCTGCGCGCCTCGTCACGATGCTGGAACCGATCTATCAGCACAGCACCGGAACGTGACGATGTCCTCAGCCGACGTTGACGTGGTCGTTCCGGTGCACACAGCCGAACGGCCGATCGGGCGGGCCGTGGCATCCGTCCTGCGGGGGACGACGTCGCGGGTGCGTCTGCTCGTGGTATGCCACGAAATCGATCCCGCCATTGTGGCACACGCTCTTGCACAGATCGGGCTCGCCGGAGACGACCGGATCACGCTGCTCCCGTACCATGACGGGCTGCGCAGCCCCGCCGGACCATTCAACCGGGGGCTCGCCGCCGTCGAGTCTCCCTTTTTCGCCGAGCTGGGCTCCGACGACACGCTCGCGCATGGGGCACTGGACGCCTGGCTCGCCCTCGCCCGCGCCCGGGACGCAGAGATCGTCATTCCGTCCATGGCCTGGCCGCGCGCCGTGGCGACTCCGCCGGTGCGTCCCCGGCACCGTGCCCTCCTCGATCCCGTCGCCGACCGGCTTGCATACCGCACGAGCACGGTCGGTCTGATCTCGCGCCGCCTGCGGGAGCGCGCGCGTGCGACCGAGGGCTTGCGCACCGGGGAGGACATCGCCCCCTCGTTACGCCTGTGGTTCTCGGGGGCGCGGATCGCCCAGGGGGACAGATCAGCACCCTATGTCGTGCACACCGACGGCGACGATCGGGCAACCGCGGGGAACAGCATCGCGGACGCCCTGGCATTCGTGCCCTCCGTTGTTGGGGACCAGGACCTGCGCGCACTGGGTGCCCGAGAGCGCGCAGCCATCGCCGCCAAGCTCTTGCGAGTACACGTATTCGGGGCGATCACTGCGCATACAGGGGAGTGGAACGCGGAAGACCGCGTCACCGTCAGCGCGGCAGCGCGCCAAGTGTGCACTTTCGGCGATGCCGTCGGGGCGCTGTCCATCGCCGACCGTCGCATGCTCGCACTGGCGTTGCGTCCACAAACCGCAGACCGTGACCTCGAGCATGCCGCAGCGACACGGCGGCGACGCCTCCATCCCGCTACGCTGCTACCCGCCCGAGCGGCAGCGTGGCGACGCCCCGACGGTGCAGGCAGAATCGATGCCGCCTTCGCGCTCGCGCTCACAAGGACCCATTGACGGCGACCCAACCGCACATCGCCCCCCAACGGACCTCAGAAACAGCCTCACCTCGCTTGGCGGGTCCAGGCAACCGCGAGGCGTGCCCGCTAGGATTCGATCTCGTCCCCACTCCTCCGGCATGGTTCCCGGCTACCGTAGGGGCGCCGCATCAACCTCGGAGACCCACGTGACCTATGTATTGCAGAAGGCGGTTCTCCCGCTCGACCGGGACCCCGATCTGCTCCCTCTGTATCTGGACCCCGAAACATGGTCGACGATCGACGAAGAACCCGTCCGAGTCTCCAGCAGTGCCCAGCTGGGCAATATCCTGGACCGTCACAGCGCACGGATCGCCGCGGGTCAGCGGGTCTCATTCGGCGCATACTTCAACGCTTTCCCAGCCAGCTACTGGCAGCATTGGACTCCAGTGCGCCACGTGGAGCTCCGTGTACGGACCGATGGCCCCGCCACCGTGCTGGTCTACCGCTCGAACGGTGGCGGGGGGCAGCAGCGGATCGATACGCAGGAGGTGGACGGCACCGCCGAGTGTGTGTTCGCCCTGGAGTTGACTCAGTACTCCGATGGCGGGTGGATCTGGTTCGACATCGTCGCCGATGTGCGACCGGTGATCTTCCGGGGGGCGGAGTGGACGACCGACGAGCCGCCCACGCGGACCGGGAAGGCATCGATCGGCATCACGACCTTCAACAAGCCCGACTACTGCGTCAACACGCTGGCCCACCTCTCCGATGCGGAGGACGTACTCGAGCTCGTCGACCGGATCTTCGTCGTCGACCAAGGGGATCGGCGAGTCGACGCGCGACCGGAGTACCCGGGTCTTGCGGAGCGCCTGGGCGACACCTTGCAGATCGTGACGCAACCAAATCTCGGAGGATCCGGAGGGTTCTCGCGAGCAATGCTGGAGACTCTCGCGCGCTCCGAAAGCAGCTTCGTGCAGTTGCTCGATGACGACGTACGCATCGAGCCCGAGTCGATTCGCCGATCGATCATGTTCGCCCGCTTTGCCACGAACCCGACGATCGTCGGCGCGCACATGTTCGATCTGCTCGACCGTCCGAAACTGCACGCGTGGGCGGAGGTGGTCGACCGCGGGCCGTTCATGTGGCGCACCCTGTTCCAGGAGAAGATGCCGCACGACTTCTCCGTCGCCAACATCCGGCAGTCGCCGATCCTCCATCTACGGCTCGATGCGGACTATAACGGGTGGTGGATGTGCCTGATCCCTGTGGAGGCGATGAGGTCGGTCGGGCTGTCGTTGCCCGCATTTATCAAGTGGGATGATGCGGAGTTCTGCCTGCGTGCGCGCGACGCCGACTTCCCGACGGTGACCCTGCCCGGTGCCGCGGTGTGGCACGTATCCTGGATGGGCAAGGATGATTCGATCGACTGGCAGGCCTACTTCCATGCTCGCAACCGCCTCGTGGCCGCCCTGCTGCACTCGCATGAATCGCACGGGGGGGCCCTCCCGCGTCACAGTCGGCGCATTGACCTGAAGCACTTGATGATGATGCAGTATTACGCCGTGGCTCTGCGCCACCGGGCTCTGCGCGACGTGTTGGCGGGACCAGACCATATGTGGCGGAACCTCGCGACGGCGATGCCTGACGCGAGGGCACTGGCAGCGTCGTTCCCCGAGACCGTGGTACACCTCGAGGCGAGCCACCCGCTCTACTCACGCCGCGGCCGGCTTGTCTTCAAGCGGTTGAAGCGGCACAGCTTCGACAGCCCGACCGGTATCGGGCTGCGCTGGTTCACGGCGCGCGTGGTCTTGACGCATTGGTTTCGCAAGCCCGATCCACGCAATCTCGACCAGCCCGAGGTGGAGTTCGGCAAGGGCGATGCGAACTGGTGGCGCGTCCCGCTGCACGACAGTGTTCTGGTTAGCGCTGCGGACGGATCCGGGATGAACGTCTATACGCGCGATCATGCGCGATTCCGGCGGATGCTGATCGACTCCGTCCGGTTGCACCGTCGACTACGGCGGGAATGGCCGCGTCTGTCTCGGCAGTACCGTGCCGCGCTCCCGCGCCTGACAGATCCCGAGGCATGGCGTCGGCATCTCAACATCGGCGAGTGAACCTGCGTGCGCAGTATGCGGCCATACGCGAGCCGGTTCTGCCACATTGACGTTGATAGCGAGCCGAGGGTTAGGGTTAGCGATCCACGGGAACCGTGGATTGTTGCCTTGGAGCACGAGTGTTAGATTCCTGAACTCTTGTTCCTGTCGTTCTCCGCGGCCGACCCTGGCGGAAAGGGGTCGACTACTACACCCGGCGCGACCCGCAGAAGGCGAAGAACGAGGCCATCCGACAGCTCAGAGAACTCGGCTACGAAGTCCGCTGGCGGTTGATAGCCCACATGGCGCAGACGCGCGTCGCCGCTGTTGCTCGTCGGTTGGTCGCTCGGCCTGTCGTTCGTGCCGGGGATGCTCATCTCGTTCCAATGCCCCGACTGGTGGGCGTACGAATGGGGGGAGGGCGCCGGCATCGGAAATCGCGGCCGACCGGAGGTCCTGGGTGTCCCGCTCGGCGATCAAGCTCTGGGACGTCGCAGAAGGCACCCCGCTCCCAGCCGTTGACGGCACCCCGCCGGCCGACGGATTGGTGCACATAGCGGAGACGGATGTCTGCTTCCCTCGCAGGCGACGGTGTCGGGCTGGACGACCCGTACCGGACGAGCCGCCTTCTGGTCGTTGCAGACGCCGTGGTACGCAGTGCAAGCTGGCGGCGGGCCAGCGGGTCGGAGTCCTCGTCTGCCTGCTGCCCGTTCCACCCGAATTGGCCAGTCATCCGGATCTGGAGACGCGCATCATCGCCGGGGGCGTCTCCGCCCCTCCCCGGGGCGGATGTTTCGGTCACCGCCCCCGCGCTCGTGCGGGAGACGACTCTGCGCGGACGGTCTGTACCGGAGGCACCGACGGCCGTCGGCTGGACCCAGGCCTTCTGGTTTCCTTGCGACCGCCCGATGACGATCGCGAGAGGGGTGATCGAGCCGCCGCTGTTCGCGACGGCCTACGAAGGTGACGGAATCGACAACGTCTGCGCCGTACCGCGCGGGGGTTCCCCGAAGTGCTGAGCCCCGGAACCTGTCCGCGGCTCCCTGATCAGCCCTTGCCCAGCACGATCCGGGGGGTGCCTGCCCAGGCTTCGGGGTTGGTGGCGTTGCGTCCGTCGACGAGAAGCCGGATGCCCGGGAACAGTGCCGGGGTCAGCGTGCGGTAGAGGTCGTGGTCCGTGTGCAGCAGGGCGAGGTCGGCGGCCTCGCCGAGTGCGTGCGGCTCGAGGCCGAGTTGGCGCAACTCAGCTTCGTCGAAGAGGGGGTCGTGCACGCGCACGTCGGCACCGCGCGAGCGCAGCGCCGCCACGAGGGGAAAGACGCCCGAGAACGCGGTCTCCTTCACTCCGCCTCGATAGGCTGCGCCGAGCACCACGGTCCGCAACCCCGCCACGGACCCTAGAACGCTTTCCGCCCTGGCCACGAAGCGGTCGGGCATCGACGCGTTGAGAACGCGCGCAGACCGCACGATCTGCGCGTCGGGGTCGGTGGACAGGTACAGTCGCGGGTACACGGGAATGCAGTGCCCGCCCACTGCAACACCCGGACGGTGGATGTGACTGTACGGCTGCGAGTTGCAGGCGTCGATGACCGCGTACACGTCGATGCCATGCGACTCCGCGAACAGAGCGTACTGGTTCGCCAGGCCGATGTTCACGTCACGATAGGTCGTCTCGGCGAGCTTCGCCAGTTCTGCGGCCTCAGCGCTGCCGAGATCCCAGACCCCGTTCGCGCGCGGGAGGTCGGAGCGCTCGTCGAACTGCAGCACAGCCTCGTAGAACTCGCGCGCGACCACGGCGCCGTCATCCGAGAGCGCGCCGATGAGCTTCGGATACCTGCGCAGGTCGGCGAACACCCTGCCGGTGAGAACACGCTCGGGCGAGAAGACGAGGTGGAAGTCCTGACCCTCCGTCAGACCGGATCCCTGCTCGAGGAGGGTCTTACATCGTCCTCGGGTGGTGCCCACCGGCAGTGTTGTCTCGTACGAGACCAGTGTGCCCGGGGTCAGGTGGGTCGCGAGCGCGCGGGTGGCGGCGTCGATTCCCGCCCAATCGGGCTCCCCGGTCGCCTCGTCGACGTACAGGGGCACGACCACAACCACGGCGTCCGCTCCGGGCACCGCTTGCCCGTAATCGCTCGTGGCCCGCAGCCTGCCGTCGGCCACCGACTCGGTGAGCCTCGATTGAAGCTGCGCCTCGCCGGGGAAGGGCTCCAGGCCGGCGTTCACGCTCTCGATGATGCGGCGGTCGATGTCGACTCCGACCACCTCGTGCCCTGAGACCGCGAACTGCGCCGCCAGAGGTAGGCCGATCTTTCCCAACCCCACGACCCCGATGCGCACATCTGCACTCTATCGTCTTCCTCCAGTCATCCACTTCTGGCCTTCGCTTCCCTCTCGTCTGGCCCGACCGCGCCCGTGCTCTGGGGCTGTCGAGGAAGACCGTGGCCGCTGCGCTGGGCAAACGGGAGTAACGGTGTTGTTACGAAGTGTTGACGTGGCGTTGCGGCACCCTGGACGCCGACGATGTCGGACCCGCAGAAACCTGGGGGTGGCGGGAGACGGACGGGTCGCGGGACGTCCGGAAACACCACGACATGTGGCCGCTCGGTGGCGTGGCGGACTTGCGAGGTCGGACGGTGACTGCTACTTTTCAGGAAGTCCCAGAGTTTTGCGCGGCGTTACAGCGAGCGGGATACTTGGACGCCACAACCCACCGAGAAATCAGGAGACAAAAATAATGGGTAAGAGAACCCGTCGCGGCATTATCGCCGCATCCGCCGCCGTGGCGACTGCGGCGGCGCTGTCCTTTGGAGGCTCCGCTGCTTTCGCTGTTGATCCGAATACGCCGAAAATCCCTGAGGCGCTCGATCAGACGCTCGCTGGCACCACCGGCAACCAGGCTTCGTTCTTCAGGTTCGCGTCCAGCAACCGCGTGCTGACCGCGCTGTTCGCAGCGCAGAACACTAACAGCTGGGGGGACACGGCGATCCTTGCGTCGTCGGCCAACTACGCCGACGCTCTCGCGTCGTCCGCGCTGGCGGATGAGTTGGACGCGCCGATCTTGCTGGCGAACGCGGATGGCTCGCTCGACCCGCAGGTCGGGGCCTACCTGGCAACCTTCGATAACATCATCATCGTGTCCGGCACGGGCGTGATCCCCGAGTCCACGAAGGACGCCTTGGTCGATTCTTTCGGTGTTGGTTTCAACAATGTGTTCCGCGTTTCGGGCGTCAACCGCTTCGAGACTGCAGCGGCGATCGCGGTGTTCACCTACTTCACCGGCGGTGCAATAGGGGGAACCACCAACTTCGTCCTGGCCGATGGCATGAACTTCCCCGACGCGCTCGCCGCCGGACCGGCAGCAGCTTCGGAGACCAATGGCCTCGTGTTGCTCACCGACGGTCCGGACGGCGTTTCGCCGTTCTCGTATGCCCTCCTAGTCGGTCAGCCAGTCTCGTGGACCCCCTCAGCCACCCTGCCGGTTGGGTTTGGCGGGCAAACAATCAACTGGTCCATGACCTTCCTCGGCTCCAATGTCACAGTCGTCGGTGGCGCCGCAGAAGAGGCGGCCGGTAACGGTCTGGGTACGCCGGGAACCGCGGTCGAGTACGACAACGCGATCGTCGGCGCGGACCGCTACGAGACGGCGGCGATGGTCGCGGACGAGTACTTCGGCTCCGGATCGACGACGTACACGCTCGCTTCGGGAGAGGACTTCCCGGACGCGGTCGTGGGCGGCGGCTGGGCGGCGAACGCGAATGGTCCGTTGCTGCTCACCAACAATGCGTGGTTGAACCACTACACCGAGGACTACCTGGTGGCCTCGGCCGACAACGGTGACAAGTTCGTCGTATTCGGTGGTACCGGCTCCGTATCCAAGGATGTCTCGCTGACGCTGTACGAGGACTTCAGCTTCTGATCACCCACTGGGTCGTTAGATAGCGGGAGATTTGCTCCCGAATAGTCGAAACCACCAAGGCCCTTTCTTCGGAGGGGGCCTTGGTGGTTTCCTCGCGGTGTCGCGAGCACGTGTTCCCGTCGGTTGGGGTCGAAAGCCGCAGCACCGTGCCTACCGGCACAGGAACGCGGCGTGCTAATGGGCTAGCCTCAAACTCAGCCGCTCGTTCACGAGAACACCGACCGCAGGAGGTCATCATCATGCGCCGAATCACGAGAATCGTGCTGACCGCAGCGCTCGTGGGCGCGCTCAGCCTGAGCGGATCCGCTGCGAGCGCAGCGATCATCCAGATCGACGACAGCGCCCGCGACCCGGAACTCAGCATCGGCAGCACCGGCTGGTCTGCCAAGCTCTATCGGTTCCAAGGCGCGGACCGAGTCGAAACCGCGCGCGTGGCTGCCTCCCTCACCGATTACGCGACTTCCGGCACGTCGCTCGGCGATGTCGCACTGCTCGCCGCATCCACCGGATACGCGGACGCGCTGGCATCCGCTCCGCTCGCCGAGTCGTTGAGTGCGCCGGTCTTGCTCGCGAACGCCGATGGCACGGTGTCACCCGCCGTTTCCACGGAGCTCGCGCGGTACGACACGGTCGTGATCGTGTCGGGTCGCGGTCTCATTCCGGAGAAGACGGCCGGCGCGCTGCGCGCGAAGGGAACGAATGTGGTGCGCTATGCGGGCACCAGCCGGTTCGATACGGCTGCTGCGCTCGGCCTCGCTTCCCTGTATTGGGGCAGCGTGCGCACCGGAGGCGGTCGGCATCCCGCCGCCTCGATCGGCGACTGGACGGCATACATTGCCGACGGACTCGACTTTCCCGATGGGCTGGCCGCCGGTCCTGCCGCAGCACGCGACGGGAACGGTGTGGTGCTCCTCACAGCCGGCGCAGAGGTGGGGCCGGTCACCGACGCCGCCGTGCATGGTCGTTTCGCCGAAGCGCGCGGCGTCGACACGGATGCCTTCGCGCCGCTGCTGGCCTGGTGGGCAACCGCCTCTCGCGGCGCCCAGCTGACGACGAACGCCGTCGGGGCCGCTGCCGCATCCGCCGCCGGGGGCGCGGGGATCCCACTGGTGTCCTCATTCGTGGGCCGCGACCGCTACGAGACCGCTGCGCTCGTCGCCAAGAGCAGCCTCGAACGCGGTATCGCTACCAACAGCTTCGCGATCGCCTCTGGAGAGTCATTTCCCGATGCCGTGGTGGCAGGAGCATTCGCGGCAAACGCCTCTTCGCCGCTGCTGCTGAGCCGTGCCACTGCCCTACCCGCGTCCACGGTGGACGTGCTGAGCGCATCGGTGCTCAATGACAGTGTGGTCGTGGTATTCGGTGGCGAAGCGACCCTGTCTCGCGGGGTGAGTCGACAACTGATCGAACAGCTCTCCTGGTGATCGCCGGGGCCGATCTTGCCCGAATCGCGAAGCGGTGCCCTCCCTGCTCACCGAGCCGCGGCATTGCGATCCCGTTCCGATCGCGCGCAATCGCGCAACCATCGCGCAGCCCGCGGAAGAGGTGGCTCGCACCGCGGATCTTGCGTTCAACCACCCATCAGGCGGATGAGTTCCTTGCCCTTCGCGGCCAGGCGACGCGGCCGACCCCGGGACCCGCCGCTCTTCGCCGTGCTCGCCACCGTCGTCGGCGGGCCGAGTAGCGGTCAGCAAGAGCCCCAGAGTCCGCGCCCTGCGGTAGAGGCCTCGGCCTCGAGGGCACGGAACATCGCTTCGTGCAGCGTGTTCGGCGCGAAGATCATCACTTCGCCGTCGCCCTGTGCGATCAGCTCGGCGTTCACGAATGTGCCGTCGGTCCTCCAGAGGTAGAGCAGATGCCGGCCGTAACGGTCGAGCACCTCGCGGTCGGCCGCCGCCCAGAGCGTCGAACCGGGCGGGAGCAGCGCGGTCAGGCTCGATGTCGCCTCCGCGCCCCAGCACTCGAGCTCGGGGGAGACCTCGGGTGTGTCCAGCCCGATCAGCCGCACCCGAGTCGAGTCGGTGTCGGTGACGACCGCGTTCGGTGTCGCGACGCGGGCACGCAGCGTGTCGCCGTCGTGCACGCTCTCGACCGTCATCTGGAACGCGTCGGCCGGGATCGCCGGGATCGCCGGGTTCGTCTGCGCGGTGACCGGCGAGGGATCAGGCGTCCGATCGTCGCG
>WOYI010320893.1_pt1 | contig 25585 bp, 20 predicted proteins | sample 6423411 | NCBI WGS metagenome assembly WOYI01 (sample SAMN13441803, study PRJNA592873) | oil field metagenome | biome: oil field; feature: oil-well bore; material: oil-contaminated soil; isolation source: oil-contaminated soil from oil-well borehole | place: Germany: Wietze | collected 2016-10-18 ... | reverse complement strand
CCACAGGGATTCGAACCCTGGTCTTAGCCTTGAAAGGGCTACGTCCTGGTCCCCTAGACGATGGGGGCATTGATTAAGCGAATGCAATTCTACCATTCATTATTAATCAGGTCAAGAAAATTCAGGGCAGCAAATCCTCGGTCAAATGATAGAGATCGCCGCCGTCCATGCCGATATAGAACTCGCGGGTATCCCCAGGGATCACCTCGATTACGTACATGCGGTCGTTGTTGGAATCCACCAGGTCTAACTTGGTCCAGATATACGTATTGTCGTCCGAGAGCTGGCCATAATACAAGCCGCTCAGAGTCGCCGCCCAGATCATATCCGAATCGCTTGGGTCAACCACCAGGTCCTGAACGGACTCGTCACTCAACCCGAGGCTCGCCCAGCTGCTGCTGACCGACCGGTCCATCCGGTAAACGCCGGTATCCGTGCCCGCCAGATAGACACCAGGGGCCATCAGTTCCAGCGCAAACACATCCCGGCCGGACCACTCACTGGTCAGGTTCGTCCAATTAATGCGATCGGAGGAGACCTTCACGTCCCCATTTTCCAGCCCGATCAGATACTTCTGGCCTTGGGATGAATCAACCAGCGAATCCAGGACATTCCCGCTGGTCAGGCCGGAGTTGGACCAGCTTGCTCCGCTGTTATTGGAATAGACCACGCCGCCGCCATACTTTCCGGCGAACATTTTTGTGCTGTCAGCAGGGTCAAAACCAATGGTCGTGATATTGGGCGACGCGGCCCGGTCCGTTGGAATGACGCCGAGCGCATCAATCAGGTCCTGCAGGTCCACCGGGTCCATCCCGCCATAAGCATTGGGATCAATCCCGCCGCCGGAGGAGACCGCGTCCGGGGGGATATCCCCACCCGCCGCGTCCCGGGAAAGGCCGCTGTTGCCTGCGATCCATGAATTGCCATTGTCCAGGCTGTAGTGGATGCCGCCGTAGCTGTCACCGATATAAAGAGCCGTGAGCGAGCCGGGCCGGGCGGCGATGGCGTTGATGAATTCCAAAGCCAGGACGGAATGGAGCGGCTTCCAGGTCGTCCCGCCATCCAAAGTGCGGAACAGTCCCCGGTTATAGGCGCTCACATACTGGATGTCCGGGTTGGCCGGATTGACCATCACAGACTCCACAATATTCGCCCGAATCCCTTTGTAGCTGGGGTCAAAATCCATCCCGCCATCATCGCTTTTTTGCACGCCAAAGTGCTGAATCCCGGTGTACATCGTCGTCGTTCGGCCATTGCCCGCCGCCGGCCCGAGAGGATCCAAGGCCAAATCCCACACAAAATCGCCTGGACTGGCGAGCACACTGCAGGTCGAACCGGCGCTGGGGTTGGGGCAGATGTAAGCGCCGGTGGATGTCGCGAGGTAGACTGTGCTGGGCTGCTTGGGATCAGACTGAATATCATAGACAAAGAGATTGTTGTTGTCCGACCAGGAATTATTGGTCCAACTGACCCCGCCGTTATCGGAATAGGCAAAGCCATAGCCATCCCAAAAGCCGGCATAGACCCGCCCGGTCTTCGCGACCTGGATGCCGCGGATATCCCCATCCACCATACCGTTGCTCATCTTAGACCAGTTAGCACCCCCATTGATTGTTTTCCATACCCCCGTCCGATGGTTGGCCGTATAAATAATATTCGGATCGTTGGGGTCAATCGCCAGGTCATAGATATAATCTTCTTCATAGAAACCGTTGCTGGTATTCGTCACTTCTACCCAGTCGAGCCCGCCAGTGGTGGATTTCCAGACCCCGCCGGGATAGACATCGCCCTGGGTTGCCGCGCGGATAGCCGCATAGACATTTTGCGAATTCACCGGATCAAAATCAATCGAATAGGCCACATAATAGCCATCAAACCCACCAACAGGCGCCCAGGTAGCCCCGCCATTAAAGGACTGGTCAATCCCATGGGTATACACGCTGGCCAGCAAATGCTGCGGGTTCGCGGGGTCAATCGCAATCTCATAAATATAGGGCGAGCGCAGGCCCTCCACCTTATGGGTCCAGGTCGCGCCGGCGTCCTCGCTCTTATAAATGCCGTTGCCCCAGGTGCCTGCATAGAGGACGCTGGAGTTCGTCGGGTCCACAATGACGTTGACCACCGTGCCCCCATCCAGGCCGAAGGCGTATTTCGGATCTTCCTGATACATGAATATGGGAAAATAGATCGGCGGTTGGCTTTGCGCCAGCGCCGGGCTGATCGGGAGAACGCTCAGGCCGGTCAGCAACAGGGTCACCAATAGAAGCAGAGTTCGGGTTCGTTTTTTCATTTTGTCACCAATATTGATTAAATTATTTTTATAAGACCTCGACGGGTTCAACGAGTTCCGGCGTATCATTGCCCGGGGAATTGACCGCTTTTGAAACCGGGTAAGCTTTCATCTGGTCCGCTGGATAAGGTTTCAGCAGAGCTTGCAGGGACCTTGGGTCCATCTCTGGGTCCAGCCAGCGCCAACGCGCCTCGGCATCCAGCATCACCGGCATCCGGTTGTGCATCCGTCCCACCAATTCATTGGGTTCGCAGGTCAGAATCGTGCAGGTGTGCAGTTCACCGCCCTCCGGCGGTTCCCAATGTTCATAAAGCCCGGCGAAAGTGAAAGGGCCGTCGTCCTTCAACTTGAACAGATAGGGCGTTTTGGCCTTGCTTTGCAGTTCTTTCTTCCATTCATAAAAACCATCCGCCAGGATCAGGCAGCGCCGGTATTTGAAGGCGGCGCGAAAGGCCGGTTTTTCGGCAGCCGTTTCCGACCGGGCATTGATCAGCCGGTTGCCGATATCCAGGTCCTTGGACCAAAACGGAACCAGCCCCCAGCGGTAAAGTTCCACCGCCCGGCTGGCGGGGTCCTTGACGATGGGGACGGGCTGCGTTGGCGCGATATTATAGCGGGGTTGAACAATATGGATAAAAGGCCCCAAATCGAGCAAGGCTTGCAACTCGCCGGGTTCCAGAGTCAGGGTAAATCGGCCGCACATCGCTTAACCTTTAAATGCAGAATCTGTGCCATATCTCATGCACAGATTCTATCATAGCAGCCCTCAAAAGATGAGAGGATTATCCTGCGAACAGTGAAATCAACAGCCAGCTCCCCAGGGCGATGAAAAGCAGCCCCATCAGGAACTTGACCAGCGCGGCGCGTTCCTGCAGGAAGTTGGTCAGGTCTTTCGAGGTGGTTCCAAAATAGACCAGCACAAAGATCACAACCAGGGGGAGGATGAAAAGCAGGTTGTAGATCACGAGGTAAAAGATCGCCTGCAGCCGCATTTCCGGGATGCTGCTGACGAAGATGATCGTCGGCAGATACACCTGGCCCGTGCAGGCCAGTTCCAGCAGCGAGACCAACATCCCCGCCACAAAAGCGCCCATCGCATAGTTCTGGGTTCCCCGGCCTTTGCGGATGGTTGCATTGATCCGCTTGCGCAGCGGCTCCGGCAGTTTCAGCATCATGTCGCTGGTGCCGCCCGCTTTGGCCTTGCGGTAGTCAATGAAGCTCAGGACGGCCAGCACCAGGCAGAACACGCCGGTCAGCCCGTAAACTATCTTCGAGATGATCTCCAGCGTCCCACCGATCAGATCCAGCAATTGGTAAAGGCCCAGGCCGACAGCGAGGTAGGCGATGAAGACCCCAAGAGTGAAGCCCCCGCCCACGAGCAGGACTTCCTTCCCTTTCCGCCCGCTCAGCGTGAGGTAGGAGACAAAGAAAACCAAGGTCGCAAAAGCGCAGGGGTTGATCCCGTCGATCAGGCCGGCCGCGACCACCGCCAGCCAGCCCATGTTCTTAAAGCGGTCCACGACCGACTGCTGACCCTGATCCGGATCGTAATTGAGCCAAAAAGCGTCCGTTCCGCTGTCCTGATAGGCCGCCAGGATCGGTTCAACCGTCTCCGTCAGGATCTCTTCGCCCACCAGGAGGTTATCTCCGATGAACAGGGCCGGGGTATGAAAATCACCTGCATACCCGACCTGCTCCGTCATCCAGGCCGCCAGGTCCGCCTGGTCGTAAATATTGAACTCCACAACCTGCAGCTGGGGATATTTGGATTTGAGATAGTTCAGATCAGCGTTCACCCGGCTGCACTCATCGCACCCGGTCTGATAGAAATAGGCGGCAAAGATCGGCGCGGCTACAACGCAGCTTTCGTCGGTGTCGCAGGTTTCATCCGCTTCGCCGCGCTCCGCCGGCGCCGAGCTGACCAAAGCCGCGGGGTCAACGCCCGCGATGGACGGGAAATCGGTCCCGCCTGCGGCGATTCCCGCGCGGACAATGGATGGGAAGGCTTCCGAGATTTCGGTTTTTCCGATCAGGATCTGCTCCCCAACCACCAGGGTGGGAATGCTGCGCCGGGCCGCGGGAACTTCAAAATGGGCTTCCACAGCCATCAGGGCTTCGTAGTTCTCCGGTGTGCCGATTTCCAGCAGGCGCACATCCAACCGCTCCCCCCACTCCGCCTCGAGCGGGTCAATGACCTCTTGCAGAGCGGCATGGCAATGCGGGCAGTCGTTGGCATAGAAGAAATAAGCGTGGACCGTGTCTTCGGCAAAGGTCTGCGTCGCCTCCGGGGCCTGCGGTCCCGCCGGGGTCACCAGCTGGGCGGGTTCCAGGCGGTCTTGGGTATAGCCCGCCTGGGCGGACATCGTCGTGAAGGCAGCGACAAAGCTCAACAGCACGGCAAGGGTAAAGGCAAATTTTCTTTTCATAGTCGGTTTCGGTCTCGTGATGAATTTCTCAATGTCTTATTCTATCAAGTTCTGCTGAAAATGCGAGGTGACCAGCCGCCTGCCTTCTCAGATCAAGGCCAAGGTTAGTAGTCTCTTCCGGGTTCAGGGTTCAAAGACCTTAAAATAGGATGCGAAGAACCGCTCAGGGTCCACCGCCAGAGCGACCTCGTGGGGCCTCTGTTCCGCGTGGGGGTCAAAGTCCGTCCGCCCCAAGAGGCCGGCGGAGGCATCGCTGTTGACCGCCACCCGCCCTGCCGTGAAGCTGCAGACGCCCGGATCAAAAATGGAGACCGCCGCCAAAGGGTCATGGAAGAACATCCGGTCCTGTTCGTGGGACCACACCTCGGAAAAATCGAGCACGGGCGCCAGGAGGGGATGCCTGAATCGCTCGCGGACCTCACCGGCGGAAAGCGTCACCTGGCGGGTGACATCCAGGCCAATTGAACGGTGGACCCGGACGGGCGCACTGTAAACCATCTCCGTCGCGTGAGGGTCCAGCAGGGCGTTCCATTCGGCCTTCCAGGGGTTATCCGGCTGCGGCGTGAACACCCCGCACATCATCACCAGCTGCCCCAGGGCGGGGATGGTTTCCGGGTAGAGGGCAAAGAGCAGCGCAATATTGGTCAGCGGGCCGATCGTCAGCAGAATCACCTCGCCGGGATGGGCCAGGATCTGGTCGGCCATAAAATCCACGGCCGTCCGCCGGGGAAAGCTCGTCCGGTGCGGCCAGTCCGCCAGCCTGAGCGCCTGCTGGGCCAGCGGCTGGCGGTTTTCCACCAGCAGCGGCGCTTCCACCCCGGGCAGGATCGGCACGTCGCGCCCCGCCGCCTGGCAAAGGGCATCCGCCATCTGCGCGCGCAGATGGCTCTGGCCGGAGACGGTCGTCACGCCCAGCAGTTCCGCCTCGGGTTGCGCCAAAAGATAAGCCAGGGCCACCGCATCATCAATATGGGAACCCAGATCGGTATCCAGCAGAATTTTCACGGTCATCACAAAAACCTCAACCCCAATCATAATTCAAAAACCCAAAAATCATCACCCCGCCGGCAGACAAGGCTTGAAGAGATAAAACGTTTGTTCTATAATTAGGGCTATGGACGCTTTAGAGAAGATCAAATCCTTTTCCATCTACATGGACTACGAAGCCGCCGAGGAAGTCCGGCTGACCGGGTCGTCAGCGGCGCAGGTCAAAGAGCTTGAACATCTCAAAGCCCGTTTCCCGGTCGCCCAGGCCTGCTTGCCGAATGGGCAGACCATCCCCCTGCTCAAAACCATGCAGACCTCGGCTTGCGAAAACAACTGCAACTATTGCTGCTTCCGCTCCGGCCGCGACACCCGGCGCGCCAGCCTGATGCCCGATGAGATGGCGGAAGCGGTCGTCAAGCTCTCGGATGCCGGGATCGCCAAGGGCGTCTTCCTCAGTTCAGGGATTGTCAATGGCGGCGTCACGACCCAGGACCGCATCATCGCGACAGCTGAGATCCTGCGCCACCGCTACCACTACCCCCACTACATCCACCTGAAGATCATGCCGGGGGCCGAAAAGGATCAGATTTTTCGGGCAATGCAATTGGCCGACCGGGTGTCCATCAACCTGGAAGGCCCCAACGAGACCAGCCTGAGCCGCCTGGCGCCCCGCAAAACCTTTCTGGACCAGTTGCTGACCCCGCTGAGGCTCATCGAGCAGATCCGCCAGTCCAACCCGGCCCGCCTGGCCTGGAAGGGGACCTGGCCTTCCTCCTGCACCCAGTTTGTGGTCGGCGCGGTAGGCGAAACGGACCTTGACCTGCTCCAGACCACCGAGCAACTCCGCAGCCATTTCAAGATCGCCCGGGCCTACTTCTCCAACTTCGCCCCGGTGCGGGATACACCCTTTGAAAACCTGCCGCCTGCCAACGCCTGGCGGATGAACCGGCTCTATCAGGCTTTTTACCTCCTGCGGGATTATCAATTCAACCTGGAAGAAATCCAGTTCTCCCCGACTGGCCACCTGGACCTCCAAAAGGATCCCAAGCTCGCCTGGGCCGAGCAGCATCTAAAAGTCCACCCGATTGAAATCAACCGGGCTGATTATGAAGAGCTGATCAAAATCCCCGGGATCGGGCCGCAGATCGCCCAAAAGATCATCTTGAGCCGGCGTTATGGTAAGATTCGGGATATCAGCGACCTCCGCAAATTTGGCGTCTCCACCCGTCGAGCCGCCAATTTCATTTTGCTGGACGGTCATCAACCCGCCTACCAACCCGCCCTCTTTAATGAATGACCTTCGATAAATTACAAGTAAAACATTTCATATCCGAACCCATCACCATCCAATTCGACTCAGCGCCGCTCCATCCCAAAAGTCCGCCCTGCCCAAACGGCTTCACCTGGCGGAAAAGGGCTTACCCAATCGTCCGCTGTCTGGCGGAATGGAAAGATTTCGGGCGCCGCGGGCGGATGGCCCGCAACATGCAGCCCCAGCACGCCGCCGTTGCCGCGGGGCGAGGTTCCTGGGGCGTCGGCCGGTTCTTCTTCGATGTCGAAACGGAAGATCGGGAGCTTTTCAGGATCTATTACGACCGCGCCCCCAAAGATGCTGGGGACCGGGAAGGCCACTGGGTGCTCTTGGCGGAGCTGGCTCATCAAACAAATAATAAAGGGGATGGATAATGACCCTCAGAAAATTCACCTATGCCTTGTTCTTCCTCGCCCTGACCAGCGGTTTGGCCGTGGCCCTGCCCGCATCCGCCCCCATGGCCGTCACAGCCCAGGAGGATGAAAAAACCTTCATCCCGCTCTTCACCAATTCCCGGGAACCCCTCTATTCGACCAGCTACTATATGATCACCGTTGACCCGGCCTTCACCTACGACCTGGGGTGCGAACTGGGCAGCCGGGACCAGGCTGAACCGGGCGCTCAGGACAGCGTCGTCGTGCTGGATTTCGGTTACCCCCTATATACTGCCGAAAATGGGTATGGCGCCGATTTATTTGGCTTTGGCCCTGTTGGACTCTCTGAAATCCGGCTTGCTGCCCAGGGTTTCGCTGAGGGGTATTACGCCTGCACGGGCAGCGACCAGGACTCCAGCCTCGTTTTGGGACTTGGGACGAATAACAAGCCCAGCTCACTCAATACAGCTGAAAAAATTAAGGCTCATGGCGCAGTTTGGGCCGGGATGGTCAACACCTTAAACCAAACCCTCCAGGAAAACAACATGCTCCAGCAGGTCCAGGCCTACGGCGCCAGCGACATTGAACTGGGCTGGAATTCGCCCACCCAGTCCAAAGCCTGGCTGACGGGCTATGGCTCTGCCGCCAAAGCGCCGATGATCCACTTTGGCGATGCGGCCGGCTGCCCCTATGAAGATCTGCCCACCCTCGATTGCGGCACCGCGGCTTTCCCGGAGTGGACCTCGGAAGATGTCTGGTATGTCTCCTGGGGGTTTGTACCCTCTCTCCCCCTGCCCCTGATCTACCTGACCAGCGGAGTCCATGCCCAGCAATGGGCCTTCCTCAGTCAGTATGCCGTTGCCACTCACGGCGCCCGGATGAACTTCACCGGCGTTTTCACCCAGTCTCAGGCCTGCGAGCAATGGAAGAGCTGCACCACCACCGACAACACGCCCTCAGAGGCCTACTGGCAGCTTTACAACGAACTGAACAAATACCCCGAAACCGCCCAGGAACTGGAATGGAAGACAGATATCCGCTGGATCCTGCGGGAGGAGGCCTACCCAGAAATCTACCGGGCCGAAGCGACCGCGGCGAACGCCCTGCCCGAGTCGTTGGATAGCCTGATTTCCAACCTGTCCACCGCGGCGCAAGACCCGAAGACCACCCGCGAAGCTGAGGATTTGCTCGTCGAGAAGCTCGCCCTGCTGACAAACCTGGCCGGGAAGATGCAGGCCTCAGCCGCCAGCCCCGCGCCGAAAGGCCAGGGCTATGCTGGAACGCCGGCCGGCTCAGGAGAACCCGCCTTCATTGCAGGGATCTTCCCCGGCGGGGAAATCGCCGGCCTCCCCTACGGCGCGCAGATCACGACCGTCTGGCAGGCCCAAACGGACGCTGGATACCTGCAAGTCGCCGCTGGCGCGTCACCGGACCACCCCGGTCAGGGAGCGCTGTTCATCCGGGAAACGGCCTGGGACAAGGTCTCAGCGGCATCCCGCCTGCTTGTCACGGCTGAGGAAAGCGGCAGCCTAACCATTATTGAAAGCACGCCGAACAGCCTCCTGCTTCAATCCGAAACAGGCGCACTATACGAATATACGTTAGGGTCCGAGCAGCTGATAATGATCCCTTAGGACAGCCCCAGTTTCGTCAAATTAAGAGATTTTCAAGCCTTCCCTTTGCCTCAATGAGGGAAGTGGCGCAAGACGCTGGATGAGGGGGCACCCCATCAGCCTCATGTGCGCACTCTTCTCCAGAAGGAGAAGCCTAAAAATCTATTAATATCAATTTCAGAGGGAAATGGAGAAAGCCATCAGAAAAAACACCCAAATTTCAGGGCTGGGGGATGAACCAACAATCAAACGATTTCCACTTTGACCAGTTCAATTTCACAGTTGATGAAAGCTTCCAGAAGTTCATCTTTGCGGGTTTCATCCAAACCCTGGATGACCCAGCGCAGGGTGAAGGACCCATCCGCGAAGGAGTTGTTCACCGTCCGCAGGATATTGCCCCCAAAGTTCGACACCAGGCCGGCCAGATAGGCCAAAACGCCGGGCTTGTTGGTGTTCGCCGGACCGACGATGTTAATCGTCGTCCAGCCCAAAACCTCCCGTGAGATCCCGGCCTCGTCCAGAGCTTCATCCACATCGCTCAGCCGGACCGCGCCCCCACCGAGGGCGGAATAGAGGTCATCCAGGCTGGCGGCGGAAATCGCACTGAGCAGGTTCTCCAGCTTGACACGTTCCTGCACCTGGACATCCTCCAAATCCACAATGCCGCGCTCGACCAGCAAGGGCCGCAGGCGTTCCCGCCCTTCCTCAGCGGTCTGTTTCAAAGCGACCGTAATCAGGGCCGAGCGCAGCTGCCGAGCGGTAGAGAGATTGCAGAAATCCAGCCACTCTTCCGAAGGCACCATCCGGATGCCATCCGTGATCACCTCGACCACATCGCCCGGATTGATCGTATCAGAAAGGTTCCGCGGTTCGCCATTGACCTCCACCCGGGCGATCTTATCCAGCAGGAAATCCTGGATCGCCGCGACGGCATCCAACACCGTGGAGCCATCCTGCAAAAAGCGGGTCCCGCCGGTGGGCGTAAAGATCTGGATCGGTTTATACTGGTTGATCTCTTTCCCCTGCTGGAGGGCATAGATCAGACCCCAGAGGTTCTCCCCTTCCATCTCCTGAGTCGCAATCGCCACCTCCACCGCACCCATGTCCGGCAGCCAGGCCGTCACCTGCAAGGCCTGGTAGCCACGCTGGGGGTTGGCGATGTAATCGTCAAAGCGGTTCTGGTCCAGATTGCGGTTAAAGAAGCGGTTGACTCTTGAGAGCAGCCGGTAACAGGCCTCCACGCCCGCATCCTCCACCAGCATCCGGAAGCTGACGATATCGTTGACGGCCGAGAAGTCATCCAAAGAAGTCCGCCGGTCACGGGCCATCCGGCGCAGCTTTTGCCAGGCCTGCCAATAGCCGTTGACGATGATGCGGACGGACCCGTTGACGCCCTCCGCTTCCATCAGGTGACCAAGGTGCTCCAGCATGTCATTGATGAAGCCCGGATCCAATCGAGGATCCCGGTCGATCTGCTCCACCACAAATTGATAGACATCCGGCTCGGCATAGGGAAAGGCCATATCTTCCAGCCAGCGCCGCCAGCGATAGCAGTTGAGGATGCCGGCCAGCTTGCCATAGGCCCGGATCACTTCAGTCGCCTTTTGGCGCTGTTTTTCCGGCGTCATATATTCCAATGTCATGATGTTATGGCTTTTATCCGCCAGTTTAATAAGAAAAACCCCCGGATCGCGAAACTTTGCGATCTTCCGAAGCGTTTCCAATTCTCGTGAGCGGCCGCCTCGGGGGGTGCTCATTTTAGTGACGCCATCGACCAAATAGGCAACATGCTTGCCCAGCACGCCGGGAAATTCTCGCTGAATTTCTTCAAGCGTTTCGCCCTGGTCTTCAACGACATCATGTAAAAGCGAGGCAATCGTCCAGGCCTCGTTCTGCACCAGCCGGTCCAGGAATGAGGCGATCCAGACGCAATGGGTCTCAAAATAAGGTTCACCGCTGAGCCGGACCTGCCCCTTATGAAGCCGCTTCCCGAGGTCATAGGCCTTGGCGATCGCGGGCGTGCGCGGATGAAATTCCCCAACGTTGCTGAAGTCATCGACAATTTTGGGTCGAATTTCCTGCACAAACTCCACATTCACCATAAATGCGATCCTTAAATTAAGGCTTGGATTAGAGTTTTCGCCTTTTAGCTCGTTCTTAATTTATTCTAACCAAAAACGCTGGTTTCTACCCAGAATCGGCGTTTTTTACACTCGTTTGATGCTGAATATTCATAACATTAAACCGCAATAATAAAAAAGATTATATCCGCAATTTAGTTTTTAAGGCAACCTGCGAATGATTAAAGGTAAAACCCATCAAATTTTAATACTGGTAGCTGTCCTGATGTCGCTCGTGTTCCCTGTGACGGTTCAAGCTGCAACGCAGGGAACCGAGACACAACAGGCGGCTGACCAGCCCGAAGTCAGCATTGATGCATCGGCTGGCGATGTCATTGACATGGTCATCCGCTTCCCAACCGACCCCCTGCAAAAACCCGCGGATGACCGATCTGCGGTTTTTAATGAAGCCGTATACAGTCACCCTGCGGATGCAGGCGTACCCGACCTCCCCGTGCTGTATCAGGATATCGAAATCCCCAGAGGCGAGACAGTCGAGTTGCAAATTCTGGATAGCATCTCCTCCACCGGGACCCTGGGCGAGGGCAACCTGCCCACGGCGATCCCGGATCGAGCAGCGGAAGTTGAGAAATGCGCGCCGGGGGAGCTTTGCAGCGTTAAGCTGCCAGGCATCTTCCCGCAGGAAAACGCTTTTTACCCCGAATCCCAGGCCCAACTGCTCGGGACCTACGTCCTGCGGGGACGCCAGGTGGCCCAATTGGCTTTCTGGCCGGTCCAATACGATGCCCAGAACCAAACCGTCCAGATCTACGAGCAAATCACAGTCCGGCTGGTCATCCCTGGCGCCGCAGCCCGCGGCGGGACCGTCGTTTCAGATCTGGCATCGGACGCCTTTGAGGCTTTGGCGGCAGACAGCCTGCTGAACTACACCCCCCAGGTGCAGGCCGCAGCAGACCGGTCGGTCGGCGGCGAAGGCTACCTGATCATTACCCCGGACACTTACATTGCCACCTTAGCCCCCCTCGTTGATCTCAAAGAATCCCAGGGGTTTTCGGTGACGGTTGCGGGCCTCTCCACGACCGGCGCCTCCGCGGATGCGATCAAGGCCTACATTCAGGACGCCTATGACCATTGGGCCATCGCCCCCACCTATGTCCTGCTCGTTGGTGACTTGGAAAACGGGGCCGATACCCTGCCGGCCTTCATCGGCGACTCCTCCATCCGGGTGACCGACCTCTATTACGGCACCGTTGATGGCACCGATTGGGTGCCGGATATCTTCGTTGGCCGGCTGCCCGCCCGCTCCACCAGCCAGCTGACGACCATGATCAACAACCTGCTTACCTATAACACCTTCTCGGGCGCGGAAAACTGGGTCAAGAAAGCCGCTTTGCTGGCCTCCGACGACTCCACCTATTGGAATACCGCCGAAGGCACTCAGAACTATGTCATTGCCAACGACACCGTCCCTGCCGGTTACACGGGCACTTTCCCTTCCAACCCGCAGGCTGGCGGCGATAAGCTCTATGCTCACACCTATGGCGCGGGCACCAGCAATGTGGTCAATGCGCTCAACAACGGGCGCGCCCTGGTGGCCTATTCCGGTCATGGCTCCCAGGTTTCCTGGGGCGGCCCGGCGCTCAGCCAAAGCAACATCCGCAGTCTGACCTATTCCGGCGCGCTGAGCGTGGTGGCCAGCTTCGCCTGCCTCACCGGCGATTTCAACGTGACCGAATCCTTTGCGGAAACCTGGCTGCTCCAGGCCAATAAAGGCGCAGTCGCCTTCATTGGCTCCTCTTCCAACACCTTCTGGGGGCCGGATGACATCATGGAACGCGCCATGATGGATGCGCTCTACAGCGGCGCCCCCTCCGCCAATGTGGTCGGTTCCTTTAAATTCGCCGGCCTGATGGCCGTTGAAGAGGAACGCTACGGCACGGCCGCCGCCCAAAGCCTCTATTACTGGGAATCCTATAACCTCTTCGGCGACCCCTCCCTGGAATTACTGACCGGCCCCAAGGTTTCAGATTTCTCCCTCAATGTGGAGCCTTCCACCGTCTCCGTCTGCCAGAGCGCAGATGCCGTCGCCACTGTGGCGGTCAGCCCGGTCAATGGCTTCAGCAACCCGGTCACCCTTTCGGTCAGCGGTGTGCCTGCGGATGTCAGCGCGAGCCTGGGCTATAACCCCGTGACCCCGCCCAATGTCAGCCAGCTGACCATCGCTGCGGACCGCAAAGCCGCCGTGGGCGACTATACGCTGACAGTCAGCGGCGCTTCGAGCAGTTTCTATCATGAATATAACCTGGGGTTGAGCGTCTTCGCCTCTGCGCCCAGCACCCTCACCCTCATCAACCCCGCCAATGGCGCGACGGGGGTCTCGATTGACACTTACTTGAACTGGTCTGAGGCTCAAACCAGCCTGACCTATGAGATCCAGATTGCACTCGACAGCAATTTCAGCCAGATCGTCTACACCCAGTCCGGGCTGGATCAGCCTTCCTTTGACCCGCCCGGTTCGCTCGCCAATGACACCACCTATTACTGGCGGGTCCGGGCCAATAACGCCTGCGGCACCAGCAATTATTCCAGCACCTCCCAATTCCGGACGGCCATCGCCGCCGGCGACTGCCCCGATGGCACCCAAGCGACCGAAGTCTACCAGACCAATTTCGAAACCGCCCCCGCCGGCTGGTCGCATGACGGCACCAACGACACCTGGGCCCGGTCCACAAATCGCTCCAACAGTCCCAGCTATGCCTACTACTCGGTGGATAAGAATGCCATCAGCCTCCAGCACCTGACCAGCCCGACCATCAGCATCCCGGAAACCTTCGGTGAGCCGGTTTCTCTCAAGTTCTGGCAATGGTCTGATATCGAAGCCGCTGGCCCCACCGGGTGTTTTGATGGCGCCATACTGGAGATTAGCAACAACGGCGGCCAAACCTGGGCTACCGTTCCGGAGAGCCTCCTGCTCGCCAACCCCTATGACGGCACGATCTCGGATGATTACGGCAACCCCCTGGGCGGCAACCTCGGCTGGTGCGGCCTGCAGGATTGGACCAAGACGGTTGTGGACCTCTCGACCTATGCCGGCCAGGATGTCAAGCTGCGATTCTCGCAAGGCTCCGATACCCACATCGGCCTGGAAGGCTGGTATGTTGATGACTTTTCCGTCACTGCCTGCGAAGTCAAGCCCGACTACCGTCCTTATCTGAATGTTGATAACATCGTTGCGGCCCAGGCGCCCGGTGAACAGGTCACCGTCCAGCTGCAGTTGGTCAATGCCGGCCTCAACCCGGATTCCTACGCTCTTAATTTGAGCGACAACACCTGGGGCATCGACCTGAAGACCCGGGAAGTGATCAATTTGCTGCCAGGCGAATCCACAATCCTGGAGATCACCGTGACAATTCCGGCATCCGCCGCCTTCGGGGATGCCGAACAGGTGATCCTCTCCGTCACATCCCAGGGCGACCCCAGCAGCCCGCCGGCCGCAGATCAGGCAACGATTGAACTCAAAGTCGGATTGCTAAATTTCATCCCGCTGTTGATCACGCCCTGACCCCATCACCTTTCTTCACACCTAAAGACACCCGACCGAGCATAGGCCGGGTGTCTTTAGGTTAAGAAGACCGAGACCTAGCCCTAAATAAACAATGCTTTGAAGGCCCGAATTGCCTCGAATGGCTTTTGCGAATCTCCCGAAAGACCCTAGATTATCTACCGTTCAGGGGTAAGGCCCACGAGTAGAATGAAATTATCAATAGCTAGTTAATTTATAAGGAGAATGAAAAATGGAAACAAATGAAATGGTCTATGAAACAAAGTGCCGAAATCATCATCACCACAGCAACACCGGGAACGCCGTCTATGGTTTGGGTTTCTTCGGGGCGGCCATCTTCTTCATCGGTCAGGCAACAACCTTTTGGATGGGTGTGCTTGGCTTTCTGAAAGCGATCATCTGGCCGGTGTTCCTGGTGCTTGAAGCTTTCAAAACCCTGATGTAATCCCCAAAAACGGCTTGCCGATCCGAAGATCGGCCGGCCCAAATTCAATATTTCAGATGGAAAACTGACACCAATATTATCTCCCTTTCAAACGTCAGTTTTCCATCATTTTTAATGATCTCCAGACTCATCCAACGTCCCATCCCAACATTTTCAGGCGGTCGCGCTGGGCCCTGCTCAGCCCCCTCGCCACCAGCCGGTATGAGTCATCAATCATCCGGTAAATTTCCACATCCGGGATTCCGCCATCCAGCGTCACGGTGTTCCAATGCTGTTTATTCAGGTGATACCCTGGCGTCACGGCTGGATATTGCTTGCGCAAAATCACCGCTTCCAGCGGGTCGGCCTTGAGGCTGACCGTGAGGGGGTCCGCCTGCCAGGCCACCAGGGCAAAAATCTTATCCATCACCTTGAAAACCAGAGTATCCGCGCCAAAAGGCATATCCCTGCGGGCATCCGGTTTCCCTTCCAAGCAAGCGCACAGCGCATCGTAATCCATCATCCCTCAATCGGTCGCAACTGTCACAAATTCCACATCTTGCGCGTCCAGGTCCGCAATGCAATAGGTCCGCAATCCCCGCTGCAGCCCGCCCAGCGCGCCCGGGTTGACGATCCGCGTTCCTCTGATCGTTTCATCCCGCCGCTGGTGGGTATGCCCATAAAAGATCCACTGATACCGGCCGGACTGCACCAATTCCATCAGCTTGCCTTCCAGGTGGCTGTGAGTGGCGGCCACGGGGACCCCGCCCAAATTCCCGGTGAAGACCAGGCCGGCGAAATTATCCGGGTTCAGCTTTTGCACGAGTTTGACAATGGTCCCGTTGGCGTGGTCCATATTCCCCAGCAGGTAGATCAGACGGAAACCTTCAAAACGGGAAAGCAGATCAAAATCCGTCAGGTCGCCGCAGTGGATCACGGTGTCAATTCCCCGCTCCCGCAGCCCTTCCAAAGCAAAGATCAGGTTGGATAAGCTGTCATGCGTATCCGATAGCACACCAATTTTCATGCCTTCTTCCTTTCGTTAACCCCTTCCATTATACGCGAAGATGGGGGCGGCTTTGCCTTTTTCTCTGGTCTCAAAAAGAACGCGCCTAAGTCTAATCTCATGCCTCCCTGTGGTAAAATTATAAAAGTAGAATAATTTAACTGCCTAAAAAGCAAGCACCCATTTTCAATCATCCATTTCATTTCATCAGGGAGAATTAATGGCATCTTCGCTTCAAAAAGGGATCAAAGCAGCTAAGAGCGGTCACATGCAGGAAGCGCTGGACTTCCTGAAAGACGCCATCATCGAAGAGCCTCAGAACGCCGATGTCTGGGTCTGGGTTGCTGCCATCATTGATGACCTTGACAAGCAGGAAATCTTCCTGAAAAAAGCCCTTGAAATTGACCCCCAGAACATCCCCGCCCAACGCGGGATGGGCTACCTCCAAAAACGGAAACGGGACCGGCTCGCGGATCAAAACGACCACCTCTCCGATCACACCAGCCCCATCACGCCCTTCCCGGCGGGACGTCCCCAACCGACCAAAGGCGATGAGGGTTGGTCCAAGCTCGATCTGAGTGAATTGAACGTGATCGCCTCAGACAACCCAGCAGAAACCCCTCAAAAACCTGAAACGCCGCAACAGGACGCCCCTTCGGATAAGCTCTTAAAAGACCTGCCCAAACTCAGCGCATTTGAGATCGTCCTGCTGGGTGTGGTCGTTGTCGTCTTCGCCTTCATCGGCATCCTGGCGGCCAGCGCGATCTTCGATTTTGACCTGCCGATCAAGGCCCTTTCCGGCGCCAAGGCCGCCTCTAACCTGCCCCCCTATGGCGGCGTGTTCCTGCTGGAGGATGAGGTCTATGCCGACATCCAGCAGCACCAGGGCTTGCCCACTCAGGATGTGGGGATACCCACCAGCCATTCGGCCGATCCAACCATCGTCCTCTACCAGTCGGAGGCGGATCCGGAAGCCCTGCACCTGATCTATGAAACGGGGATCTACGTCTCCTTCAACTATGAAACCACCCGGGACGGTCTGAGCCTGATCCACGCTGAAAACGACCTGAACCCCGGCCTATACTGCTTTCAGCAGATGCCGTTGGAAGCCCCCTCGGAAGCAGCGTCTTATTGGTGTTTCAAGGTTGACCTTGCGCCGACCGAGCAATAACGGCCTAAGCCTCGTTCAATCTTTTCCCCTTAAATCCACCCCATCCGTTAAAATAAGATTCTATCATCATCAGGTCTTTTCAATTTCTTAAAGGTGGCTGCATGGCTGTTCATCAAATCCTTGATGCCCAATTTATCGCTCCAGACATCAAAGAATTCACAATCCTGGCCCCGGTGATCGCAAAAAAGCGCCATCCGGGTCAATTTGTGATCATCCGCCTTTCGGAAGGCGGCGAGCGGGTGCCGCTCACAATCGTCGACTCCGATCCAGAGCAGGGCACCATCACCCTGATCGTCCAGGGTATTGGGAAGTCCACAAAGTCCCTGAACCAGCTTGAGGGCGGCGACATGATTCAGGACCTGGTCGGCCCCCTCGGCAACCCCTCTGAGATCGAGACCGTTGGCCATGTCGTCGTGATCGGCGGCGGCGTCGGGACCGCCGTGAGCTACCCCCAGGTCAAAGCCCTGAAACAGGCCGGCAACCGGGTGACGACCATCATCGGCGCCCGGACTGAGGAACTGGTGATCCTCGAAAATGAGCTGCGCCAGATCGCCGATGAGGTGCTGGTCTGCACCGATGACGGCTCCTATGGCGCCAAGGGCTTCGTGACCGATCAGCTCCAGGCCCTGATCGACCGCGGCGAGCCGATTGATTTCGTCCTGGCGGTCGGCCCCCTGCCGATGATGCGGGCTGTGACCGAACTGACCCGCCCCCACCAGATCAAGACTGTCGTCAGCTTGAATTCCATCATGGTGGATGGCACCGGGATGTGCGGCGGCTGCCGGGTAGTTGTCGGCGACCACGTCAAATTTGCCTGTGTGGATGGGCCGGAGTTTGACGCCCATCTGGTGGATTTTGCCACCCTGATGAACCGCAACCGGGCCTATTTCCACGAGGAAAAATGTGCGCTGGAAGAGGCGGCTGAAAAAGTGGAACGCCAGCAGCGCCGGGAGGTCCTAAAGATCCCTCATCAGCCGATGCCCGCCCGGGCGCCGGAGGAGCGCCGCCGGGATTTCGATGAGGTCAACCTGGGATTCACGGAAGCCCTGGTCAGGCTGGAAGCCCAGCGCTGCCTGAACTGCAAACGGCCGCTCTGCGTGGATGGCTGCCCGGTGGGCGTGCGCATCCCTGAATTCATCGAGCATATCAATGAAGGCGAATACATCGCCGCCTCGCAGCTGATTAAACAGGATAACGTCCTGGCCTCTGTCTGCAGCCGGGTCTGTCCTCAATCGGACCAATGTGAAGGGGCCTGCATTCTGCAAAAGCGCGGGGAGGCGGTGGCGATCGGCGCGCTCGCCCGTTTCGTGACGGATTACGAACGGCAGCATGGCGACCTGATCCCGGAACCCATCCCGCAGCAGCGAAAGACCGGCCGAAAAGTGGCCGTGATCGGCTCGGGGCCATCCGGGCTTTCCTGCGCCGGCGACCTGATCCGCGCCGGCTATGACGTGACGGTCTTTGAGGCTTTCCATAAGTTCGGCGGCGTGCTGGCCTACGGCATCCCGGAATTCCGCCTGCCCAAGGCCATCGTCCGCGAAGAAGTGGAAGCGCTGGAAGCGCTGGGCGTGGAATTCCGCCCCAACACCGTAATCGGCATGACCTACACACTGGACGAGTTGATGACCGAAGAAGGCTACGAGGCCGTCTTCATCGGCGTGGGCGCGGGCCTCCCCCATTTCATGCAGATCCCCGGCGAGAACCTGGTGGGCGTCTATTCCGCCAACGAGTTCCTGACCCGTGTGAACCTGATGAAAGCCTACCAATTCCCCAACACCGATACGCCTGTGTTTGACTGCAAGGACAAACACGCGGCCGTCATCGGCGGCGGCAATACCGCACTCGATTCAGTCCGGGTAGCGCTGCGCCTGGGTGCGATAAGCGGCAGCATCATCTACCGGCGAACCGAAGCTGAAATGCCCGCCCGGAAAGAGGAAATTGCCCATGCCCGCGAAGAAGGGGTGGACTTCCAATTCCTGAAAAGCCCCGTGGCCTTCCTTGGCGATGAGCGCGGATGGCTGAAAGGCATGCGGTTGATCGAAATGGAACTGGGCGAACCGGACGCTTCCGGCCGGCGCCGCCCCATCCCGATTAAAGGGTCCGAGGTGGACACCCCGATTGACCTGGTGATCGTGGCGATCGGCAATAGCTCCAACCCCATCCTCCAGCGCACCACCGCAGGGCTGGCCTTCAACCGCTGGGGCAATATCATCGTTGATGACGAGACCATGGCCACCTCGCTCCCCGGCGTCTATGCCGGCGGCGACATCGTCACCGGCGGGGCAACCGTGATCCTGGCGATGGGGGCGGGCCGAAAAGCGGCCCGCGCCATCGATTCCTATCTTAAATCCAAATCCTAAATCAAGACTGGAGAGCAGTATGCCTTACCCAACAAAAATCGTCTGCATCGGCGCTGGCAGTTACTCCTTTGGGATGACCACCCTGGTCTCCCTGCTCAGAAGTCCCCACCTCAAGGGCAGCGAACTCGTCCTGGTGGACCGGCACGCAGAGCACCTGGAGATCATACGCCAGCTGGCCGAATGGCTCAACGAGGTCTGGGACGGCCAGATGACCATCTCCGCCCACACTTCCCACCGCCCCGCGCTGCCGGGCGCGTCCTATGTGATCAATGCCACCGAGGTCGGCCCGCGCGAAGGGCTTTGGGAAATGGATTGGCAGATCCCGATGAAATTTGGCGTCCGCCAGCCCTATGCGGAAAATGGCGGGCCAGGGGGCTTTGCCCATGCCGCCCGCAATATCATGCCCATCCTGCAGATCGCCTGGGATATGGAAGAGCTTTGCCCGGATGCCTGGTTCATCAACTTCACCAACCCCATGCAGCGGATCTGCGCGGCGGTGCACCGCCATAGCAAGATCAAAGTGGTCGGCCTCTGCCACCAGCTTGGCGTGGGCTATGCCATGGTCGGCAAGGCGCTCAAGGACGACCTGGGCATCACCGTCCTGCCCCAGTTCACCAGCACTCATGCCAGCCCGAAATACAACAAAGCGCGGGCCGTGACGTCCCTGGAAGCCCAGGAAAAGGTCAAGATCACCGCCGCGGGCGTCAACCATTTCACCTGGATGCTGGCCGTGCGTGACCGGGCCACCGGAGCAGACCTCTACCCCTTGTTCCGAAAACGCTGGGCCGATCTGCCGGAAACTTTTGAACCCCTCAGCCGGCGGGTGTTCGCCGCCTTTGGCCTCTTCCCGATCCCCGGAGACGAACACCTATGCGAATACCTCCCCTGGGTCAGCGACCCCACCACCCAGCCCTGGGAGAAATTTGAACTTGAACTCTACGAGTGGCGTACCCACAGCCAGGAACGGGACGATCAATGGGTTGCCCTGCAGAAAGCCACCCAGGAAAAGGCGGACCCCGAGGCCTATATCCCCCTCTACAGCGAAGGCGCGCTGGAAGTGATCGAAAACATCCAGATGAACAGCGACCTGGTTTGGGAAGCGGTCAACGTCCCCAACCAGGGCCAGATCCCGAACCTGCCGTTGGGCGCCATCGTTGAACTGCCGGGCGTCTTGAACGCTGAAGGGGTCACCGGGGTCCAGATTGGCGCGCTGCCCGAGGGCATCGCGGAACTCCTCCGGCGCGAGATCACGATCAGCAACCTGACCGGGGACGCCGTCGTCACAGGGGACCGGCAGCTTGCCCTCCAAACCCTCCTGCTGGACCCAGTGATCCGGGATATGGATGTCGCCCAACAAATCCTAGACGACTATCTGATCGCTTATCAGGAATATCTGCCCACTTTTTGGGATTAGCAACCTGCCCTGTTTAATGGTAAAAATAAAGCAGAGACGAATTAGGCTTGGAGAAAAATGACAAAAGAAATCACACCCCCCGAAAACCAAAAGGTTGAAACGTCCGGCTTCATCAAGGCAATCAGCGAACCCCTTTCAAAATCCGGCTGGCCGGTCTGGCTGGTGTATATGATGGCCGGTATCGGGCTGATCTACCTCCTCAATCCCACCGCGGGAATCCTGGAATTCATCCCGGACAATATCCCCTTTATTGGCAATCTGGATGAGGGCGTGGCTGTGATGCTGATCCTTTCAGGCATTGTTGAAGCGGTTGAAGGCAAGAAATATCGGAAGGAAAAGAAAACCCAGGCTCAGGCCGCTCCCCCAACGGAAGAAGAATAATCGCAGATCCTGATCTCCAGAAATCCAAAAACTGCCTTCGCCTGGGCAGTTTTTGATATTTTGGGCATTTTCCAATCAGATTTGACGACGCAATTAATTCATAGTATATTAGAAAAGGATGGTTAACGGAAGTTCACTAAGAAGACAGCTCGTTTTGTTCTTGTTTGGAACGTACGTTAGCAGGATTAGGTAGGAATATTGTTCGAAGGAGGTTTCCAGGCATGGCAGAGCGAGAACTTGGCGTTGTCAAATGGTTCAACGGTGAAAAAGGCTATGGCTTCATCGCCCGAGACAACGGCGAAAAGGACGTCTTTGTGCACTTTACAGCGATCAATGCCGAGGGTTTCCGAACCCTCCGCGAAGGTCAACGAGTAGAGTTTGAAGTCGTCGAGGGACAAAAAGGCCCCCAGGCTCAAAACGTCGAGATCATCGAGTGAGCTGAGTTTCATTGGATTATAGAAAAATGCGGCTCCTTTGCGGCGCCGCATTTTTTATGGCGTGGGCTGAGATCCAATGGAAATCAGATCTCAGCCAACCTAAAAGGGGTTTGCGTATTGACACAGACCACGCTGCCCCCCATCGACTTTGCCCGATAAAGGGCGCGGTCTGCTGTCCGGTAAAGCTCATCCAAACTGGCAGTCTCATCAGGCCCCTCACCTGAAACCCCGAAGCTGGCATGAGCATAAAATTGCTGGCCTTCATATTCGATCATGGTCATTTCCAGCCTACTGCGGAGCCTCTCGGCCAAAACCTGAGCGGATTCAATCTTTGTCTCCGGCAGCAGGAGGACGAACTCCTCGCCGCCGATCCGGGCCAGGATATCCGACTTCCGGATCATTTTCGTGAACAGGTCGGCCACGGTTACCAGAACCAGGTCGCCTGCTGCATGGCCATAGGTATCGTTGATCTCTTTAAAGTGGTCCAGGTCGAACATGATCAGCGACAAATCCCCGCCATGACGGCTATGCCGCTGGATTTCCTGCTCCGCAAGTTTCATGAAATATTGGCGGTTATAGATCCCCGTCAGCCCATCGTGCGCAGCCTGGCTGACCAGCTCATCCAGGAGGTCCTTCTCCATCGTGTATTCATAAAAATTAATGATCTTTCCGATCAACTGCCCTTTTTTATCTTCCATCCGGGAGAAATTCACCCGGTAGTAGGCGGTGTCAATCCCTTCTCCGAATTTAAGCTCGATCCGTCCGGCGACCTCTCCCCGAACAAGCTGCAGCAGGAACGGGTCGTCAGGAAAGACCTCATAGATCGTTCTCCCAATTTCCTTTTTATTCAAGCGTGGAACCACCAAGAGCATCGCGGGGTTATAGTCAACGACCCGGTCTTCCCGGTCGAGGATCATGACGCCCGTGCTCATATTCTCGAAAATCGAATCCCGAGCCAGCGGGATGATATCGAGCAGGCGGAGCCTGGAGAAGCCATAGACAAATATCATCCCGCTGATGGAGAGCAAAAAGGGCGTGTAATCGATGTTGTTCTGCAAGAGATCGAGGTTTTGGTAAAACAAACCAAACAAGGGCGGCAGCGAACCCAGCAGATAAACCAAGGCGCTCCTGCGGAATAAGGCAACAGAGCGGAAAATGGACGACGCGAAGAGCATCGTGCTCACCCCCAGGCACAGGCTAAAGTACCCGACCGCAATATAATTCCACACGTTCCGGTCATAGTTGAACATCGGGTAGCCGCTGCTGTAATCGATCCGGGGATTGATGTGCGCCCAGTTCAGCGTCCCCAAAGTCTGAGAAGTAATAAAAAGATACAAGGGGATAACAGCCAGCGCCGCCAAGAGCGGAGGTTTAATCTTTTTCTCAAAACCGGAAACGCTCATCGCAAACAAGAGCCAGGTTGGCGCAATCAACTGAATCCCCCAATGTTCGAACTGGACCCAAAAGAAGATGGCAGCTTGGGTGGACGAATTCAATTCCATCCCATACCCAAAGCTGTAGATGGCTGAAGCCCACATGCAGATCGCCAAAAAGATGGACGCCTTGCCTGTTGATCGCCGGTTCCAAGCCATGACCCCCAAGAGAACCAGGACCAGTGACGTAAGGATCAGTTCAACTATAAAGAAAATTCTCTCGCTCATATCCACATCGTTTTCCACTGGCAGATCTTGGTCCGTTTTGTTGCTGACGTTAAAACATTCGTACCAGCGCATCTAATCCATCTCATTATAGAAATATTAAGTATAAAGTGAGGATAAACTCCCATTGATCGGCCGGCTTCCCTAAGCCATCAATCACCCCCGCATCCCCGGCCAGGCTGTCAGAAGCTTGATCCGGCGGGGTGCAGGCTTTGAGGTTTGCGCCGCCATCCAGAAAGCCCCCGGCGCGCCTCATCCACCCGAACCTGAGAACCAGGTCAGATGGTCCATCAGGATCTGCTGCACCCGGGCAATCATGACAGGCATCAGCCGCCGGGTCCGGTTCCAACCGGCCGGCGGAGGTCCCCCACATCAAGCGGGACTGACGGCCGGATTGCTTTGGGAACCCGTTATTTTACATCCTGGGAATAGTTTATAATTTTAACAATCGCCAATCACTATGAGGGAGCCATCCATGAATAAGCTGTATTACGGGGACAATTTAGACATTCTCCGAAATTACATCCGGGACGAGAGCGTCGATCTGGTTTATCTGGACCCGCCCTTCAATTCAAACGCGACCTATAACGTGCTCTTCTCCCAACAAAACGGGAGCCAATCCAGCGCGCAGATCCAGGCTTTTGAGGATACCTGGCATTGGGACGAGGAAGCGGCCCGAACTTATGAGATGACGGTGGAGCAGGGCGGCTCCGTTGCGGACGCCTTGCAGGCTTTCAGGCAGTTGCTGGGCGATAGCAATATGCTGGCCTATCTGGTGATGATGGCCCCAAGGCTGGTGGAACTCCACAGGGTACTAAAAGAAACCGGAACCCTATATTTACATTGCGATCAAACAGCCAGCCATTATTTAAAAATCCTTTTAGATGCAATATTCAATGTTAATAATTTTCGAAACGAAATAATCTGGGTTCGCTCAAATCCAAAAAGCCATATTAGCATAAATTTCCCCACATGTACTGACACAATCCTTCGATATACAAAAAGCGATACCTATTATTTTGATCTTCCTTATGGTGAACATGATCCTGAATATGTTAAAACTGCATATAGATATGAAGACGAAAATGGTAAATATCGATTGTTGCCCTTACTAAATCCAAACAAAGACAGACCAAATCTCACCTATGAATTTTTAGGTGTAAACAGGGTGTGGCGATGGACAAAAGAACGAATGGAAAAAGCCTATAAGGATGGGATTGTTGTTCAATTAAAGCCAGGCGCTGTCCCTCAATATAAAAAGTATTTAAAAGATTCTAAAGGCAAAACTATTACTAATTGCTGGACCGATATCAATCAAGCCGCAGGCAATGAGTCTTTGGGGTATCCAACACAAAAACCACAAGAGTTACTAGAAAGAATTATTAAAGCATCTAGTGAGGAAGGGGATACTATACTAGACCCTTTTTGTGGTTGTGGTACAGCCATTGCCGCTGCCCAGAAACTCCATCGCACATGGATCGGCATAGATATCACCCATCTGGCGATTGGACTTATCAAGCGACGGATGGCGGACCAATTCGGTGATGAATTGGAATACGAAGTCATTGGCGAGCCGACCACCCTTGAAGGCGCTCAAGAACTTGCAAACCAGGACAAATTCCAGTTCGAGTGGTGGGCTTTGGGTTTGGTGGGCGCCCGGCCAACGGACCCGAAAAAAGGTTCCGACAAAGGGATTGACGGGCGGCTCTATTTCCACGATGACCAATCCGGGAAGACCAAGCAGGTGATCATCTCCGTCAAGGGCGGCCATACGGGCGTGGCCCATATTCGGGACCTGGTCGGCGTTTTGGATCGGGAAAAAGCTCAGATCGGGGTCGAAATAACCCTCAATGAACCTACCCAGCCAATGCGGGCTGAGGCGGCCAGCGCAGGGTTTTATGATTCGCCCTGGGGAAAACACCCCCGGGTGCAGATTTTGACGATTGAAGAGTTGCTGAATGGCGCGCAGATTGACATGCCCCCCATCCGGCAGGTGAACCAGACCTACCGGCGGGCACCCCGGCACCTGGAAGAGGAAGGCCATCAGCCAAGTTTGTTGGATGAGTGAGCCGGTAGGGTGAGTTGGCAA